>VFQN01003314.1_pt1 | contig 23318 bp, 53 predicted proteins | sample 3512371 | NCBI WGS metagenome assembly VFQN01 (sample SAMN10412370, study PRJNA504923) | tailings metagenome | isolation source: Replicate 2 from Balatoc abandoned mine | place: Philippines: Itogon, Benguet | collected 2017-08-28
GGGCGCGGCCCAAGCGCGGGGAGGGGGGCGTGGGGGGGTGGGCGGGGGGGGGGGGACGGGGGGGGGGGGGGGTGGGGCTGCCGCTCGCTTCCGGTGGCCGCGGTGCACGCCGCAGTGGCCCTCCCTCGCTTACATCAGCTGGGTGGTGGCGGAGGGGGCAGCGTTGTGCAGCTGGGTGACGGAGGTACTATGCAACCGGATGCAGCAGCGGGGCCGGCGATCGGGCGGCAGGGTTGCCGCAGCCGGGAGTCACGCTCCCCACATGCGTGTGGCAGCTGGGGAGGGTTTGTGCCGCCCATGTGGCCATAGCGGCATGGGCGCTTGGGTTTGCGTCCCAAACGGACGAGGAGCCGGAGCGCAGCCTCAGCGCCAACGGCCTCAGCAACAGCTGCACTCGGGGCTGCGCACCGCTGCCCGTGCGGGTTGCGGGCGTGCCCAGGTTCCTCGGCCGGCTCTGGCTTCGAAGCGTGCACCGGTCGGAGCTCGGGCTCTCGGCCCCCTGAGTTTTTCATTGGGTCACCACACCACGCCCTTCCTGCCTGTGTCGTATCTCACCCTCAGGCCCGTGAAGCTGCCAAGGCTGCCGCCACCGGTGCTCTGGAGCAGACGCAGGTGGCCCTGGCGGCGGGACACAAGTTCCTGGTGGGTGTGGATGTGGGTGTGGGTTAGGGGTGGGCGTGGGCATGGGTGTGGGGGCTGGGGAGAGGGGAGGCGGGGACGTGGGCGTGAGTGGTCTGGGTGTGCGGATGAAGCGGATTGGCAGGTACCTTTGCGGCAGGTAAGGCAGGCACGGTTGCTGCTGGACGAGGTGGGCGAGGGAGGTTGGGGGAGGGTTGGGAGGGGCAAGGGGAGGGGCAGGGCTGTGAGGTAGGACGTGGGGGTAGGTGGCTTTGCAATGGGCACCTTATAGCGGTGTCGGGGCTTGTAAACGGATTGCCTTTAAAGATGGCCCCTGTGTGGGCTTCAGAACTGCTGCTGCTTAGCATTTGGGAGGCAAGTTTTGTGTGCCAGGGGGCCTGGGAGCACGGTCCTGCTCCTGCCACCTCACCCATACCCACGAGCCCCTCAACTCCCTGATAATCCCCTGCCCTCCTTGGCCTGCACCCCCTTCCCTCAGCTGTCTGACAGCGCCACGCTCGCTGACGTGGCCCTGGCCGCCGCCCTGGCCCCGCTGTTCGGCGGCGCGCTGGGCCGGCCGGCGCAGGAGCGGTTCGGTCCCGTGGTGGCGTGGCTGGGGCGCTGCCTGGGGGAGGCGGCCTTCGAAAAGGCGCTAGGTGGGTGGCCGTGGGAGTGCATGCAGGGTGTGGGGTGCAGGGTGCGGGGTGTTGAGTGTAGGTGGGTGGGGTGTGGGGTATGGGGGTTGGAGGGCGGGTGGCGAGCCTGGCCCCTCGGGGAGACGGCCTTCAAGAAGGCGCTGGGTGGGCGTGATGTAAAGTGGGGTGCGAGATGCGAGTGGCGGGTCCCGAAGGGGGCCCAAAGGAGCCCCAAAGGGGCGAGAGGTGCGCGAAGAGCAACGGAAGGCAAGCGTCTTTCGTCTCGCTTCGTCGTTGCCCCTTCGGGGCAGCAGCATACCCAAGGAGCCTTCCCGCCAACGGTCGGGAGGTCGCGAAGGCGGAAAGAGGGGCGGGATTGAAGAGGGCCCTGGCGGGAGATAGATCGGGGATGCGCCGGCAAAGAGGGGCTTGATGGTGTGCGGACGGACGGACGGCTGAAGGATGTGGACGGGGAAGTGGGATATGGGCAGGGGCCGCAGGGTAACTGTGCATGGGGTGCGGAAGGCGCACGTGGCGGTCCGTAAGGCCTTACCTTGATCTGCGCCCTCTCGCATCGATCCGGACGGTTGGTTTGGCCTCGCCACCCTTGCAGGCCCCCTGAGCCTGTGCGGTCCGCCCGTAAGGGTACCTTTACTCCCATATCCTCTGCCTTTGTCTCACCGCCGTGGGAAAACTGTGTTGTCTCCACACACCCCGCAGGCTCCCTGAGCCTGTGCGGCTCCGAGGAGGAGTGGGCGGCTCCCGCCAAGAAGGAGGCAGGTGGCAAGAAGAAGAAGGGCAAGGTAAGGCGTGGGGAGAGGGGGATGGGAAAGGAGGGAGAGGATGGTTGCTACCGTCGAGTGGTGAGGTGGTTGGTCGGGGCGGCCGTGTTGCGGCGGTTGGGTGGTTGGGTGGTTCAGTTGGGCGGGCGGCAAGAAGAAGAAGGGCAGGGTGGGAGGGGTAACAGCGGGTTTCGCGATGGTATGCGGAGGGCCCTGGGGAGAAGGTGCAGTAAAAAAGAGGATGGCGATGGGTGAGCGGGGGTGGGGTCCTGTCAAGGAAACGCAAGAGCGAGCTAGTAACTGCGCGAAAGGGGGACTAACGTGACGTGCCGCTTGGGGGCAGGACTTGATACCGGTGCTTGGGCTGGGCGGCGGAGATACTAGGAGGGCAGGGTGCTGGCGGGGCGGGATAATTGAATGGAACAGAGTGGGAAAGGGGGCGAGCCCGCCTGCTGCACTGCAAGGGCTCGCCTCCTGCCCCACCACGGCGTACCGCAATCACACTTCTCCTACTTGCCTGAACTGCGCCCCACCCCTGGCCAGGGCGGCGCCAAGGGGCGCCCTGCACGGGTCCGCTGCTCTTTTGGGTACTCTTTGTGTCCCTCCTGCTTACCAGTATGTTGCACCCCTCCCCACCCCAGGGTGGTGAGGCCTCTGGCACCCCCACGCCCGCGCCGCCTGCTGCCGGGGGCGCTGCCACGGAGCTGGACCCTGAGAAGGCGGCCAAGAAGGTGCGCGAGCATGTGTGTTAGCAGTAAGGCATGTGGATCAAGGGATGGGGTTGTTGCATGGAACAGGAGCATCAGGCACGAAGCAGCGGAGCTGGACCCGCCTTGTCCCTTGGCCGGCGTGCCCCAGCGGCCAAGGAGGTGCGGGCGCCCGTGGGTTACCTACGGGTATTAGGATTCGGGGAGGTGGCAGGGATAGGAGCAGTAGGGGGCGGGGAGGCGGAGCTGGGCCCAGGGAAGACGGCCAGCTGCGGGGGCGTGTGTGTTAGCTGTGTATATGTACAGGGTTGGGGCGGTGGCATGGATTGGGAGCAGCAGGGGGCGAGGCGATGGAGCTGGGCCCGGGGACGACGGTTGCGGTCGTACACGGGCGTGTCGCATGTGTATTAGCTACCTTTGTGTCTACCTTCGGGTGTGTGCAGGGCGTTACTGATGAGGGGAAGGAGGCAACGGAGCTCTAGGGGTGGTCGTGTAGCCGGGGCTGCGAGAGCGTAAGCGCAACGGACCGGGGCCTGGAGATGCAACAAGGGGTGTGAGACGCCATGGGGGAGAAGCTGGAGCGGCGGTGGCAGGCACCCGAGGGCGCAGGAGCGACAGCGGGTGCAACGTGGGCAGGCCGCGATCCGTTGCATGCAAGCCGTCCTTATTGAGGAAGCAGAGTAATGAGGAGGGCAAGCTGGCCGCCGAGCCTGTCCACCAACCTGCAAGTGCAACATTGCGCTGTGTGGTACATGCACTCAATGGAGTTTGCGTTGGACGTGTGGCTGGGAAAATAAGTGCAATCAACGCCTTGTTCATGCAGGACGCCAAGGACGCTGCTTGAGAAGGCTGCCAAGCTGGCCCGTATCATGCAGCATATGCACATAAATACGTATACCTATCAGTTGTTTCATCCATGCTACCCGCACAGGCCGCCAAGGATGCGGAGAAGGCCGCCAAGCTGGCCAAGTTCGCGGCCAAGCAGGCTGCTGCGGACGCGGCCAAGGCGGCCAAGGCGGCGGAGGGCGACAAGGACAAGGAGGACAAGAAGGCCAAGGAGAAGGCGGAGGCGGAGGCAAAGAAGGTGGGGGGCCAACGTGGTATTGTTGTATTGGGTCCCACGTTTGTTGGTTGGCGGTTGGGGGTGGAGGGAAGGCCGGGGTGGGCGCGAGGGCGGGGGCGAGGGGCAGAGCGCCCGACTCGCGGGCCACGGCTCGTGGTGGTGTTGGCGTGCTGTGTGGTGGCGCAGGTGCAGCTTGATGTGGGCGGGTGCACACCGCCCAGCCAGGAAAGCCATCGGCGGCCGCTTGCGCTGGTTATTTCGCTTTCCCAGGGTCTGCCGATGCCTTAATATGTCGAAGTTTGCTGCTCAACTGAACTCACGTGCACGCCCAGCTTGACGGCGCGTCCCCCAGCATGGAGAGCAAATTTGCTCAAAAAAATTTGCGTACCGGTATGTAGCACGGTTATGCATCCAGATCCCCACGAAACGTGTCATGCACACTCTATTCTGGACCCGCAGCGCGCCGAGGCGGAGGAGGTTGCCGCGCTGATCGCCGCCGCGCGCGCCACGCCCAAGGGCGACAAGAAGTCCACCGAGGGGGCCATGTTCAAGGCCTACCACCCGCGCATGGTGGAGGCGGCATGGTGGGTGTGGGTTAGGTGTGGGTTGAGTGTGGTGCAGGGCTGACCGAGGGGGCCATGTTCAAGGCCTACCACCCGCGCATGGTGGAGGCGGCATGGTGGGTGTGGGTTAGGTGTGGGTTGAGTGTGGTGCAGGGCTGACCGAGGGGGCCATGTTCAAGGCCTACCACCCGCGCATGGTGGAGGCGGCATGGTGGGTGTGGGTTAGGTGTGGGTTGAGTGTGGTGCAGGGCTGACCGAGGGGGCCATGTTCAAGGCCTACCACCCGCGCATGGTGGAGGCGGCATGGTGGGTGTGGGTTAGGTGTGGGTTGGGTGTGGTGCAGGGCTGGCCCAGGGGGCCATGTACAGATGAGGCCAGGGCTGGCGGGTGCAGCCTCACGCCTTGAGCTTTTCATCGTGCCCGGCGCGTGGAAGCCAGCGGGGCAGGAGGGGGCACTCCATCTGGCACGATTCGCGTTCGTGTTGTACATATACTGTTTCGAAAACTCACGTTACGGCACGGGTTTGTACGGCACGGGGTTGCAGGTACGAGTGGTGGGAGCAGTGCGGCTTCTTCAAGCCTGACCCCACCTCCACCAAGCCGCCCTTCGTCATCGTCATCCCGCCCCCCAACGTCACGGGGGCGCTGCACATCGGGCACGCGCTGACCAACTCCATCCAGGTAGGGATAACCGCAGAGCGGCACAATGGTGTACCTCCCGTTAGGGCTGGCACACCCCCATATGTATAGGACATTTGTAGTTGTGCACATCGGGCACGCGCTGACCAACTCCATCCAGGTGGGGAGAGGGGCCGTTGGGAGGTCTAGATGTGCTGGTTTCAGCAGCTGGTCTCAATGGCCGCGCTGGCGGCGCATGTCAGGATAGCAACCTCACAGTAAGGTTTATACACGCAAGCACCTACCTGATCGCATCCGCCTCGCCGCTCTCCCCGACAGGACACCATCACGCGCTGGCGGCGCATGTCTGGCTACAACACGGTGTGGGTGCCCGGCACCGACCACGCGGGCATCGCCACGCAGACGGTGGTGGAGAAGAAGCTGCAGCGCGAGAAGGGAGTGTCGAGGCACGACCTGGGTGCGTGGGGCCAGGTGGCAAAGGCTGTGCGTGTTTCGAAACCCCTGCTTCAAGGCCTGGGTCTGATTGCATGCCGGTAGCCTGGTGCCCCTCCTTCCCTTCCGTCAGCTCCCCGCCATCCGGCCTGTTGCACCCCAAGGCCGCGGGGACTGGATTCTGCACATCCTCTCGGTGTGCTCCTTTGCAGTAATCCACACATCACGATTCAATGATTTCTAGTAACATTGCTGACCCTTGTCCCCCTCTTCCAGGCCGCGAGGGCTTCCTGAAGGAGGTGTGGGAGTGGGTGGACCAGTACGGCCACCGCATCCACGACCAGCTGCGCCGCCTGGGCAGCAGCGTGGACTGGTCGCGCTCCGTGTTCACCATGGACGACAAGCTCAGCGTGAGTGACGGTGTGCATGTGTATTAGCGTGGGCGTGTATTGACATGGAGGTGGGGGTGGGGGCTGGGCAGCAGCGTGGAGTGGTCGCGATCTGTGACCACCGTGGACGACAAGCTCAGCGTGAGTGGGGGCACGTGTGGTTCAGTGTAAGTCCGTGGGCAAGAGCCGGGTGTATGGAGTGGTGGCCCTTGCACTCGACTCCCAGATTTTGCAATTACACCCTCGCGCGCACTAGCCAAGCTTGTTGCCCTTGGTACGCAAGGTGGGTCAGTGGGTTGGCTGCTCTCACGGTTCTGCTTGCGTCTTCTGTTACCCACCCACAGCGCGCCGTGCGCGAGGCGTTTGTGCGCATGTTCGAGGGCGGCTGCATCTACCGCGACAATCGCCTGGTCAACTGGTGCTGCCGCCTCAAGACCGCCGTGTCGGACATCGAGGTCGACTACATCGACATCCCCAAGGTGGGGACTGTGTAAAATTTTACTGTAGTAGTAGAATATGTTCAAGTATGTACAATCCCAACGTGGGCAGCGCAAAACTATGTGCGCGTTAATGTATCTCTGGATGTGTTTCAGAAGCACGCCGTGCCTGGGGTTCCAACAAGTCAGCGTCTTTGGCTGTACCAATGGTTCCACCCCACCCTTCTCTCGCGGACGCTCGTGAACATGCCGGGCTAATCTCCAACCCTGTGACTTGAGTTACGGGTATCGTGTGCTAACGCATCACGACCACCACTTCGCCCCTACAGCGCACGCTGATGAACGTGCCCCGTTACTCAAACCAGATACCATTCTAGTTACCGGTATGTGAAAGCGCAATTACTTCCGTGGCTAAGCTATCTTGTGCAGCTAAACTATATGATAATACGCCTTGTCCCCTCCAACAGCGCACGCTGATGAACGTGCCCGGCTACTCTGACCCGGTGGAGTTCGGCGTGCTGACGTCGTTCGCCTACCCGCTGGAGGACGGCAGCGGGGAGATCGTGGTGGCCACCACCCGCCCCGAGACCATGCTGGGAGACACGGCGGTGGCGGTGCACCCGGAGGACCCGCGGTGAGGGGCGTGTGTATTAAGGGTGTGTGTATTAAGCGGGTTGTAAGAGGTGGTGGCCACCACGCGCCTCGAGACCATGCTGGGGGACACGGCGGTGGCGGTGCACCCGGAGGACCCGCGGTGAGGGGCGCGTGTGTATTAAGGGGGTGTGTATTAGGTGGAGTGCAACAGGTGGTGGCCACCACCATGTCCCCGAGACCATGCTGGGTTTCGGCCGCGCATCTGGAGTACCTGCGGCGAGATCGCGGGAGATCTCTGTAGATGTCACCAGTTCGGTGGTGGCTCCGCAGCAGAGCGAGTCCTGCCGCCCGTCACCCACAACCCTTAATACACACGCTCGTCCCCCTTCAGCTACACCTCCATGCACGGCAAGTTCGTGCTGCACCCCGTGAGCGGGCAGCGTTGTTGCACCTACACAGTGTTAACCCACAACCCTTATTACACACTCTCGTCCCCCGCAGCTACACGTCCATGCACGGCAAGTTTGTGCTGCACCCCGTGAGCGGGCAGCGCTGTTGCACCTACACAGTGTTAACCCACAACCCTTAATACACACACTCGTACCCCGCAGCTACACCTCCATGCACGGCAAGTTTGTGCTGCACCCCGTGAGCGGGCGGCGCATCCCCATCATCTGCGACGCGGAGCTGGTGGACATGAGCTTCGGGACGGGTGCCGTCAAGGTGGGTCTGTCTGTCACGAACCGAACATATAAAATGTTAGAAATAAGTGTGTTTCATGTACATGTGGGTAGCATGGCTTCTGTTCGTGGTCAAGGCGGGGCTTTGGCTCACGCGGGGCAGGGCTGGCACGAGGTGTGAGGTGGGCTTCCGCGCTTGCAGGCAATTATCTTGTCCTGCCCGCGTTGCACTTTCCTCATTTGCAGGTGTCAGCGTGTCCCTGACACCTGGCACCGGTTCCCTCCAAGCGGCCACCCCAGCTCCCTGCATCCTTACCCAACCCCCCTGCCCCCGCCTCCCCGCACCCCTCCCCGCGCCCCTTCCCACACCTGTCACCCCTCGGGTGGCCGCTGACCCTCGCGCCGGTGGCACCCTGTCCCCCACCACCCTGCACACAACCCAAGCACCCCAACTGCTCTCCCTCCCCTCCCCTCTCCGGCCCCCAGGTGACCCCCGCGCACGACCCCAACGACTTCACCACCGGCAAGCGCCACGGCCTGGAGTTCATCAACATCTTCGACGACAACGGCCTCATCAACCAGCACGGGGGGCCCTTTGAGGGCCAGCCGCGCTTCCAGGTGGGCGGGCACGTGATAATGTAATGTTGATAATGTTGTTGGATTTTTTCGCTACTGTATGTGGTTTGTTCGGCACAGTATCTAGTACGGCAACGACAAGCAGCACGGGGGGCCGTTCGAGGGGCAGCCGCGATTCCAGGTGGGCGAGCGGCCGAGTAGGTACCGTACTGCTTACTACTGCCGGGCTTGCCAGCATATCGCGTGGAGGGTACGGTAGTGTGGGTGCGGCAGCGATAAGTCAGCTTGCCCAAATTTTTGTCTCGTCAACACTCCGCTAGCATACTGCCCACGCCCCTACCCCCGGCCCAACACACTACTTGCCGTACTATCCTTCACTGCTGCTTGCTCGCACTGCTGGTACCTTGTTCCGCCGCAGGCCCGCATCACGGTGGTGGACATCGACACCTCTGCCCTGATTGCCGTTATAGTTTTTAATGTTGTTCATGATGCATTCGTGTCATTCATGCTTGCCTGTTCATACGGCAACCGCCCCCAGGCCCGCATCACGGTTGTGGACATGCTGAAGGAGAAGGGGCTGTTCAGGGGCACCACCGACAACCCCATGCGCCTGGGGCTGTGCAGCAGGTCCAAGGTGGGTGTGCATGGGGGCTGGGTGTGTGTTAAGATGGGGTGGAGGTGATGTGTGTGTCAAGGCGGCACCACCGACAACCCCATGCGCCTTAAGCTGTGCAGCGGGTCCGAGGTGAGGGTTTGGCGTGGGGCTATGTGTGTCAAGGTGCGCGAGGAGGTGGCGTGAGCTTCGGTTGGCGCGGCAGGGCGACACGTGCCCAGCGCAAACAGAACTCCACGCGTCATCACACGTGCGCAGCTGTTGCGAGGGCGCCAAGCCCGCATACGCCACGCAGCCGCACGTGGTATGCCCGTGCACGTCTCAACGAAGCCAGCGACCGCATGCTGCGTCGAGTGGGAAGGTGGATTGTGCCTCTCATCTGTGCAACACGTCGCTCGGTCGAAGCCCACACGGCCACCGCCCGCCCTTGATCCGCTGTGCACCCGCAGGACGTGATCGAGCCGGTGCTCAAGCCGCAGTGGTGGGTTAACTGCAAGGACATGGCGGCCAAGAGCTGCCAGGCGGTGCGCGACGGGACGCTTGAGATCGTCCCCAAGGTGCGCGGTGCATGTGCATGTGTGTTAAGGTGCAGTGCACCAGGGGGCTGTATAGTAGGTGCACCACTATGCGTGGACTCCACATCGACGAGTGGGTGCATCTACCACCCCTTGCCCGCACCCCGTAACCCACATGCTTCCGTTTGTCACGCGCGTGTCATTTGCCACGTGCCATGGCCACACGTGCCAACTGCCACGTGCCGCGTGCCTCCCCGCAGGAGTTCGAGGCGGTGTGGTTCCGGTGGCTGGAGAACATCCGCGACTGGTGCATCAGCCGCCAGCTGTGGTGGGGACACCGCATCCCCGCCTTCTACGTCATCTTCGAGGGTGAGGGCAACCTGCCTGCCTGCGCCTGTGTACTATCCCCTCGGAGGCTCTCGCGCAGAGCGCCGCAACTGCGTCCTTGTGCTGTCCATTCGCTACCCCCTGCACCCATGCCAAGCGCTGGTTGCGCGGCTCCTCCACAGAGGAAACCGCAAAGCATACCATGCGCCCAGCATTGTGCACCCCGTAATCCTTCCCTGCTTAAAGCGAGGACGGCAGGTCGCCGGGCAGTTGCAGAACGCCCTCCGAGGACATGCCTTTGCACTGACCATACCAATCCATGCGTCTCCCCTCAGAATTATCCCAACACACGCGGGTTACATAGTTACCGGCGAGGACGGCAAGGCGTGGGTCAGCCCCGGCATGCCCTCCGAACCAAGACATTGCACGAACCATTTCACTCCATGTGTCTTCCCTAGAACACACATAATGCACACGCAGGCGAGGACGACAAGGCAGTCCCGGCATGTCCTCCGAGGACATGAGCCCACATCCCACAGCTCCCTGTGAACCTGTAATGCAGTGTAAGGAGGATATGTACCTCAATTAGCAAGCTTCTGGCTTGCCGTGCAGGTTTCTGCTCCTTACCCTAACACACACCTAACACACACACCCCAACAGGCGAGGATGACAAGGCGTCGGGCAGCCCCGGCATGCCCTCGGAGGACATGAACCCACATCCCACAGCTCCCTGTTTACTCACCTGATACACACCTAACACACACACCCCAACAGGCGAGGACGACAAGGCGTCGGGCAGCCCCGGCATGCCCTCGGAGGACATGAGCCGCTGGGTGTGCGGGCGCACGGAGGAGGGGGCCAGGGCGGCGGCGGAGGCCAAGTACCCGGGCAAGGCCTTCCGCCTGGTGCAGGACGAGGACGTGCTGGACACCTGGTGCGTGTGTGTTAGGAAGGGTGTGTATTAACGAGGTGCGTGGGTTTGAGGTAGGGCGTTCTGGCTGGTGCAGGACGAGGCCGTGCTGGACACCTGGTGCGTGGTGTTGGGGAGGGCGTGTCTCAGCAAGGGCCGTGGGTTAGCAGCGTGCGTGGGCCAGGTAGGAGGGTGCAGGACGAGAAGGGTGCACCCGTCCCTAAGGTTTGCACATCTGCCTTGCAACCGCCCTCAGGCTCTTGTCGGGCCTGTCCCCACTCAGCGTGTCCCTGACTGACGCATGCACGGCCTCCCATGCTGCACCCCCTCCACCTTTACCCCGATCCAGGTTCTCCTCGGGCCTGTTCCCGTTCTCCGTGTTCGGCTGGCCTGAGCAGTCCGTGGACCTGAGCACCTTCTACCCCACCTCGCTGCTGGAGACGGGCCACGACATCCTGTTCTTCTGGGTGGCGCGCATGGTCATGATGGGCATCCAGCTCACGGGTGAGCAACGCGTAACACACAGATAACAATATGCTATCCTCGACGTTGTTAGGGCAAGCGTGGGCTCCGCATGGTTATGATTGGTACACAGCTCGGGAGTGAGCTGCACACAAAGGAAGCTGACGTCTACTCGCACACGTACTGTGTAAGTACGGGATTCAGTCAAGGGCGCGACACTACGTCTTGCGTAGGGGCATGTATGAAGGGGTGGGGGACCCAGGTTGTGCGTGGGTCTGGCGCGTTTGATCCACCACCATGCCATGGGGCGCCTCCTCCTAACATACACCTGCACCCCTGAACCCTTTAGTACACACCCGTTACCCCACCGCAGGCCAGGTGCCCTTCAAGCAGGTGTACCTGCACGCCATGGTGCTGCTCCTCCCTTGACACACACGCCCTAATACACACGCCCACGCCCACAGGCCAGGTGCCCTTCAAGCAGGTGTACCTGCACGCCATGGTGCTGCTCCTCCCTTGACACACACGCCCTAATACACACGCCCACGCCCACAGGCCAGGTGCCCTTCAAGCAGGTGTACCTGCACGCCATGGTGCGCGACGCGCACGGCCGCAAGATGTCCAAGTCCCTGGGCAACGTAATCGACCCGCTGCACGTGATTGAGGGCATCAGCCTGGAGGGGCTGCACGACACGCTCATGGGCGGCAACCTGGACCCCAAGGTGGGGTAGGGGACATAACGGTGTATGTTAGGTGTGTATTAGTGGCACGCTCATGGGAGGCAACGTCGACGCCAAGGCAGGCGGAATGGGCGCGCTTACAAAGCGGCAAGTAACAAAATCAAACCCTGGAGTGCCTGCGGGGTGTGGGGGTGGGGATAGGGGGATGTGGTGGTCTTCAGGAGGTCGAGCGCTGTCCTCGGTTGCCCTGAACAGCATCTTTCCTCGGCGCACCCTCCCTGGCTGCTCTGGACCCCATGAATGCTCTGAAGTCCATGTTTGCAACTGTCTCCGGCGTTTTCCGCCAACCATGCTTACCTGCTTCGCGCTACCATTCCTCCCTACCCCCGCAGGAGGTGGAGCGCGCCAAGAGCGGCCAGAAGGCGGACTTCCCGGACGGCATCGAGGAGTGCGGCACGGACGCGCTGCGCTTCGCCCTGGTGGCCTACACCGCGCAGGTGTGTGTCTTAGCGGGTGTGGGCTAGAGGTTTTGTGGAAAACGGTAAGCAGACACGCCAAGGCACGGACGCGCTGCGCTTCGCGCTGGTGGCCTACACCGCGCAGGTGGGTGATTGTGGGTTAGCGGGGGCCGGGGGAGCCTGGGTATGAGATTGGGAATGGGGCGAGGCTCGTGCAAGAGGCTCGACGACACCATGCTTTGCTGAAATGGGGAGGCGTCTTTAATGGGGACGGAGTTACGATTGTGTTGTGGGAGGGGACAGGTGCGAGCTCAGTTCGGTGCAGTGCTGAGCGGCCAGAGGCAGTGCCTGGCGGCAAGGGACCTGGCGGAGGGCTGCGAGGGCTGCTGGGGCCGTCCCGTGGTGGTGCACTCCTGGCACCCGCCACCCACCTGATACCACCTCCCCTAACCCACACACCCAGTAATACACATGCACCCCAACCTCCAGGCCCGCGACATCAACCTGGACATCAAGCGCGTGGTGGCGTACCGCTGCTGGTGCAACAAGCTGTGGAACGCCATCAAGTTCGCGATGATGAACCTGCCCGAGGGCTTCCAGCCGCCCGCCTCGGAGGAGGCCCTGGGCGCGGAGCAGCTGCCGCCCGCGTGCCGCTGGATGCTGAGCCGGCTCAACAACGCGGTGGCCACCATCATCAAGGTGCGTGTGTATTAGCGTGTGGGTTAGGGTGGTGTGGTTTAGGGGACAGCGGGGGAGCACCTGCCGTGGGGTGCCGGGCCAATACGGAACCTCAGGTTACCGGTATAGCGTAGTTCAACTTCTCCACAACCTCACCGCGCTGCTGCTCTGACACCACGCCTTGCAGCCCCGCTAATACACATGCCTCACCCGCCCCTTATTACACAGGCCATGGAGGAGTACGACTTCGCCACCGCCACGCAGCGCGTGTACTCGCTTTGACACCACGCCTTGCAGCTCCCCGCTAATACACATGCCTCACCCGCCCCTTAATACACAGGCCATGGAGGAGTACGACTTCGCCACCGCCACGCAGCGCGTGTACTCGCTGTGGCAGAACGAGGTGTGCGACGTGTTCATCGAGGTGATGAAGCCGGTCATGGCGCTGGACGAGAGCAAGGTGGGTTACCGTGGGTGTTGGGGCATGCGGGTTAGCGTGGGTGTTGGTGCATGTGGGTTAGCGTGGGTGTTGGGGCATGTGGGTTAGCGGGCCTGTGAGGGCCGGTCATGACGGTGCTGGGCGGGAACACGGCGCGGAAGGGGCCTTGGTTGCAGCGGGAAAGGGAACGGATAGCGAGGTGGGGCCAGAGAGGGAGGGCTTTGAGGAGGGGCGGCTGGAGGCTTGGGGACGTCGATGGGAACGGGGCACAGTCTTGGCCCTTGCGCAGCTAACAAAGATGCTGCTCCGCTTTAATGGATTGTGCACCGCCGGGCACCGCGGATTGCCACTTCGACCCGTTAATGCCTTCATATAGGAATTTGGCTGTCCCCCTTCCCGCAGCCCGAGAACGCGACGGCCAAGCGGCTGACCCGCGCGACGCTGTGGACGTGCCTGGACAGCGGGCTGCGGCTGCTGCACCCGCTCATGCCCTTCGTGACGGAGGAGCTGTGGCAGCGCCTGCCGCGGCACCCCGCCATGAGGGACATCCCCAGCATCATGCTCTCGACCTACCCCAGGTGCGCGACACGCGTGGGACACGCGTCACGGCTTTGCTCTTAGGCTGGCACATTTACTCGATGCACATCCGTCATGCTGCCCCCTCCCTCCTCGTCCCCAAGCCCTGTGGCGGCGTGGGACTCCCCCGCCTCGGAGCGCGCCATGCATGCATCTGCTGTGTATGTTGTATAATGATCCATCATGCTACCCTTACCCTGTTCCCTCCTCCCCCCCAGCCCCGTGGCGGCGTGGGACTCCCCCGCCTCGGAGCGCGCCATGCATGCATCTGCTGTGTATGTTGTATAATGATCCATCATGCTACCCTTACCCTGTTCCCTCCTCCCCCCCAGCCCCGTGGCGGCGTGGGACTCCCCCGCCTCGGAGCGCGCCATGCATGCATCTGCTGTGTATGTTGTATAATGATCCATCATGCTACCCTTACCCTGTTCCCTCCTCCCCCCCAGCCCCGTGGCGGCGTGGGACTCCCCCGCCTCGGAGCGCGCCATGCATGCATCTGCTGTGTATGTTGTATAATGATCCATCATGCTACCCTTACCCTGTTCCCTCCTCCCCCCAGCCCCGTGGCGGCGTGGGACTCCCCCGCCTCGGAGCGCGCCATGGACTTCGCGATGGCGACCGTGGGCGCGGTGCGCAAGATGCGCAACGACTACGGCATCACCAAGCAGAAGCCGCACCTGTTCGTGGCGGTCACGGACGCGGGTGGGTGCATGTGTATTAGCAGGTTGTTTATTAGCGGTGGTGGTGCGTGTTGGGGGTGCGCAACGACTACGGCATCACCAAGCAGAAGCCGCACCTTTGTCCACCGTTGACCACCCTGCATAGCTCCTCTGACCCAGCCTTGATCCACACATCCCTAACCCACACACCCCTTAATACACGCCCCTCCACCCGCAGACAAGGCGGAGCTGCTGCGCTCGCTGTCGCTGGAGGTGACCACCCTCAGCGGCTCCTCCTGCCCACCCTCGCTCCCACACGCCCTTAACCCACACACCCTTACTACACACCCCTCCACCCGCAGACAAGGCGGAGCTGCTGCGCTCGCTGTCGCTTGAGGTGACCACCCTCAGCGGCTCCTCGGACCTGACGCTGCTGGGCGCGGGCGAGGCCGCCCCCCTGGGCTGCAGCGTGGCCATCGTGGACGACACGTGCACCGCCTACATGCTGCTCAAGGGCATCCTGGACCCCGTCAAGGAGATCGCCAAGCTGGAGAAGCAGGTGGGCGCGTGTGTATTAGCATGGGATGGGGCGTGTGTATGAAGGGCGTTGGGTGCGGGTGCTCGGCATGCTGCTCAAGGGCATCCTGGACCCCGTCAAGGAGATCGCCAAGCTGGAGAACAGGTGGGCGGGGGAGTGTGGCTTAGATCGTTCCGTCTGGAGGCCGCATCGGGCCGCGACGCAACAGGACGTGGGTCAATGTAAGTAACACATCTGACAGTGTCGCATTCCTACTAACGCAATACAACTGTATTCATTCCACAGGCGTCCGAGCTGCAGGGCCGCATCGAGGCCCTGCGCAAGAAGATGTCCGCCCCCGCCTACGACAAGACGCCGGAGGACGTCAAGGCCGCGGACGCCGACAAGGTGGCCAAGGCGGAGGCGGAGCTGGCCACCGCGGAGGCGGCGCAGCAGGCCATGAAGCAGCTGCTGGCAGCCTCCTAAGACACACGTGCAAGGTGCACATGCTAACACACGTGTGTTGCGGATGTGTTGGGGGGGGGGAGGGGGGGCGGCGGAGCAGGGCTGCTGGCCGCATCCTAAGACTATACGCGTACACGTGCGTGTGTGCTGTGCCGGCGCGTGTGGATGTAGGGCTTCGGCGCGGCGGTGGCCATGAGGCAGTTGCTGGACGTGTCTTAAGACACACCATGGCACGTGCACATATGGGTACAGGGCGTTGGCGCGACGGTGGCCAAGGGTGTGGGAGAGGAGGCGTTGGGGGAGGCTGTGTGGGAGGTGGTCAAGCAGCTGCTGGCGGAGTGGTGCGGGCGCGTGTGTTGAGGCGGTGGGATGGGCGGCGGCAAAGCAGGTGGTGGAACGGTTGCTGGTGGCGCATTTTGTTTTCAAGGGCGTGCACGCGAGCGAGCGTGTGAATGTGTGTTAGTTGGTGTGGAGGTGATTGTGATGGGGGGCGGGACAGTATTGAGGAGGAGAGGATGGATGGAAGGGCGGAGGGGGAGGACGAACGGCGTTGCGTTGCGAGGTGGGGGTTAGCCCCGGGGCAGGGGGCGGGGCGCTGGTGAGGCTGACGATCCGGATCAGGCGCTGGTGGTAGCGCCAGGACCCATAAGCAGGGAGCAGTGGGTATAGAGCACGCAAGGGGACGAGGTGTAGTGCGTAATGGATGGCGGTCAAGGTGTTGTCCATTAGAGGGGTAGCGGAACCAGGTGGAACTGGGCGTCTGACTGTGGGGTCGTGCGCTCCCCTAGTCTTGAGTGTATGCGCCAGCATAGGACACGGTGCGGTACAGGCCAAGGAAGGATCAGGAAGGATTGAGAGCAGGGGATTCCCTGATTAAGAGCTTATGGGGTAGTCAGCAAGCAGGATGCGTACAGCGCCGGAACTGGTAGCAACGAAAAGCCACGCGATGCCCGACGGGAGGACCAGGGCAGGCGCATCAACATTGCGGACGTGTGGCGGGGTGGCGGCTGCGAGTGCACTTGCCCACAGGAAAACGGTTTGTGCACGCAGGTGCACCTGCCGTGGCGTGTGGGGAGGGGGCGCTTGTGTAAACGTGAGGTCGCGGCGGCCATGGCGTGGGGTCTTGTACGCACCAGTACGCACCGAAGGGCCTTGGCTGCACACCGCCGCACAACGGGGCATGGACCAGCTGGATGTATCAGGCTGTCGGTGCAGCAGGCGGCGGCACGCCCCAGCCGGGAGTCTGGTCACCAACTGTTGGCGGCTGTTGAGGTGGAGCTCATGCGCTGGCCGCATGCAGCTGTGGGGCTGTGGAGGCCAAGGTTGGACATGGCCCATGGGCCATGGCTATGTGCTCTGTAATCCCTATGCAAAATGCAGCAGTACCAGCTTGCCTGCTTGCCGGAGTAGAGCCCAGACGTGTGCAGCAGATGAGCCAGGCCGCCAGCCTACAAGGTCCCCTCTGATCCACTCACCGACGGTGCATGGTGCACCGCCCTCGCCGGCACCCCAACCCAGGGACACCAAAGACTGCCAATACGAGACTGACTTTTGGTTTTACACGTGCCCCTCGTGCGACAACGTCTTGGGTAGTTGAGGCCTTCATGCCCCCGGCCCTCAGCCCCCGCGTGCAGCCAGACCTGGCACCCAAGCCGTGCCCAGCCAAGCAGAGCTCCTTCGAGCTGCTGGCTTGCCTCTCGAGATGGTACTCAAGCACACTTGCTACTACTGCTGCTACGGTTTATAAGCCATGGCAGGTACGTCTCCCTGCCGGAGGGGGACAGCCCTCACCCCAGCCCTCACCCCAGCCCTCACCCTCACGCAGCAGCCTCGGGGTGCCCCCTAACCCCACCCTGAGGTCCCCTGCGTCTGGGGGCAGCCCCCCTCATCAAAGCCAATGCCTTCCTGACACCCCCTGCCCCGCAATCCAAGCCTCGTGTGGAAGCTGCTGTCCGCTAGGTCTGTTTACTTGTTCAGCTTGGCCTGGATGCCGGCCATGACCTGAAGGGGAGGGAGGAGGGAGAACCCGTTAGCCCGATGTCATGGCGGGCCTACCTTACAGTTTCGTTGTATTGTATGGATGGTTCCAGGTTGTTTCGCGCACCTCTTGAAGGCTCGGCGGGGCCTTGGGCAGGTCCTTGCTCGCGGGGTCAGCGAGGTTCGGCTTGATGATAGTGACGTATGAAAGACCTACGGAAATGACAATAGCTGGATTTACTACTTGAACTGCCGCTGTGCTAAGGTCTGTGACCATGAGTGATTGCACCCCGCTACGCACCCGCAGCATAAATCATGAGCGACCACACCATCACAGGCTCCTTGTAGACGGCCGTTCGGAAAGCCTCCCCGAGCCCCATGGCTAAAGCAGTTGACTCTCGTAGCAATGCGGGACAGGGAAATGGCACGCCGGGAGGCCCCTTGCCGTCTTACAAGCGCGAAACTGCAATGGTGCTCAAACGTTCAGTACGTAACACGAGGCTCGGGCGCGCAGCGTGGATTGGGTCGCAGAAAAGGCATGCAGTACGACGTGAGGGGGCTTAGGCGCAGGCGCATGGCACGAATGGGGCAGGTGTGGTGCTGCCTTTGCACTGCGCACAAGCTGCATGCTGCGGCATGTGGGAGGGCACATAAGATATGACGGTCTGACCATCACCAGGACACGGCTTGGCAAATACCAGGGCGCAGCGCCAAGCCCATGCACGTGTCCAAGCAGCCACCTGCTGTGATGTGTCGCTTTGCGCCCCCTGCTGTGCACCTGCAACACTGATGCTTACCCGCACACCGGACCATGTCCGCGCGTTTGCATGTAAAGCTCTGACCAGACGCAGACCCAGGCCACTCCATGTGGGACTGCCTGATGAGCTTGCGCTTAACATCCCTGCTCGGACGTGTTCACCCAAGAGCCCATCCCGACTACCGGCATTGCAACTCGACACCCCTCCCGCCCTCTCACCCAGGCTCTGTCGCAGCAGGCCCAAGCCACCGCCCTGCGCTGCGAGGTCCGAGCTGCTGTTCATGCCCGACCGGACCCGTCAACTGCCTGCGTTGTGCGCAGCCCTGGCGCCGTTGGCGGGACGGTGGCAAGCTCTGCGTACATATCATGGTCGGCATCCGGCAAGCGGGCAAGGCCTTGTGGCAAGCGAGGCTTCCCGTGGAGGCTTCCCCTGGCTTCCCCCATCTTCCCCTGGTCTCTGACACCGTAACCAACCCCCTAACCACCACAATGGGATGACGCATCTGCAGGTAGTTTGGCACCTCAAGCCCATTCTGTGGCGACTGTGGCCCAAGGGAATCCTTGTGGTCAGCCCAGGTCAGCCTGACAATCCAAGGGCACAAGCGGCCGCCCTCACCATGCGGCCAGGGCCGCCACGCACCGTCACTCGTCTCACTTCCCACGTGCCCAAGCAAGCTGTATCCTGTCACGCATGGTACGCCGCTGTCATGTCCTGGGCATAACACGTGTCTCACGCCACTGCTGGCATGCTGCTCAGTGGGGAAGGCGTGAAGGCCACATTACGACATTACACAACCAGGCAAGCAGTCTCCACAGCAGCTCCTGCTTTCACGTGCTCACAGCGTTCCCGCCAAGCGCCCCTGCACGCTACACCAGCTGCCCTTACCGCCGGTACAAAGTCCCCACAAGACAGGCAACGCACGTGAGCAGGGCCTCCAACCTCCAAGGAACACACCGCCTCTCGACGTAGCGGCCTTCCGCCTGACACCACCAGCCCCGGCCCCAGACACCTAGCAAGTCCACCACCATGCGAACGATGACAAAACGCCGTGGCTCGCCCTGGCATCCCGGGGCTGCCCGGCAGCAGCTGCCTCACGCCTTCTTCCTCCCCCCTCCTTCCCTCCCCCCTGCCGCTCCCGTGCCTCTCTCCTCCCTTCCCCGCTCCCCATGCTGCACCCTAACGCCACCACCGCCCCCAGAAACCCCTCTTCCCCGGCCTCTCCCTGCCCTGGGCCGATAGCGACTGGCCCCCTGAGGAGTCAGCGCCACCGCGCAGCCGCCCCCCTGACCCCGAGCCCCGGCCGGGGCCTGAGTCGGAGCCTGCCTTGCCTATCCCAAACTTCTTGCCGTACAGGTAAGCGTCCGTCAGCCTCGGGGGGAAGATGTAGTAGCCAACGGAGAAGCCCCGCACCTGCTGCGCCGCCCTGTACGTCTGCGAGGCGTTGGTTGGGGGTTGGGGTAGGATTGGATCAGTGGTCACACAAGTCAAGCCGAGCACACAGACGCAGAATTGGGGACTTGGGGTGCTTCAGACGTGGTAGCAGCGTAAGTGCAAACCGGGCATATTATCACACTGGTAGCACTACCCAATGTTTGCAAAGACCACCATGTGTCCGTAAGCCCGCGCGAGTGCAGACGCACGGTACGGCCCGGACGTAAGGCCGTGGGCCGTTCACACGTGCCGGTCACCAATGCCGCCTTCAAACAGCACACGCCGACTGTCAACCGAGCTGCGTGTGTCTGGCTCAGCAACCAGCACTAGCACTGCTGCATGTCAGGGCTACGGGCAGCGCGCCCTGCCCGCTGCCATAGGCTCTGCCTGTGAAATTCTCTTCCACCTTCTCCACGTAGCTAACTTCGTTCCCCACCTTGAGGTGCCGCACCAGCCGCTGGGCGTACGCCACCTCCAGTGCCGCCGTAGGCCCCTCGCACCTGGGGTGTGGGAAACCGTAATGTGGAGGTAACGTCGGGAGCCGTGCACGCCATCCGGTGGAATGGAGGGGTTAGGCACGGTGGATGGGGTGGGGCGTGTGAGGGCGACATACGGTCGGGCAGTCACGGTGTGGCTAAGGGCAGATTGGCGCCTGGAGGCAGCACGGGATCGGTCGTGCGCCGTCGGCACTGTTGGCGTCTGGCACCTTTGCACGGTGGGCGTGGAACTGATGCAGGGTACCGTGTTGCAGAGGGGCTTGCGGTACGGCGGGTTGGTCATACAACCACCACCTGGACTGTAACACCAAATGCCAGTTAACACAGCAAGTAGGCCAGCGGCATGGGGCCCATGGGCTCAGCAGGTACCAGGTACGCAGATCGCACCCACACCCATCGCTAATACACACTCAACCTAATACACACCCCAACCCGTCGTCCAACACAGCAAGTAGGCCAGCGGCATGGGGCCCATGGGCTCAGCAGGTACCAGGTACGCAGATCGCACCCACACCCATCGCTAATACACACTCAACCTAATACACACCCCAACCCGTCGTCCAACACAGCGAGTAGGCCAGCGGCATGGGGCCCGTGGGTCTCACCAGGCCCCCTGCCGTAACGGCACCTCAATCCGAGCACAGCCAGTGTGCCCGTTACGAGTAGGTTACCAGTACCAGCCTCATCAGTCACCATCGCTGATTGCGTCCACCGAAATACGCACCCCTTGTACCCACACGCACCAGTACGGCTGTAGCGCTTGCAGCCCGCGTCGTCCATGACCAGCAGGTATGCATGGTGCACCCACACCCATCGCTTATACACACTCACCCTTAAACACACTCCAGTACGGTATGTAAACGCACCAGTAGCACCTGCAGCCCGCGTCGCCCGGGACCAGCATATTGTAGCCACGCTCTTTGCTAGTACACACCCCTCAATACACCCAATGCACGCCCATTACGCACCAGTAATACTTGCAGCCCGCGTCGTCCGTCACCAGCAGGTTGAAGTCTGGGGCCGCCAGCTGTCGCATGTTGATGAGGTCGGCCATGGCCTCGTCAAACTCGTGGCCGCCTGGAGGGCGAGTGTGTATTAGCGCACAGGGCAGCGGCATGTGTATTAACTTAGCGTGGCGTGTGGTGCCAGGTGCCTTATAATGATGATGTCTGCCATGGCCTCGTCAAACTCGTGGCCGCCTGAAGGGGCGTGTATTAGCTCAAAGGGGAGCAGCATGTGTATTAACCTAGCGTGGCGTGTGGACATTGTGCCGCTGCCCCATGGTGACGAGGCCGCAAGTGGCACCGATGGACTGAGTGGCCGCCGACGAGGTCAAGGTACAGGCGTGTATTAGCGATTTTCCGGCCGGTGGAACAAGGTACGACACATGCTGTCGACACCCGGCCACCGCCGTGCCATGCCCCTGGCCGCCATGTAACTAACAACGGGCTGGTGGCTGGAACGCTTGTCGCATGGGCAGGCGAGTGTGAATCAATAAGAAGGATGTAGAAGCTGTCACAGACCTGACCAGGGCCTACAATGCGCAAGCTGCTGCGCATGAGGCACCGGTACGGGCTGTGTGCACGTGCATGGGTACATCCTGCCTCCCGGGCCCCACATCCACCCACCCACCATCCACGACCAGCAGGTCGCACGGCTGCACGGAGTGCGAGGCAACAGCCTGGGGTGCGGCAGTTGGGGGACATGGGGCAAGAAGTCGGACACGTGGCACGTTGTCCAGGTCATGGAATGAGGGAGAGCAGGGCAAGGGGACTGTGCCACTGCGGCATGAGTGTACCGGTATCAGGGCAGGACGTAACTGGCAGCGGAAAAGGTGGTTTGTCCAATGGGTCTGACTTGCTCCAACGTGGTCGTACGGCGTGCACGCCACATGCCTGCCAGCCAGCGCCAATGCGGACCCGCGTGCGCATGATGCCGCACGCCACGTGTCAACGCACCCCCCACGCGCCCAAGGCCCGGCACGTAGTGCACACCACATTGGCACGTGCCGCATGCCACGTGTCGCACGGCGCCACGACCCACGGCCCCAGGACCCCCGGCACGTGCCTGCGTGCAGGGTACCAACGGCCCAGGTGCTACGAAGCCCCCAGACACGCGTGTCCAATTGCCACGTGTCAGCAACGCCCGTCACACCCGGCACGTGCCTGCGGTATGGCGTGCAGGGAGCTGCCGAGGTGCAGCGTCAGCCGCCCCGGGGCTTCCCGCAGCAGGTAGTCCCGTGCCCACGGCGTGTAGTTGTGCGCGCCCAGGTCCCAGGCGGTGAGCTGCAGGGAGGGCTTGGCGCTAAGCCACACCGTGGCGGAGTGGCCAGCCTGGGGTACGGGCAGGAGGGGGGGGGAGAGCAGCAGGGGATTTGGCGGCAGGGGGCGGGGCGAGGATACAGGAGAAGATGGGTGCCAACAATCAAATGGGTATGTGCTTTTCAAGGTAACTTCAGGAGGTAAGGCGTGTTGCACGAGGCAGGGAGCCGGGCCGAGTTCAGCCAATGGGGGCCAATCCGTTCACGCTGCAATCCTACCTACACGTGTGAAGTACACGGAGTACCATGGAAGCCCCCAGCCCCCGTCCTAGACTCAGACGATGAACACCCCTTTCCGTATGCTTCCGAGCAGCGCACACTTGAAACGCAGTGCACGCCCCAGCAGCACCCACGCAACACCTGTTGCACGCCCAAGACCTTCCAAACCCGTCCCAGGGCAACCCCGCCCATCCTCATAAGTCCATCCCGAATGGTTCCGCACCACTCACGTTGAACCCGATCTCGCACACGTGCCGTACGCAGTCCACCATGGAGGCCAGGGCCAGGTACACCAGCTGCTGCACCGGCCACGTGCCCGTGTGCCCCTCCATGGCTAATACACCACGCTCTACCTTGAGGTGTGTGTCTAAGCGGCCCATCAGCTCCTGCTGTGTATTAAAGAGCTCCCATAGTGCTTTGTGCGCTGGTGAGCTGCTGGTGAGGTCGTTGCCCTGGATGAAGGCACGGGTGGTGTTGAGGGCCGCTAGGGCTTGGGCGAAGCAAGGAGAGCTCTCTGTTGTGGGTTGGGCAGGGCACGGCGGGGTCGGGGCAGGGGCAGGGGCAATCAGGGGAGGGGTATGCAACTCGCCGGCCAACCTTGGGGCAATAGGGGGCAGGGATGGGGGGTAGGATAAGGGTAGGGGGAGGTGGCGGGAGGGAGGGGTAGTGCTGGGGGGGTCAGGGCGTCGGGGGGGCAGGGTG
>VFQN01003315.1_pt1 | contig 23316 bp, 40 predicted proteins | sample 3512371 | NCBI WGS metagenome assembly VFQN01 (sample SAMN10412370, study PRJNA504923) | tailings metagenome | isolation source: Replicate 2 from Balatoc abandoned mine | place: Philippines: Itogon, Benguet | collected 2017-08-28
AGCTGCAATCGCAATCGGCCGCTGCAACCCGCCATTCACTTTGCAAGTCCCTGTATATGTCGATAAAGCAAGATACGGGGTGCCGCGGTACTGGCCTGGAGTTCTTGCGCCCGACACACGCAGGGCGCGTGGAGGACTGGTGGCGGACTGCTCACTCAGGGCGCTTTTGCGTGTGCAACCGCCAGTATGCAAGTCTTAAACCCCAGTGATTAAATACAATCAACTGTATAGTATTCGAAAGAATGCCAAGTCTCTCATTGGGGCGGTGAAAGCGCGCTGGGTTGGTAAATACGTGACAGATGGCGGTTAGGTACCGATCCCGTGCCATACAACTTCGATACGCAGCAACAAAACTTTGAAAATGAACGTGCAAGTATTACCGATTTTGGATTTTGGGTAACAGGCATCAAGCTGCGTGCCACGCGCGTGGTGTCCAGCCGTGCTTGCCCCGATCTCGTCCAAACTACTGCGAGTTACCAACCTTTCCACACCGAGCCTGCTACTGGTACGCAACGCGCTGTATTTCACGTTACAGTCTATATGACCTGTGGCATGCGGCCTGATAGGTGATCGTACAGCGAGCAGCCTTGCTTGCAACAACGCCGCCAGCTTTGAGCGAAGTAGTGCGCAGCGTCGCATTCCAGCCACGTCACAGCCGTGAGAGCCTTCCTAGCAAAGGACAGCGTGGCTTTTGTCTATATCTCCCTAGACCGCGAGGATAGGAGGAGGGCTGCCGCTTTGGCGTGGGTGAAGGGAACAGCAGCATCGCCACGCCTCGTGCTCGATAGTGCCACGCGTAATAAGGTTCCCGACACGTGATAGGCTATTCCAGATAGTGTAATAGGCCCTTGCATGAACGCGCCAGTGCATGGGAAGGGGCGGATTATCGCCCCATGCGTGGGACAAGGAAGGGTTCTGAGCTCCCGCAGCCGGTGCTTGCTGTGCCATCGCCATGGAGGATAGGAAATGCAGTGGGAAACCTGCCGGTATAAGAGAAGATAGACAAGCAACATGCAAAAGGAATAACAGCCCAACACTAAAGCCAGGGGCCAACCAAGGGCAGGGACAAACTAGCCGCCCGACTGGGCCCCAACAGCAACCGCGTAACAAAAGTGCCCATGTATGCAAGTAACCGGCATACTTCCCGAGCCCCCATGCAATGCCTCGTCGCTGCGACCAACAGTCGTTCCAGCCGTGAAAGCCACAGGCAGCCCATGTGCGTTGCGCCAGTGCAGCCCCTGCCACCGCGCGTGGCGCCACAACCTCTGCGGACCCCTGGTTAGTAACAACAACATGCAACGGACCGTGCTCACAACCTGGCCTACAATTTGGACCATCCAACGCCAACGCTCAACCCGCGAGTCCGGACGCCCCAGCGCCCTATGGCGAAATTACATCCGGCTGCAGCTTCTCCAGCACCCGGGCGCCACCATCCCGCAACACCTGCCTGCCGTGCACCCTGCCCAGTAGCTCAACCATAAGTCCCACATCACACACGCCGGCGCAGAGGGCGGCATGCGCGCACGCTGCCACCCGCGCCGCACGCCGACTAGCTGACCCACCTGCCCGCCCGCTGGGGGCGGAAAGCAGCCACTACCACCCGCTGCACGCATGCACACCCAGCTCCTCGCCCGTGCACAGGCGCAGGCTGCCCGTGGGCGTCCGCTCAGTAGATGTAAGCGGGTATCGCGAGGTGGAACTGCGGGCAGGCCGCCTCGAAGGTGCCGCCCTTGGGCCGCTCCATGCTGCCCTCCACGAACGTGAAGCCGCCCTCCATTGACCCACGGGTCGCAGCCTGAGGGTGGGGGTGGCGGGGCGCAGGCGGGTACGTCTGTTAGGCAGGAACAGTTTGCGCCTGCGCCGCTTCCATGAACCTACGGGTGGCTGCTAGGTTCCCAGCTAGGTCGTGGCAACGGCTCCAGGTGGCTGAGGATGGGAACAGCCGCCTTGGGGTTGCATGGGATGGCAGCTGGGCATGGAAGGACAGCGCAAGAAGTGCAAGCCGGGGCCTCGGTGGCAGGTGTGCTTGAATGGCCCCAATGGACCGATGGGCAGCGGCACCTTTGCTTGGCATTGAGACGAGGCACGGCGAGGTGTGGGGCGCTCGGACCTGCCCACGAATGCCGAGTTCGCTTTGCGGCTTTCCAGGGAGGAGGCCCCTGCCTGCAATCGTCGCCTCTCACCCAGCCGCCTGCTGGCCCCTCATGCCCGGCGCCCCACCTGGAAGGTGCAGCTCTGGTACACGAACTCGGGCTCGCCGGGCTCCAAGAGCGGGTACTTGCCAATCACGCCCTCGCCTCGGACCTGGTGGGTCAAACAGGGCGCAGCACAGGGAAGGACCGTAAGTCCGGCCAGCAGCAGAACCGCAAAAAAACAAGCCCTGGCCTGCACTGCAAGCCAGACGCCGCGCCATACCGGTATTACCACGCAACAACCGGTGGCTACTTATCCTGAAGCAAGAGGTAAGATTACATGACGCATATGCATCTGAGCGCATTCCATCCTGACCACGCATAATCTCTGACGCCGTCCCGCCACTTGCTCAGCCCGCTGCACCCCACCGCACACCCCACCGCACACCCCCGCCCGCGCCCACCTCGTCCGCCACCTCCCCCCGCTCGTCCCGGATGACCCAGTGCCGCGACATGAGCTGGCAGCGCGACACCGTCTGCAGCACGGAGGCGCCGGGCGGCAGCGCCGCCAGCTGCGTGGCGGCGTCCTGCAGGCTGAAGCGGATGGAGTAGGCGAACAGGTGCTTGCCCTGAGGCGCCTGCTCGGGGCAGTACACCACGCTGGCGCGGACCTGGAGGCGGGGTGTGGGTGGCATGAGAGCAGACTGCTTGAAAGCAGGCTGGTGCCATACCCAATGACGTGGTTGAGCAACATGCCCATGTGCTTATGGTGTGAGTTGGGTCTGCGTGGAACACAGCCCCGTCGCTAATCGAGGTCCACCCGCTGACCCCAGGACAGGGCGGATGGCCCCAGGATGGGGCCAAGGTGATCGTGGGATGTGCGAGTCCGACGGACGGACACTTGCCGCAATGGTTCAGCCCGTCCTGGTGTCCCGTGCCCCCGAACCCATGACTCATGGCCCCTCCAGTTGACTGCCCGGTCGCTCCCCTGTACGGCGACGCAACCCCGGCCGCGCCTCACAGCCGACGACGTGCAACCCTCTACCCCAGGATCCCTGTTGTCCCACCCACCCGCACGCCCCGCGTGACCGCCTCCGAGCAGTGCGGCGGCTGCAGCGGGAACAGGCTGATGGCGGTGTGCTGAGGGTAGTCCTCGTCCAGCGCCGCCAGCGCGTATGAGCCGCCAGCCAGCCGCCCAGAGTACTCCTCCAGCCAGCGGAGCACGCCGTCACGCGCGCCTGTGGGGGCCGGCGGCAGGCACACACAGGCAGACTCTTGAACCCTTGATGTCCTACTTGCGTATGACAGTTCACTTGAGCGAGGCATTGAGTTGGTAAGCTTGCTTTTAGGCGCCACGGGTGTGGGTTCAGAGCAGATGGTGACAGCCCTTGCTGCTGGAAGAGGAGCAGGCGGCAGGTGGCCGGCGCTCACCCGGCGCGGAGTCTGTGCTGGGCACCGCGGGGTGCAGCTGCGGGCCTCCGGCCGCTGTGCGTCGCATCACTGCCACGCCGCCCGTGCTGCAGTCCGCCACGAACAGCTTGTCCGCCACGCGGAAGGAGCAGGCCACCGCCAGCAGCTGCGGGCGCATCTTGGACTGGGGGAGCAGCAGGTGGGAGAGGAGGCAAGTTGAAGGGCAGGCAAGCTAGGGCAGGGCCATGGATGCGGCACCAGCGGAGGAGCCAGGGGTACTGTCAGGTGCCGGTGCTTGGTGGTGATCGATAAGGAGACCACATCTGGGCGAGCGCTGCAAAAACCGCTGCAGAGGCGTGGTAAGTGTCATTGCGTTAAATGGTACGGCGTATGGTGGTTGGGAGGCAAGCTCCTTAACCCGCACAATGCCGTTGGTGATCTGCACCAAGAGCTCCTAAGGCTTTACCCCCATCCCTCACTCACACAGCCCAGAAACAGCACTCTCGCGCCTACACATACAGTTCAATACGTGCATCAGGCCACCATTCCCCAACTCCAATGACAAAGCCTGGCTTACGCCCAACTCCACAACCGTGCTCGCTAACCCACCAGCTTCATCTCCAGCGTCCAGGCCGCCGCGCGCGCCAGCGGCATGAGGCGCGTGACCACCAGGTGCTGGTACACGCTGTAGCCGCCCAGCAGGCCCTGGAAGATGGAGCTCACCTCCTCGTCGCTGGCCTCGTCGCCGCCGGGGCCGCCGCCGCCGGCGTCAGCATCGTCGTCGTCGTCGGCGGCGTCGGCGGCGCCCGCTGTGTTGGCGGCTGAGGTGGAGGCGCCGGCCCCGGCGGGGCTGAGGTTGAGGGCCGCCAGAGCGCCGCGCGGCAGGCTGCGGCGGTCCATGTGGGCGTCGAAGGCAAGCTCCTGGCCGTCGTGCAGCCTGCGGGGAGGGAAGATGGTTGTTTGGTATCAATGCATTGCTGATTTCGTGAGTTCGGTCGTGGGCTACCTGGCTCAGACTGAGGTAGCTGCAATGACGCAGATCACGCAGATAATGGAGGTCGCCGTACGCACGAGGTGCCACAGCCTTGCGATGCTGTTGGTTGGCGCTCAAGCGGGCAAGCCTGGGACCTGCACTTGAGCTTGCCACCCCCGCCGCGCGCACGGCAGCTGCGTGCTCCGGCCGCCCGCCGCTCCCTGCTTCGCCCCCACGCACACCTGTAGATGACCTTCAAGGCCGGCGGCAACTTGAAGCCTAGCTTTGACTCAATGTGCGCGATCTGGGCCTCGCTGGCGCCCGCCTGAGCGCAGGAGACGACAGGGGAGGGGCCGCAGATTCGTCCTCTCTTAACCCGAGCGGTTCCTCTACTGCAGCGGAAGCACTGCCCAGCATAGTACCATTACTGTGTAGCCCCGGCCGCAGTCGGACTCGCCTTGCATCACGGCACGGCCTGCCTACAAGGCGGCCCCGCTCGACCTGAGCCCCCGTGCCATGCCCGGAAGGCACACCAAGAGCATGCAACCATCAAGCAGCCCTGGAGTGCGACCGCCTCCGTCCCCGGCCTACGGTCCGCGCTCCCTACCCGGATGGTCCTGAGCACCGCCGGGTGGTTGGTGGCTAGCCAGCCCTGTAAAGGAAGAGGCAGGCGCAGGGGATCAGTCTGCACTGCCACCATCAAGCCCTGCCTGCCGGGGGCGCCATATTTCCGGCTTCGAGACATGCGCAACTCCCTTCATCCAGCAAACCCGCGAATGCCGGAAGTGACCTCCCTACCCTGCAACCCCCAGTGAGCAGGCACCTGTGGCTTGTGACGTGATTGTGCTCATAGGTCCTTGAGTATGTACACGGTGGGCGTCACGTTGCAGATGGCGCACATCAGCCCCTTCCCTCCCAATTCCTGGCTCAGCCCAGTAAGACACACCCTCACCTTTATCTGCTCCCACATGCGAATTGCTCGGGCCAGGTACGGCCAGTATTCCTCCCCGTACGCAGCTCGCCAACTCTGGTAGGCAGCCCTGCGGGCCACGGGGCGAGGGTTGCGCCAGCGCCCAGCAGTGTAGCAGGATGTGGTGCAGGGTCCAGCAGTGCGTAGCAGGGTCCAGCACTGTGTAGTGAGGTACTGAAGTGCCTCACAGAGTTCGTGGGGCTGAGGTTCGGGTGCTCATGGCCGCAAAAAGGTACGGGATGTTGGCTACCCCACGCATGTTTGCGTCATAGCGCTTTCTGTTGGGCTGTAGGCTAGAGGGCCGGGTGTGTGGGTGGAGCGGTCGCTAACACTGTCCACTTACGACACCGTCCACCAGGGTGGAATATTCCAGGACTCTGATTGCCCTCTACACCGGCGACATTGACCCCTCGGCTGCATCGGCCTTCGGACGGTAAGGTGGCTACGTGCCGCTGCACGGCTGCCGGCGCACGTGCTGTTACCCCACCGGTACGTTGGGAGTTCAGTGCCGTCGGCTCCACGCTTGGCAGGCAGGCCCACTTCCGCGCTATAGTGGCGCCCCCACAGGTGTTCATCGTGCAAGACCAGGTCGCGCCAGAGCTTGCACACGGCTGCCGCCCGCACCGCCTCGCGGCAGCTCAGCTGGCTGTGGGCGCCACACGACAGGGGCGAGGGAACTATTAGCGGGCTGCGTAGCTTACGAGCTGAGTCCAGGAGTTCAATTATCCACATGAAACAGTGTAAAGGCTTTCTACCGTTGCCTGAGCCATGCGCATATGAGTCTGCAAATTTCCGCCAAACGATCGGGAACCTGGATCAGCTGTTTCCGCGACCCCATGAATACGGGTCAACTATGTAAGTAGCTATGTATCATGGTATAGCTTTGTACCTGAAGACGTGGGCTAGGCACTGCGGAGTGAGCTCAACAATAGGGGAGGTCGTCTGCGGCCCAGCCATGCTTTTACTTCATATGATGGGGTGCCTGTACTTCATCCTGAAAGAGCTGCCGTTCAAGAGGAGGCCGGCGTGCAAAAAGAAAAGCGCTGTACGGGGCAAATCCATAAAGTCGCTGTCAAGCGCTTTAGGAATAGATCCGCCAGTTGCTATACCCAGGCTTTGCGTACGTCAAGTTGAGGGCTTCCCTGGCGCCTATCGATCCACGCGGCCACAGTTTGGTCCCAACCCAAATTGCGACACCGGAACACCACATCGTCCTACAGGAGCGCCAAACGCCTTCAAACGTGTATATAAGTATACATCAGGGCAGCCATGCTTGGCTACCGGCAGTCCCTCGGACGCACCTGCAAGGTGAGGGGGGACAATCGAGGATGCCGGAAGCGCGCTGGAGAGCAAGGCAACATGCTACATCGCCACCTTTTTGCAGAGCAAAGATGTGACGTCTTGCGGCCGAAGATCGCAACGGACTCGACAGAAAAGCTGCCGGTGAGAAGGGCAGTTGTTGCGCTTGCCCAGTGTCGCAAGCCCGCTTGTGACCGGTAGGTGTCAATTGCTGCACAAGGAAGTTACTACAGTAGCGTAATCCTGCCTTGCGCACACAGCTTGATCCGTGGGTCACCGAACGTCTCTGCTTGCAGGCCGCCCCACAAGGCAGGCCGTGCGTCAACCGTCTCCGTTCGGGCTGGACCTGTGGAGATTGACGAGGATGTAAGTGATCACGGCACGCACCGTACTTCCGTTGGCTGTGTGCCAGGAACTGGCTGCAGGAGTGTACTGTGTGCTGGCACCTGGCACATGAGTCCTCTTGCTGTTGCAGTTCCAACGTATCCCTTCATGCTGCAATGCCAGGCTACGACAATGACAGCACGTTGACGAACACCCCATTACCGCCTGCTGACACACCAGGACCTCATCCAAGGGAAAGACCGCCACAAGTGGTACGAGGCCAAGTTCTGCGCCGAGGATCAGCCAGACTGGAACATCGGGCGCTTCCTGAGCTCTTCCCAGGTATCCACATGTACCCAAGCGCCAAACAAATCCCTTTGCCGTGTTGGGCCCTTCCATGTAGATGACAGCAGAAGAGGAACACTTCAAGCCGTCCCCTGACCCTCACCCTGCGCTGCCCTGCCCCTCCCAGCTGGCCCCTGACACGCGCGCCGTGACGGTGGAGTGCGAGGTGAGCCGCGAGCGCATCTCGCTGCGCAACGCCTACAAGGCTGCGGGGCAGCGTGCGGCTGTGCGCATCAACAGCGGCATGGAGCGGCACGTGGCAGGTGGGGACGAGGGAGAGAAGCACGGGGGCCACCTTAGGGCCGGCGGGTTAGACGTCAGGAGAGCAGGCGCCCCAAGGGGTCTGGGGCCGCGGGGTTGGGGATCGGGTGGGATACCGAGGTTCCGTTGGCACTTTTGGGGTGGCGGGAGCGCGGAATGGGAGGTGGGGACGGAGTGTCGACCGATGAAGGTGATGGGACAAAGCGGAACGCGTAAGCGGCTGTAGGCTGCTCGGTCACACAGCACACGTGGGAGAGGGAAGGCGAGAGTCGATACGTGAAGGAGAAGGCGGCAGCTTTGCACATTCTGCACCCAGCCCCCTAAAATGTGCCTTCATAGGGCTGAAGCTCACTATCCTGACCGCATTGCGAACCCCTCCTCTGCGGGGTGAAACATGGGTAGGGGGAATGGCGCTGAGTACCATGCGGTAACTGCGGTTGGGGTGGCCGGTGCCAAGGATTGTCATAGGTGGCGTTTGCGCATCTCCATCCATGGTGATGCCAGTCCTTGCATGTGCAACCGCAACGGCTTGGATGCACCACGTGATCCATGCCCCCCTTGTTTGCCCATGTCGCAGTCGCCACCCCGCCATTCCCTGAGGCGATCAACGTGGAGCCGCTGTTCAAGGTGAGGAAGGCCTGGGGGGTGCAGCATGGGAAGCGCGAATGTGAATGCACCGCAATTGTGGCCGCGGTGGAGCCGATGGAGTGTGTCGCTTGGGTTTGTGCAGGTCGTTACACGGTGCACTCTATGTCCGCCCAGCGGCGTGTGGGCAATGTTGCAAGGCCGTGACACCGTGACGTAATCGGCACGGCCACGGCCCCAGGCCACGCGCTAGCCCAGGATCCGCCTTTTCCAAGTCAATCGCCATCGCACATGCGCAGGTCCGCGGCGACCTGTTTGCGCACGAGATCAAGGCCGTGCGGGAGCCCATCAGCGTCAAGGTGCGGACTGAGCAAGGGACGGCACGACACCACGCGTCCTCGGAGTGTTCCTCCCTGGGAGTCTCACCTTCAAAACGCTATACCGTCAAGACTGCTCGGCTTCCCTTTGTGCGCTTCGCTCACACGACCTGACCCTTCGTCACACCGAGTGGAACCCACGTATTCTCGCCGGCCCCGTACCGGTGTGCCCCCACTACATTTCCCCCATGCCCCCCTCCACAGGCCGAGCTGACGGTGGTGGTGACGCGCAAGGAGGCGCCCGAACTGTACAACGCGGGGCCCGACGACGTGGTGGAGGTGGGCCCCTTCCAGGGCACCGGCCTGGACCTGCGCTCCTCGCCCATCATGGCCATATACGCATACCCCACGGTGAGGGGCGTTGAGGGCGGCAGCATGCCAGCACACTGCGGTGTTTATTTACTGGTGTGGCACTGCATGTGCGCTGCACAGCGGAAGCTGGCGAGCCCAGTACTTGCTGTGCTGTATGTGTGGCCGTAGCACGCTGAGCCGAACAGTGCGGCATCCATCCTGATTGCCGCGGCCCGGCTCCTTCACTCCTGCCCCAGGTGGTTATCTTCGTGGAGGGCGCGCGGGGCATGGCCACGTGCCGCGCGCTGCTGGAGAGCAGCCCCGACTTGGCCACGCACCTCAACCTGGAGTTCAGGAGGGACGTGCGGGTGTACTACAAGGTGTGCGCGGGCCGTGCATTGGCGTGATGCAAAGGGGCGAACGTGCTGCAAGCTACGGGCTGACGAGGGGAGGGGCTACTATGACCGCCGATGTTCTATTGTCCGACAAACCCGCTTGCGTATTTACAGTGCAAAGGAAACCGTAAGTCAGGACGGTCTGCTGGTTGTCTAGTGGCATTTGTTGCCCACCGACTTGACACCGACTTGCGTTTGAATACAAGGGGAGACCCCTGTTGAATACCCCTGGGGCTGTTTGACCGCGTGGCAGTTGCTCACCACCAAGTCATGTGTGCAGTCACGCAACACACCTTTCAGCTGTCAGCTGCTCCACGCGCATGCAGTTGTGCTTGAACGCTCCTCGTCTCACCCCTTAATCCCCGTACCATGGCCAGGTGCCCAACAACTCCTCCGTGGCGTTCCGGGAGCGCTTTGAGGACTGGGGCGAGCTGGGGCCGGTCAAGGTGGTGGTCACCACGTCGTCCTTCCAGGTGGGCGCCTGCCGCGCCCGAGCGTGATGCTTATGCAACAGCTTGGATGTATCTCACAATACCTAAAAGTAACTATCTGACCGGCTATAAGTGGCCCTCGTCACCCTGGCCAGTTGCACTGCACCCTGCATGGTCGGACGTGAATGTGCTTGTGTTCCGCTCACCCCACGGCCCACAGGACGCCTTCGACGACGACGACACGCTGACGTACGACCCCGAGACCACGGGGGCCATCATCCTGGGTGGGTAGGGGGCTGCGGCGTGGACGCGCCCAATGCATCTGCTCCCTACTGTTGATGTCGCTGGTGTTGATCCTTACGATTACAACTTGACTTCGGCCGACGGTCGCATGGCTCCTGACCAGTGCAACGGCTCGATACGCCTGTGAGCGTACCGGCACTGCCTGACTGTGCGGCCGCCACGTCTATCCTTTGCTGCACGCAGTTGGCGGCGACGAGGAGGCAGAGAAGGCGGCGCGCGAGACATGCAAGTAAGCAACAGCGTTGGGCACAGGCAATTAACAGCGCCGCTTTTCCTAGGCGCATATGCCTTAGCACGCATTGCGCTTGCGCGTATATTCTACTGTCGTACGTATCGTTGGGGCTCTTGCTCGTGGCCGGTCACGGCGAGCTTCTGCCTTTTTGGCTCAACCGCTTTACTCCCCTGTCGCGCCGCTTACCCCGCTGACAGGGACGCTGAGATCACCACCATCCTGGCCGACAGCGTGGAGATGGCCCCCACCGTGCACCTGTCGTCCAACCCCTTCGAGTGGATGCACGGCCGCAAGCGCCCTGAGCGCATGGTCAACCGGGGCAGGGCGCAGCAGGAGCAGCAGCAGGTACAGCAGGAGCAGCAGGCGGGGCAAGGGCAGGGGCAGGAGCACGAGGGCAACGGGAACGGCAACGGGGCGGCGGCGCACAGCCAGGAGCAGGCAGCCAGGGAGCAGGCCTCCATGGCCAAACCGCGCAAGTGAAGGCGGAGTTGCATGCCTTCACATTCAGGGCTCCCGCATTGGGTGTTCACAGGTGCTGCACTGGTTTGGTGCATGAGGAGGGTTGTCGGAGATTTAGGGTCGATGTCCGCACGACTAAGGTGGCCTTCGCGCTTAGGTTCTTAACTGTACCATGCATGTGCGCGTGCTTTATGCATGCAGATGGAAGGTGGCATGTTGCTACAGGAGAAGTGAAGAGCGGAGGCACGAGGCGAGGAGAGCTCTTTTTGGCAGGGCTGGCGTGGTACGGCGGGTAGTGCCATTTGTGCTGCATCGACACAGAACCTAATGGCCGCAACGCGTCTGCGGCCAACGTCGGTGTGGCTTGCTGCGACCATGCTACGCGTAAAACAGTGGAACGCTTTGGTGTTGCACTTGGTGAGGGTTTACCACGCGAGTGCGACGTCTGACGCCGGGGCGGCGGCCTTTGGTGTATGCACAGTTGGAGCGGGCATTGGCTGCATGTGCAGCTCTTCAGCTGACAGTAGGTAAGTATGAGGGCATTGTTGCGGCCGCGCCACGTCAGCGTGCACACGCCCCTCAAAGGCTCCCCAATGATCCAAAGTTGGGGCAGCTGTATCCAAAGGGGCTCACCGCCTGCAATACTAGAGGGGGCCTGAAGGCCCCAACAGCTGTAAGCATTACAATTTCCATCCCCCCTCCTTCCGTGTACACATGTGCTTTCGTTACAGGGGATGCAAGGGATGGGCTGTACTCAGTTTTTGTGTACTGGCAATTGCGGCCTGGGGCTGCGAATGTGCAATCCAGAGGAACCCCCTTGTCCAACGGGACCTGGGCACGCACGAAAACAGTGCGGCCTACATGCGCTCACCTGCTGGTACGGACATAAAAGGAATTTTAAACCCCTGTGCCGGAAGACAACCTAACACGTGACAGTGCAGCAAATTAAGGACGGCAAGCATGCGGTCGAGTACCTCCACACTGATTGTGTCCAAAAGGACACTGGAGACGCGGGAAGCAGGGGGACTCCGCTGTCAGGAAGAGTGTACAGAGATGCAGTTAGTGGTCAGGACCCACGACGCCAAGAGGTCGCAGGGTTGTCGTCAGGTGATGACTCGCATACCGTACTTGTCTACGTCCTTACAACCTAACCGCTGCTGCATTAGCCACATCACCATGCATCACCCGGACGTGCATGGCACCAACGGGCAACAAGACAAGGCTTCCCTCGACCACAATCCGGCAACAGCGGCAGCTTGCAAGTCCCATGCACCAGTCGTACGTTTTCAGTACAGGTGTCCTGACAGTCATACGTCCGTCCGTCGGTTTGCCGCACGCGAATCATGAGCCAGCCAACCCCTCAAGCGAACGCTGGTGCCGGTGGCACGCATGGGTGTCACGTCTGGTATGTACATGTGCACTCCGCATCCTGCCCGGATGCTGACGTGCGCGGGCCCATTGGGCAAGTGCCGTGCTCGCTTTAGCGCAGACTCCGCATGGCCTCTCCTGCCATGTACGGTAACCACACCACAGCGCATCCCGCCTAAGCCACTCATCTCATCAGGACAAGCAGGGGCGCAAGCAACCGCGCTCCCTAGCAGCAGGTGTCAGGGCAGCTGGTTGATGCTTGCCTCACCCGAGGGCACCTGGGCCGCCCATGGCAGGGACCGCAATTCCCACGGCAACAACACGACCAAATCAAGCTACTTTATACACGTGCGGCAACATCACAGCGCGCTGGGTGGCCTGGTGCGCCGGTGGCGACACCCTCTCCCACCACTTCAGCCCGCCAGCTGCAGTCGGGCGCAGGCCTCCAGCATGCCATCTGTTGTCCTGAGCTGCGTAATGGCCGCAGATTTGCCGCCGTCTCAAATTGCCAGGCCGAAGACGGTGCATATGCAGTACATGCTCTTGTTCTCCCACCGCACCGTCCGGCTGCCGTCCGTGGTGCTGTCCCACCAACAAGAGGCCGCTGTGTGCAGACCGGCACCTGCGAACACGATTTGGGCAGAGCCTTGTAAGATTCCAGGCAACGTTCTAGTACGAGGCGACTGGCGTTTATGATGGGTTCAACGAGCCCTGTATGCGCCAGGGCCAGTTCCGAAGGCACCCACGGGCGTACCGTTCTTCTGCATGATGATGCAGGTGACGACGTACTTGAACGGTTTGTTCAGGGCAGTTAACCGCTTGATACAGTGTTCCAAGCAGCTTGACGTCCACTGGCTAACCTGTGGGGTTGGGACAGGACACAGGTACCGCTCAGGGGTAGGTATGGCAGGTGGCCCTGAGGCGTGTGGGCAGGACGCGGACCTCCCTCACCTTTGTTTCGCTGTACTGCTGGTTCTGTAGAACAGCATCAATTGACTCCTTGATGATGTTGCTAACGTCATCTGCAACGAATGCTGCCTGAGGCCGAGTATCACAGTCAGGTCAATGGCATGTCGAGGAGAGTCGACAAGCAGCGCACCGCTGCACGACCGTGTGTCGCACCTCCTCAATGGCAGGGTCTACGCCCTCCATGCTGCCAACGTGCGGGTCGTGTAAAGCTAGGAACGGAAAACAGCACGGCTTTCTCCTCTAGAGTGCAGCGACCAAATGCAGGCGCCGGGCAACTTATTTCAGCAAGAATGTGCTACTTATTGAGCCCTGCGGTGCGCGACTATGTGTTCGCAGTGATTGCAATGTCCACGCCACGAGAGGACATCCCTGCATCAATTGCCAAAAGGGAATGGCTCTAGAGCTATGCTGTTTCGCCAGGCGCAAGTTAGCGTTGAGGTAGAAAGTACGCTTGTTAAACATGTGTACAGTGCTTGAGCTGTGTTTGCTTTCCGTTCGCTGACCCATCTCGACTTCACCCTCTGTTACAAAACGGTTTTGATTAGATCATGCAAAGCAGCTGCCATGGTATTGTAATGCAGGTATGCACAGCTTGTGCGGTATTTACCTCTGACTAGGGCCGCGCGCGCGCGACGACAGGGAGGCCAGGGCTTACAGAGGCGGAGGGACAAACAATACATCAGCCCGTAGAACACCTAGTGGCAGTTCGGAGTTTGCAGCGTGGTTCTTGAAAAGCCGCTTGACGAATGACGATGCACATGGCGCGTCGACGTTGTGCCTCGTGAATGCCGTGGTGGCGGGCCATCCAGACATGCGACGAACAACAGAGCAATCCGGGTACAGGGCTGGCGAGCACCACCATGTCACGTTTGGCCAGGTGGAGTGGGCGGTGGGCGGGCAAGGCAAGACTCACGGTAGGCGCAGGCCTGTTGTCGTGTTGTCCCAGGTACCTGGCCTCGGTACCAGCTTTGCATTTGGGCAGGAACCGACCTGCTTTTCACAATCTGAGCACCAATGGGAAATGCGTGGGTGGGCAAGGTGCAGCCGTTTACCGCTTTCGAACGCCCCGCCCGGCCGCTGGGTTGCGGTTCCACGCGGCCTGCCTGCAGGAGTCAGTCGCAGGGGGCGGTGCGGCAGCAGCTGCAGCGGGCCGGAGAGCCTCTTCGCGTGGGGGCGATGTGACCAAGGAGGATGCTGCAGCTGTGCTCAAGGAGTAGGTGGCTTAGCAGTTGCATGCTCTAGGCGGCGTGGGCCGCATGTGGGCGACAGCGTGGTGAGGATGCCTGGGCTCCTGTGTTGCCGCGCCGTATTCCGGATTAGGCTGTGGTCGTCACCCACGACCAGGCACTGAACAGCATAGGGCCATCGGGTGGCTGCGTGTGGGTAGCTACCATTTGCCGCGCACCGGCGGGCCCCGGACATGGCAGCACCACAACCGTCATGCACTAAACCCCAGAGTAGGGTACCCCTCCATGCACAGCACCCGTTGTCATCGTGTAACCTGCTGCTTTCCCACTGCTGATTAAGCCGCGCATTATGGCACAGCGTGACGGTCTCCACAACTCTGTGCGGTACTACGGGGTAGCCTAGTACCTGATGGATGCCGGTGCCTGCACTAGCTTTCGCAGAATTGCTGGGATGTTCACCTCAACAGGACTGACCCACCCGCCTTAAACTCCCCGCAGGTTCGATGGCAAGATGAAGGCCATCACGGACCTGCTGCAGGGCTACCAGGCGGAGCGCACGGCGCAGGCCAAGGGGCTGCCCGTGCAGCGGCAGGGCAGGGAGCGGGAGGGGACGGAGCAGGGCGAGCAGCAAGGGCCTGGCGGCGGCGGCGGCAGCGGGGCGGGGCCGCGGCGGCGGGGATCTCGGCCGCTGACGGCGACGGCGGCGCCTGGGGCGGGGGCCGTGGCCCCTGGCAGCGAGGAGTTCTTCCTGCAGGTGGGCTGGGACGGGAGGGACGAGCTGTGTGCAGACCAGCCAGCCGGGGACCCCATCTACATGGCATTACCGCTGTGCGCCCAACACAGCTCTGGGACATGCAGCACGCTGGCCTAAATGTGCAAGCACTCACTCCTGGTACAGCACTTCTGCCGGCTCCGTTTCGGGCATACGGGTTGTGTCTCGTACTTCATTACGATGACGCATTTCTTGCTTTTGCTGGCCTTTCGTGCGCTCCGCAGCTGAGCCGCTCGCAGCCCCGGCGCGTCCGCAGCGCAGCGCCGGGGGCGTCCCGCACCCTGTCCACCAAGATTGACTTCTACCGCACCAACCCTGAGCTGTGCATGGTGAGCGCCTGGTGGGGCCCGGGGGTTCATGGACAGCGGGGTCAGGGCGGAGGGCTGGGGGAACACAAGGGCATTGGCACATTGAAGCTTGTAGCCGTGCCGGCGTGGTGGAACATTACGGTGCACAACCCGTGTTTTGGTGTCCAGCCTGCGTTTCAAGCGGGAGGCTTGTGGTGTATTGCGTGGCCGTGACTTTGTGCGTGCGGCAGGGTGGCCAGGTGTGCTGCTCTCCATGTCCGTGAGCACAGACACGTGCACAGCGCGCAAGAAAACATCCGACGAACTACGGAAACCCTTGCCACCGACCCCAGGAGCGGGCGGAGAAGGCGAGGGAGGTCCGCGAGGCGCAGGCGGCCGCCGCCACCGCCGGTCCCGCCGCCGCCCACTCGACTGACTTTGTCGACATCAACCGTCGCGGCGTCGTGCCGTACGCCCTGCCGTACGGCGTCCAGGTTACCATCGAATCGCTCCGAGACCAGGGCCTCAGCGGCCTGCGCAAACGCAGCATAGCCGGGCCTGGGAGCGTCAGCGGCCCCGCGGGCGGCAGCATGTCGGGCGGCGGCTCCGCCCACCGCTCGTCCGCCAGCCGACCGGCTTCAGCCGTACCACTGTACAGCTCCTCCGGGCATCGCAACTGGTCGGCCGGCCAGCACAGGACCGACGTCCAACCCAGCACGGCCAGCAGCATCCTGACCTCGCCATCGCGGCCGGGTTCAGGTGCCGTGCACCCAAGCTGGTCTGGACGGAACTCATGGGGCGCGAACTCACTGGCATGGCCGGCGGCGGCGGCGAACGCAGCGGTACAGGCGGCCGCCCGCCGCTCGCCCCCGCGGCAGGGGAGCCCTCCGGCAGCGGCAGGGCCAGGCGGCGACCTCGGCAGCGTAGCGGACGAAGCGCCGTGGCCTGAGCGGGGGGCCAGCGGTAGCAACATGGAAGGACGAGCAGGAGCCGGAGGGCCGGAGCACTCCAGACCCTCGTCCGCAGGCCCCGGTTTGTTCCTCACCGCTGTGGATGTAGCAGCCGGCGCGCCTCACCATGCAGGCCAGGAACCCGGCCAGCAGCGCGCACACAGCCCCCCGCCCGTGCCGCACCTGGACCTGCCCCGCATGCCGCCCCCGTCACAGCAGGCGCTGCACCACACCCACAGCGTTAGCACACATGGCGGCCCCACCTCCCCCGGCAGCAACACACATGGCTACGGCCCAGGGTCCACTGCCAGCGCCTGGACGGGCTCCCCCACGCACCAGGTGGGGCGGCCAACCTGGGCACCACAAACCATGCTACCCTTCCTGCACGCATGTGCGCCACCCGCTCCCTTCTGCCGCATCCGTGCCTGTACTGCTTCCGCCCCTCGCCTCGGCCTAGTTCACAAGCGAGCGCGTGCGAAACTGCCGTCCTACATGATTTAGCGGCTGTTCCTCCTCCGCTTCCTGTGACCATCATTACCACAGTGATTCCGTTGTCCCCGTCTCTTCCGCGCGCTCCTTGCAATCTGCGTATACCTTGATTGACCCATGTTCCTCCCCCCAGCTGTTCTACCCCGACGGCTCCAGCACGCTGGGCGAAGGCTCCCTGGCGGGGCTGCCGCACGGTGTCACGGCGCGCCAGCTGCGACTGGCGCTCAGCGCGCGGCCGGCCAGCGGCGGATCGCCCACCAGCAGGTGCGGGCACGGCAGGGGCGGGCGGGCATGCGCTCCGGCAGCTTGCTGGGGTTGGGTACGATTGGGCCGCACCAACACCGCACAACGTGCGGCTTAGGACGGGCGGGGAGCTGCGTGGGGCGTGTCTTGTGTCGTCCTTGCGTGTCAGCTTGTTTCCCTTGCCTTGCTCTCCTGCAATATAATTCCTCATCTAGACCAGGTCTAGACCCTGGTAGTCGTGCTATCTGCCGGGCGTCCTCTGTCTACATCACAACATGCTGACCTTCGATCCGTTACCTGCCATGTGTCCTCTGCTTCGTCCTGCCGAAAGGGTTGACTTCATCGCGGAGCACGTGGCCATGCGCGCCGGGCGTGCTGTGCATCTGGTGGAGGTGCGGGAGCGCGCGGCGGAGGCTGAGGCGGCGCGGCGGAGGGCGCTGCTGGAGGCTGAGGCTGCGCGGCAGGCGCGGCTGCACCGGCAGCAGGAGGAGCAGGCGGCGGCCAGGGAGGCGGCGGAGCTGGCGGACAGGTGGGGGCGGGCGGGCGGGACGTCGCCGTAGCTGTACACCTCAGAACGTGTAGGGCGCTATTGACATTCTGATCTGTCTTGGATGTTCTCCATGTTGCTGGGGGTGGTAGCTGTGCACAGATGGACTGTACGCAGCGGGTAGTGCATTGGTAGGCTAGCTAGACACAGGGCGGTCGCTGCCGTGCTGCGCGTTTCCCTCCCTGCAGGCAGCAGCAGTGGACGGCCATCGTGGGGCTGTGCTCCAAGCTGTCCTTCATCGCAGAGCAGGTGAGGCAGCGCCGGTTGGCCATTAAGCAGTGCCGGTTGGCTGGCTTTGGGCAATTACCGTGTCTTCAACGCTTGCTCAGGAGCTACCGTGGGTCAAGACAGCCCAGCAGTTACTAGCCGCAAGCGGTTTAGGCCTGTGCTGGCTTCGAGCGGTTCCGTGCTTGCTTGCAAAACCCCCCCTAGGTCGCCGAGGACCGGCGCGTACGGCAGCTGCGGGCGTTACGCAAGGAGGCGGCAGTCAAGATCGCCAGCTGGTACAAGAAGCTGCTGCTACGGTGGGGCAGGATGGGGCTGGGGGGTGCAGGAGGGGCTCACGCTTGTGTACGTCCGTACCGCCCTGCGTCCAGCCGGCTGTCCGTCAGTGCAGCTAGAGGCGTCGCGCCCTTGTCACAATGTCGCTCTGTAATTCCTGCCATAGTGTATAGACTGTGCTGTACAACCCCTAGCACCAATGGCGTCAAGGTGCCGTACTGTCCCACTAGTGTTACCGCAATCGAAAGCCGAGCTTACTTCATCTCTCCCACCGACGACAAACCTTGTCGGCAGGCGCCGCCAGCGCGAGCTGGTTGAGTTCCTGCAGCGCCTCAAGCGCCTCATCCGGCCCTACCTGGCGCGACAGAAGGAGCTGCTGCGGCAGCGGGCGGCCATGCGGCTGGTGCACTTCCTGCAGGTGGGGCAGGGGGCGGGGCTCGTGCTGATGCTGCTCCTGGCGCAGTGAGGGACAAAAGGCACAGCGTGGGGTGGGCATGGTGTCGGCAGTTCAGTTTCGGCCTTGTTCTTGCGGGTGGCGTGGTCGCTACGTCCTCGTCCGTGACCTCGTGCGTGCGGGCCCTGTCGCGCCCCCAGTTCGCCGAGTCGTCCAACATGGCGGTGGTGGGCGCCCGCAAGCTCAAGACCAGCGTAGACCTGCTGCAGAGGTGGGCGGGGGGTGGCTGTCTGGTTGGGGTGCAACGAAGGACAGCCAGCGGGCAACCAGGTGGCAGTCTGGAGATATGGACTCGGACTCTCTGGCCAATGCCCCAGGCGCACGGTAGCCGCAGCCTGTGACTGCTGTGCCCAGGTGCACTTCGAAGGCATGCCCGTAGTAAGAGCCATTTCTGACGTCCGCAGGATCGGGCGCGCGTCTCGAGCCCTCGTGTGCATGCACCGCCGCGAACAGGGCCACAAAGCACACGCATCTGCTTGCCGTGTGCCACGCATCCTCCCCCGCCTGTTACACGCTTGCACCCTTCCTTGACGCCCCCCAGCCACTGGCGCAACGCGCTGCTGATCCGGAACCTGCAGCGCGCCGCCCTGCTCAACCAGCTCACACGCTACGAGCGGGAGCTGGTGTCCGCCAACAGGAGGCAGGAGCGCCTGGTGCAGACGCAGGTGGGCGGGGGCTGGAGGGGCGTGGGCGCATTTCCGGTCAGCATGCCTGCCTGCTGTCGCGGCCGGCTGTTCCGCACCTGCCTGCAGGCACGGCCGTGGCCTGTGACAAGATGCCTCACCATGAACCCTGCCTGGGACACCCGCTTGCAGTTCCGTACGGATGCCACATTGCGCCCCTCCCGGTCCACGCACCCCGTCCCCGCAGCTGTTCCGGATGGGCAAGGCGGTCAACATCCTGGAGCCCGACCTGGGGGTGGGCCTCAGCGCAGCGGGGGTGGCGGCGGGGGGCGCGGCGGCGGGAGCGGCGGGGGGCCGCTCCGGCGCCAGCCGCGGTTCCACGATGCTCCCGCGCAGCGCCGCCGCGTCGCCCGTACCCGAGGTGAGGGGGTGCCCTACTTGCCGTACGGCATGCGGTTGGGGCAGCTGGGGTGTTGCAGGTGGAGCAGGGCCGGGGTGGCGTGTGCGGGAATGTGTGTGAAACGCTTGCGTCTTGAACGGGCAGGTAGGGGTGCGGTGCTGTGGGCATGTGCAAATCTTATGCTTGCGTGTTCGTTTCGGTTCCGTGCCCTGAGACGGTCCCCAGAGCTGTTGCACGTCCACCAAGCCCTCACACAGCGACGTCTAGGCTTCCCTGTCGGCCTGCTCACGTGTCCTCCTAGCTCGGCGTCCCGCATATGTCATTAGTTTCGATCTTCCTCCCTTGCATGTAGCCCACGGCTCTCACTTCGATTTTATGTAGTTGAAGCGAGGCTACACCGGAAAGCATTGTCGTACTTGTGCGAAAGTGCGTGTTGCCTGCACGTTTCCAATCTCAGCGCCAAATGCAACGGGATGTATGCATCGGGTGTTCCGTGTGCTGCAGGACTCGGTGGCGCCCAGCACCCCTGCCGGCGGCGGCGGAGGCGGCCTGGAGCGCACCAACACGGACATCAGCCACGCGACACGTGCCTCCATGGGGGCGCATAGCGTGTACGACAGGTGGGCTTGTGGGGCCGGGTGGCAGGCAGCGGTGGAACGGCAAGGAAGCCACCGGTCAAAGGTCAACATGTGGGGCAACGGCTGTAGTCAAGGGGCACGGACAGAGGTGCACCACAGGGGTGGCCAGGGGCAGTGATAGTGTCCCGGACGGCCATGGGCTGATAGTTGCATGCAAGTCTGTACTGTACTCCACAAGAGCAACTACCGGCACGAGTGAACCTGCTGACACAGATCAAAAGTTACGGCATGCCCGAATCAAGCCCTGATGTGGTGACCCTCAGTTGCAAAGGCCCCAAGAAATTGCTGTCTCATATGTTGCCCCAGGTCGCGGCAGCCCTCCCGGAAGGCGCTGCTGCCGTCGTTCGGCGAGGCGGGGGGCGAGGAGCAGGACCAGGTGCTGGCCACACACAGGGAGCTGGTGCACAAGGAGGTGCGGACCGTGTTGGGTTCACCCCAGAGTGTAAGGGGTGGTGGAATGCATGTGCAGTACGGCATTGTGGCGTCCGGAGCCGGGCGGCCGGAGCATTGCAATGCGTAGCGTTGGGATGAAGGAAGGTCCAGGCGGCGCTGCCATGCGCCGCCGCACGCAAAGCGCTGGCCACCTGCCCACTGCCACGCTCCTCCGTACTGTAATTCTGACCAAGCTGCAAGTATGGCCCATCGGAAGCGCTAGGATCCACCAGGACTGCGCCTGATGCCTGGGGATTCCACGGTCCGCCCCTTGCTGCCCTGCCCCCAATTTCCTAGCCTATCACCCATGCCCCCGCGCTGCTAACAATGACCGCAACTTACTTCTGACGCACCCTCCCCCCCTTGGTGCCCCCAGATCCGCGAGCGCGTGGTATCCGAGTTCCTGACCTCCGCCCGGCGGCAGCACTGCGCGCTGCTGGAGCGGCACAGCGCCGCCAAGCAGCTGTACGCGGCGCGCAAGCCCATCGAGGACATGCGGCAGAAGATGCTGCGGGACGCGGGTGGGCCGGTCGGCGCTGGGCTGGGCTGGGGCATTTGCGGATGCGGGCCGCGGCCCTGCAAGCAAGCAGTGTGTCTCCACAGACAACCTCCGTCTCCGCCGTCTCCGCTAACCACCAGCGCCCTACTTGCCCCACATGTTCCGCAACTATGACTTACTAGTTGACTAATCACCAACATGTTCCCCAGGCCTGCACGTGGAGCCGGAGCTGGCTCCCCCCGTGCTGCCCCGCATGCGGCTGCTGCACCCCCGCGCCACGCTGCGGGAGCTGCTGCGCACCGCCATCGCCGCCAACCAGGCGCGCCTGCGGGCGGCGGCGGAGGACGGGCAGGGGGAGGCGGCAGGAACGCCAGGGGGGGGAGCAGGGGGCTCGGGGGTGGCGTGGGCGGACCAGCCTGGCGGGGCGGGAGGGGGCAGCAGGCAGCTGGCGCACGGGGCGTCGAGAAGGGCCATTGGCCGCCGGTCGCCAAGCCGGGCCGCGAGGGGCGGGGGGCCGGGGTCGACCAGTATCCTGGTGCGGTCCACGACAGGGGCGCAGGGGCAAGGGGCAGGGGCGGGGGTGCGGCGGGAGCCGTCGGCTGCATCGTCGTCGGGGGCTTCCCGGACACGCGGCGGCAGGGGCAAGTAGGAAGTGTCTTGGGTGAGGCTTCGGGCCCTTCGGCTAACGCCATCGACCCCTGCACCGTGGCTGAGGTTTCATGGAAGTGGGGGAACTTTGGGGTTGGTGAGAGACATGCTCGTACATGAGCATTGCGCGTTGTGTTGCAAGGCTGCTGCTTGCGTCAGTGCACGAGGGTTAAGGTCACTGCCTGCAAGCGTGGAGTACCGGTAGATTGCAGCGTGGCATGCCAGGAGGCTGCAGAGTTTTGGGCTGAGCCCCCCGAAGCCCGAAGCTCTTTTTTGAGAACTACCGCCTGAGGAAGGATACTTTACCTCTCGTCACAATGATTAAGTACCACCTTGCCGTACACGTCGGAAACTGGTGCCCGTATGTATCTGATTGTGTTTGACCGAACCCTACCCATGGTCTGCCTGCGTGCGCCGATAAAAAGCTTCAAGCCTGGCCCCAACCCGCTTGCTATGTCATCGTGGCGGAGCTTGCTAGAGGTTCCTGTGTATGCTCAGTATGCATGCACATGGTTTCGGAGGGCCCAGCGCGAGAAGTTAGGAAACTAAATACGAGCACTGCCCTCAGGGCGGCATTTTGTATACAGGCAATATGCCGCACTTATCCACCGGCGACGGCGTGGCCGTTGGCCTTGGCCTCCTTGCCGTTTCCCTCTACTTCGGCTGGCTGGCGTGGGCAATGCAATTGGCAATGCCGGCAACAGCCTTGGCCGTGGCATTGCTGAAGCTGGCAATGCAATTGGCACTGGACTGGGGCTGATAGGCTGGGGCCTGGGCAGAGGTATGCGTAGGTTAGGCCAAGGGTTAGGCTCGGGGTTTCGGCATGCCGGGCGCGGCGAGCTTGATGGAACGTAAGTTTTGTCATCCTTCCGCGGGGCTAATCTGTCTGGAAAGCAACCGCCGCTTGCCGTGTAAAATACTACCTCGTGCCTGCAGGCCCCCCGGGCAGCGCTCGCCTGAGCGCCAGGGTTCTGTTCCAATTGAACGCTGCCGCGGCTACTGCTGTGTGGGTCGCGTATGCTGACTATTGGGCCAAAAGCACGGTCGTTTGTATGGTGCGGCCAGCGTTCCCGTCAAGCATGTCAACAGGCCGCAGCCAGGGACTGCAACGTTCGGAACATGAAGACTTTTGTCGTAGGAGTGAACAGATAAAAGGTTTGTACGTCATGAGATAGTGTACAGGGAAGCGCTCTGCCAAGGTTGTCGCTGAGGTCTAGGTGAGGGGTCTAGCTGGGGGAGCTCCACTGGGCGGTAGTGCGAGTGGTGATGCGGTTGCGGACGTATTACCTGAGAGGAGACCGCACCATGCGTCCCAGGGACGCGCCGCAAGGAAGCGCTGGCCGCTGGCTGAGGGTCCAGGTGTGTTGACTAACCTGTGTGCGGCTGTCAGTGCTGTTGCGCATCACGCACAGCACCGACGTTTGCGTCAAGCTCCGCCAAGCTTACGGGCATCTTATCCAGGACCCCCATACTGCTCTGGCACCTAGCTTCCAGCCCTGCCCCTACCTCTCGCGCGACCTGC
>VFQN01003316.1_pt1 | contig 23310 bp, 26 predicted proteins | sample 3512371 | NCBI WGS metagenome assembly VFQN01 (sample SAMN10412370, study PRJNA504923) | tailings metagenome | isolation source: Replicate 2 from Balatoc abandoned mine | place: Philippines: Itogon, Benguet | collected 2017-08-28
GCCGGCGCCGCGCAGGATGACGGCCTTGACTGCGGGATCCTTCTCCCACTGCGGTATGACCTTCTCCATCTCGAGGATCATGCCGTGCGTAAGCGCATTCAGCGCCTTGGGCCGGTTGAGCGTGATCACGCCCAGGCCGTCTTCGACTTCGAACAGGATCTCAGACTCAGACATCGACACTCCAACTTGGTCATTCCTCCCCCGTCACACGAGGGAGGATACAGGAGGGGGAAAGCTACAAAGACAATCTCTCAGCAAGAGAGATCATGATCTGCGACGGGCCAACATCCAGTTCGTGGCCTGCCCCCTCCCGTATCCTCCCCCGTGTGACGGGGGAGGATATAAGAACGATCCCCACTGTCCCTGCATCAGCAGCCTGTCCTACCCCATCAACAGCCTGCGCGAAATGATGACGCGCATGATCTCGTTGGTGCCTTCGAGGATCTGGTGCACGCGCAGATCGCGCAGATAGCGCTCCAGCGGGAAGTCCTTCAAGTAGCCGTATCCGCCATGCAATTGCAGCGCGTCGTTGACGACGCGGAAGCCGACGTCGGTCGCGAAGCGCTTGCCCATGGCGGCGGCCTGGGTCGCCTCAGGCGACTTGGCGTCCAGCAGCGAGGCGGCCCGCCAGATCATGAGGCGCGCCGCATCGAGTTCGGTGGCCATGTCGGCCAGCTTGAACTGCGTCGCCTGGAAGTCCGCCAGCGGCTTGCCGAACTGCTTGCGCTCCACGACGTAGCGCGAGGCCGTCTCCAGGCAGGCCCGTGCGCCACCCAGCGAGCAGGCGCCGATGTTGATGCGCCCGCCGTCGAGCCCCATCATCGCGATCTTGAAGCCGTGGCCTTCCGGCCCCAGCCGGTTGGCCACCGGGATCCGGCAGTTCTCGAAGATCACCGAGGCGGTCGGCTGGCTGTTCCAGCCGAGCTTGTTCTCCTGCTTGCCGAACGAGAGGCCGGGCGTCCCCGCCTCCACCACCAGCGTTGAGACGCCGCTGGCGCCCGCGCCGCCGGTGCGCAGCATCACGACGTAGACGTCGCTGCGGCCACCGCCGGAAATGAAGGCCTTGCTTCCGTTCAGCACATAGTGGTCGCCCTGGAGCTCGGCCCGCGTCGCCAGGGCCGCGGCGTCCGAACCGGCGCCAGGTTCGGTGAGGCAGTAACTGGCGAAATGCTCCATCGAGCAGAGTTTGGGCAGAAAGCGCCGGCGCTGGTCGTCGTCGCCGAAGGCGTCGATCATCCACGCCGCCATGTTGTGGATGGAGACATAGGCCGCCGTACTGGGACAGGCCGCCGCAAGCTCCTCCATGATAAGCGCCGCGTCGAACCGGCTGAGGCCGCTGCCGCCGACATCGTCGCGTACGTAGATGCCGCCGAAGCCGAGCGCTGCGGCCTCGCGCAAAACTTCCTCCGGGAAGATCTTCTCGGCGTCCCAGCGCGCGGCCTGGGGCAGCATGCGGTCGGTTGCGAACTGCCGGGCCGTATCGCGGAACGCCTGCTGGTCTTCTGAAAGCGTGAAATCCATCGTCGGGACCGTATCAACTCTGGCGACGGCTTTCTTCAGGAAAAGGAGCCGCATTGCGGCCCCCACCCGTTCGCGCGATAAGGCGGTTCATGTCCGCCCGCTTCACGACCCTCGGCCGCTATCCAACGACCCGCCTGCGCCGCAACCGCGGCGAGGAGTGGTCCCGCCGTCTCGTTGCCGAGAACAAGCTCTCGGTCGATGACCTGATCTGGCCGGTCTTCGTCCAAGAGGGAAAGAACGCCCGCACGCCAGTCGCCTCCATGCCGGGCGTCGATCGTCTATCGATCGACCTGTTCGCAGAAGCGGCCAGGGAAGCGCGCGACCTCGGCATTCCCGCCATCGCGATCTTCCCGGAGACCGATCCCAGGGCCAAGACGCCCGACGCGCGCGAGGCCTACAATCCGGACAACCTCGTCTGCCGCGCGATCAGGGCGGTGAAGAAGGCGGTCCCCGACATCGGCATCGTCTGCGACGTGGCGCTCGATCCGTTCAACAGCGATGGCCACGACGGCATCGTGCGCGACGGCCGCATCCTGAACGACGAATCGGTCGAGGCGCTGGTCAAGCAGGCGATCGTGCAGACCGAGGCCGGCGCCGACATCCAGGCGCCGTCGGACATGATGGACGGCCGCATCGGCGCCATCCGCGCAGCCCTCGACGCCAGGGGCTATCAGCACGAACAGATCATGTCCTATGCCGCCAAGTACGCGTCGGCCTTCTACAACCCGTTCCGCGACGCCATCGGCAGCTCGGGCGCCCTGAAGGGCGACAAGAAGACCTACCAGATGGACTATGCCAACTCCGACGAAGCGCTGCGCGAAGTGGGCTTCGACATCGAGGAAGGCGCCGACATGGTGATGGTGAAGCCCGGCCTCCCCTATCTCGACATCGTGCGGCGCGTGAAGGACACGTTCGGCGTGCCGACCTACGCCTACCAGGTGAGCGGCGAGTACGCGATGCTGAAGGGCGCCGCCGATCGCGGATGGCTCGACTGGAACAAGGTGCTGATCGAGACGCTGACCGGCTTCAAGCGGGCCGGTTGCGACGGCATCCTGACCTACGGGGCGATCGACGCGGCGCGACTGCTCAAATCGAAGTGATCGCCTGCCCATGATCGAACGCCAATGATCGAACGTCCCTCGGCCCGCCTGATCCTGCTCGATCCGCAGGACCGGCTGTTTCTGTTCAACGTCCACGACCCGCACGTCTTCGACCCGGCCAATCCGTTTTTCGATCCCTTCTGGGTGATGATCGGCGGCATGGTCGACCCGGGCGAGGACTACGCGCAGGCGGCGGTGCGCGAGGCCGGCGAAGAGACGAAGCTGCCGGTGATCGGTACGCCTCGCTGGGTGTGGTCGCGCGAGCGCGTCATGAGCTGGCGCGGCAAGGAGGTGCTGCACCGGGAGCGCTTCTTCCTGGCTCGCACCGACCGCAGCGAGATCGACACGTCCGGGCTCGACGAGAAGGAACGGAGCTGGACGCTGGGCCACCGCTGGTGGACTGCGGACGAGATCGCCGCGTCGCCGGACCGTTTCGAGCCGCACGACCTCGGCACGCTCCTGCCGTCGCTGCTGCGCGATGGGCCGCCACACGAGCCGCGGGTCCTCGCCTAGCGGCGGTCGCGATCCTCGCGCTCGCGCCTGCGCCGCTCCTGCTCTTCCGACGCGCCGCGATAGGCGCGCCATGCCAGCACGAGTGCGGCCAGGGAACAGGCCACGCCCACGATCATCGCCATTGGCTCTGCCTCACCCATCTCCGACTTTCCTCTCGGCGGTCCCGCCTTGCCGATGATCAACGCTGCATCATGTCCTGAGTGAGGCTGACTTCGGGTCTGCGGACCTGACTTCGAAAAACCGCGCTACCGCCAGAGCGCTCCAGGGAAGGCGGCTACCCGAGCCATGGAACCCGACATGGCCGCCCTTCAGTGGCAACAGCGGCATCAGTGCCTTGTTGGCCCCCCAATCGTAGCCGCTGTAGAGCGCACCCGGAATCCAGGGGTCGTCCAGCGCTCCAAGCACCAGGGTCGGCACACGGATGTCGTTCATGAACTTCACCGGCTTGCAGCGCTCGTAGTAGTCGTCCGCGCCGACGAAGCCGTGGCGGGGGGCTATGAACACCTCGTCGTATTCCCAGATGGTGCGGGATCGGAGGATGACGGATCTCTCGCTCTGGTCCAACTGTGCTCCCGGCGCAGTGGCTTCGACCTTCATCCGCCCCAGAAGGTGGCGCTGGTAAAGGAAATTGCGCCGCTCGAGCATCCGGCTGCAGGTTGCCGAGAGGTCGATGGGCGCGCAGACAGCCGCCGCCGCCAGGACGGGAGCCGCCTCCCCCTCCTCGCCCAGATACTTGAGCAGCGTCGCACCACCCAGCGAATAGGCGACGACGCGAATGCCGTCGGCTTTCAGGGTCCCGGGGAGATTCGCCAGCAGGGCGCGAAGATCCTCGCTGCGGCCCGCGTAGTACTGCCCGCCGCAGGTCGCGCGCGACGGGCCTGCGCCACGCAGGTTCAACCGGAGGACGCGCTCCCCGGCGTCCAGCAGGCAACGCGCCATACTGATCATGTAGGAACTCTCCTGCGAACCGGTCAGCCCGTGGACGAGGATCGTGAGGGGCTTCCCCTCGGCGGGCACCGCGGGCCGGTCAAGGGTGCACGCCAGACGGTCACCCGTTCCGTCACGAAGATCGACGACCAGGCTCTCCGAGGTGTGAGGCGTCAGGTCGTTGGAGGATGGATCGAGGTAGTTGGCCAGGGTCTGAAGGTCGGCGCCCCACCAGGGAAAACGCGGACGAAACGGCGGGAGATCGAGGATCACCCTTCCATCATATCAAGCCGCTCGATGAATTTCTCCACCGCGATATCACACCAAGGCCGTGTGCTGTCATGGGCGTGAAAGCCGATATGACCACCGGTCGGCGGCATCAGCGGCAGGAGAGACGGATTGTCGGCCCAGTTGAACTCGCGATAGTACTCCACGGGAATCCAGGGATCGTCGCACGAGGCGATGACCATCGTCGGCACGCGGATCTCGGGCATGAAGGCGAGCGGCGAACACAGCTCGTAGTAATCGTCGGCACCACGAAAGCCGTAACGCGGGGATATGAACCGGTCGTCGTATTCCCTGACGCTGCGCGCAGCCCTGATAATCTTCCGCTCTTCGGGCGAGGTCATTGCCCCGGGCGCCAGCGCCTCCGCCTTCATGTCGTTGAGCAAATACGCCTGGTAGAGCCAGTTGCGCGTCCTCGACATGTGCCTGCACGTCCGCAGGAGATCGATCGGGGCGCAGATGGTGGCCGCCCCGCGCAATGGCGCGAAGGACCCCTCCTCGCCCAGGTATTTCAGCAGCATCGCGCCGCCCAGCGAATAGCCCACGGCCACCATGCCGTTCTCGGTGAGGTCTTCCGGCAGCTGCGAGAGAACCCGGCGGAAATCGGCGGTGCGCCCGAGGTGATAGTGCTCGCGGCAGTACGGGCGCGAGGGACCGGAGCCCCTCATGTTGAGTCGAAGCACGGAGTAGCCGCTCTCGAGCAGGTGGCGGGCCGCATTCAGCATGTAGAAACTGTCCTCGCTGCCCGTCAGGCCATGGATCAGGAGAACGAGCGGCCGGCCCGCCACGGGCTCCGCCGGCCGATCCAGCATTCCAAGAAGAATGTCGCCGGTGCGATCGGCCATTGGGAAGGCCATGCGCTCGCTCGAGTGGGGTGCCAGATCGGTCGCTCCGGCGCCGGTGAGCAGGACGGCTATGGTCTGGAGATCCGGTCCCCACCACGGAAAGCGCGGTTTGAAAGGCGGCAAATCGAGGGAATCGATGGACGGGGGCACGGGCGGTCCGTATTCACGCTTTCGTTGCGATGAAAACGTCCCCCGCTCCGCCAAGTTCCGCCCTGCTCGGTGTGCTGTTCGCCGTGATCGCCGCGACGGCCTTCAGTACGGCGGGCGTGATCGTGCGGCGGATCGACCTTCCCGCCTGGGACGTGTCGTTCTGGCGCTCCGCCTTGCTCGTCTCGACGATGCTGCCGCTACTGATCTGGCAGCGCCGCCAGGTCCTCATCGACGTGCGCAACGGCGGTCCTGCCTTGTTGCTCAGTGCCGTCCTGCTGGCCGGAAGTTTCGTGAGCTTCATCCTGGCCCTCGGCCTCGCGCCGGTGGCGAACGTCCTGATCATGTTCGGCGCGACGCCCTTCATCACAGCCATTGCCGCCCGCATTTTCCTGGGCGAGCCCCTGCACGGTCACACGATCGTCGCCATGGCGGTGGCGGTCGTCGGGCTGGCGATCAGCGTGGCCGGTTCCCTCCAGCCCGGCGCTCTCGCCGGCATGACCGTGGCCCTGATCGTAGTCCTGTGCATGAGCGGCAACTATGTCGTGGTCCGACACCGTCGTGACATCGGCATGACGCCCTCCATCTGGCTGGCCGGCCTCATCTCTGGCCTCGTGGCCCTTCCCTTCGCCCATCCAGAGAACGTCACCTGGTCGCAGCTGCCCTGGTTGTTCGCGCTCAGCCCCGGCCAGCTCGCGGTCGGCCTGCTCCTCTACATGGCGAGCCTGAAGCGCATTCCGGCCGCCCAGGCTTCTTTGCTCGGACTGCTCGAACTGGTGCTGGGTCCGGTCTGGGTATGGCTGTTCGATGGCGAAAAGCCGGACGATCTCACCCTGTTCGGTGGCGTCATCGTGATCTCGGCGGCAGCCGTCAATGTGTGGCTGGATTCGCGACGATCCACTGGCTAAGAACCGGACATGACCCAGAATACCAAGGGCCCACTGTCGGGCATTCTCGTCGTCGACCTCTCCCGCATCCTGGCGGGTCCCTATTGCACGCTTCTGATGGCCGAAATGGGCGCCCGCGTAATCAAGGTCGAACCGCCCAAGGGTGGCGACGACGCCCGCGCCTACGGTCCCTTCGTGAACGGCAAGTCGACATACTTCGCCTCGGTGAACCGCGGCAAGGAGAGCATCGCGCTCGACCTCAAGAACGACGAGCACCGCAAGATCTTCGAGAAGCTCCTTGAGAAGGCCGACGTCGTCGTCGAGAACTTCCGGCCCGGCACCATGGAGAAGCTTGGCTACGGCTGGGAGACGCTCCATGCCCGGTATCCGAATCTGATCTACGCCTCCGCCTCGGGCTTCGGACACACCGGCCCCAATTCCAAGGATCCCGCCTACGACATGGTCATGCAGGGCCAGGGTGGAATCATGAGCATCACCGGCAACGAGGGCCAGCCGCCGAGCCGGGTCGGAATGTCGATCGGCGACATCGGCGCCGGGCTTTATACGGCCGTGGCAGTGAACGCGGCGCTCGTGCATCGCCTCAAGACCGGCGAATCAACCAAAGTCGACATCGCGATGTTCGACTGCCAGCTCGCGCTCCTGGAAAACGCGATCATGCGCTACACGGTCGAGAAGGAAATCCCCGGCCCGCTCGGCGCGCGCCACCCGACCATCACCCCCTTCGAGGCCTTCGCCACGTCCGACGGCTCGATGATCATCGCCGCGGGCAACGACGGCCTGTTCACCAAGATGTGTGAGGCGCTGGGCCGCCCCGACATGGCGGCCAATCCCGAGTACAAGTCGAACGCGCTGCGCCAGAAGAGCCAGAAGAAGCTGAAGGACGAGATCGAGTCCGTCCTGAAGACCAACACGACCGAGCACTGGATCGCCGTCGTCTCCAAAGGCGGCGTGCCCTGCGGCCCGATCAACAACATCGCCCAGGCCATCGAACATCCGCAGGTCGCCGCGCGCAACATGCTTGTCGACGTGCCGGACGGCAGCGGCGGCATGCTGAAGCTGGCGGGCAACCCGCTCAAGATGTCGGCCTTCCCCGACCCGACGACACGGCCGGCCGCGCCGGACCTCGACGGCGACCGCGACGCGATCCTCTCCTATCTCGGCGGTTGAACCTGTGAGGCTGTTGCTCCGCGTCGCCGCCTCCTTTGGAAAATTCCTGGTCGGCACGGCGCTGGCGCTCGCGGTCTTCCTCGCCGGCACCTACTTCCACGTGCGCGGTGCGCTGCCCAGTTACAGCGGCACGATGGACCTGGTCGGCCTCAAGGCGCCGGTCGAGATCCTGCGAGACAAGAACGCGGTCCCGCACATCATCGCCGGTTCGATCGAGGACGCCTCCTTCGCCCTGGGCTACGTCCACGCCCAGGACCGCTTCTGGCAGATGGAGCTGATGCGCCGTATCGGCCAGGGACGCCTGGCGGAACTCGTGCCGCCGCGCCTGGTCGGCAGCGGCCTCGTCGACAGCGACCGGACCATGCGCGGCCTCGGGGTGTACCGTCGCGCTTCGGAGAGTGTGAACGCCCTGTCGCCCGCCATGCGCACACGGCTCGAGTCCTATGCCGCCGGCGTGAATGCATGGCTGTCGAACGACGATCAGCAGTTCGGGCTGGAACTGACGCTGATCAAGCTCCTCTCGGCAGGCCGGTATCGCCCCGAACCCTGGCGTCCGGCGGATTCGCTGGTTTGGGCCAAACTCATGGCGCTCGGCCTCGACGGCAACTGGCGGGCCGAACTGCTGCGGCTGCGCCTGTCGCAGAAAATCGGCGAGGACGGCGTGAAGTTCCTGATCGAGCCGTCCGGCGACAGCAAGGATTCGACCCTGTCCATGGTCATGGCCGCCGTGAAGGACATCGATCTCGACGGGATTTTCCGCGGCACCGACAATGAGGTGACGCGCAAGCGGGAGGCCTCCAACGAATGGGTGCTGTCGGGCGCGCACGCGGTCTCCGGACGACCGCTGCTCGCCAACGACCCGCATCTCGGCTTCTCCTTCCCGGGCGTCTGGTATCTCGCCCGCCTGATCGGGCCAGGCTTCGACATCCGCGGCGCCACCTCGCCCGGTTCGCCTGCCGTGGTGCTGGGCCACAACGGCACGATCGGCTGGGGATTCACGACCACGAACCTCGACAGCCAGGACGTCTTCATCGAGCGCGTCGATCCCACCGACCCCAACCGCTACATCACGCCGGACGGCGCCCGCCCCTTCTCGGTTCGCGACGAGACCATCAAGGTCGCCTGGGGCGATCCCGTCACCATGCGCGTGCGCGAGACGCGCCATGGCCCAGTCATCGACGACTTCGTCCGCCGAGGCGAGAACCTCACGCCGCAGGGACACGTGCTGGCTCTTCAGGCGACGGCGCTCGACGGTGCCGACACTTCCGCGGAAGGCTTTGCCCGGGTCGGCGCGGCGCAGAATTGGGAAGAATTCCTCTCCGCTGCCCGCCGCATCGTCTCGCCGATGCAGAACATGGTCTTTGCCGACACGTCCGGAAACATCGGCCTGATCTCGCCGGCGCGGGTGCCGATCCGGCGCAAGGGCGACGGCTCGATGCCGGTGCCGGGTTGGACATCCGAGTATGATTGGGCGGGCTTCGTGCCCTTCGACGAGCTGCCCCGCGTCTACAATCCCGTCGGCGGCGTGATCGTGAACGCCAACGGCCGTCTGGTGCCCAACGACTATCGCCATTTCATCAGCAGGGACTGGGCCGAGCCCTATCGCCAGCGCCGCGCCGCCCAGCTCTTGGGCGAGGTCGAGCGTCATCCGGTGTACGGCATGATCGTCATGCAGGCCGACAATCTCACGCTCGACGCCGTCGAGATGCTGCCCTACCTGTTGAAAGGCGCGCCGCGCAACGCCCGTGCAGCCCAGGCCCGCGACCTGCTCGCCCGCTGGAACCTGTTCATGCTGGCGAGCCGGCCCGAGCCCCTCATCTACGATGCCTGGATTACCGAGCTACAGCGCGGCCTGCTCGCCGATGAACTGGGCGAGGATCTCTTCAATTCGATCGCTGTGCCCAATGTGCCCTTGATGATCCGTATCCTGCGCGACAAGCCGGGTTGGTGCGACGATGGCGGCACCCGGCAGACCGAGTCCTGCGAGGATGCAATCGCCCTAGCGCTGGAGCGGGCGCTCGACTGGATCTCGCGCCGCCAGGGAGCCGACATGACCAAGTGGCAGTGGGGGCGGGAACACTTCGCGGTCCACCGCCATCCCTTGTTCGACGGCATTCCGCTGCTGCGCGACATCGCGTCGGTGCGCTACCCCGCCGACGGTGGCAATCAGACGCTGAACCGCGCCGCGCCCTCCTTCAGGGGGAATCGCCCATTCGATGCCGTGCACGGCGCCGGCTATCGCGGCATCTACGATTTCAGCGATCTCGAGAACAGCCGCTTCGCCATACCGCTCGGCCAGTCCGGCAACATGCTCTCGCCATGGGCCCGCAACTTCGTCGAACCCTGGCAAAAGCTCGCCTATGTGAACATCGGCGGCACCCGCGCCGAAACTGCGCGCAGCGCCGTCGGCACGCTGACGCTCAATCCCGCAGCGCGCTGACCGTCAGGCCTCGAGCGTCGGTGTCCGCCGCGCCAGGAGCTTGTCGATGCGGCGTCCGTCCATGTCGACGATCTCGAAGGTCCAGTCTTCGTAGGTGAATTGCTCGCCCGCCACCGGAACATGACCGAGTTGCGCGAGGGCAAAGCCCGCAATCGTGTGGAACCTGGTGCTGACGGGCAGCTTGTTGAGCTGCAGCCTGTCCAGCGTCGCATGGACGGGCGCCATGCCGTCGATCAGAAGCGAGCCGTCCTCGCGCTCGTAGACGTCGGGATGCTCGCCGGGCGCTTCCGGAATGTCACCCGCCAGCGCCTCCAGCAGGTCAGCCTGGGTCACGATCCCCTCGATGCCGCCATACTCGTCCACCACCACAGCGAGCCGCACCGGTGACTTCTTGAACTGCTCCAGCACCTTGAAGATCGGCATGGCTTCGTGGACCATCAGCGGGACGACCACCACCGCGGCCGGGTCGAGTACGCCGCCGCGCAGAACCTGGTTCAGCAGCTCCGTCTTGGTGACAGTGCCCAGCAGATTGTCGATACTGCCCTCTCCCACCAGCATCTGCTCGTAGGGGCTCTCCAGGACCGTCCGCACGATCGCGTCGCGATCGTCCTTGATGTCGACCCAGTCGAGCTCCGTGCGCGGCGTCATGATCTCACCGATGCGGCGCGTGCCGATGTCGAGCGCGCGTACGACGACCTCCTCCTGCGCGTCCTGCAGGAGCCCGGCGTCCTGGCTGGCCTCGACCAGCAGCTTCAGTTCGCCCGGCGAATGCAGCGACTCCTCGCCGGTTCCCGGCCGCAGGCCGCACAGCCTCAGCACCAGATTTCCCATCCCGTTCAACACGAGAATCGCCGGGCTGAGCAGCCACCGAAACAGGCTGAGCGGACGGATCACCCACAAGGCCGTACTCTCGCTGCGCTGGAGCGCCAGGCTCTTCGGCGCAAGCTCGCCCAGGACGATGTGCAGGGCGGTGATGAGGACGAAGGAGATGCCGACGGCGACGGCGTAGGCGCTGATCCCCGCAGTCGTTCCCCAGGCGTCGGCCAGCGGCTTTTCGATCAGGTGCGCGATCGCCGGCTCGCCGATCCAGCCGAGGGCCAGCGAGGAAATGGTGATGCCGAGCTGCGTCGCCGCGAGGTTGGAGTCGAGATGGTCGAGCGCGCGGACGAGCGCCTGGGCGTTCATCCTGCCCGACGCGGCCAGTTCGATCACGCGGCTCCGGCGAACCGCGACCAGCGAGAACTCGGCGGCGACGAAAAAGCCGTTCGCGGCGACCAGCACCAGGACCGCCAGCAGCCCCCCCGCGTCGGACATGCCCCTCTCCCTCTATCGTGGCGTGTCGCCCGCCAGCGTGATCCGGTGCATCACGCGCCGAAAGCCGTGATAGTCGTTGATCGGATTATGCATGGCACAGCGATTGTCCCAGAAGGCCAGCGACCCAGCCTCCCAGCGGAAACGGCAGGTGAACTCCGGCCGCGTCTGGTGCTCCCACAGGAATCGCAGCAGCGGCAGGCTTTCCTTCTCCGTCCAGCCCTTGATGTGTGCGGTGTGGGCGTCCGACGTATAGAGTGCCTTGCGGCCGGTCTCCGGATGGGTTCGCACGATCGGGTGCTCGGCGGTCATGACCTTGAGCTCGGCGCCTGCGGCCTTCATCCGGTCCTCGCGCGTCTTGCTGACGTCGGCCTTGGCCGAGGAGCTCACGCCGACCAAACCGTCGAGCGTCGCCTTCAGCCCGTCCGACAGCGCCTCGTAGGCTAGATACTGGTTGGCGAACATGGTGTCGCCGCCGAACGGCGGCACCTCACGCGCCAGCAGCATGCTGCCCATCGGCGGCACCGGCAGATAGGTCGTGTCGGAATGCCAGATGCCGCCGAAATTGTTGCGCTCGTGTTCCAGCTTCACCACCGGCGTGATCATCGGCGATTCCGGCAGGCCCTTGAGCTGCGGATACTCGATCGGCTCGCCGAACTTGCGCGCAAAGGCGAGCTGCTGCAACGGCGTCACGGTCTGGCCGCGCAGGAAGATCACGAGATGGTCGAGGAAGGCCTGGCGCATCTCCGCCACCATCTCGGCGCCGAGATCCTGCGCCATGTCCACGCCGTGGATTTCCGCTCCCAGCGCCCCCGCGATCGGCCGCACTTCGATGTGGCGATAATTTCGCATGTCTACCTCCGGGCCCAGGACGGCGTCGTCTTCGCCATGAAATGCCGGATGCCCTCGGCCGCCTCCGGCTGGCGCAGCAGCCCGACCAGGCTGGCCGCCGCCTCGTCGAGCACGTCGAGGTCATCCCTTTCCGCGCAGGAAAGCACCAGGCGCTTTGCCACGGCGAGTGCCTTGGGCTCCATCCGCAGGACATCGTCGAGCAGGTCCCGCAGCGTCTTCTCGACATCGGCTCCGGCCGAGCAGAGATGCTGCCCGACCCCCAACCGATAGGCCTCGGCGGCATCGATCACCCGTCCGGTCACGGCGAGGTCGCGCACCGGCCCTTCGCCGAGCCGCCGAACCAGGAACGGGATGATCTGCGAGGGAATGAAGCCCACCCGGGGCTCGGGAATGCCAAAGCGGGCGTCTGCGCGCAGGATCACGACATCCGAGCAGCAGGCCATGCCGAATCCCGCCCCGACGGCTGACCCCTCGATCACCGCGATGGTGGCTTGCGGCAGGGCCTCCAGGGCGAGCAGCGCGTTGCCGAACTGGCGATAGGTCGGGAGCAGCGGGTCCGTACCGCCCGGCAATACGGGCGGCAGGTCGGCCATCGTCTCGAGATCGCCCCCGGCACAGAAGTGCCCGCCGGCGCCCCTGAGGACAAGCACGCGGCAGGCCGCGTCGCCGCCGATTCCGAGGAACGCATCCTCCAGTTCCAGCATCATGCGGTGCGTCAGCGCATTGCGCCGCTGCGGCCGGTTCAATGTCAGGAATGTGACGGCGCCCTGCCGGTCGATCTTGAGGAACTCGTAGTCGGCCATGGGCAAAGTCTTAGCGAGCGACTATCCTGCCAACAAGATGAAGCGCTTCGCGGTTCCGCTGCTCGCGGCTCTCCTTTTCCTGGCGAACGCGGCCCGCGCCGACGACTGGGCCACCGTCATGACGCCGGCGCCCGGTCCGACCCAGTCGATCGGGTTTTACACTGCAGGCTGTCTGCAGGGCGCCCAGGCACTGCCATTGGAGGGGCCGGGCTACGAGGCCATCCGCGTCAGCCGCAACCGCTACTGGGGCCAGCCCGTCACGTTGGAATTCATCAAGACCCTGTCGGAGAAGATCCGGGCTGCCGGCCAGGCCCATCTCTATATCGGCGACATCGGCCAGCCGCGGGGCGGGCCCGCCCCGTACGGCCATGCCAGCCACCAGATCGGCCTCGACGCCGACATCTGGTTCGAGCGGCAACCCGGGGGGCGTCGCGCACCGGCCGACCGCGAGAATCCGCGCCTGCGCTCCCTGGTACTGGCCGATGACAGCGGCATCGACGACTCGGTCTTCAACGAGCAGCACGTCTTCCTGCTGAGAACCGCCGCGCAGATGCCGAATCTGGACCGGATGTTCGTCAACAAGTGGATCAAGCAGCGGCTCTGCCAGACGGTCGGGGGCGACCGCTCGTGGCTGCGCAAGCTGGTCCCCTGGTACGGACACGACTCGCATTTTCACATCCGCCTCTATTGCCCGCCCGGCAATCCACAGTGCCAGCCGCAGGCCGACTATGCGCAGGACGACGGTTGCGGCGAGGCGCTCGATTCCTGGTTCCGTAAGGCGCCCGTCGTGCCGCCGACCACGCCGCCCAAGCCCTACCGGCCGAAGCTGCCGGCGGCCTGCACCGCAGTGCTGAACGCGCGATAGTCTCGCCGAGCGGGAAGGCCGCGGTGATCACGGCCGCGAGCAAGGTCTGATCCACGCAATAAACGAAACAAACGAATCGAATGTCGCGGCCCCTGCTCCAGGTATCATGATACCGTTGGCGCAATAATGTTATGCGCTTGTGCTTCGGCGAGGCTGTCTTCAGGAGCGGCCGAGCCGGATCAGCCGATCCCGCCGCAGCGATTGGCGCGCTGGCGGGCCTGCACGTCCAGCCAGTCGAGGCCGCCCACCGTGCCGACGCGGATCCAGTCGACCTGGATCGTGCCGTCGGGCACGCGCTTGACGACATATCGCGATTCCGCCTGCGGAGCGCTCTGCGGCACGTACAGGACAGTCGTCGTGCCGGTGGCCGAAGACGGCTCGATGTTGACCACGAAGCCGCTGCCGGCCGGGGCCGCGAGGCAGGCCACCATCGAGTCATAAGGAACGGCGTAGACGCTCGACCAGGCCGGCACGGGCTTCGGCGGCGTGATGGGCTCGCTGCCCAATTTGTCGACGGTCGAACACGCTGCGGCGGCGAGCGAGAGAAGGGCTGGAACCATCACATGCTTGAACATCACTCACCTCCGGAAACGCTCCTATTCTACTCACCTTGCCCGAGGAGGGAACCGGCGCGGCGCGAGGAGCGGAAGAACCACTGGAACACCTGGAAGCCGATCACGAGGTAGACGGCCGACAGGCCTAAGGCGACCGCCAGCATGTCCCAGTGGACCGTCTTCTCCTGCATGATGGCGCGCATGCCCTCGAAGACGTAGGCCGGCGGCAATCCCCAGGCGACGACCTGCAGCCAGTGCGGCAGCACCGTAATGGGATAATAGACCCCGCTGACAGGCATCAGCACGAAAACGGCCGCCCAGGCGAAGCTCTCCGCGCTCTGCCCGACCCTCATCACCAACCCCGACATGGCGAGGCCGATCGACCAGGAGAACATTTGCAGGATCACGAAGAAGGCCAGCAGTGGCAGGCCGAGCGTGTAGATCGAATAGCCGAAGAATGCCCACGCCATCAGCGACACCGGGATCATGCCCAGCAGGGTGCGCAGCAGCGACGCGACGATGATGCCGGCGGCCAGTTCCCAAGAGCGGATGGGGCTGACGAAGAGGTGGCCGAGATTGCGCGACCAGATCTCCTCAAGGAAGGCGATCGAGAGCGAGAGATTGCCGCGCACGACGACTTCCCAGAGCAGCAGCCCCGACAGCAGCACGCCGGCGGCCTGCGCCACGAACGAGGCCTGGGGCAGCAGGTACTGGGTCATGAAGCCCCACATCACCATCTGCACGGCCGGCCAGTAGATCGAATCGACCAGGCGCATCACCGAGCTGCGCCACAGGTAGATATGGCGCAGCACGAGGGCGTAGATGCGCTGGAGGGAACCGCTCATGGCGCATCCCCTTCCCGTTTCAGCGCGTCGAGCCCGCGCCCCCGGCCGCGCGCCATGTCGAGGAACACCTCCTCCATGTCCTCGCGGCCGAACCGTTCGAGCAGCTCGCGCGGACTGCCACGCTCGAACATCTTGCCGGCCTGAAGCAGGATCACGTCGTCGCACAACCGCTCGACCTCGGCCATGTTGTGCGAGGCGAGCAGGATCGTGGCGCCGGTCTCGTGCTGATAGTCCTCGAGGTAGCCACGCACCCAGTCGGCCGTGTCGGGATCGAGCGAGGCCGTCGGCTCGTCGAGCAGCAGCACCTCCGGCCGGTTGATCAGCGCCTTGGCCAGTGCCACCCGCGTCTTCTGGCCGGCCGAGAGCTTGCCGGCGGGGCGATCAAGGAAGGCCGAAACCTGCATATGCTCGGCGATCTCCACGATGCGGTGCCGCAGGTCCTTCACGCCATAGAGCCGGCCATAGAACTGCAGGTTCTGGCGCACCGTCAGGCGGTGCGGCAGGTCGACATAGGGCGAGGAGAAATTCATGCGCGGCAGCGCCGCATAGCGGCGATGCAGCATGTCGATGCCGAGGATCTCGATCCTGCCGCCGGTCGGCTCCAGCAGGCCCAGCAGCATGGCGATGCTCGTCGTCTTGCCCGCGCCGTTTCCGCCGAGCAGCCCCAGCACGGCGCCACGCGGCGCCGAGAAGCTCAGATCATCGACGGCGACGATCTCGCCATACACCTTGCGCAAGTGCTGGACCACGATGGAGGGAGGCGCGGGCATTCCGGCATCACAACGCCTTGACGGCCGCTTCGATGCGATCGAGGCCTCTGCTCAGCCGCTCCGCGCTCGAAGCGAAGCACAGGCGCACGTTGCCCTGGCCGCCCGGACCGAAGGCCTCGCCGGGGGCCAGGCCCACCTTGTACTGCTTGGCCATGGTCTTGCAGAAGGCCAGTGTATCGCCGACGCCCTCGACCGAAAAGAAGGCGTAGAATGCCGCGTCGGGACGCGCGATCCTGACCTTGCGCAACGCGGAGAGCCGCTGGAACACCAGTTCTCCGCCGGCGCGGCAACGCTCGACCATCTCGTGGACGAAATCGTCACCCTGCTCCAGAGCGGCAACCGCGCCCTTCTGCAGGAAGGCTGGAACGCCCGAGGTGTTGATCTGGACCAGCTTGGCGAACTGGTCGCCCAACCCCGCCGGGTGGGTGAGCCAGCCCAGGCGCCAGCCGGTCATGGCCCACGGCTTGGAGAAGCTGTTGAGCACGATGACCGGATCGTCCGGCCCGGCCAGTTCCAGGAAGGATGGCGCCACTTGCCGGCCGTCCGGCCGCTTCGTGTAGATCAGCCGGGCATAGACCTCGTCCGCCATGATCCAGACGCCGCGCTTGCGCGCGAAGTCCAGCAGCGCAGCCTGCTCTTCGGAGGACATCGTCCAGCCGGTCGGATTGCCGGGCGAGTTCACGAAGATCGCGCGCGTGCGGCCATCGACGGCGTCGAAGACCTTCTGCAGGTCCAGGGTCCAGCCACCGGTCGGCGTGCGATCGAGTGCAACGTACTTGGGGACACCGCCCACCAGCTTGGTCGCCGAGGTGATGTTCGGCCAGATCGGAGAGACGATCACGACATTGTCGCCCGGATCGAGCAGCAGCTGGCAGGTCAGCAGGATGGCCTGCATGCCGCCGGTGGTCACCGTGAGGCGCTCCATCGGGCACTTGATTCGGTACAGGCGCTCGGTATAGGCCGACAGGGCGGCCCGCAGCTCGGGGATACCGCGCTGCCACGTATAGAAGGTCTCGCCGGCCTGCAGCCCCTTGGCCGCGGCGTCGCGCACGAAATCCGGCGTCACGAGATCGCTCTCGCCGAACCAGAGCGGCACCACGTCCGGGTCTCCGAACACGGTCATCGCCACTTCCGAAATAGGGGTCTCGGGCATGCCGGCGGTGGCGCCGCTCAGCGAGGCCGGGAGGCCCGGCACGATAAATCTGGTGTGGTCCTGCATCCAGCGGACGTAGCGCATCGTTCGGATTTGCGCCAGCCATCGCGCTGCACGACAATTGTTGGCGGCGAGGCCCAACCCTACTAATCACAGGAGAAAGCCATGAAGTATCCAGCATGCCTGTTTGCCGCCGCCCTCCTGCTGGCCGGTTGCGTGCACGGCGACAATGTCGACCGACTCCAGGCGGGCATGGACCGCGAGCAGGTCCGGGCGGTCATGGGACCGCCCGAGGGGTCGACCTACACGCCCGGCAAGGACTGCGCCTACTACACGGTGCTCAAGGACTTCTGGAGCCGCACGCCCTGGTCGATGTCCGACCGCTACTACGTGTGCTTCACCGACGGCAAGGTCGAGACCTACGGCAGGGCGACCCAATCGGCCCAGATGACAGCGCCGTAGGCTGGCGTTACGGTGTTGTCAGGGAGAGACAATGCATTCACATCAGGATGACGGGCAGATCGCGCAGTGGCTCGGCGATCGCCAGGATAGCCTCTATGCTGATGGCCGCCGCTGCGACGAAATCCAGTATCTGCAGTGCAAGCTGATCCTCAAGCCGGATCGCTTCACGTCAGCCCATGTGTTCAAGGAGTTCGCCGCGCTGGTCCAGCGCGCCGCGGCGACCACGGGCGTCGGCTACCAGCACACCCCGAAATCCCAGCAGCGACCCGAGGTGCGCGAGGTCCTGTTCCTCGATACCGGCGGCTACCATCTCTACAACAACAACTTCATCGTGCGGCGCCGGATCGCCTACCAGGACGGCTTCCCGATCGGCGATCCCGAGATCGTCTTCAAGTATCGCAGCGACAACATGGCGAAGGCGCAGGCCCTCGACGTCCGGCCGCGAATCGACGGCAAGTACAAGATCAAGTTCAAGCTCGAGGTCATGCCGCTCAGGGAGAAGATCGGCGGCATCCGGCGTCTGCTGTCGCACAATGTCGAATTCGGCCTCAGCCAGGCCCCCCAGGCGGCCCGGATCGTGATGTCGTCGCTCGGCAACATGTCACTGCCGGAACTGACCCAGATCTTCCCGACCCTGGGCGCGATCTCCTGCGACGGACCGAACAACGTGTCCCTCGTCAACCAGACGATCGTCGAAGAGCTGCTGCAGGACATCTGCCTGCTGGACTTCGGCCATCACACGGCGGCGACCGCCAATCTCAGCCTGTGGCGCTCGCGTGGCGACCACCACGCCTTCGTCGGGGAATTCGCCTTCCAGCTCCGGTTCGCCGGTCCCGACGACATCAAGCACAAGTCACTGAACCACTGCGAGCGCTTCTTCCTCGAGCTCCAGCAGGTTGCGGCCGACTGGCTGACGCTGACCACGACCAAGACGGGTGCCGTGTACCGGCTGAAGGGCAATCCGCCTCAAGCGCACGAATGAGCGACACCCAAACCAAAGCACCACGGCCGTCGCTCGGAAAGCTTTTCTGGGTGTTCCTGGTGATGGGCGCCACGAGCCTCGGCGGCGGCGTGGTCGCCTACCTTCGCACCGGCTTGGTCGTCCGTCAGCGCTGGCTGGATGACGTGACGTTCGTCGAACTCCTGTCGATCAGCCAGACCCTGCCCGGCCTCAACGCCACCAACATGTCGATCCTGGTGGGCGATCGCCTGCGGGGCGGCGTGGGCGCGCTCGTCGCCACCCTGGGCATGTGCCTCCCGGGTGCCAGCCTCATGATCGCGGCCGGGTTCCTTTATGGTGCCGGCGGAGACGGCCCCTGGTCGAAAGCCTTCCTGCACGGCATCGCAGCGGGCGCAGTGGGCCTGATACTCGTGGTCCTGGTTCAGCTCGGCGCCAAGACTTTGAGGACCTTCGCGGACTATGTCTTCGTAGTGGCCACCGCCGTGGCGGTCGCCTTCTTCAAGGTGCCGGTTCCCTATGCGCTGATCGTTGCGGGGGCATTCGCCATCTGGTGGCACCGGCCGCGCGACAAGGACGTCCCGTGAAGCAGCTCTGGGACCTGGCGGGCGTTTTCGCCTACCTGTCGCTTTTGACGATCGGCGGAGGCATGGCCGCCTTCCCCGAAATGAAAGAACTTACGGTCGACACCTATCACTGGGTGACGTTTCCGGAGTTGTTGCACTTCTATAGCCTTGGTCAGCTCGCGCCCGGCCCCAACATGATGATGGTCGCCTCGATCGGCGTCACCGTCGCCCATATCCCCGGCGCCCTGGTGGCTCTCGTGGCTTTCTTCCTTCCGACCGGCCTGCTGACTTTCTTCATTGGCCGGCTGTGGACTCACCTTGCAACCTGGCGGTGGCGGCCGTCGATCCAGACCGGACTGGGCTCAGTAGCCGTGGGGCTCGTCCTGGCCGGCGCGATCATCATGGGGCGCGGCGCGATCACCCAGTTTTTCTTCGGCGTGATCGCGTTGGCGGTGTTCCTGCTGCTGTGGCGCACGAAGATCAATCCGGCTTATCCGATCGTGGCCTCGGGCCTGATCGGCATGGCCCTTCATTATTTCAATGTATCCTGATCCGGCAGTTCGGCTGTGTCGGTCATATATTCCGGCTGCAAGCCGCAGCTTGTCAGCGACACACCTATCGCCACCGTCTTGTCACCAACCCTGAGGCATCCGTTGCTCCATTCGCCGGACAGGGTGGTGCCGTTGACGGTTACGGTGCCAAACCCATTTGGGAGGTCGTTCGCGTACGTGCCGTCGAAACGGTCCCATTGATTCCATGCGTAACGGCCGACTCCTTCGCGACGTCCGTCGCGATAAGTGCCCTCGAAGCGATCGATCGGCCGACCATGCTCGGTCCACTGGAGAACGCCATTGCCTTCCTTCAGCGCCGACCTGCACGTTCCCGTCCAGGTGACCTTGTCCTGCTTGTCAGGATGCCAGTCCCACATGCGGCAGCCCACGCCGGGTTCCAGCAACCAGATGCCTTCCTCGCACGGCGAATTCCAACTGATCTGAACCGTGTCGGGTTCGTCAGTGTCGCAATTGGAGGTGCCAGGCGCGAGCGCAATCTGCTGCGCGACCGCCGGGAACGCCGCCATGAAGACTACAGATGAAACAAGGGCTGGAAGTATTCTCAAGGGATCCCCGCAGCGATCTACCGACCGGGTGATGAACGTCTGCCCCCCATGACGGTTGCTCGGGCGCGTGTCGGAATGATGGTCCAGCCGGGGATGAATTGAGGCACCGAGGGAACGTCGTGACCGGCCTCGCATTAATCCGGGCAGAGAGGAGTGTCGCCATGAAGCTCACCCTGCCAGCCGCAACCTTGCTCGTCGTCGTCTCGTCAGTGGCGTTCGGTCAGATGCCTCCGCCAACCGGGTCCTCCACCACCCCGGCGGTGCCCCCGGCCGGAATTCCCGGCAGTTCGCCCCAGACGGCTACGTCGGCTCGGACTCAGATCGAGGCCAGCGGGTATACGAACATCAAAGACCTCAAGCGCAACGATGATGGCTCGTGGCATGCCACGGCCACCAAGAACGCCGTCGAGGTCGCCGTCTCGGTGGACACAACCGGCAACGTTACCCAGACCTCCCGCTAGAGAGAATTTGGCACTCGTACCGGCTCCAAGAGCACGAAGCGGGTAATTGCGTCGATTGCGCAATATCGCGTGTGCTATGTTCGGCCCATGTCATTGCTGCTCCTTGGGCTTGCCCTCTTCCTCGGCGTTCATATCTTTACCACCCTGCGTGAAAGCCGGGCGGCCCTGATCGGCCGCCTCGGCGAAGGCGGTTACAAGGGATTGTATTCCCTGCTTGCTGCCGCCGGGCTGGTGCTGATCTTCATCGGCTTCGGCAGCTACCGCAACACTGGCTATGTCCAGGTTTGGAACCCGCCTTTCTCGATTTTTCATCCGATCGCGGCGGCACTGCTCTGGTTTGCGTTCGTCGCCCTCACCGCCACGTATGCCCCTCCCAGTCGCATCAAATCGCTGCTCCGACATCCCATGTTGGTGGCCGTGAAGGCCTGGGCGCTCTCCCACCTGCTCGTGAATGGGGATCTGGGATCCATGTTGCTGTTCGGCAGCCTGCTGGCTTGGGCCGTCTACGACCGGATCGCCGTCAAACGCAGGGGGGATCGTGGCGCCCCGCCCGTTGACTGGTCGATCAACGATCTCTTGGTCGTGGGGTTGGGAACGGCTGCCTACGCCGCCATGATCTGGTTGCACGACAGTTTGATCGGCGTCACGGCCGCCTAGGGCTCGCGTTCGCTGGCCGAATATCTTCGGCTATGTTAGGTTGGAATGCAAATTTCTCTCACCGAAATAGCACCGAAACCCCAGTGATCGTAGACGCGCTGTTTCCGACCTATCGCTTCGATAAGGCCGACACCGATGATTTCGTCGTCATCGATCAGTGGTCTTATGCCCTGGCCGCATTCAGCGGCCCGCTCTTCGTGCTTTCGAAGCGACTCTACTTGCTGGCCTTCATCGACCTGCTCGCCATGATCGCGATCGCCGGGGCCGCCATCCTCAGCCTCACCGTCATCGTGCACCTTTTCGGCTCCTCCCTGGAGGGCATGCTTCTCATGCTCATTACCCTGGTTGGCGGCATTGCACTGAACGGCATCGTGGCCGTGCGCCTGGTTCGTCACGGCTATCTGCAAAGAGGTTGGCGCCTCGGCTACTAGTGGTGATGGTGGTAACCGTGATGGTGACCGCCGCCGAACCGATCGATGTGCAGCGGCTGCTTGGCGAGCCCCGGACAGAAAGTGTTCACCACCTTCTCCAGCTTGTCGTAGAGCGCTTTGGCCGGCCTGCGACCCCGCTCCAGTCGCTCCCGGGCCTTCTCGGCCAGGCGTGCCAACTGCACCATGTCCACGTTCAACAGCTTGCGGTCCTCGAGGATCATGCGACCGGCAACCATCACCGAATGCACGGCCGACCCATCCTCGGTGTGTACGATCTGGTTCGTCGGATCATTGAAGGGGATCCAGTTTATGTGGCCGAGGTCCAGAAACACGATATCGGCCTTGTAGCCCGCTTCCAGCTTGCCGATCTTGTCGCCGAGGCCCAGGGCCCGTGCGCTGCCGGCCGTGGCCGCGTGCAGCACTTCCTCGGTCGTGATCCATTCGCGGTTGTCGGGTCCCTGGACCTTCGACACCATCGAGGCCAGCCGCATGTTCTCGTACATGTTCTGATTGTCGGAACAACTCGCACCGTCGGTACCGATGCCGACATTGACCTTGGCATTCAGCATCCCCCGCATGTCGGCGAGGCCGTTGCCCAGTACCATGTTCGAACCGGGATTGTGCGAGACGGAGGCGCCCTTGTCGCCCAGCAGCTTCATATCGTCGCCGTCGAGCCAGACACCATGTGCCACGGTAAATTTCGGCCCGACCAGCCCCAGTGAATCCATGTAGGCGGTGAGTGAGGTTCCGTACAGCCGGTAGCCGGCAACCACCTGCACCTTCGATTCGGAAACGTGGGTGTGCAGGCCGGTATCGTAGTCCCTGGCGAGCTTCAGGCAGGCCAGCAGGAACTCCCGGCTGCAGTGATGCGGGATCGTCGGCGCGACGGCGAGATGAACGCCCTGACGGTCGAGCTTCCAGCCGTGCAGCGCCTTCTTCATCTGCTTCACGCTCGCCTTGTACGGCGAGAATTGATAGGCCTCGACCTCCTTCTGCAATGACGGCGGAAGCCGGTCCATCAGTCCGGGAATCGCCTGGAAGAAGCTGGTGTCGGCCACCATGGGCGCCAGCATGGCGCGCATTCCCACATCGGCGTAGGCCTGCCCGATCGCCGCCAGCCCCTCTGCGGTGGGCATGGGGAACTCGGCCGCGAGATCGTAGGCGGCGGTGCAGCCCTTCATAACCATCTCGGCCGCGCCGATCAGGCTCGACAGGTACTTGTCCTCGAGGGTACGAGCACCGCTCATATAGGGTCCGGCCGTCAGCAGCAGCTCCAGGGTCACGCGATCGACCATGCCCTTGGCGAGGTTTCCGTGGCTGTGCGTGTGGCCGTTGATCAGGCCAGGGTGCAGCAGCTTTCCCCTCGCGTCGATCGCGATGGCCGATTCCGGGGCCGACACTTTCGCGCCGATCTCCACGATCGTGTCGCCGTTCACGAGGATATCTGCCTTCGGCGCCGCATGGCCCTTGATGTCGACCACCCGGCCCCCGCGGATCACGGTCATCGAAGTCTTCGGCGCTTTCGCCATGTCACACACTCCCTTTCGCGGCCGGTCAGGCGCCCGGCGTCGTGTTGCTGCTCGACCACGGGAAGAAGACCCTTTCGGCGACAACCACGATCTGGAACAGAACGACGCCCATCACAGACAGGA
>VFQN01003317.1_pt1 | contig 23305 bp, 34 predicted proteins | sample 3512371 | NCBI WGS metagenome assembly VFQN01 (sample SAMN10412370, study PRJNA504923) | tailings metagenome | isolation source: Replicate 2 from Balatoc abandoned mine | place: Philippines: Itogon, Benguet | collected 2017-08-28
TGAGGGGGACGGGAGGGGACAGGGGGCACGGGTGTTGGTGGGGCACGGGAGTGGGTGGGGCAGGTGAGGGGCAGGGGGGAGGCTGGGGTGGGAATGAGTGGGGCAGGTGAGGAGGGAGGGGGGAGGGGGCAGGTGGGGGGCAGGGGGGAGGCTGGGGTGGGAATGAGTGGGGCAGGTGAGGAGGGAGGGGCGGGGGGAGTCGGGTGAGTGGGGGCCGGATGGGGGGAAGGGAGCAGGTGAGCGGGACGGGAGGGGTCGGTGGGGCTGGTGTGGGTGGGCGAGTGAACGGGAAGGTGGGAGCGGGCAGGTGAAGGCTCCGGGCAGGCGAAGTGGTATGGATGGCGTCGCAGCTCATTGAACTCTGGTCCTGCGCCTCCTTGCAACTACGTTTACTGTATTCGTGGCCCCCGGTTGCCCCTTGCATGCCCCCAGCTGCGCATGTACGTGGCTGTGTCCAGCGTGTCCGCCTTCATGAACAACACGCCCCTGGTGGCGGTGAGTGGGCCGGAGGGGGGCTGCACGTGTGACGGCCCTGGTGTCCCGTCTCACGCCTATAAGGGTGGCGCAGCCCCTGGTTGTACACGAGCAGCAAGCCAGTGGCGGCGTTGGGTGGGGCATAAAGGGGCCGGACGGAGAGCCGTGCCGCCTCGTCACTTGCCTATTAGGATACGAACGGGTGCACAGTGCAATCAGCGCGCCGCATGGCGGCAGGATGGGATGGGTCGGATGAGGCTTGGTTGGAGCAGTACAGCACCGCGCTGGTCGTGGTTGGAGCAGTGCGATGCACAGGCGATAACTCTTATGGGTCCAATCTCACTAGTGCCGCTGCACGGGCCACCTTGTTTGTTCCCCCAGGTGATGATCCCAGTGGTGGAGCAGTGGTGCCGCTACACCGGCCACCCCGTGTCTCACGTTATGCCCCTGACATCCCCCATGCGCCCACCCTGTGTGCCCCACAGGTGATGATCCCAGTGGTGGAGCACTGGTGCCGCTACACCGGCCACCCCGTGTCGCGCTTCATGATGCCGCTGTCGTACGCCGCCATCCTGGGCGGCCTGTGCACGGTCATTGGCACATCCACCAACCTCATCGCGCGCGGGCTGGCGCAGGCGGACATACCCACACTGCGGATACCCTTCTTCGAAGTCGGTGCGTGCCGTGCAGCATGCAACCGGAGTGCGCAAGGGGGAACGTGGTACCTCTGCGCTAGACACGTGGCTGTGCCAGCCATGTGAGCGGCCCAGCCCACAGCTTTCCTGCAATGCGCAGAACAAAAACGTGTTGCGATGATTGTCGAGCTAACGCGGGCCCCACCCCGCTCGACTCTGCCCCCTGGCATCACAAACCTGCTGGGCATGGTGGCTGGGTTGTGTGCATGGCAACCCGTGCGTGCCCTCTCCGTGTCCTTTTGGCACCAAGTGTCTCGCTAACTCACTCCTGCACCCACCCCTCCTGCCGCTGCCCCAGGCATCATCGGGATGCCGCTGATGGTGGCCGGGTGCACCTCAAACGTGTCATTGGCACGCTGGCTCTGTCTATTTGCACTCATACTGGTTATGCGTTCATTCCGTCCCTGCCCCAGGCATCATCGGGCTGCCCCTGACGGTGGCCGGGTGCATCTACGTGGTGTCCATGGGCCGCTGGCTGCTGCCACGGCGCGACACGCTCATGGCCTCCGTCACCTCCGACCCTAGGGAATACGTGGTCAGCGTCAAGGTGGACACGCGATACGCGCACCTGGGTGAGTGCATGGGAGAGCTGTGGGTTACGAGGTGCATACCGGAAACCTGGTGCATGTGGACCGTTGGTGGACACGCGGTACGCGCACCTGGGTGGGTAGGGCAGTCCACCCTGGCCCTGTGGCTTAATGGAGCGTTAGGGACAGTTGTGGGTGCATGTGGGTGCAAGTTACGGCTGGGCTGAGGTACGGTCAGCGTCAAGGTGGACACGCGATTTCGCGCACCTGGGTGGGTGCATGCCCCAAGACCGCATAGGCTGCCGCAACGTAGCTACTCCGCTGCCGCAGCTCCCGCCGCGCCACCAGGGCGCACGCCAAGGCTGCCGGCTTGCAGCGACTGCGTGTTGGGCTGTGCTCCTGGCGGACCTGCAGCCTGCATGAGGCTCGCGCTCACGCCCCGCTTACACACTGCTACTACACGCACCCGCCCCAGGCCGCACCATCGAGGCGGCGGGACTGCGCCACCTGCGGGGCCTGTTCTTGGCGGACCTGCAGCGGGCGGACGGCACCACAGTGCCCTCGCCACCGCCCACCACCATCATCCTGCTGGTGGGTGCATCCGGGGGCTGCAGGAGGGGATGGGGTGCTGCCGCAGGAGGGGGAACCTAAGGGTTGCAACAGGCTGGGTCACAGTACGGGTCCGGACGGCATTGGAGGGGATGAAGCGGTGGTACAGTAGATGCAGTGTGTAAACCGAACTGGACGCGTGTCAGCTATGCTCCAGCCTGAGGGGTTACATGAGGGAGGAGGGAGCCGGGGGCTGCTAGGCGGTGGGCTAGGGGTGAGACCGGGCATGAGTTGCGCGTGTTGTGCCCCTGAACGCTGCTCAGCACCGTCATGCTGCTGGTGCGGTACACGGTTGGGCCGGCTCTAGGTGCACGGCAAAGCACAAGGTTGGGGCCGGCTCTAGGAGCATGGCAAAGCACAAGGGCCTATTTGGTTGATGGTGATGGTTACAGGAGGGGGCGGGTGGAGGGGGAGCAGGGGGGCAGCTGTGGTGACAGCAGGGGTGCGGGAACGCTACGACGCCCTACATACATGCGACGGGAATGCGAACGAGGATGCTAAACTCACCGCCACCGGCCCTCAACCCGCCCCCGACCGCCCACGCGCGCAGGGCGACACGCTGACGTTCGCTGGTGACATCACAGGCATGCAGCACATCCTCACCATGCCGGGACTGCAGCCCATCAGTGAGTCGCGCGGAACGGATGTGCAGCTGGTTGTTTGTTTTCTACAGGATAGGATCCAGACCTCGTCATGCCGGGGTTACAGTCCATCAGTGAGTAGCGCGCAGGGGAGACACGATGCGTGGCGGTGTGGGGCAGACACGTGGCGGAGGGCAGGGAAGCGCGTTAAACGCGTGCGCCTGTGCTTGCTGTACCCGGTACTTACTCTCCGCTTGTGCATTGTCTTCCCTGCCAGGCTCCGCCGACCTGGCGTCTGATCTGGAGGATAGCACCATGCAGCACGTGCAGGACCGGGTCATGGTGGAGGCGGTGGGTGACCGTGCTTGTGCGTGTGCGTGTAGCGGTGCGGGTGTGCACATGCTTGCGCATGTGTGTGTACAGTCGGTGTGGGAAGGGTAGCGGGCCATAATCAGGTGGTGCGGTCGTGGTGAGGACGCTGAGGCAAGCATGTTATGGAAGCATTCCGTGCGAACTCATGCAGCAGTGACAGGATGCGGCATAATCGATGCAAGGGTTCTGTCCGTGCTTGCATGTGCAGGAATAAGCGTGCCGAACCAGTCTGGAGCACTGTGGAGGGGTGCATAGAAGCATGCGGCTCGACCATTGGTTAGGGACTGCCCACTAGCGATGCCGCACCCCCCACCCCGCAGGCACCCCCGCTTCCGTGACTCCCTAACGCCTTACACGGTTTCACCGTGTTTCACGCGTACCCCAACCTGTAGGTGGTCTCTCTGTCCAGCCCAATCGTCAACATGACCATCCGCGACTCGCACTTCCGCTCGCGCTACGGCGCCGTCGTACTTGCCGTACATCGCAACGGGGAGCGCGTGGCGGGCGGCCTCGGGGACATTGTAGTCAAGGTGAGGCAGAATGCGGGGCAACGATAACTGACTTTTGGCGAAGTAGTGCGCGGCGGAGCGCCGCGCAGGCCGATACTGATAGCAGGAGGTGGCTTAGTAGTTACGCTTTGACTCCCCCTCACCAACCACCACCACTCGCGTACCTACTTCCACCTGCGCCTTAGGGCGGCGGCACCATGCTGCTGAGGGCCGTGTCCGCATGCCAATTGAAGCAGATACATGTTGCGATCATGTATTTTGGTCCATAGGTTGTGACCATGTATGTATGTAAGTAATTTTCAATGTAACCCTTCTCCAGGGCGGCAACGCCATGCTGCTGTTGTTATCACGTGTCTAAGCATCTTGTTCCCAATGTAAACTCTTCCCCAGGGCGGCGACACCATGCTGCTGGAGGCGGGGCCCGACTTCCTGGAGCGCTACAAGCACTCGTCGGAGTGGGCGCTGGCGGTGGACGCGTTCAGGTGGGGGCGGGGGCACGGAGAGAGGCATCGAGGCATGTGGGAAGGGAAGGGCCAGTGCCCCACAGGTAGGGATGTAACCGGGTGGTGGGGGTGCGCGAGCTCTAAGATGGGTTGCGCTGGCCGGCCAAGCGGCACGTGCCAAACAGCACGCACGGCCCATCAGCCCTTGCCAGCCGCCATACATGTCGTCCTACCCTGGTCACACAGGGTTCACGCACCCCCTCTGTCTCGGTCCCCGGGGCCACCTCCCCGCCCACGCTGCCACGTGCCGCAGGGTGTGCGTACGTTGCAGTCATCCTGCAGTAGTGGCAGAGACGAAGTGGTGCATAGCTTTGACTGGCAACAGCTTCCCGGTTGTGTACCTCACTCCTCGGCACCCTACCCCGCCCGCGTTGCCACGTGCCGCAGGGTGGGCGGCCCCCGCAAGGAGCCCATGACGCTGCTGCTGTCCATAGCGCTATTCGTCGCCATGGTCGTGCTCAACAGGTGCGGTGCGTGGCGCGGGTGGGGAGATGGCGCAGGGCCAAGGGATACACGTATGGGTACCCGCACCGGATTTCCCGCATCAGGGCAGGATCTCCTATCCTTGGCGCGCAGTAGGACTGCGTGTGCGTGCATGTCGGCATGGGCCCGAGGTTTGCCCGTACCGGTGCCCCAACCCACTCGCGTCAACCCTTCCAGCGCTGCCACCCTCAACACCCCCTTTCCCGTTTTACGCGTACCCCCTTTCCCGGTTGTCGCTGCCATGTACGGCGCCATTCACCCCGCCCGATACACCGCCGCCGCCTTGGATGTCCGCTCTCGCACGTTTAGCACCCCGGGATCAGCCTTGTCCACACAGTCCCTGTCCCAGTCTGTCTCCTATAGCCAGCTCATTATTTTCCTGTAACGCCTGCAGCACCTCCGTGCCCTATGTACTCCCTGTGCGCCCGCAGTGTGGAGTTGCTTGCGCTGTCTACCACGGCGCTGGTGTGCCTGCTGGCCTACCTGGCAACAGGCATTCTCACCGTGCAGCAGTTCCGCTCCTCAATACCCGGCATGGTGCTGCTCACGGTGGCAGGCGCGTTCGGCGTGGCGCGGGCAATGACCGTGACAGGTGCGGGGCGGCGGGCGGGCGGTTGAGCGGAAGGGGCTACAGGCGCCAGGGGTGCACGTTGGGATGCGGGACGAGCGAAGCTCAAACCGGTAGGTATGCGTGCTTTGTTGAGGAATGCCCCCGCCCTTTTTACCAGTCCTGTCAAGAGTGGGCTGTGGTCGGGTCGCTGTGGCTTCGTTCCGCCTCCACCTCCGCTATACCGTGCTTCATGGCCGCTCGTGCACCCTTTGGCCTGGCCGAGCGCACCAGCACCTGACGGGGCTCTACCGCTGTGTTCCTACTCCGGCTGCGTGTCCCCTGGCCCGCTTGTGCCTCAATCACCCCCTCGCCCCCTTCCCCAGGCCTGGCGGAGCGCATCGCCACCTCGCTGCTGTCCGTGTTCCGCTGGATGGGCCGCGCGGGCCCCACCACCTCCGTGTACGTGGCCACGGTGCTGCTGACGGCGCTGCTGTCCAACGGCGCGTCCGTCACCCTCATGTGGCCGGTGGCGCGGGACCTGGCGCGGCAGGTGCGTTGGGGAGTTTGCGGCACGCAGGGTGACTTGTCCTTGCGGTATGGTCTTCAAGTTCGGGGATTTCGCCTGTGGAGTGGCAGTCCGCCGCCGCGGCGTCCATACCGCCCGTCCAACGTCCTGCAGGTCCTCCGTCCGCTCAGTTGGCCCTGCCCGTGGCGAGCTGCCATGCTGCCTGGCACACCCCTGACAAACCCTATGCTGTACGACAACTCCCCTGGCCCTGGCGAAACCCCTGTTGTACGACACCCTCCCTCATGCGCCTCCCCCAGGCGCACATTAACGTCAAGGGCCCGCTGTACGCCATCATGATCGGGGCCTCCTCGGACTTCAGCACGCCCATCGGCTACCAGACCAACCTCATGGTACGGCGGGGAGGGGAAGGGAACGGAAGGGCAGGGGCCAAGAGCGGTCAGCATGCCGACCCTATGACAAGCGTTAGGCGGCCCGGGGCCCGACGCAAGAAGGGTGTGCAACAGTGTCGTGTCGGCATCCTCCTCACGGTGCCTTGCATTGGTCCCGGTGACCGGGCCTAGCCCCAGCCGGTGCCCTTGGCGGCCCACAGCCCGGCCCCCGCTGTCCCGGGTCGCGATATTACCGCCGACCTGAACACGCTGCTTCCTTACAAAGCGTTGACCGTGCTTTACAACATGCTTCTGCAACACAGCCCACCGCTGTCGCCGATTCCGTCCGTACAGCCGTACAAACGCACCTCCCTCACATGCTTGTGTGCACAACAAGAAAGGTGATGCACTCCGGTTGGTACAGTGCAACGGCGACATTGTTCCTGTCCCCTTTTTGACCCCCTCCTTCCCCACAGGTGTCTGGCCCCGGCGGCTACCGCTTCCTAGACTACACCCGGTTCGGGCTGCCGCTGCAGATCATTGTGGCCTTCATCAGCGTTCCCATCTGCGTCCTGTACTTCGACAAGCAGACATAGCACACAGTGCACAGCAGGCGGCTGGTAGGCACGCGCCCTACCGCCAGGGTACTGGTGCAGTCGAGGACGCAGCAAGTAAACTTGCTGATTGACAACTGCCATTCGCCACCAACGGCGAGGCCGTACGGGGTCGGGTCCTTGTGAGCCGGCGGCGGGGCTGCAGGGGGCTGCGGCGGCGGCAATGGGGCACACGATGGCAATCGGCCGCGGTGGCAGTGGGCGCGGAGCGGCGGGGTAAGGGGAGCAACGGGGTATGGGAAGTGGGGAGAGGCGGGGCTGCAGGGGTTTGAGGGAGCGGCGTGCCGCGCTGGGAGGGGCTGCGAGGTGTGGGAGCACGGCGGTATGTGGCTGCCAGCGGCCGCAGCGGCGGCGGGCGCGGGCCGATCGGAGTAAGGGAAGCAGAGGGAATATGGGAAGTGGGGAGAGGGAAGCACGTCATGCTGGCTGGGTATTAGCATGGATCGTTGGGGACTGGGGTCTTCTTTGCATGAGCTCGTATGTGAGTACTTAGGGGCACTCGCGACACAGGGTGGGTGGTTGTGGCGGGCCACGTGCCCAGCGGTTGCAGCCGGTGATAGGCATCAGTGGATGCCGCGGTGGGCACGTGTCCAGGGCCATTGGTAGGACTGGGACTGGGAAGTTGAAAACTCATTCAGCAACATGAGGTGCAGCAGCGGCAATGGCATCATGGGGAGCACAAAGCACCAGGGCCGCGCAACGGGTTTGCTGCGTTTTCGGTTTCTGGTTTTCTCGGGGTATTAGTTGCCGGGCGGCGTCGCATCCAGCCGGCCAGACTGCTGCGAATGGACATGCGCGCGGCCGCATAGACTGGCCTGCGCCCACGGAGTGTTTACTTGTGGGCATGTGCGTTGTTGTGCATTGAGTGTCCTTAGCCGGTACTTGCCGTAGTGTGCGTGTTGGGGCTTGCGTAGCTCGATGATTCTCGGCGGCTTTCTCGCGGGTGTGCCTAGGGTTTGTTAACGGTGTGTTAAGGGTGTCTTGATTGCGTGTTGATGGTGTGGCTGCGGCACGCGACATGCTGGCATGCAAAAGCTGCCTGCACCTCCCTAGCAGCGGCGCTGCCCCAACCGGGAATGCAGAGGTGGAGTATACTGTGACGCTGGAGCACGGGCGCGGTCTTTGCGGGCAGCGGTCACGGTATGGTTGGCGGAATTTGCGCGTGGGATTGGCTGGGAGGTGTGCGGGCGCCATGTAGGCATGTCCACGTGCGGGTGCATCGGCCGAGTGTGGGGTCTATCGAGGCCTGCAGGGAGAGTGCACGTAGCCACGACACATGGGGCTTTGTGCGGACTTGTTACTGGAACAAAAGGGTACGGGTTGACATTATGCGGGTTCATGTACGTCACGGAAAGGCCTCTCAAGGTTATTTATGACGGTCGGGGTGCACGGGTTGCACGGTTGCAGTGTGAAGGCGTCAGGAGGGCGGGTCTGCTGGCGGCTGCTCACGTTGTGCTGCCTGCTGCAGGGTTGTGCGGTGGTGGTCTGTTTGCTGTTACGGCAGTGCGCGAGGTGCTACGCTGAGGGTGGTGTGCGGCAGGGTTCCCTGGTGTGCATGCAGCCGGAAAGGCACTAGGAGGGACTACTCTAGACTCCAAGACCAATGTCGGCATAGTGTCCGGGCCATCGGGAAGCATATTCTTTAGCCACGCTGTACGCACCGATGTGTGCCCTGCGACGCACTGTCCTGAAGTGCTAGGCTGCCAGCCAGCCAAACGGTGTTAACACGTAAGGTTTGTTGCCCTTGGCAAAGTGTGGCGACCCTGGTGTGCATGGCCGGGGCTCCAGCGGGCTAGCGAGTGCCCCTACTGGGGCCGGTGCCCATCGCACAGCGTCTTTGGGAGAGATTAACTGTGCATCCAGGTGCATCACATGGAGCAGGTTGGGGACCGGGCATACGTTTTAGGCCGTGATTAATCTGATTGGCATGTCGGACACCTAGATGGAGTCAGACTTTACACCAGGTGCTGTGACGCAAGCTTTCCGTGTTCGGACCGGGGTGGTGACAAAAGGCTAACACAGGGTGCACTGACTTGCACTGCTTTGCAACCTAGCACCACAGCTTGGCATTATCTGGTCAAGGAGGTGACGGGGGAGGACATGCGCGGCGTGCGGACCGCCATCTGATGTGCGTTGCACCCCATTGGTGGTTGCGCGCAGGGCGCTGCTGGTCGCTGCTTGGGCAACTCCATTTTGCCTCGGAGCAGGTGGAGTTGTGTAGCCAACGGTGCAGCTCGTGCGTGTGTTACCCAGGCGGCGCCTGGTCAGGGCCTTTGGCCCAAGGCCCCAAGCACGACCCCACGTGGCCTGAGTGTACCGGCAATTGCCAAGGGTGTAACTCAAGGAGTTCGGCGCTCTGATGCAAGCATCGATGGCTAGAGGGCATCAGGGACGCACTGTGACTTGTCCATTGGCGGAAGCAGGGCGGAAAGCTCAGGAAGTCAGGAACTTCGGGCCCAGAGGCAGCCGGCGCAAAGGCGCTAGGCACCTAGGCTGTGACATGAACGTCGCCCAGGTGCTGGAACAGCAGCAGCTTTCCAGCACTGTCAAGCATACTCAACACTCTATATGCAATGCAGAAGGAGAGGAACGTCATTTGCACATTGTCTCGCAGCTTCTGCCTTTGACCTAGACTGCACGTGGTTCCCTGGGTACAACTCCTGGTGCAGCAGGCCCACGGCACATCCGCCGTGATAGTCATGGGAGTCCGCAGGCAGACCAAACGCGAACTGCACAGACGAGAGCTGCCATAATTGACTTGTGTATTATCTTTAATAAGACATCTATTGCCTTCTGTGCGCTGCGTGTGATGATGGCGCAGCTCAGCGCACTGGTGACTGGTGCTGCCTCCGGCATTGGCCGCGAGGTAGCAAGGCAGCTTGCTGCAGATGGTTACAATCTCACGGTATGTGTCGAAGAGGAAAGGAAGGATCGCGCTTTCCACGTCAACTTCCGACCCTAACTGCCATGCTGCTGGACATCGCTTGTGCAGCTGCTGGACATGGACGGAGCCGCGCTTCAAAAGACGGTATGAGTATCGCCATGCTTTCAGCTGGTTCACCCAGTTCGGTGAAGCGAACTGGGCCTTCTGCGTCAGGGTGTGACGCAGCACGTAAACCCTCTACTCCAAATCCTCCCGGCAGGCAAGGGAACTGTCCACCCTCAGTTCGAGAGACATCGCAACAGCTGTCCTAGACGTGACAGACTCAGCTGCGCAGTGCGAGGCCTTCCAACAGCACGTCAAACGCTGGGGCGGGCTACAGGTGACTCGTGGCGGGCCACTCCGGGGCACATGGGCAACCTACACACGGTACCCCTCCTTCCCCTGCCCCATCCCACATCCCACTCCGGGCCACAACCCTCACCCACATCCCGCCGTATCACTTTCCACTGCTCCTGCACTGTTGCTACCCATGCGTTGCACCAAATATTCCAGATTTGCGCTGCGTTCGCACAGCAAAGTGTGCAACTGGTTGCGTGTCGGATGTGCTGCAGGCTGCTGTCCTGAACGCGGGCATCGGCGAGCGGGGCAACTTCTTCGACCCCGCCAATGACGGCTGGATCAAAACCCTCGACGTCGACCTCACCGCGGTGCTGCATGGGGTCCGGTGGGTTGCTGGGTCACTGCATATCACGATGCTGTTGCGGCTCGGGATGGGTGGAGGGGTGTCAGGCAGGTGTAGGCAAGCACCGAGTGCACAAGGGTCGAAGTGTGCTGTAGCTGGTGTCAGGGAAAACTGCTAGCGACCAGATCCAGCTTGCCTGAAGCTCTGATGACATCGGCGTGGTGAGGCCATGTGGGTACCTGGACACTTCGCCCTGTTTCGTTGGAGCAAGGCGTATTGGTGGGCACAGGGCCCAGGAGTCGTCATGCAGAGGCGCCCGGCTCAGGGCCCTGCCGTGACACACGCCAACACTGCCAACACACGCGGCAACTGGTCGTGACCACCACGCTGGTCACTCCTGGTCGCTACACCTGCACAGCCGCTTTGACCCAAATCCAGTGCGTCACGTGCCGTACGGTACTGTGCGTGTTTGTTTTGGTTGCAGGATTGCCACCGAGCTGATGCAGTCCTCGGGAAGCTCCGGCGGCACCATCCTCACCGTGGCGTCCGCCGGGGGTGAGCTGGCCGTGTGGGGGCGCAGGCAAGGGCTTGGCACACGGGGGCTGCGGTCAGTGAGGGTTGCACATTCGTGGCGGCTACGGCGGGCTGCGACAGGCCTTGCAGAGTCAGCATCGAGCAACGTGGACACCTTGGAAGGCCTTGCGTGCTGCCCCTCAGGCAGCATGCCTGTCCCGGAACGCAACCCACGTCCTCCTGCTGGCGCCCCCTGCATCCATCCTTCCCGCAGCCATCTTCCCCATGCCCGTGGCGCCGGTGTACGCCGCCTCCAAGGCGGGCGTGGCGCACTTTGTTCGTTCCGCGGGCCGCGGCCTGGCCCGTGGTCCGGCGCCGCCCGTGCGGCTCATGGCGCTGTGCCCCGAGTTCGTGGAGACTCCCCTGGTCACCCAGCTGGTCAAGGAGGTGGGTGCCTCGACAGCCTGGATTGGGCACGGGCCTTCAGCATGCCCTCCTACGCTGTCACATTCTCAAGTGGTGCCAGGGTGCGGCGATCCGACGGCCAGGAAGACCTGGACAGGTCCTACGGCGCCTGGGCGCTCCTGACGTAGCGGGCAGGAAACGGTGATGGTCCGTGGGGTCGCAGCCTTTCCTGCAAGCCCGCTCGCGACCAACCGCTGCATGCCCGGGCACCACGGCTGCGCCTCCCAGCTGGCTGTGCGCTGCGGACACAGTTGTTGTCCCGCAGGACCCCGCCAAGATGCGGCGCATGCTGGCCATCCTGTCGAACATCATCATGGACTTCTGTGTACGGTGTACAGCACTATGTCGTCGCAATTGCACGAGTCATGAGGTCACCGTACCCCGTCCCGCAGGACCCCGCCACGGCGCGCCGCATGTTGGGCAGCCTAGACATCCGGCTGCTGCCGCCGGCCCAGGTGGCGGGCGTGGCGGCGGACATGATACGGGACGGCATTAAATATCCGGTACGGCAACATTATTACTTCACGTAATGCGACAGGCATGGCTCGTACGTACTAGGAGGTCGGGTAGCCGCGGCAATGGGCACTCGGAGCATGTAGTTAAGTGTACTGCCAAGTTGGGCATTTGGGCCCTTTCTGACGGCGAGTTCATAGTCCACGCTCGCTACCGGTATGCAGGCGCAAGTCTCACGTTTTACCAGTATCACACATTAAGTTGCACCGTGCGGGTCTCGCCGGCCCTGGCCTCGGCCATGCACTAATCTGTGCCCACGGCGCTTACGTACTGCGCAGGCGGGAGCTGTCGTGCTCGTACGGCAGGACGGCACCATCGTGCAGCCGTACGCAAAGCAGGTCAAGACGCTGGGCGGCGGCGGCGGCGGTACTGCTGCGCACGGAGGGGCGGCGGCGGCGGCGGCGGTGCAGCAGCGGCGTCAGGAGCTGGCGGCGTGGGCGACGGCCAACCTGCCCTCGCATTACAAGCAGGTACGGCAGCGGCGGTCCGCCTTCGTCGTGCCAGCATGGAAGACTTGGACACCATGAATATGCAAAAGCTAATTGCCGGGGCAGCGAATGAGCATGACTTTCGTGCGGCTGCAAGGCCGGTATGGCTGTTTCAAAGGGTGTCGACAGGGTCAGATGACATGCTCCACGGACGCCAAGGATCCAGGGGCACACCGAAGGGGGCATCTGGGCAAATGGAAGGTCGGGCAGGTGGCCATCCCCACTAGGGGATGGCCCCCTGATCCCCACAGCGATAGTGCACCGAACCCTTCGGGCGGGCAATCATCTCAAGCCCTGAGCGTGCCCAACCCAATGCTACAGCCAGCATGCCACCTAGCTACTTACACAAATAGCTAGCCGACCTTGTCGCGGCAGTGTCGGCTCACGCTTGCCCCTGCGCCGCTCCTCCTGGCTTCGCACGCATGCAGGTCTCGGTGGTCCGCCTGAGCTCCAATTTTCGCAAAGCTACGCAGCTGGTGCTGGCACCGCTACCCCCACGGCCGCCCGCCGGCTGCCTGCTGGTCAAGCGCGTGTACGCGGGAGTCAACGCCTCGGACGTCAACTACAGCGCGGGAAGGTGCGGGAAGCTGACGCCGTGCCGTACAGGGTGCCTGCCGTACCTCGTGCGACTGTACTGCCGAGTATAGATTTAGCAAGTAACTTTGCTCAGCAGCTGATTTGAACCTCCGGTCAAGCTGCACGCGTTTCTGGGCCCCACGGCAGGTGCACTGTCCATGCTGCATAGAGCCATGTACAACCCCTCTGCCTGCTTACTTTGCCTGCTCATCCTGGCTGCTATGTTCGCCCTCCTGCCCCGCTCGCACCCCAGGTACCACTCAAGCATCGCTGAAGCCCAGTCCAAACTGCCCTTCCCCGCGGGGTTCGAGTCCGTGGGGGTGGTGGTGGCGGCGGGGGACGGTGAGCAGCAACACGTGGGCATGCAGCGCATCTTACAAGCATAGGAACCGATGTTTGCGCAGTAGTGACAAGCAGAGCTGTACGAGTCGACATGCCTGCGCTGGCACTTCCAAGTATTTGTGCAAAGTACTGTTCCAAGAGCCCAACTGGTTATCCTTCGTCACCGGCCCCTGTCAGGTCTCTACCAGCTTCTGTTCTTTAGCCGCCGCACGTGGTCACATATTGACCAAAACTTACCAAATTATTGCGCTGCAACACTGCCCCTGTCTGGCACAGGCGTTACCGGCTTCGCCCCGGGTGACCCCGTGGCCTGCCTGTCGTACGGCAGCTTCTCCGAGTACGGCGTGGAGCCGGCCCGTACAGCCATGGCCGTCCCGTGGGTCGGCCCCGAGGTGGTTGCGCTGCTGACGAGCGGCCTAACCGCCTCCATAGGCCTGGAGCAGGCGGGGCGCATCGCCGCGGGGGAGACGGTGCTGGTCACGGCGGCGGCGGGCGGCACAGGTGGGGCGGTGGGGGTATGCAAAAATGCTGAGCATGTCCCAAGGTTCACGATTTGTAGGCATGGCATTTCGCAACACCGCCACGACATAACGGCATGCTATCGCCTTGTGGCCGGGGACCGGTACGTCGGGATGGCTGTTGATGGTGGGGCTTTTTCTCTTGCCACAACTACGTGCATGCAGCGTGCATGTAGCCACAACTCACGCTCTGGAACCTCGATGCGTGACCACACCTGTGTGCCCACTCCACCCCAACGCCCAGACCAGCTGTTAGCCAACACTTACCCGGCCCTCCCTGTCCCCATGCCGGCGCTGCTCGCAGGCCAATTTGTCGTACAGCTGGCCAAGGCCGCCGGCTGCCACGTCATCGCCACGTGCGGGGGACCGGACAAGGCCAAGCTGCTCAAGGTGCGTGGGGTAGCGGTTGGTCCGACAGGCTGGCGACGAGGACATGGGTTTGCAGCCGCCCCCAGCGCTCCCGTGTGCACCCGGTCACGGGAGATCTGCATGCTGCACTTAGAGCACCAAGGGGCACAGCGTCAATTATCTGCTGGTCGTCATCCATGCGGGTCCCCCCTGCACGCGGACCCACCACACCTTCCTCACCCTACGCGCCGTGTTGCACAAAAGCTCCTCACCACGCTCCTCTACCAGAAACAGTGCGCCGACGGCGTGATCGGCTTCCGGGCCGAGGGCACAGCCCGCCGGCATGCAAACCCACATTGCGTGTAACTCACACGCCCTGCTGTGCACCCAACCGCCACCACCCCACCACCCCACCAGGAGCTCGGCGCATGAAATGTTGAAACACGCGTGGAACTACCCAATACTATGCAGCATGGAGTTGTGCTTAACTGCACACTTACTATTGCATCTCTCTCTTCTATTTCTTGTAGGAGCTGGGTGCAGACCGCGTGATCGACTACAGGGCCGAGGGCGTCAAGGCGGTGCTGAAGCGGGAGTACCCCCGCGGCGTGGATGTGGTGTGGGAGAGCGTGGGCGGGGACATGTTCAGCGTGGTCCTGGACGCCCTGGCGCCACGGGGCAGGCTGGTCATCATCGGCATGATGTGGGTACGGGCCGGGCTTGGGCGTGTAATGGGCAATCTAGATGAATGCCCTGCCGTTCGGCGTATATACATATGCACCCTGCACGGAACAGTGTCGACTGAGGATGTTTGTGACCCGGGTGTGGGGAAGTGGGACGTCGCGGAGGTACGGCAGGTGGTGAAAGCCATGTGCCAGACGGTGTGCGGCTTGAGTAGGACTGGGCAGGGCGCGATAGGCGGAGGGCAGGCATGCGACACCGGCTGGCTGCAAGAGCAGGTGTCGCGCAGTTCTAGAGGAAGATGGGGTCTTGGGGTGGTAAGAGTGTGGTCAGCATACCCGCCGCAAATCCGCACCTCCTCCCGGTCACCCAGGTCCTCCTACCGCGGTGAGAACGGGCAGTGGGTGCCGGGCACCTACCCAGGCCTGGCGGAGAAGCTGCTGTGGAAGAGCGCGTCGGCGGTGGGCTTCTTCCTGCTCAAGTGAGCTTCTGGAGGGGAGGGCTAATAGCACCTTGCACACAGGGCCTCCGGCTCAGAAGCCGTCACCTGGCCCGCCTGGTTTCTCAAGTGCGGGCGGGTCGCCTCAGGGTGGCCACCGACCCGCGGGTCTTTCAGCCTGTTCCTCATCGCCATCGCCCCTGCATGCCTCCCCCTTGCCTGCCCTGGCTCCTCCCCCTGGTACTTCTCCATCCCTCAGCGCCCAAAACTTGCACCGGCTGTTGAGGCAGACGCGCTCACATCCCCCTCTCCAACTCTCTTCCGCCGCGCAGGTACGCGCCCCTGTTCAAGCCGCACCTGGCCCGGCTGGTTTCGGAGGTGGAGGCGGGGCGGCTGCGTGTGGCCACCGACCCGCGGGTCTTCGTGGGCGTGGAGGCGGCAAGCGACGCCGTGGAGCACCTGCAGGGGGGCGCCAGCGTTGGCAAGGTGGTGCTGCAGGTGGCGGGGCAGCTGCCGCCGCACGTGCGGAGGGGGCTGGGAGCGGGGGCGGGGGCGGGGCCAGCGCGGTCAAAGCTGTAGTGCAGGATGAGGACGTGCGGAGGGGGGCAGGCGCAGGCGCGGCGCGGGGTGAAGGGGTGGGGAGAAAGTATGGTGCGCGGCGGGTGCTGTGGTGCAGGGGTTAATTTGTGGAGGCGGCATCACGCCGGGGAGGGGGCAGGGGCGGGGCAGCATGGTCCAGCCTGTGGCGTTCCTGTGCGAGCGGACGATGCGCTGGACGATACGGTCCGGTGGTGACCGAGCAGGGGAGGCTTAGTAGCATATGCCAGAATTGGTTGAGCCGGTGAGGAGCTAGAGCTTGTCGTGAAGGACGGCGGGTCGCAGGAGGGGTCCAGACGGAGGGCGGATTGGGCAGTGGCGACTGCAGCTACTGCGAGTGTGCAGTGTGGGCGGCTCGCATGGCTCGCACGTCATGGACTCATGGTGGGCACGCACGGCGTCTGGGCGGGTGCGGGGACTGGGGTGCGGCCGGGGTCGTCTGTGCTAGTCTGTGAGAAGCGAAGCGCATGCAGCAGGAGTAACATCATGGCGGTTGAGGCCTTGGTTGTCACACTACGCCTTAACACTTAGTCTACCAAAGTCCCATCCTTAAGTGCCTGTTTGCGTTGCTTGCCGTATATGCCTGTTATACCCTGCTTGTACCATTGCATCGCGGTCGTCCGCATGCCGATGGATCTGTATGGCCTCTTAGCCAACGGTGACTTAAGCTGCGCTTGCCCTTGAGAAGCCACTTATTGGATGCCGATTGGCGTAGTGACGGGCTGCAGTCCGTTAGGCTGTCGCCTAGGACTCTTGCCGTTAGGCCATTCTGGCTCGTCGATTGGCTGTGCTCCTATCAGCTCTCCCACTGTGACAGTTGCCTTGTGGGCGAGGCGGGGGCTTCTGGAAGGGGCCCAACGCCCAAGCGGCCAACATACTGTTAGCATGCATCCACAGCTTTCCTTACAAGCCAAGAACGAGCCCTCACCCACTGGCAAAGCCCGGCCGCCATTCTCGTCAGTGCGATGCAACAAAAACTATTCCGGCTCGGTCTGGGCTCGGTCCGCCAGGGTTACCAACAGGACAGCTCCTACGCGGATGCGTTACTACCAAGACCACGAATCTCGCACAATCGCATTCCTATTGAGGGTTGATCATGGCCGCACCACACCGTTGGGCGGAACACACGTGGAAAACACACCGGATCCGTACATAGCACATGCCCTTTATGCCTTCTTGGGTGGCCGCCCCCGGCGGCGCTGCGACAACTGCGGAGCAGCAGCCGCACCCACCTCACCCCCCAGCCCCCCAGCCTGCTCCCCGTGCCCTGCCGTCTCATCCTCCGTCACCTGCCTCGTCCCGCGGCCCCCTCGCCCTCTCCCCCGCCCCGTGCTAAGCCCCTCCCCTGTAGCGTCAGCGCCACCGCCAGCTGCGACACCATTTATAGCCGCCGCCGCAGAAGCAGAAGCAGCCCCTCCACCATTACGCGTCCCCACGGCCGCACCCTCCTCCCCTCCCAGCGCCCCCTGCGGCCCCGCCTCCGCTCCCTGCCCCCCGCTGCCCGCACCTGCCCCCTGCCGCCCCACACCCTGTTCCCCGACCCTCCCAGTGCCCCGCCCACCCCGCCCTCCATCCCCACCTGCGCCCCCTCCCCCTCCACCTACCCTAGCTCTCAACAGGTCTCCCAGCAGCGCCTCCCGTATCTCCGCCGTGCTCATGGACAGCAGCTCCGGACGGTGCTGCAGCAACGCCCCCAGGTCCACCTCTAGCCGCCCTGCCATGGCCGCCTCCGACTCGTCCGCCACCTCCTCACCCCCGGCCTGACCACCGCCCTCCCTGCCTGCCCAGCCGCCGGTTTCGGCTGAAGCAGCTGCTCTCCCGCTGCTGCCTGCCCCAGCCCCACCGCTTGTTGGAGCCGCACCGATTCCCTCCGAACCTGCAGCACCCGTGGTATTATGCTCGCTCGCCACGCCCCCATGACCAGCCGCGGGAGAGGCGGATCCTGTGGCACCAACCCGGGCGGCAGCCCCCGCCGCCGCCGCCCGCCCGGCGCCCGCCACCCAGGGCATCTTGGACCCAGCCGCCGCCGCCGCCGTTCCTGTCCCCCCTGCAACCCCCCTAGCACGCACTCGAGCAGCAGCGGCCCTCGCCGCCGCCGCCCTCGCCGCCGCCACCGTAGCAGCTGCTGCCGTCGTCGTGCTAGCTCCGGGCGGCCCCTGCCCAGCGCTGCGTCCTGCCTGCGCTCCCGCCCCCTCGCCCTCCACCGCCTTCGCCTGGTCTTGCTCGGCGTCCTGGCCACTTGTCCTGCCTGTGCCGCTGGACTGCGCTGCCCCTCCACGGCTCCCTGCAAACCCTCCGTCACTGCCACCTTCCTCTTCCCCAGTCTGCTCAAAACCTATACTCAGGTCCATGCCAGGATAAAGGCCGTCTAGCCCCTGAAGCCCCAGCGCCTCGCAGCAGGCCGAGTGCACGTCCGCAGCAGCGCGGACAAGGTCCCGCGGCGCCGCCAGCAGCAGCGCCGGGTTGCGTACGGCAAGCTGCACCATGGTGTCGTACGACACCCCTGTCGTATTGCTGACGTACGACAGCTGTTCGAGTATGGCCATGGGCTCCGCCTCCAGCAGGTCGGGGTGCGACAGGGCCATTGCGGCGGCCTGCGGTTTGCAGAGCAGGTGTCGGGGGACCGGGGGGACGGGGCAGGTGGGCGCGGGCTGCGGCGGAAGACCAGTCCTCAAGGTTACGGGTGGCGCGGCAAGGACACTCAGGCCGCTTCAACCGGTGTGCAGGATAATCAGCACGATTGATGCGTGTGTGCAACCTGATTAGGGCGTGCTGGTGTGCCGTGCCAGTTTTGACAGCAGTCATGCATTGCAGCAGTGCCGCCAGCACCCCACCACGGGGAGAAGCGCTTACCACGCTCGGCTCGATGGACAGCACCCTCGACAGCGCCACTGCATTGGTGTGGATAATGCCCAGGTCCGCCATCAGTAGCCAGGGGTTCTGGCGAACGCTGGCGGCCAGCTGCTGTTGGTCAATCTTGAGCAGCAACGTCGCGGCCGACTGCCAGCCCGACACGTACTCCGCGTCGACCATGGTCAGCTCGGGATGCTCCTGAAGCGTCCGCTGGAATGCTGCTTGGCTGACGCCGAAAGCATCCCGAAGGAGTGCGGCCGTGGCAGCTGCTGCAGCAGCAGCTGCGGAAGCGTCAGCGCCGTCGTCGCTTGGGCCGCTGGGTGCGACACCGCGGGGCTTGGCCTGCTGCTGTCCACGCCTACTTGTGCGACGGATTGCCGATGCTACTGTAACTGGTGGCCTTGGGCTGACTACGCGGTGCGGGACGGCGAGGAAGCCCTGCCAAAGTGGGGTGCCCGGGTGGCGGAGGCGTCGAAGACATACACCGCTATCGGTTACGCTGACGGTTTTACTGTCATGGAGTGTTGTAGCATTATAGTTTGCCATTGCGCGGATGTGTGGAGCAGCTTACTGTGCAGCGTGCCGGCACAGTAAGCTGAAGCAGCCCGCCGCGTGAGTCAAGGCATATGGCTGCTCTACGGTCGTCTCATGTAATGGTTTTTGGGGTCAACACGATATGTTGAGGAGGGGCGGGCATCCGTTGCAAGCCCTGCATCTACCATTCGGAACGACAGTGGTTGCGAAGGCCAGGAGTCGCGTTACCTTGTTTGCCGACCCCTAGCGCACCTGTAATACAGGGACAGTTTGGTATATCTTAAGGCGCTTTGCAGGCAGCGGGGTGCTCATCCCCTTAACTCTGCCACCAAACCAACGCTTCATCCGCGCTATACCGAAATATCTCTTGGAGCCTGTTGCCTTACAGGCGGCCTTTGTAGTTTAGAAACCGTTCTCGAGGGGTGCAGCTAGCTTTTGTCGGAAATCGTAGCTTGCAAGCCTTGCTCGCTGGCGGGACCAGCACAAGACAAGGATGAGGTCTCTTCGGTGCAGCAACGGAGCATCCAGGGCTCCTTCTGCGGGCCGGGGGCGGGGTCTTGCCGTTCTCGCGCGAGCAACCGCCCCACTGGCGACCCCGCAGCAGCAGCAGAATGTCAGGAGGGCAAAGACAAAAGACGAACTGAAAGATCCGGCACAGATTGGAGCAACTGGTACTGCCTCCAAGACTTTTCAGGTGCGGTCACTGACAGCACACGCAACACCAGAGTAGATGACTCGTGACAGCCCCCCTCATACGTCCTTACGCGTACGTGCCTGCAACCTTCCGCCACTTACCTGGCATGCTCAATCCTGAAGCGCGACCTGTGGTCCCTTGCTGAACACCCAGTACCGCTCTTGCTCCGCTTCGTCAATATCAACCCGTAGTAACAGCAAGCAGCCGAGTTGATTTCCTAGTTGGACCCCTCTTCCTGCCGTGCTCCCACCGTGCCTTCCAGCGTCCAAGGATGCCCCGTACAAGCTAGGCACTGTCTTCCTGGCCATCACTGTGTACTGCCAAACGCTGCCGTGCACTGCCGTACTCGCAGATCCTGCCGCACTACGAGTCCCTCGACGCCTACATGACGCTACCGGTGGAGCAGTACTTTGTGCTGGACCCCAAGCAGATATCGCACTTGGGGGGCAACCGATTCGAGCTAACGGTGCCACGCATAAACGTAGGGAGGCAGTGGATTGTAGGGGCTAGACAAAACTGTTGATTGCCGTGCAGTGCCTGCACGCCTTTACTGCCATTGCACGACGGTTTCATGCGCCAACGAACCGGGATGCCCCAACAAGTGCAGCCTGGCAGGCAGGACTGGATTACCACACCGCACCGCTTCAACGTTACCCCGCTCATGGCTCATACATGAACTTGCGCCCCCGCTTTCTCTCTGTTCCCTAGATCTTCAACCTTTGGATTGAGGCCTTCGTGGAGGTCTCCGTCAACACCTTCCCCGACGCCGCCTCGGAGGCAGCCTTTGGCGCTTCGTCCTCCTCCCCCGGCTCCCCGCTCTCTCTTCCGCTTGGCCCCGCTTCCGGCCCCCGCGTGCTGCTGCGCGCAGAGAACTGCCGCATCACCGGAAGCGACGCGGTGGAGTCCCTCCGCCTGGACCAGCGCTTCGCCATGCGCTTTGTCACCGAGCTGACGTGGCGGTCAACCACCCCAACCACCGCTAACGGTAACGGAAACGGAAACGGCCACGCGGGATCTGGGTCAGGCGTTGCGGTCCAGCAGCAGCAGGCGCAGGGGGAGATCCGCGCCGACAGCCGCCTGGACGTGTGGAGCGAGGTGGTGCAGCCGTTCCACCTGCTGCCGCGCGAGGTGCTGGTGGCCACATGCAACGGCGTGCTGCGGGGGCTGATGGGCTCGCTGCTGCCGCTGTTCGTGCGCATGCTGGCGCAAGACTACCAGAGGTGGGGCGGGGTAGGGGCAGCAGGAGGGGCAGGGGGAATTGTGGGCGGGGCGCTAAGCGTAGGAGAGAGGAAGGGGGTGTGACGAGTACATATGAGGGCATACAGAGGACGGGCTTGGATGATAGGACAGGGGTTGCTGGTACACCGCAGGGAGTGTGCGGTGCAGGCCGGTCCAGAATTGGCCTACGGCCGGACGCTGTGCATTGTTCATTCTTTACAATGATTGCGACTGTGGGGTGGCCGTGTGCCTCTGTTTGGCCCCGAGGACGGCGGGGCGCTGCGCCTGCCTTGCCGTACGCTGCCTGTGTACTTGATGCTTTTTGTCGAGCACTTGTCCGCTTGTCCTGCTGTTCCACTGCCCTCTATCCTACTTGTACCATTGCCGTTTGCGCTACCTTAGCCACGTTGTGCCTTGCGCTTTGTGTCGAAACGGCGCCCTGTGGCTCATGGCGCTGCTGTTGCTGCTGCCGCTGCCGCTGCAGGTGGGCTGTGGACGCAGCGTACCGCGCCGAGAGGGCACAGCGCAGCGCCAAGCCAGGGGGCGGCAAAGGGTCCGCTTGAGTGTACGGACGCGGCAGGATGGACGAGGAGCGCGAACAGCGGCAGGGGCAGGGGCAGGGCACAAGTTGCTGTCTGTGGAAGGGGCGGGCGGTACGGGTGGGTGGTGGGGCTTGCGAGGCCGGATGGGGGCTAGGCAGGTGCAGGAAGTGCTAGGTGCAGGTGGTGCAAGCAGAACTCTAGTCCGGCATCCGGCGAATGGCTGAACCGGCAAGGTGCGTGCCGCCTGCGGAAAGGTCCCGCGCGGCTGTGCAGCAGGTCGTACCGGCGGTGCCTCATGCTGCCTCGAAACCGCACGACCATGTCTTTTACCTTCTTTTTGAGTAGCATTGCTCGGTGTTGTCGTGGTTGTTCAAGGTATGCTCTTGAAATTAGTGTTCGGGCGTCACATGACGCTCGTCGTACAAGTGTAGGGCGGTGTGCCCGTTGACTCTGGCACATATTGACCCGGCTAAACACAAAGCTGTGAAGGTGTAGAGCGGAACTTGGTCTGGCACATGGGCAGGGCAAGCATGGGTGGGGGCGTGATTGGGGCCCAACACGCCAACACGTTTTGCGGCATGGAGGCAAGTGTGGTGCTTTTCCGCCGTTGGCGCTGGATTGTTATCTCCGGGGGTGGGGTGGTGGTGGTACGGGTGGTGCTGCAGGCGCTGGTCGGTGGGTGTCTCGCGTCACTAGGAAGCGGCCGGTGGTTACATCCTTGCCACGTCCAACGCCAAGTGCCGTACTGTACGGACTGCGAGTTAGGTGGCAAGCTATGTTATGCATGCATGTAGCGTTCGCCGGCCCATTTTGCGTGTTTCATGCGTTGTATTGTATTGTGTCCTGGAGGGTCTCACGCCCCGCGCATGAACGGGCTTGATGTAGGGCCTTACAAGCCAATCATGTTATCGGGGTTTAATTTGCTTTGTGAAAGGTGAGAAGTCCAGTGTGATACAGGGAAGCGTACAGCGGGTGGCGGCGAACTCACTCTGGTGGTACTGGGTGGTACAAGCTGGTAAGCCACAGTGAGGCCCCACAAACGGCCCGCTGGACTGCTCTCCCCAAGCGCGTTTGGTTAATGTTCATGTCTTTGCGCACGTACTAAGCTTGAGTATGTGCGCTGCTTTTTGGTGTTTTTAGTTTGTCGCAAGCCCTCTTGCTTGCACTTCCATGCTGAAGGTTTCGGTCGGTGAATGGCTGATGCGGACCAGAGTTGGATGGCGCACCGGGGCACGTGGCCGCGGCCCGCGGATCAGAAACTGGTTATTCGCAGGGGCCTCGGTCGCCTGGGCAATACAGTCTGTAGATCGACACTTTATAACGGGCGTTGCTGGGCGTCTCAGCATTTCACCTGGCCTCGCCTTAAAGTGCACGAACCCCAAGCCTCCGTGCTTGCTAGTCCACACTCCCGCCCACTCAAGCGGGTACCAGTTGAGGGGTCTCAGGCCAAGCGTTTGAGTACAAGCAAGAGACGGCTCCGCCTGGCGCCCAATGACTTCATATATCATAAGCCGTCACTGTCGAGGCTCTCCGGGGCCCTCAATCGCATCACAGGTGTCCTGAAGCTGCGACATGTGCGTGCATGTCTCGCTCCGGGGTGCCAG
>VFQN01003318.1_pt1 | contig 23298 bp, 32 predicted proteins | sample 3512371 | NCBI WGS metagenome assembly VFQN01 (sample SAMN10412370, study PRJNA504923) | tailings metagenome | isolation source: Replicate 2 from Balatoc abandoned mine | place: Philippines: Itogon, Benguet | collected 2017-08-28
ATTCGACGCATACTGGCGAATATCAAATCGCGAAAATTTAAGATCACTACGGTACCTCTGGACCCTCAGTACACAGTGCCCTCATATGCGCAGGTGTTCCCCAGCGAAGGTTTCGATGCGCTCTTCGCTGACGTCACCGCCAAGGTGGCGGCGGGCGGCCCTGCCGTACACATGGCTACGTACCAGGTCAGACGGTCCAGGCTCGAGGCCTTTGTACGGCTAGGCTGCCATACTGTGAGCGCTGCTTATGCCCATCGCATTCAGCACCTCACCGGTGCGCATGTCGCGCGGTGATTGTCAGTCAGCCACCCAACACGCAGGGTGTCGTACGGCAGACCTGCGAGGTCGTCAGGGTTGACGGGAACCATGGGACCTCGCCTGCCGAACTAGAACCGTCTGCATGAGGACAGCCTCCCGAAAGCTGCTGACACGCGCAATGCGGCCCAGTCGTACAGCGGCTTCCTGGGATCTGCTCCCCTTCGCCTGTGTGCGTGTGCGCGCGAGGTGTCCTTACGCACGCTACGCGCTGCACCAACCCATCGCGCCCTTCGCCCCAGATCAGTGACAGTGCGTAGCGCATGCACACTCACCATGCCCTCTCCCTCCCTCGGCTTGCGCTTCCGTGCCCACTCGTTGCACACAGTTGTGGGCAAATCCGCCCTTGCGCGTACAGCTTTTCAGCCCACCATGCACTCCATGTGGCACACGCAGACAGCCTCCCTCTCTACGCTTGTCACGCTCACTCATTGTGCACAGGTGTGCGCTAACTCACACCTGGGCGTGCCTGGCGGCTGGCGCGTGCGCGTGCTGTGGGTGCTCAACGCGCGGTGCGGCGGCTGGGAGGCGGCGCTGCCAGAGGACACGAGGGAGCGACTGCGCAGCGACAGGGAGAGCTTCATGGCAGGGGTGAGTGCCGTTCACGTACACCACACGACTGTACCGGTCTCAAGGAGTTCACCTTGCCGCCGCTGCCTCTCGTGGCCCGCAGCTGACAGGGAAAGCTTCATAGCCGGGGTGAGTGAAGTTCATTTACCGGTATACTTCACGTCGATACCGGTCCTCGCTGGCGGGTGTGGGGCGGGGTGGGGCGAGGTGGGGTGGCGGTTGGGTACCGAGTGGCACGGCAGTTGGTTGCTCGTCGACCCCATGCCGTACTGGTTGTCCTCCTATCTGCCCACCGCAGGCTACCAGGCACGCAGATCCCTTCCATCCGAGCAATCTCCTGCTTAACCCGTACACGTAGATTCCCTTCACCCCGCTGTGCTCCTGCCGACCCCTGACACACGCTCCTCTGTAACCTATTTGCAGCTGGTGGAGAGCTTCAATCCGCTGGACGCCGACACCTTCCGCGAGTTCCCCCACGTGTCCACCTTCGCCATGAACTACACGCCCCAGCTGGTGGGCCTGATGGCGGCGCATGGGGCGGGCATGTTGGTGGGCTGCAGGGAGGAGGTGCGGCGAATGGTGGAGGAGGAGGAGGAGGACGGGGAGGAGGAGGCGGAGGAGGGTGGGGATGGAGGAGAGGGGGAAGGGGAGCAGGAGGGAGGGCAGGCGGGCGGGTGGGTGGGGGGAGAGGAGCAGGAGGAGCTCTGAGCTGAACCATGGGGCATGGGTGTTGATGGTCGGGACGAAGGTGATTGCTTGGGTGTGCGTTGAGCAAGAGAGTGGCGGTTGGACGGAGACGTGCATCCTGTATTTATGTTGCTGTGGGCCGCAAGCGGGGTGACTCGCCTCACGTGCTTCTTAGGCAAAAAGTACGGCAAGCAATGCACTGGATGCTATTAATTCTGATGTCACTTGAAGCATTTAGGGGCATTCGGTCATACCTGCCTGAGCTTGCAGCGCAATCGTGTAGCGCCCTGCAGATGGAGGTAGCTGGTATCTACTTGTCATGCGTGCGGGTCCCACACGTGGCTATGGCCTGCTTGCCGCTCTTTGCCCCCATTCATGTCCAACACTTCACTCTTACAGTGTTCGTGGCCGCAAAACGTACGGCCATGTACGACGGTTGCTGTGCGTTCCGTGGCATGCTGGTGGCATACCATACCGGTAGAAAGACTCTCAGGGTGTTGCGCCCCTGCCTCCTATGCTCGCTGTGCTTGACTGCTTTTGTACTCATGTCGTCACGTGGTGGTTGGCTCAGGTTGGCTGCACCAGCGCAGCGCAATTTACACCCAGAATAAGCACTTTGCTTAGCGTGTATATCCACTTTTGCACGCGCGCTGGAAAGCTCGTGTACCTACACCCGTTGGTGCACCCGTGAAGCTCAGGTGAGCTCCCCTGGTGAAGCTCGTTTTCCTGGTATTAACAAGACCGCGTGTGAAGCGAGCTGAAGCACAGCCGCAGCGCAGTGCCGATGCGCTGTGTCATATTGAGACCTGGGAAGGGTTTTGCAATTAAATTGGGATGTACCCGGAGTGTTCGGGCGGGGATTGGGCTGGGAGCCAGGAAACCCTGGTGTAAACGGCAACGTCGGGGTCTCGGGGAGGCCTCCGTACTCTGCCTACATCCGGCTAAACCAGGCATGTCTCCTCTTTACGGTTGGGGCTTACGCGCTTACCATCTCCTCGTCTGCTAGGAAATGAGTTGCCCTTGGCCCCTCAGGCCGGCTGACCGACAGCGTGTCCAACAGGGGACACCTGGTGCCCAACGCCATATACCCGGATTGCCAAGCCACATGACGCATACTCTGCTGTAGGTTCCGACCAGGGGCCCGGGCCCTGGTGCTCCAGTAAGCGAAGCAGGTGAGGGGTAGGGTAAGGAGGGGGGCTGGAGAGGGGAAACAGAGGGCCGGAAGAGGGGTACGGGAGGGGAGGGGCAGGCGAGGGGAGGGACAGGCGGCCTCGCCTGGGGAGGGTCTGGCACGTGGCAGGATGGGAGCAAGGGATATCGTGGGCCCTTGGGAACGGATTCCCGTGCCGTGCTGCGGTACCGTACTTTAAATTATATGTGCAACCGTGCAGACAGTCCAACTGTTACCTAACTGGCTCTGATGTCCGCTAAGATTTTTCTACGTGCTAACACCATGACGTGTATGCAACCGACACGATAGTGTAGTATGCAACCGACACGATAGCGTAGTAGCGTAGTAGCTCTATATTCGTTCCAACAGGTACTTCGGCGTTCGGGGGAGTTCCTTGCAAATGGCGAAAGCCGGCCGGAGCTTCCATGCGCCTTTCACGCGCGCGCTGACAGGCATAATTTCACTAGCCCATTCGCTCTTAAAGGCTATACTTTGCAGACCGCTTGGCACTGTCCCCAGGCTTCAGCTACCTCACCCGCTGTCCTTGCCGGCGGAACTGGACGCTGAGCGCGCCAGCAACAGCACCCCACAGCGGCAGCTTCCGCCCGCAGTCCAGCTGCACATCCTTTCCTTCCTGCCCCCCAACGACCGTGCTATCAACGGCCGTCTCACGTGCAAGGACGCAGCCGACGGCCTCAGCGGACCGCAGCACTGCACGGCCTTCCTTTCCCAGCCACTCCCCCCACATGCTACGCCCGGGGCTCTGGAGGCAGGCCAGCAGCACGCCCGGACCCTATCTTTCCGCCACAAGCTGTTGCTGCTGAGCACAGCTACTGCCAGCGGCAGCGAGGTCAACCTGGAGGTGGCGCTGGCTATGCTGCGGCCCAGCATCTTCCCTAAGCTGCTGCAGCAGCAGCCCAGCTCATGGCCCATGGCGTTCATCTGCCCTGACCCTGGGGTTGCGGCAGTCAAGGCAGGCCACCTGCACCTGCTGAGCTGGCTGGTGCGCCACTGCCCTGCCCTGCTGCGGCCTGAACGCGTGCTGGAGGCGGCGGCGCGGCATTGCGACCTGGCAGGGCTGCAGGCGGCGTGGGAGGTGATGAGGAACGTGTCCAGCAGCAGCAGCGGTAGCAGCAGTGGCCCAGTTCTGGGCCAGCTTGTCCTGAATGCGGCTGTAGAGTCGTCCACCCCAGACGTTCTGGCCAAGATGGAGTGGGTGCTGGCTTCCGGAAGGCCAGGCAGCTGCCGCCTGGCAGCAGGGACCACCGCGGAGGCGGCTGTTCAGTCGGGGAACCTGGGCCGGCTGCGGTGGCTGCGGAACCGCGACTGCCTTTTGACCGGAGAGGGCGTGCTGCTGTGTGCGTTAAGACACGCCGATCTGGACGTGGTGCAGTGGCTGGTGGACGAGGGGGGCTGCCCGCTGCTGCCGAGGGACCCTCGTCGTGCAGTGCTGCTTCACGAGGCAGCAGCCAAGAGCCCCGACGGCGCTGCCAAAATGCAGTGGCTGCAGGAGCGGGGCGCACCGGCGCTGGAGGGGAACGGTAGGCTGCTGCGTCGTGCCATGCTCGGGGCAGTGGAGGCGGGACAGGTGGAGGTGGTACGGTACCTGCTGACTGTTCAGGGAGCGCGCGAGGCGCTGCAGGGTGACGCACGCTGCATTGGACAAGCAGCTGCTGAACGGGGCAGCGTGCCTATGGCAGAGTTCCTGCGGCAGGCGGGCTTGGTGTTCGACCACACGGCGTACGGAGAGGCGGCAAAGTCTGGCAGCCTGGCCATGATCAGGTGGCTGGCGCGCGAGGCGGGGGTGTCCACCGCCGGGCGGGTGCTGCTGAAGCTGTCGCACCTGTGTGAGATGTGGCCGGGCAGGACCCCCGCCCACAACCGGGACCTGCTGGAGGCGGTGCAGCTGGCGGTGGGCGCAGCGGGGCGCCGGGACCAGGACGCTGGCGGCGGGGGCGACTTGGCGGGTGCGGATGCTGATTCGGACGCGGATTCGGACTCCTTGGATTGGGATGAAGGTGCGGATTCGGATGATGCTCTTGATGAGAATCTGGGCGGGCACGGTGAGTTGTCCGGGTCTCTGCTGTATAAGGCCGTGGGCAGAGGCGACCTGGCCTTGGTGCAGTACCTGCTGCAGCAGCAGCAGCTGGTGCCCCAGGCTCATCAGGGACGAGTTGTGGAGGTCGCTGCGAGGGCGGGCTGCGAGGAGCTGCTGGCATGGCTGGTAGGGCAGCAAGCGTGCCCCCTCGAAAGCCGCGGGGGGCCATACGTGGTCGCGGCTGAGAATGGAGACGTAGGAACGCTGGCGGCGCTTCGACGGCTGGGCGTGCCGTGGGGCCAGGAGGACGGTCTGGCCAAGGCGGTGCGGCGGGGGTGCGTGGAGCAGGCGCTGCGTTGGCTGGTGGAGCAGGGGTTGCCTGTGGGCGGGGCGAAGGAGGTGGAGGGGGCGGTGGAGTTTGCGGTGAAGCGGAAGGGCCTGGGTGCTGAGGCGGCGGCGTGGGTGCGGGGATTGGCACTGGCTAGGGCCTCTCAAGCGGGAGTGGGTGGTGGGTGCGGGCGCGGTGGCCGCGGGTTGTGGGAGTGGTTGCGTTGGGCGTGGCGGGTGTGACGATACATAGGGGAGGTTGCCAGGTGTGACTCTTTTCAGTCTTGGTGGCAGCTGCAGCTGCTGGTCGGGTGGAGAGGTGCGAACGAAGTGGGCCCCAGGTTGCCCGCATAAAGCACGGCATAAAGGTCTCTTGAGGACTGGTTACGACCACTCTGGTACAGGCCGCGGCTGTGGGCATGGCTCTCTCCAAACCCGCTCTCGTCTTCTCCTTGCATTATTTCGTTTAGCGTTTGGTCAGCGTCTGTGTCTACGTCCGCATCATTGTACCGATGAATCAGGGGTAACGTCTCCCCTGCCGTACATGGCTATACATGAGCCGTTCCAATTGCATGTGCGGGTTTACTACCCGTCGCTCTGCAGGAACAGAGGCCTTCCACCCTTCGTTTCAACGGCTTCGCTAAGACAGGACACAAGCGTTCGCCCTGCCTCCGCCCCAGCATGCCCCATGGGCAGCCTGCCGCATCTCTGTTTTCTACAGCGTGGGATAGCACCTGACAAGCGACCAGCTTGGGTGGCAACCGCCATGCACACATGGCAGCAGGCCGGGGAAGTCAAGGGGAGAGTCACGCCGTGAAGTAGCGACCGGCGCAGCGGCTATCAACCGCATGCAGACTAGACAGGCCAGGGTAGTTAACCAATGGTGCCAGGCAGGGGTTTACACGATGGTTTACACGATCCTCACGTCCTCAGCCTGGCAACGGTTTCAGAAGGATGCCAACACCGGTACCTGTTGGCATGACATGAAGTAAGTGGCCAGGACCAGGCGAGCGGTGTGGGAAGGACTGATAATGGCAGCAGAGCATGAGTGTCGCGGCCGGTCCTTCGTCCTCATCGGGGGACGTTTCACCCCAGGGATATCACTTCGCTCATGCTTCACCTGGAGACCTGGTCGATATGGCCACGCTTAACCGTGTCAGAAGGGAGCCAGCAACGGTAGCCATAACGCCAGGCATGTGGCACGGGCTAGGTGAGAGCTACGGGAAGGGAACAAGGGATTTGATGGCAGCATGGCAGGTACTGGCTCGGGTGTTGCAGCGAGCACGTGGCTGGTGGCCCATGGGGCGATCGCTGCCTCTCAGACATGCCTCCTGTATGTGACCGCCCAAGGTGCAGGTCATACTCGTGTAGTTCTAGTGCAATAGATTTACTGTCTTACGTTACCAGGCGCTTTACTTCGCCAAACCTCCTAAACACCTGCGCAAAAAGACAAAAGGAGAAAGATGTTTGGCGACGACGCCGACAGGTAGCTAGTGTATCATTTATCGTTTGCTGGTGGATCCATATTCGTGCGAAGCGGCGCAGCAACTTGGAACTGAGGATTTGGCTCCATCGCGCGATTGGCTCTGCAGGGAGCAGTTCTTCGAGGCAGCGCGGCGACAGTCCCAACGGGAGTTTGAGGCCGACAACACAAATGTTGGCGTAAGTGTGCCTACGCTGCACGGTACTGTTGGTCGTCGTAGGGCCTCCCTCACGCGCGATGTGGCGGCCTCGTAGGCTCTCATCCGCTGGGGCGGGGCTATGCTGGAGCTGGCGCATTACAAGCAGGGAGAGGAGTCGATCGACATGATCAAGGAGGTCAGTAGCGCGTCGGCGTGCTAGTATGGCTCGGGTATCCGCTCAGGTTGACGAAGCCCCAGCGAGATCCGTAACATCCCGGTCAACGGGCTTTTCCGTTCCAGGCCATCACCAAGCTGAACCACGCCCTGACGCTAGACGCCGATAAGCCGGACGCGTACTGGTGCCTCGGGAACGCTTACACCTCTCTGGTGAGTGTCGGGGTGGAGGGGGGTTGCGGGGTAGACGGGGGTGGCACATCCGTGCCTATGCGGGCGATTGGGTCATCCCGGGATCCCAGGGCCAAGCGTCAGCCGGCGCTGCGAGGGTACGCACTGTGCAGCAGCCTTTTCGATGCGACGTACTCTTGGGGAAGGGTGCCTCGCTTGTGCCAATAAGAGAAGTGTTACCCTGGTTTGTCGTGAACACAACGGTGGGCACAAACCCATGCACCTCCTCCACCAAGGTCTTGCCTCGCCTTGTCTCAGCATGCAGTATGGGTGCCAATGGGCAACCGTTGCTGTGACGGACACCGCACAACCCCGACCTGCCGTCACCGTGATTACAGGGCTTCCTATGTTCGGACAAGGCGACCGCAAACATCAACTTTGCGAAGGCCTCAGAGGCCTTCAAGCACTGCCACGACAAGGTACAGCTTTAAGGGATACGCGTTAGGTTAGAAGCGCGGGGAACGTGGGGAGCGTGGAGAGGCTGTCCGTCCAAAGTGTGTTAGAACCCTGGGGCACGGAGGGCCAGGGCACCTGCTCTATCCACTTGACCCACAGCCGTTTCGCAGTATGCATGGCGCACCACATCTTAAATTGCGCAATGGGAGGGAGCAAGGACAGCTGTTACTTGGGGCACTCGGTTGTACGCACGCGAACATAGTCGCCGCGCGCTGGGGCTCCCTACTCTCCTGTCCTGAACATCTTGCCGTACCTGTTGTATGTCGTGGGCTAGGAGTGCGACTGCAGTCCTGTGATAGGACGGCGCCGGTCCTGTATTCGGCCCTGCCCTTGTTCCTTGTGCGCCCCTATTGTGGTTATGTGCTTTTGCTCACCTGCCGTACAGGACCCCAACAACGAGACCTACAAGAAGGCACTGGAGATGTGCGAGAAGGTGGGGCAGGCGGGGACGCCCGTTTCCGGGTAGCTAGCACGCGCCGCTGCTCACCCAGCCTCTGCCAGCCTCCTACAGGCGGCTGCTCCAGCTGATAACTTTGCGCCTTTGCTGCCGCGCCATGTGATGTGATAACTTTGTGCGCCCGGGCCCTGGGGGACGTGTGGGGGCAGCAGGAGGTTGCTTGTAGTCGCACGTTGGCAACACATCCCGGAGCCGTGGCCCTTCTCGCCAACAGCGCCACTTGGTCTCGTGGCCAGCGCTACCTGCTCCCCCTGCACCCCAATCCCTCATCCCGGTTAACGGAATGCCATTGCACTCATTGCGACTCCCAGGCCCATCATTACTACGACGAGATCCAGTCGCACACCGTGATCAGCATCCTCTACGCGACCCATTTCCCCATTATCTATGCTTGACATACACTAACTTGTGCACACATTGCAACCCCCGCAGGCCCCCGACTACTACGACGAGATCCAGTCGCACATTGCGCACTCGGCCGTTGCGGAGGCGTCCAGCAAGAAGGCCGGGTCCACGGGGGGGAGCAGCTCCGTGCCCGACTACGTGTGGGACATTGGCGGCTGGGTGCTGCTGGGGGCGGTGGTGGCGGGCGCGCTGCTGCTCACGCGCGCCTCTGCAAAGCCGGCCTCAGCGTAAAGTGGGGGGGTGCACGGCGTGGAGGAGCCTGACTCGAAGGGAACGCGCGTCTCCGCAAAGCCAGTGCCCACGTAATGAGGGGTGCAGGGCGTGTATTGTAGCAGCAGTGGACGGGGTAGGGAAGGGGCCGTGCAGCTGCCCGTGTACGGCGGGTGAGCAGCGGACGCGACGCGGAGGGCGCGTGGATGCGCTGCTGGGACGTGGAACAGTTGGGCGCGTGCATCTGCCGGTACAGTATTTTCGGGGCATACTGATTTCGGTGGTGTTGGAAGGAGGACCTAGGTACGGGAGAACCAGGGGAGGAGGCATCAGGGCAGATCCCTCATCAAGTTGGTGGGCGCATGCGAGGCACTACAGAGGATTCTAGCAGAAGTTTAAGTAGCACGACCGGTGTTGTTGTGGACACGTGGTGTCAGGTGGCCGGGCGGTAGCAGCTGCTAAGTTCGGGGAAGCTGACGCTGGCTGAGCACGTGCCTGGTGGCGAAGCTGCAACCATGCGGCCGCTGGGAGGGCTCTCGTGTGGCCATGGGCCCCTGCACCACCACACCTACGGACCTGCGCCTCGGACACGCATGGATACGTATTACATGTTACATGAGTGTGTTCGGGTGGGCATGCATGCAGCCTGAAGAGTTCTTATGCCGTAGGTGCAGGAGACATGCATGGCACACCCGTCACGCGCCCACGATGGGCCCATATGCAAGTGAAATATGCTTCGCAATGCTTTGGTTTGGCCGGTCATCGTTTCCGATGTGCCAGTCATGGGTCTGCCGTTGCAGGCAGGTATGAAAGGTGGGGTTCAGTCACGAAGAGTTGCCTGGATGCCTGCCTATCCGTCGTATGCACCAGTCCAAAAAGGGCATGTCCCACGGGTCAGGATGCGGACGTCCAACACCGCCACGCACAGGCCTCGCTCAAAAAAGAATCCCTGAACTACACAGCCTCACCGACTGTATCGCCACACAGTCTCACCAACTTGCCGTGCCAGTGCCAGCACACGCACCAGCATCCCGACCTCCCCCAAGCGGAGGGTCCTCGACCTGCGGTGCCAGATGCTACCCCAGAACGCCAACCACGATGAAACCACTGCAAAGCAGCGCGTATATGCCAGTGTTCGGTCAGCCAAGCTGTGCAACATCCACGCGGTGTGTCGCTCTCAAGGAAGCCGACTGCCTGCCAATGCACGTAGGTAATATGACCAGGAACATGAGGGGATCCACCCCAAGGCTCACCGCTCTACTGCTCAAAACCATGGCAGCGCAACCGCGGAGCAAACAAAAAGGGGCAAGGGCCGCGGGCCTTAGAGCCCTGTACGCCAGCCATGCACATGCAAAGGGCCCCCCGCAGCTGCGGAGCCCGACTCAATATCGCCATGCCAAACCTTGGCGATACCTCTGGCTTGGAGTACGGCCGACGCAAGGCCGGCCCATGTTGACTACCTCTTATTACCGTCCCCGCAACGACGCACATTATATGCCAAACAACCGTGCCACACAACGGATGTGCGAGGACTGGTAATGTGGTTGTGACACTGCAGTGCAGAAAACTTAGTATAGTAGGCGCCGGCACCAGTGCCGCTTCCCACGGCTCAACAAATAGCCGACACATTGCGCACCGGCTTCGCAATTCTAGACGCTCTATCCGGTACCCTGCACGTAGCACGACACGACAGGAAACTTGTGTACACGGCTCTAGATGCGCTTAGCCCTGCTCCTCGTACATGTGTACTGTGTACGGATCAGCGGGCTCGCCCACACGACGCTCCGTACGAACGGCGGCTCCTAGTACAAACTAACGGCATTCAAGCGCTGAACGCCATATGCCCCTCCACAATTCCCCCGATTCAACCCCGAAGATCGGCGCTTGCCCAGCGTCCTAAACGGCTCACATTTCCCGCATGCCACATGCCAGCGCCGGCGGCTTGCAGCACAAAAAACCACAGCCCACCTGAACCCCTGGCCTGATAACCACGTAACGGCTGCACAGCCCTTGTACACCTCCCTAGTATGCGACTGTGGACAAGCCGCGCTTGCTAGCTAAACGTCCGGGTAGCTTTCAGGCACCGCCTGCACTATGCTACGGACTCTGGGAAACCTATCACTGCCCGACAGCCACCACCATGCTCGGCCCACCCAGTGGCCCGGGCGACGGGGCTGGTGCCGCCCCCACGTCCACCAACACCGCCGCCGCCTCCGCACGCCCGTAGTGGTTGTGGTGGTGCTGCTGATGCCGGTGCTGGTGCGGCTGGTAGTGCAACCCCTGCTGCTGGTAGTGCCCCGCGTGCGGGTGCTGCTGGTACCCCGCCGCCGCCGCCGCCGCCGCCGCCAGCAGCTGGTAGTGCTGGTGGTGCTGCCGGTGCGTCGAGTCCAGCAGCTGCGCCAGCTGCACCTCGATCTGCATGAAGCTGGGCCGCTGCTCCGGAACCGCCGCCCAGCAGGCCCGCACCAGGTCCGCCACCTCGGGCGCCGTGCCGCGGGGGATCTCGGGCCGCAGCCCGTGGTTGACCACTCCCACCGCCGCCTGCACCGCCGTCATGCCCTGTGCAGGATACGACACGTAGCACATAGGTTATCGGTCTCGTCTGGGGCTGTTTGAAGTCATTTGCAATAAACACCGCCACCGGCCCCTGCACCATCGCCGTGCACGTTATATAACGCCACGCGGCGTGTGCAGGGGAAGCAACTAGTGCTGTGGTCGACAGGCTGTACGCCCAGCACGAAAAGCAGTGCCATAACCCCGGCGCGCGTAGGTAACCGAGGACCCAGGACCTTAACGACACAGGACGCCATGCAGCAACGAAGTTGTGTTGCATGGGCAGCAATGCGTTCCAGCGCGCAGTTGCCTTGGTGTCGGCACCATGCAAGGCCGCCTTACCTCGTACGGGAGTCTCCGCGTCAAGCACTCCCAGAGGACGATGCCGAAGCTGCGAGGGGCACAATGTCCGAGGATGTCACAAAGCCCATACGATGCATAATACCATTCATTTACACGCCGACTTGCTTCAACAGACCGCATGCAATGACAGTGCAGCTTCAGCATGAGGAACGACACGGCCGATCCTGCACGAGGTGCAATCAGACTGGGGGCTCCAAATGACAAGAGCCGTGGCCGTACCTGTACACGTCCGCCTTCTCGCTGTAGCGCTGGTGCGCCAACACCTCCGGAGCCGCCCACTGGTAGGTGCCCAGTCCCCCCGTCAGCACCTGCACGTGCAACGCGGTGCAGCGCAACAGCAGCGGCTGAGTGTTAGGCAGGATACTCGGCAGGCTGTTAGCTTCAAGCAGACAGATATGCACAGACGCACTGCGCTTGCAGGCGAGAAAAACTGCACCCCGTAACCAGCGTCCCGGCCCAACCATCACACGCTGGTACTGTGCATTGGGCACACAACGAGCTGCACCCCACCTGCCGCCCGCTGTAGATCTTCGCTAACCCAAAGTCCGCGATGCGCGCGTTCCCAGCGCCGTCCAGCAGGATGTTGGCCGACTTGAGGTCCCGGTGCAGGATGTTGTGGTGGTGCAGCCACGCCATGCCCTGCGCCACGCCCAGGCAGACGCCCAGCAGGTGCGGCAACGACCCCGGAGACGGCGGCGGCGTGGCGCCCCCTCCCGAGCCGCCTAGCCCCGGGCTGGGGCTGGTGGGGCTGGGCAGGGGGCTGTGTAGAAGCTGGTACAGCGACCCCGCTGGGCAGTACTCGGTGATCAGGGCCAGCTGGGGAGGCACGGTGCAGGCTGCTAGCAGCTGCAGCACGTTTTTGTGCGGTGGCAGGGCTGACATGGCCGCCACCTCCCGGCTGAACTCCCGCACCAGGTGCTCCATGTCCCCGCCTGCACCGCCTGAGGCGGGGTGGGCTAGCTTGATGGCCACCCGCTGGCCCTGCCAGTAGCCATAGTACACCTGGGGGACAGAGGGAAGCGAGGAAGGTGGGGAGAGGGTGTTGAGGCATGTGCAGGATGCTGGGGGCGCCTGAAAGATACTGGGTGGAGGGTTGCATGTGGGCCGAGCTAATGCAGAGTTGAGCAGGCTGCAAGGGCACAGCGGATGGGCTGCACCAGGGCTTGAGGAACGTTCTCCGGGAGTTCGGGAGAGGACTGGTAGTTTTGCGCGCAGGTACGGCTACAGAGCAGGTTCCTGTTGTGTTGCCTGGGTGCACTGAGCGCGTGTGCCGCGAAGACCCTGCCCCGGACAACACTACCGTAGCCCGCGGCACTACCGATATGCACACATTGATGCTGCCAGTGGGAACAAAGGGAACTACTCATCGGCCAGACCTATCACCCGCGAGGAAGCCGCGCTACTTACCCGTCCGAAACCTCCTTCCCCAATTTGCTGCGCAAAGGATAGCTCCTCGAACTTGGCCTGTTGTACCACCGTTCCAGATGCGCTGCGCGATCCCACTGCCTTCGATGCCTCGAGAGACGGCGGGTAGCTGGAGAGCCGAAAGAGAGCTGGGCCCTGCTGGCCAGTCGCTGCGGCATTCGGAGGAACCTGGTGCTGAGCCCCTTGTTGACTAGGCCTGGCAAGCCCGTTTGCCTTCCCAGGGTTGATGACGGGGTGCAGCTCTGCGGTCGCGTCCGCGCTGCCGTGGTCCTCGAGGGATAACCGAGGCGCGTCGATATGCCTCCAGTCAGGGGCAACAGGGGGGCTCGCCGGTTCGCTGTCCACGTCCAGTACTACCACTTTACTGTCGTCAGGCTGGCTGCGTTGCTGGAACGGTAGCGTCTGGTGCTCATACGCAGACTGCCCTCGGTCAGAGAACGTTCTCCGCTTGTCCCGCCCGGCAGGAGGAGAGGCTCCCCCTCCCTGCTCGTCCTCTGACTCCATATCTGGCTCCTCATAGTCGTTGGGGGCAGCCTCCAAGTCAGGTAGACCTCCCCCAATCCTGAGTTTGTAATTCGGTGGGAGTGGCGAAGTTGCCCCTGGCCCCTCCGCCAGAAGGTTGACGACTGCTCGCCACATGCTGGCGGATGGCTGTGGACTTCGCTATGCGCGGCCGGCCTACTATGTGGAACCCTTTGCTGCCCTGCTTCTGAGCCGGTCCTCTCTAGCTGCCAAGCTTTGCACAAGCCGTTATATGGTAGTTGATAGGCTACATGACATCAATTTGGAGCTGCGGACAAAGCTGCCAGCGCAGATTACCCACAGTCCGCGTAACGTGCCGCGTGACTACGCGTATGAGGGAACAAGTAAGAGAAAAGCTCAGCCGCGGGTGCTCATTGAACAAGTTTTCTATGTATGCCTTTACCACGTGCACCAGTCTCGCAGACCCATGCTTCCCAGTTGGCAGAGAACGCTCTGCGCGTACGAGCGACCGTTGCCCACGGTTGGTTGCAGGTCGGAATTGCGCAGTCAGAAGGCACGACCATTTTACAAGCATATAACTGCTCGTTATCACAGTTTGTGCATCGTAACACCGCGATATCCAAGAGCAAGGCAAAGTCTTCAGACAATGCTTGCAGGACAGTGGACCCATACTAGGGGCTCTGCGTTGGGACCTGGGCGCCATGGCTGCGTGTCATACTCGCGTAGATGTGTAGCTACGTTTGCGTCGGATGCGCGTCCAAGCGCCGCGGCTGCGCGCGAAAACTGCACTGACGCGGATGGCGCTGTGGCACAGGGCAGGTGAGCTGCAGCACAACGCGTGCATATGCTTCACTGTGGGCTTATGTTAAAGGGGGAGAACATACACGCCCCAGCTGAGTACCATCTGCCACGCGGCACGGCCGTGTCTGGCACGGCACGACAGCACCGCAGTCGGTCTCCTCTAGCGCCATGTTAGCCACCCAAACGTGCCACAGTCCTTGATCCCGTACGGGCCTTTTAGCAACTGCCAGGTGCTGTACTTGGTTGAGCGTCCTGGCGAGTAGGGGGCGCAGAGGCGCTGGGTGGAGGGTACAACTGGGTTATGCACACAGCCGGAAAGCCCTGGCAGCAGCAGGCTTTGCATGCGCTGCACAATACCAGACATGCTTTCCCTTGTCACCCGGACAATCGGTTCGCACCCTCTTCCTCTGCTGCCCCATAGCTTCGGAAAAAGCCACTCCCGCGGGGCACGAAGGCGGCCCCTTCCGGGCTAACCCACATGCATGCATGTCGAACGTGGTGCTGTGTGGGTGTGGGTGTGCGCAGGCGGGCTGTGCTGGCGGGCGTTGCGGCGCTGCTGCCCGCCGCGTGCGTGCTGGGGGCACGTGTGCCTCCGGCGGCGGCTGACGTGGCCAAGTACGAGCCCATGGACGCCCTCAAGGTACAGCCTTTGGGTTCACCCGAGGGCCACAGCGTCGCAATTCCCATCAGTGTCGTACCGTAGTGGTCCCTTACGTTTTAGGGAACGTCAGGGAACGTGAATGTTATGGGACGTGCATGGAATGGTTTGGGGCTGTTGCTTACGGTCTGCTATTACCGAACAACCGCTTCGCGTGCACGTGCACGTGCACGTGCGCATCAGTATCGTGGCGTTGCGCTGCCGTACGTTCCAGGGGACGTGCATGTGCACTGGGCTTGGGGATGCTTGACAAAACAGGAAAGGTGGTTTCCAACGAGCCGGGCAACCGCTTCGCGTGCACGTGCAATGCAGTGGTGCCCCACGGGCGAGGCTGTGCAGCAGGCCGTCCTAACCCCAGTGTACGGCACCGTGCCCCTGTTGTACGACAGGGCAAGGACTACGGCAAGCCCCGCATGACGTACAAGGACTACACCATGACGGAGTCCGGCCTGCAGTACCAGGTGCGGGTGGACGGCGGTGGAGTAACAGGTGGCGGGTGGGCGGTGGAGACAGGCGCACGGGCGCAGTTACACACGTTGCACAGCCACCGACGTGCCACCTGCCTGCGTCGCCTTGCCGCACTCTGTCTCCCAACTCTGCTTGCTTGCACCTGTCTAAGGCTTATTATGCCTACATCCCGCACCGCATTCGCAACACGTTGCACGGGGGCTGGGGCAGCCTGGCGTGCATCGGACTGTGCTAATGATGCTGGGGTCAGACGAGCTGTCCTTTCCTGTATTTCGTCGGTGTCCCCATTCGTGACCAAGGCCGGTCAGTACGGGAGCCCTTGCTGCCCGTGTCAATTCCGAGCCAGGGCAAGTAGCGCAGGGTGTCAGCCGGGATAGCCTAGGGGGGAGGCGCCCGGATTCCGCGTGTCCTCCTTAAATTCCTGGCACTGACATGTTTGCGACTTGCATTCCATGCCCTGATATGCACCGGCGAGAGCGGGCAGTGCGTAGTAACGTGCAGCCCGCTCAGTGCCATTTCTGCATAGGACCTGGGCGGCAGTCAGTATGTTGCCTGTCCGCGGCAAGCGCTGAGCTGCTTTGCCTGCTTGTACGGCATGCTCTCCCTGCAGGACATCAAGGTTGGGGACGGCGACTCGCCCGCGGAAGGGGACCTGGTCATCATCGACTGGGACGGTGGGTCGAGTCGGGGGCAAGGCTCGGGGACAAACATATAAGAGGCGAGGCTGGGGGACGAGGCGCGATGCCTAGGGCCTAGTCATGGTCGACTGGGACGGTGTGTTAGGTGGGGAGCGAGGCACAGGGGCGAAACCAGCGTCGGGTAGTGCGTTGCATTTGACCTGGTGAAGATTCTGCTCGGGACGGTGTGTCAGTTTGGGGGCCAGGCACGGGGGGAAGGCTAGGGGGTTAAGGGGGAAGGCTAGGAGGTGGCGCGCCGTGCCAGGGGAAGGCGGGTGCAGGCAGCGGGCACAGCAAAGGGCGAGGCTAGGGGACGGCGCGCCATGGTATGGCGCAACGCGGGCTGTGTACGGTATGGCAGGCAAGCCGTAAGGCGGGGGGAGGTTTGCTGGGGCTTCATTCATCCGCAGCGAGTCATAACATGCACAGAAGGGAAGAATCGAACATGGAAGCACGTGCGCCAAGGGGGCTGACTCACGCCGTGCATAGCAAGGGCGTTCCGGGGCTGCTGCTGGCCGTGAAGGAAGCCTGCTGCCCTTACACCTGTATTTACGAACTGTGGCAATGAGTTGTGGTAGCAGCAGTCTTCCAGTCCAAGCCGCTTGCGTTTGCTGCAACTTGATGGAGTTGTGTGCTGGCCCTGGGCGCAGGCTATACCATCGGGTACTACGGCCGCCCCTTTGAGGCGCGAAACAAGGTGCGTGTTGAGGGCTGAGGGGTAACTCGTGGGGTAACCGCGGAGCGGGAAAGTCACTGAACCGGAAGCGGTCAGCCTGCGGAGGGCGAGGTTAGCGGCAGGCGTGTTGGGGCGACGTGAGGCGGAGGAGCATAGGGTTTGTGTGGGGGCGACAGGCGTGGTGAGAGGCAGAAAAAACACGACGCCAAGGTTCATGTAGCACACCGATCCAACTTACCCGCAGTCGCTCCGCTGTAGTTCTGCTTGCTTGTAAGCTTTGCCAATGGGGCAGTTGGCAACCAGCAATAGCGGCCATGCGATGCATTCACATGCGGACAACAAATTGTGCAGAAAAATGGCGTAAAATAAAAAAAATTGCATTGTTTCTTGATGAGGTCTGCCCAAGCAGTATGCACGGGCGGTATGCAGAGGGCCTTGCCCATGCCTCGCCCACAACTCGTCCTCTCCGCCCCAGCCATTGTGTGACATTTTGTCCCTTTGTCCCGATTTCCCTCTGCCGGTGGTTGGTGACGCAACGGCGCGCGGTTGCACCTGCAGCCCAAGGGCAGCTCCTTCAACGGTAAGGCGGTTAGAATCGTTGCAGAACTGGTATTGCCTTGCTACCATGGGTTCGACAATCAGGGCGCAAGCGGGCGCACAACCAGATGGCAGTCGAGTACCGTACCATGCACTCCCAGCACCTTTGTCGTTGGCTCTCAGTATAGCACACGACCTCTTGGCTGTCAAACGCACTCCCGTTGACTTATTTCTAATGGCGCCCCAGATGACAACAAGGACTTTTACCGCTTCGTGCTGGGTGAGCACAAGGTCATCCCCGCCTTCGAGGAGGCCGTGGCGTCCATGAAGGTGCGGGCCTGGCATGCCAGTGCGTGCTGCCCAATGGTCTTTAGTGTATTTTGGCATTTTGTGTTACATTCCAGGTGGTCTGTGCTGACCAAGGGTCCATGAAGGTGCGGAGGGTGACCCACGGGACTGCCTTCGCACACGACCCTGGGGGCGGTTGACGAGGGCATTGACTGCTTTGTATTCGCATAGGAAAGAGCTGTGTGCTAGGCCCGTGCACCATGCGTCCATACAGGTGGGGGCCTGGCATACTCGTGTGTGCTGCCCAATTGTTCATGTGTGCGCGGACCAAGGGCCCATGCATGCCTCATTACGCACATTTGCACAGGTTTCTGCACTAATTTCGCTTGCTCCACGTGGTAACCCCAACCCACCCACCCACAGCCTGGCGGCATCCGGCGCATCATCGTGCCAGTGGAGTTGGGCTACCCTGACAACGACTGGCGCAAGCTGGGGCCCAAGCCTTCCACCTTCGCGGTAAGAATGGATAAAGGCGTCGGGCCTGGGCTTTTAAGCATACGGGACTGTCAACAAGCCAGGGAGCCACTGGCAATGGCCTGGGCAGGGCCCGCGGTGGTCCTGCCGGTGCCTTGATCATGCGCTCCCCTGTAACAGTGTCCAGGGCGGGAAGCGCTCCTACACCTGCTACTGCTGTAGCCTTTTGTCGTGCAGTACAGTGTAGCACGCATCGACTTCAACGCACAACATGTCCCATAATCATACAACGAGCTACCCACCCATGTGGGCTGCCCTTTCCACCATACTGCATGCAGGGCGACCGGGCGCTTGGCAAATGTGCACCGCATACCAACTACAGCAAAGTAATGTCTTATGTGGGCTGCTAAATTATATTTCACATGCATGCTAATTGTGCTAACTGCAGGGCGACCGGGCGCTCGACTTCGTGCTCAACAACCGCGGCATGATCGACAAGACGCTGCTGTTTGATATTGAGCTGATGCGCGTGCAGCGCAAGTAAGCTCGTTCCTCGTCGTCCGTACAGCGCGCTTGTTCGACGGCGTGCGCGTCGCCGTGCGGGTGTACGGCAATGGATGGCGCCAGTACCAGCTATGGACGACCCCATTTGTTCCTGTGGTTGCACAGCGTGCGGTTGGCAGGGCGCGGGCTTAGGATTGCCGGCTGCGCCGAGTCGCTGGGATCGGGCTCTGGGAGGTCGAGCGTCGAGGTGCATTGTGTTTGGCGCTGTGTTGTGGACTAAGGGGTTGCAGCAGCGCGGGATCAGAGAAGACTACTACGAGCATGCTGGATCGCTGGGCCGTGTCGCGTGTGCGGAGCAGCTGCTGCAGTTCAGAGCCTAGGCTGCTGCTTGTCATACGAAGCTGCGTGCCTGGTGCGTTATTTTGACCGTTACAGCCCAGGTTTTCGGGCTTTACATCCGGATACAGCCCAGGTTTACGGCCTTTGCCTGGGGCCCACAGGTGGCTTGCAACTCTGTCTTCTGCCTGCGTGGCAGCGTGGGTATGAGGTCAGGCTGCACTGGCTCAGTACCTGCCATGTTGGTCCAGCGCTGAGGGTTGCCATGCTGTGAAGCACAGAGACGCACGCACCTGTTGTAGGATGCAAGCAGGCATAGAGGGGTGTGCTGGGGTTGTGCTGGTGGTTTTGGCGCTGTGTGGGCCGCCTTGAGGGATGGAGCCTCTGTGCTTCAGCACGCGATTACGGGTGGACCCGCGGTGGGCTGCGTGAGGCACAGAGTACCGTAGCTGGAGCAACAGAGCAGCCCTCACATGTCAGCCTGCTCCACCTGTGTTGATATACTTGGATCGTAACTTCGTAAGGCGTTACTTCACATCAGGGGTCTGCTGGCTCAATCGTGCAGCTTGGCTAAGAGGTGGAGCAACAGAGCAGCGCTTAGCCCCTCACATGTCAGCCTTCAAGCTTCTGTTCATCCACTTATAAGACATGTTTCCAGTTGCGGGTCCCCTGGCTCCATGGAGCAGCACGCAGGCTACGGCTGGGTGCACAAGGCACGTGCCGTAGCCAGCCGTACCAGGGGACTCCCCTGAGTCGTACGGTACGGAGCGAGAAGCCAACAAGTACTAGGTAATAATGAGGGGGGGCGGTATCTGATGGTCACGGACAAGCCCCTACGGCCGCGCAGCTGCGCGGGTCCGATCGGGGCAGGCGTGCGCAGGCGTGACTAGGTATCACTGCAACTAGCTGCAAGCCAAGAACAAGCAACACAACTACCTGCTGCCATGCCCATAGAAGGATCGGAAATGTAAATGTGAGAGCTCGGCGGATGACCAGTAGCTCAACCCGCCCACCGCAAGCAATTTGGCAAAACAGCATCCGTCGTGCACCACAGCACGCAGCAGGCATGCCACAGCACCCCCAATTGTCAGTCCCCTGCATCCCACGGTCAAGTCTAAGCACCTTAGTACTCCAGCTTTATTCAGGATGAAGGGTACCGGTACTGAGAATGTAAGAGCCGTCGTTCGTTCTGCTCACAGCCACGCACTCGACGACTGATTGCACCCAAGGTCCCAAGCCCACACTGGCAGCTGCGCCGGCAATACCGGCATTAACAAGGCTTAGCGCTCCATCCCCGCTATGTAACCCAGGGCAATTTGAAGTACGGCAGGGAACAATGATTGGCCAGGAAGCGGCATTGCGGCCGGGCCCCGCGTCCGGTCAACCTGCGTCAACAAAAATGCACGACAGCGCGTGCTAGCTTCTCGCCAGCTAAGTTCAACAACATCCTGCTGATTGCATTAAAACTCATCCTTGGCGTCTGTCCATGTCAGCTCGGTCTCGGGGTTGTACGTGCCCGAGCACTCGTCGTACTCGAACCTGGGCAGGCGGCGGTACAGGTTGTCGTACTGCGGGTCCGCAGCCTGCGGAGCAATCCAGAGAAACGATAACTGTTGGACGCAATGAAGGCACATCCTTAATGCTCATAATGAGGCGCCGTGCGTCTTGCTGGCCAACTCCTCCAGGCCCAACGAGGGGTGCCCGAATCGGGGCGCCCGTGCGCCCACACATGCATCCCAGGTGCTTTATGCACGCACCAGCCGTGCCGTCTAAGACACTCCTGCGCCCACACATGATCCCAGGTGCTTATTACACGTGCACCACATGAGTCTAAGGACATGCCCACCCTCACCCCCGTGATGTTGGACACGGGCTGCCCTGGGCACCCCTGCGCCCACACGTGGTCCCGGGTGCTTAATACACACGTACCGCGTGCATCTAAGACACGCGCGCTTACTCACCCGGGTCAGGTTGAACACGGGCTGTCCATTGTGCAGCACTGCACCCATACGTGCACCCCAGGCGCTCAAGTCAACGCGCCATCCATGCTTTTGACACATGCTCCCAGGCACCTGAGCTACACTCACCCCCGTCAGGTTGAACACGGGCTGCCCCGGGTGCAGCACACCGCCCACACATGCATCCCAGGTGGTCAAGACACATGCTCCCAGGCACCTGAGCTACACTCACCCCCGTCAGGTTGAACACGGGCTGCCCCGGGTGCAGTACCGCGTAGGGGTTGCGGCAAGCCACCCCCTGGCAGTGGGCTAGGGCCGACAGGATGCCGTCAAAGCGGTCCATCAGCCGCCGGGGCACGTCGCCAACCCTGTGGGTTAGCAGGTGGGGGTTAGCAGGTGGGTGCGTTAGGACAACAACACGGTGACAGATGGCAGCAGACGGACACGGGCGTAGGTGCGCGGTGTCCGCGTCCTGACTTGCATGTGCCTGTTTGCCACATGCATGCGTTGTTGTGCCGGTTGCCGTGAACAGCATTTTTGCAGTGCAAGCGCCCCATGCCCTCCTAGCTCCTACCGCCCGCCTTGCCTGCAGCAGCAACCGCACAGCACCGGTGCGACAAAGGGTCATAAACTGCCGCACGCTGCAGCACTCTTACCGGTTGTCGGTCTCGTAGGGGTCCGTTGACAGGTCGTAAAACTCTCGCGCCTGGTCAGAGCACCACGCGATGTACTTGTAGCACGCCCACTGCGTGGGCCAGCAACGTAAGCGCGCGTGTGTGAAAGTGGTGTCCTGCAGCAAGCGCTAATGTGACAAGGGAGGATCTTCCATACACCGCTACGTGACGCTGTGTGTTGTGATGGAAAGAAGTTACCGTTGCTCTGGCTTCCCGAGTGGCCAAAAATTGTGCGACTGAATACGCAGGTCACAAAGCCCCACAGCACCGACAGGCCCAGGGGAGCTCCCCTGGACAGGTTTGCACTCACCCCGGGCGGCTGGCCGGCAATGCGTGTGGGCTGTCCCGGCTCCACACCACTGTTCGGGAACACCTGCACCAGGGACCAGCATACTCTCTTTAGCGTGACAGGGCATTGTACGACATGAGGAGCAGTCATCGCACAGACGCTGCGTGTGGCACACCCATCCAGCAACTCCGCGATTCCGTGGTACTCCGTGGTACGCCCTGCAACTTACCGTTAAGGCAGGCACGCACGCGCACACCTTTTGCAAGTTGGTGAAACACCTCACACATTCACGTGCATGAGCACCCCAGGCACCCCACACCTTCGTTCGAGTCCGTTCCAACATCCACGCCTTTTGACCAACGCCCAAGCCACACCTTGCAGTTGGTGCACGGCCGCAGCGTCTTGTGTGCTCAGGGTGTGCGCCCTCCTTCCGCAGCACACACACCAGCAGTATCCACACCATCTGACCTAATACCTTCCTATGTGTCTGCTTGTAAGGAATTCTTTGCATTCCACGCCCGCGCATCGCATCATCAAAAGCTCGCACCTTGAAGTCGGTGCACAGCCTCACCACCTTGTGCTCAGGGTGTGCGCCCTTGCGCGCCCTACGCTTGGCCATAGTTGGACTGCCCGCGCTCCAGTACTCGGCCAGTAACCTGGATGGAGGGGACACACATGCCGATCACGGCTTTTGTTTAGACTGGCAAACATATGCCGGTAGCCGCAAGCACTACTGCAGTCAGGAGTAGCCGTGTAGGCGGTAGTGGTGGGACCTGGTGGGACGGCCTGCAATTTAGTACTCGGCAAGTAGCCTGGATTGCAGCAGACACGTGCAGCCGTACAAAGCACAGGATGGCACACTACTTGTCGGGCTAAATACGACGCATTGCCGTTGCCGGAGCGAAGCTTGGTGTTGATAAAGGTGCAGGGGAGAAGGCGTGTCTTGATGGCACATATAGACGGCCACAGGTGCAGAGCCTCGCCTCATGCACTGCCTGTCGCCCTTCCACCAGGCAAGCTGCTTCACTGACCGGTGCCTGCGTGCCAACCCCTCATTCACGCGTCCCCACGTTCACGATCATCCGGGCCCGGAACATCTCACGCCTTATACAGCATTGCAGTGCACGTTGCCATCCTGACCTGTGCCCCCGTGCCAACTAAAGCCCCTCACTCACGCGTCCCGGCGCCACCACTGGAGTGCGGCCGGCCCTGCCGCCGCCTGCGCCGCGCTACCCGGCGGCAGCGTTGCCAAGAGTTGCTGCGTGTGTGTTAGCAGCAGCTGGGGGGCGATGGGCAGCGGGAGGCCGTTGACGGAGGAGGGGATGGGCAGGCCTGGGGAGGGGCGGACGGGGCGGGGGGGGGGGGGGGGGGGCGGGCCCGGGCCGGGGCAAAGGGTTAGAGGGGGGACCCTTTGGTTGGAGTAACACTTTAAATTGTTTAATGTAATTTGTTGTTATTTTACCAAAAAGGG
>VFQN01003319.1_pt1 | contig 23286 bp, 36 predicted proteins | sample 3512371 | NCBI WGS metagenome assembly VFQN01 (sample SAMN10412370, study PRJNA504923) | tailings metagenome | isolation source: Replicate 2 from Balatoc abandoned mine | place: Philippines: Itogon, Benguet | collected 2017-08-28
GGGAGTGTAAGCGGGTGACTGGTCACCACCGCGGCTTACAATATCAGCACTAAGCAGTGCTACCCTGACATCCTAGGAATGCCTCTTGTCCACATAGGACAGCGCTTAAGTACAAGCTTACAAGCGGCCGGCGAGCTGCCACCGCCTTGGCCCCACGGCACCCTGACGACCGGGCCCGGCTGCTGAGGCACCGCAACCGCCTGCGCCCCCAGTTGCCCCTGGGCACGCAGCCTCGCCCGGGTACCGGAGCCGCCGGGTGCTAGCACCAGCAACCGGCGGCTCTTGGGCGAGGGAACATACTCGACACCACCTTCGTCGGGTGGCATCTCGTCGACCTCAGCACCGGCGCACGGCACGCCCCCTCTCTCCTGGCCCCGCTGCTGCTGCCCCTGCCCCTGCTGCCACCACCTCTCCAGCAGCACCCGTCCGCACGCCAGCCGCCGCAGCCCCACCGCCTCCTTATTGCCTATGCCCAGGGACCTTACGGCCACCATGGCCCCCGTCAGCCGAAAGTCCGCCTTCTTGTACCGCACCAGACTCACCGGGTGCACGTGCAGCTCCCCCTCCTGCTCCTGCGGACTGTTATCCGTCTGACGAGCTGCAGCGGGAGTGCACCTGGTGTGCAGTAGCACCTGCTGGGGCTGATTCAGGGACAGTTGCTCTGCCAGCCCCGGCCACAGCGCTGCGACAACATACCGGCGCAAGCAGATCTGAGACCCGCGGAGACCTGCACGCATGGCCACGCCTGCCCCTGCGTCACCGGGCCGTGCGTCAGGTGCCGCCACTCCTGCCGCCTCCGGAGGGGCCCCGCCACTGCACGTGCCAGGAGCCGGTGCGCCCGCAGCTTCACGTGCCGCTGGTGGCTGACCTATGCCCCCTGCGCCCCCGTCTACGCCCCTGCTCCACAGCCCGCCGTTAGGGTCCTCTGCGCCAGCAACGGCTCCGCTGTTTCCAGGCTGCGGACAGCCCATGCCCTCCGCAAGGGGTCCCAGGGATGAGCCCGCCCGTGCACACTCCGGTCTGAAAGCGTGTGGCAAGGCCACTTGCAGGTCCGCACCCGCCCCTACCACAGGCCGGTCATAGTAGCCCCTGACCGCTGCCCCTGCTGCCGCGCCTGACCCGCATGCCCCAGACCCCGCAGCCATCCGATCTCCGGTATTCCCCGCCGCACTTTCTATAGCTGCCAGCAGCTGCCCATCATGCAGTCTGTCCCGCCGCAGTCCGTCCACGTCCCCCAGCCCAGTGCTGCCCTGCACCCCTGTCGGCGGCCCCTGCTGGTTGGCGATGGAAGGCCGCTGGTTGGTATCCACTGGCCGAAAGGGTGCCCCGCCGTACGGGTGACCGTACGCCCGCCAGAGGTCAGCAGCCGGCGGGGCTACGACGCTGCCACCGCAACCGCCATTGCCCGATGGGACACTGACGTGCCCCCGGACCGAGACTGGGTGCTGAGGCGCCGCAACCGCCTGCACCCCCTGTCGCCCCTGGACAGGAAGCCGCGTCCCGGTACCAGGGCCGCCGGTTGCTACCCCTTGCAACCGTTGGCGCTTTAGAAGAGGATCGTACTCCTCATCGCTGCCTTCGTCGTGTTCATCCGGTGGCATCTGGTCGTCTTGAGCGTCGGCGCGCTGCATGCCCCATCTCTCCTGGCCGCGCTGCTGCTGCCCCTGCCCCTGCTCCTGCTGCCGCCACCTCTCCAGCAGCACCCGCCCGCACGGCAGCCGCCGCAGTCCCACCGCCGGTTGATCGCCCGTTGTCAACCCGAGGGCCCTCGCGGCCGCCACGACCCCGGTTAGCCGAAAGTCCGACTTTGTGTAGCGCGCCAGCTTTACCGGGTACACGCACAGCCCCGCTTCCTGCTGCCGCGCATCACCACCCGTCCGACTAGCTGCTATGGGCGAGCATACGGCGTGTAGCAGCACCTGCTGGGACTGCTTTGCAGTCATCTGCTCTGTCAGCCCCGGCCACAGCGCTGCAGCAACATGCTGGCGCAAGATGATCTGTTTTGAGCAGTACCTTGCCCGCATGGCCATGTCTGCGCCTGTGTCGCCAGGCTGAGCGTCAGGAGCGGCCAATTCCGCTGCCTCCGAAGCACCCCCGCCACTGCACGCGCCAGCCCGTGCGCCCGCAGCTCCGCGTGCCGCCAACGGCTGCCCTCCGCCGCTTGTGCCCCCACCCACGCCCCTGCTCCACAGCCCGCCGCGAGGACCCGCTGCGCCAGCAACGCCTCCGCCGTTTCCGGGCTGCGCACAGCCCATGCCCAGAGGTGAGCCCGCCCGTGCAGACCCCGGACTGAAAGCGTCCAGCGAGGCCCCTTGCCGGTCCGCACCTGCCCCTCCCACAGGCCCGCCATGGTAGCCCCTGACCGCTGCCCCTGCTGCCGCCACTGACCCACATGCCCCAGACCCCGCCGCCGTCCCTGTGGCTGCCAGCAGGTGCCCGGGATGCAGTATATATGCCCTCAGCTGCAGCCCTTCCACAACCCTTAGCTCAGTGCTGTCCTGCACCCCAGCTACCCCTGCCGGCGGCCCCTGTTGGTTGGCGGTGAGAGGCCGCTGGTTGACATCCACCGGCCTAAAGAATGCCCCGCCGTACGGGTGACCGTTCGCCCGCCAGATGTCAGCGGCCGGCGGGACCCCGCCACTGCCACCGCAACCGCCATGGCCCCACGGCACACTGACGACCGAGTGAGGCTGCTGACGCACCGCAACCGCTGCGTACGGTGCTACGAGCGCGCCCGGATGCCAGGCAAAGGTGGTGGTGGGGGCCTGAGCTGGGCCGCTGGGGTGGTCCGGTGCGACGTTGTTGGCGGCATTTGGGTCAGGCGGTGCCGAGACCCCTGGTAGAGCCAGGCTGGTACTGAAGCCTCTGGAAGCGTGACCTGCTGCAGTTGTGCTGTCACTGGACATGGCTTGTCCCGCTTGGGCGCCTTGCACGCCCTCAGCAGGTGCGGCAGCGGCGGCAGGCGCTGGCGGCACGGCTTGCGAGCAGGCCGCATGCAGCGCGGGTACAGGGGCTGCACGGGGAATGGGAAAAAAGTGGTCTCTGGCACCAAGTTGGGTCTGCGAAGGAGGGGGCCTAGAACGCCATGTGGGTCAGACAGGCATTGTGGCAGTGCCCCAAAGTCTCTCGCCCCAATGCGGTATGACCATATTGTGTGCTGCTGTGCTGTAATACTAGTGCACGCTGGTGCATTTTCAGATGGAGAGCTGCTCGACAACGGTTGTCTGCGTATGCCGACTCACCAGCGGCTCCCCCGGCGATTTGCTGTTCTGGCGGCTGCACTGCTGCCGCTTTCCCCTCGGATGCACACCCTGTTGAAGGCATGCTCTCACGCTGCGATGCTGGTCGTTGTTGACTCGCGTCTGGTCCGGAGGGAGGACTGGCTGCTGTGCTGACTTCCCGGCGCACCAAGAGGACGTGGAGTCTGGGGTCGTTTGCTTCCCTGAAAACCTCGATCGCCTCCCCCGTTTTGGCATTGCAATGCGCTAGCCATGGCTTCAAGCCGTTAAACACATGCTTAACTCCATCCCAGGCCAGCTGCACCTGCCATTCCGAAGAGTCGCTTTTGTCCGTCAGCGTCAGGTTGACTGGGCCGCCGGCTGCTGCTGAGACGTAATGACTGCCGATGACAGTTGCTACAGTACTTGGCTTCACGCGGCATTGCCCAGTTGTTAACGTCTTATCTTGGACCTGGACCCGAAACCCGAAACAGCCATCCATGGTCGCAACAGCTGTTGGTGCAGGCGACTGCTACATTTGACTTAGCATCTGGACAGCATAGTGTCAATTATGATCATGAGTATCAAGGCTATAGACCAAAATGCAGTTGACATGTGCTCACGTCCTCGGTCAGCTCATGTCCCGCGTGCTGCGTTTCCCGCCCATTTCACGCCTCCAGTCTGGCGCCTTGGTCAGGCTACCTTGGCCCTTCCTGGCTTCCGCCTCAGACCAACCATTGTATCCAACACATTCATTGTAACGAAGCATGCAGGCGCACAGTCGCCCGACGGCTACAACTGTGCTGCAAAAGGTCCAAGCCCCTGCTAAGCGTCAGCCACACCATACACCACGGCACTTATATGCACTGCACAAACTCACGCCGGATCATGATGCAGTTTGATCTTCGTGACGGGCGTTCTCTAACTAAATCCACAGTGTACGGTGCGGTATGTATGTTACGCTGTACCAGTATCACGCCAGACGCCACGTGTCTGCCGCGAATAACGGAAGCCCCTTTTATGCAGCCGTCTGCCCTAGACAGCAGTGTACACAGTGCCACAGAGAGTCCCCTGTTCCCAACGTCGACGCTCCCTCACCCCGCATCCATTTACCCACTCCCCTTGTCTACCGACATGCCCGTACTCATCATGTGCATTACTCATTACCCCACCATGCATCACCATGACCATAACACTGTGTGCGGCCGCCGCTCGTCAGCTCACGACCACGACCGCGCTCGCACTACCGCCATTGCCATTCGCTCTGCGCTACTCTCCGCCGCCGTAGCCTGGGCCACCTCCACCTCCCGCTGCTGTTGCTGCTGCTCCACCCACTGTTGCACCCTCCACAGCCCAAGCACCCACTGCTGCTGCTCCTGCTCTTGCCGCAGCTGCTCCTCAACCCATACCTGCATCCGCCACACCTGCTGTTGCTGCTGCTGCGTCGTCTGTGCGTCCCCCGCAAGCTCCTCGCCCCACTCAACAGCACCGCCCCCCTCCCAGTCCAAACCGTCACCCGCCGTCCGGCTGCCCCAGGACCTGTCTCCCTCTTCCATGATGTACGGCACCGTCCGCACGCCCTTGTCATGCGCCAGCTCCTTGCCGTACTGTACCGCATCGCAGCACCGCATGTCACTCGTCGATTGCCCACATTGGTCCCCTGGGCGGGGCACCAGCTCCTCCCGTTGGTCCTGGTGGTGGTAGGGGGTGCACTGGTGGTGCTGCGCACAGCACAGCATGCCCGCCGCGCCCACCAACGCCGGCCCCTGCCCCGGAACCACAACCGCCTGGGGCAGCCGCCGCCGCCGCCCCACCTCCCACCCCTGCTTCCCCAACGCCTCGTCCCACACGCTGTCGCACTGCGTCTCCAACCGCTTGGCCTGTACGGGGACGCCGTACATCGAGTCGTACATCTGAGCTGCTCGTACGGCAGCGGCAACGCCACCGCACCACTCGCGCTCCGCCGCCACGACAGCCGCCTCCAGCTGCTGCACAATCCCCTCCAGCCGTGCCACACACGTGTCCACACCGCCGCCTCCACCGCCGCAGGACTCCGGAACCGCCAGTAACGCGTCCTCGACAATGCGCACGGCATGGATAACGCTGTTGTACGACTGGCGGTTGATGGTGACGATACCGTTGAGGCGCTGGTGGAGTTGATGCAACCTTGCGGCGGCATCGGGCTGCTGCTGCTGCTCCTGCTGCTGGCGCTGCTGTTGTTGTTGGCGCTCACGGTACAGATGCCGGCATTGCTCCTGCATGGGTTGCTGGAGGTGGTTGTTGGGGTCCTGGGGACGGTGGTGCTGCCGCTGCTGCTGGTGCTGCTGCTCCTGCGGCGGGGCGATGTGTCGGGTCGGCGTGTGCGGGGCCAGGCGGGCGATGGGTGTGGAGGGGGAGCAGTCCAAATGCGCTGAGTTGCATTGCAGGGAGGACCGGAGGGAGGTGGGGAAGTATAGCATTTGGGTGGGGCGTCGCTGCAGGCCGGTGGTGGTGTTGATGGCGTGGAACTTGTGGCGCTGTTGGTCGGTCGTGGTAACGGTGGTGGCCATGTGGGTGCTCTGGGCTGTGGGAGGTGGCGCGGCCGTGGGTGGAGAGTAGTTTGCGGGGTTGGCTGTGTGTGCGGAAACATTGGTGCGTGGCATGGGGGCGGAATGGATGTCCGATTCGACGCTTGAGCTGGTGTTGGCGCTGAGGGCGCGGTTCTGGGATGGGGTGGTGGTGTTGGTGGTGAAGGCGAGGGCCTCGGTTGTGGGGGCAGCAGGCGCAGCTGTTCCTGCGGCAGCGTGGCAAGCGTCGTACGGGGGGCACAGGGAAGAGTGAGGCGCTGAAGGGGACAGGCAGGGAAGGCTTGGAGTGTTTGCAGCGTTGACTGGAGGTGTTGGGATTGCGATACGGGACAAGTCCGAGTAAGTGCCTTACCAATATCTTGAGCATGATGGTGTGAGACGCGCGCTTGAGGGCAGGTGCGTGGACTGTCGGCCAAGGCCATGAGGTTAAAGTAAGTATTTGTTATTTCTTTCAGCGCGGCAGATGCGGCTGGGGGTTGTTCCTGGCCCCCGCGTCGTCGCTTGCTGGGCCCAAGGTGGTTGCCCGCGAAGCACGCAAGCAAGGAAGGCAGCCTCATTGCGATCGCCGATGTGACACTGAGATGTTCTATGTTTAGCTTTTCATATAACTGTAGCGTCTGCCTACGTTGGTGCGACCAAAACTACACTCGACAACCAGGCAGGTGTGACGGGTGTAGTCAGGGAAGCTGATGTGTTGGTGCGTAGACAAGTGCCACGACCAAGATTGTAATAATAGAAATGATACGTATAGCTACCTTACTACGGTGGACAGCGGTAGTCTAGACCTGCTGTAGTAACAAATTACGACATCGGAGCCGGCTAGCAGGTCCTCGCCGCGCGCCCCAGAAGGCGTCCCGCGCGACACTGTGACTAAAAGAGTAATTATACAAGCAAAAATCATGTTTACCTCCTCACTGTCCAATGGTCGTCTATTGGGTGGTAAACTGCGTGGCGCTGTACCACCACACCGCGCCTGACCCCGCATGCTCTTGTCAATCAAGCACCTCCAGCCCCTCGGCACCAACGTCATTTGGTGCCATCTGTCGTCTTTGCCCATGCAACCATGCACAATGCCTGACATGTGTGCCACGAGCTCCTGGCCGCCCCTACCACCCACCCCAGCCCGCTGTGCCCCTGCGCCGTACGACACCGGTACCACATCCGCCACCTCACCCCAGCCAAGCCGCCCATAACTCCTGCAATACAGTATCCCGTCTCTCCCATTTCCCACCTGCACAACCCTACACCTCCCCCACCTCCCCTCCCTTTCACCATACACCCAACCCTTCCCATGCCTGCTCACCTCACAACACCTCCAGGTCCCGCGGCCCCAGCGGCCACGCCTCTCCTCTGGCGATCGCCTCCACGCCCTCCCTGTAGGTGGGGTAGCGCAGCACCACCCCCAGCTCCTCCTTGATCCTCCCGTTGCGCACACGCTTCTCCTCCAGCGCTCCTGCCCCCTCGGACCTCCTCCCCCTCATACCTCCTCCCCCAACCCCAGCCCCGGCCCCGGTCCCGCTGCCCTCATCCCCACTGTCCTTCTTCCCCGCATCCACACCACGGCTCTCAGACCCCGCGTTGCCTCCGCTGCTGCTGCTGCCGCCAGTTCCTGCCCCCGCGCCCGCCACGCCTGCTGCAGGTTCTGCTACCTCCGCCCCCTCTGACCCCAATGCTCCCCCTGGTGACTCCCCTGGCCCTTGCGTCCCCGTCCGTACAGTGCCCAGGAGCTGCCTAGCAAACTCCGCCACCTCCCCCCGCGGCGCGGGGTCGTCGTCCACCACGTTATATGTACGGCCCGGGCTGGGCATGGTCATGCTGGCTATCAGTACGGCACAGATGTCGTACACGTGGCAGCGGGCGGTGTAACGCTGGCGGCCGCGGCGCTGCTGGCTGCTGCTGAGCTGGCCTGTCTGGGGGGTGCCAGGGGGAGAGAGGGGAAGCGGCGCAGGGTATCGGGCGTTGGGCGGGCGGGTTTGGCAGAGATACCGTAGGGAGCTGATAAGGAAAAGGCAAGGGAAGGAGAGGGCGTGACATGCATCGTGCGGGCGGCTGGGTTTTTATTGTTGCGCTCAAGGGAGCTGGAGGTTGGAGCGACAGGAAGGACTTGAAGCTCCCAACCCGACAGCGCTGGCACGGGGGGAGAGGCTCACGGCCCGCAAAGCCCAGTTTCGCAGTGAACAGGCAGCGTTCAAGCGCCTGAGCAGGGGAGTACTGTGGCGGAGTGGGTGCCGTTTCACAGCAGCGGCCTGCGTACGGCGTACGGCGCACCTGTGCCTGCAGGGTGTCGAGGATGCTCCTCCCCGGGCCGTAGATGCCTGCGGGGTGGGGAGTCGCACGGGATCAAGCCTGAAAATGGGCGCAGCAGCTACGGAACGTGGGCCAAGCCCATATTGGGTGACAACTCACGCACCTCCCACACACGGTAGCCCTACGTCAACTTGTTAACGATCGCCACCATGCTACACAGTGCCTTCAGTGTCTGGAAGAGCACGTAAACACCCCTTCCTCACTTCCTATATCCACCCGCCCGCGCTTTACGCAGTTGCCCCTTTCCCCTGCACCCCCGCTATCCACCAGCCTGCGCACCTCCCAGCCTAAACACGTGCACGGGCGGCCCGTGCTGTTATACGCTCGCTAGCCCCTTTCCCCGTTCCCTCCCTGCCGCCCCTCTCCTCACGCGCCTACCTCCCAGCCTGAACACGTGCACGGGCAGGCCGTGCTGCTCGTGCATGCCCATCCACGCCGCCTCCGCCTCCTGCCGTACGATGCCTTTGGAGCTGGTCTGGCGGCAGGGGGAGCTGGGGGGTGGGGAGGGAGAGGGCCGGGAACAGGAGGTGGGACGGAGGCAAAGTGTGGTTGGTGAGGGAATTAAAGGCGAGAGGTGTCATGGGACGCGCAGGAGCTGGGGTACAAGCGGAGGGAGGGTAACGGGGCGATGCAGCTCTTCCTATTGTTTGGCCAAGACACCCCACGCAGCTCGGGGTAAAGCAGCATAGTACGGAGAGTACGAGTCATGCCAGCGGAGGCAACCTTGCCACATGGCCCGGACCAGAGCCGTTTTGTCATCATCTGTGCTTTCCTATGCTGACGCATATGATCAGGTACGCATGCGCGTACATGCACACTAATACGGACCACGCCCACTTAGCGCGAAACGGCAATGCAGCTGTGCATGCCTAAAGAGGGAGCAGGAACGGATCGGGGCGCGGATGGCCCGTTGCCCAGGCCCGCGCCCTGCTCCAACCATGCCATGCCATGCCCCACACGCATTTTGGGCTAGTCTAAATGAGAGCCGTGCGGACCGCACGCATGCTGACGGGGAGGGGCCACGCAGTACGCACCTCTCGTCCACCCACTCGCCCTGCCAGTCGCCGTACACGCCTGGGGGGCGGGCATGTGGCACATTGCACGCGTCAGTGACACGTGGTGGCAAGCTTCACGATTATGGGTGAGGAGCGGCAATTTGGGAGAGCTCCCCAAGTACGACAGGGTTTGGGCAGGTGCACACCCCGAAGGCAAGTGAGGTTGGCGCCACCTGCTGCTGCTGCGGCTGCTGCACTGTTGTTGTTTTGTGAAACGTGTGTAGGCACGTGTAGCAACTCCAAACCGTCACAGCCCAGTCCATCGCTGTGTCCCCGTGAACCAGCCCGCCCTACACACCGGTGCTGGAGAGGTATCCGAACCAGGCCACGCGGCCCTCCGCCGCCAGGGGCCGCACCAGGGCCTTCTGGGCGGCTAGAGCCTGTGGATTATGGATGTGGGTGTGGGCGTGAATAAGGGTGAGGGTGAGGTTAAGGATGTCGGTGAACGCGGGGTAGAGGGGCGGCAGCGGTAGCAGGAGCAGCAGCAGTAAGCTGTGCACGTCAGCACACGGCAAGGCGCCAAGCAGTGCGCATACACACGTGGGCCTGCTGCGGGGGCCCCACCCGGCCGTCCCCTATGATAAAAGGCTGCATCGTTGGGATGGAAAGCAACAAATAACTGTGCAACACCGGCACACCTGTGCCACACCCGCACCGCCACAACAGCTCCTTCTCCACGGACTGACTGATCCCACACCAAATCCATAGCCCTTGCCGGCCTTGCATGACTCTTCGCCCTCACACAACCCGCCCACCGCTCTCCCCACCGCATGCCACTTGCTTCGTCCTCCTCTAGTACCTGCTTTACAATATGCTACTGTGTCCCCGCAACTGCATTGCTACACAGCACTGCCTAACCGCCCACCACTTCTCCCCACCGCATGGCCCCACCCTTACCGGGTCGTACAGTGCAAGTGCCAGCGGGGGCACGCTGCTGAGCAGGTAGGGGCTGCAGGCCAGGGCCTCCTGCAGCTCAGGCCTGCGAGCGACGAGCGGACGGACGGGTGGGCGGGCACGTGTTGGCATGGTTGCGTGGGTAAGGGGCATGTACTTCACGCAGCAGGGGACGTCAGTATGCATGTGTGCAAGGGTGCAATGGGGACAGCCGGCTGGCGCACGGGGGAGTAAAGCAGTGTGCAGCGTTGGGTAGGTGTAGTTAAGCCATGGGCCTTCTGGCCACTGTGGGCGGAACTCGGCAACTTACGTGAGCTTCTGCCCGCGTGCGGGGTCGAAGCATCCCACAGCCCAGCCTCGGGCGCGCAGCGCTTCAGCCCGCTCCGGCGACCGGCAGGTCCCGCTGACGTGCCTGCCCGGCGTAGGCAAACTTTGTAATCGTTTTGTGATGTTGAAGTACACCACTTAGAAGTGCGTGCTTCGTTTTGTCGCACCATCCTTCCGCTGACAGCCAGTTCGCGAGCGCGACGCTAGTGTATCCCAAGCCGAAAATGAAGATCCTCTTCTTAATTGGTTCTATAGATAGAGTTCTGTGGGTGTGCGGCTCGGAGGTCGGTATGGGAGCAGCAGCTGCTGCCGCGACCAGTTTGCGTTGCCGCCTCGCAGAGCGTCTCGGCCCATGGTGGCATGCGTGTAAGCTTTTGCTATGCAGCATACTTGTTGCTGCAAGTGCCTTCAACACAGCCAGGTAGGCTGGGTGCTCTTGAGCTAAGGTCACCACTTGTCACCCACCTGCCAACTCCCAACCGTCCTCGTTGACCTACAAGCGTCTACTACACGCGCGCTGTGCATGTGGTGATCATGACCGACCCCTGCATTGGGGTCGGTCAGCCGGGTTTTAGCCGGGTTATTATGTGTGCGCACCAGAGCACGGTACAAGAGCATGTACAGCTAGGTGCATGCTGGTGCAGGTCCTGGTGTGGCACAGGAAGGAGAGTTTTGGCCCAACAACTTACATGATGATACGTGCATCTGCTGGAGACCGACACAACCTTGGACCTGCACTTCCAACAGGCTACCAGTATGTGCCCTGCCCGACACTGCAGCTGCCGGCTACAGCGTCCGTACGGCAGCAATCTGCTTGCACGGCAGTCTACACCACACGGGAGTCCCCGCCACACACTTCGTCAAATTCCTAGCTTAGTCAGTACGTATTGGACGCTGCAAAACAAGCAAACTTTTCTCAGAGTGGTACACATGCGCATGCGCTCCTAACCTCCTATGGGCATTAGGGCCCCGGGCGAACATGCTGCCAGCTACCCCACACCGAACCTGCCATACCGGTACATCGGTCCACCAACAAACCTTCTAGCAACTATGCTGGTCACATGCTTTATTCCTGTGATAGTCATGAACATGCTCCATACACTGACCATGTACCACAGTGCACACGCTAATCAAAGCATTGACTACCGGACTCTTGATCTGACTCCCCTAGTGACTCCCCTAGCGCGCGTCCCCTCTCCACACCCTCCGCACCCAGCCAGTCCCCGCTCATCCTGCTCCTTACTACCCATACCAGCAGTTTGCGGCAAAGCACCAGGCTCCAACAAACCGCGACAAGTTCTAACAATCCAGAACACCGTCGCCCCAACCATGACACCCTATCGGCCCATACCCAAGCAGTTGGCCCCCGTGCACGTGCCTTGCGGGTAGTCCCCCGTGGCGCCACGTGGCGACGGCACGAAGCCGCCGGGGCACTCCACCCGGCGGTACTTGATGCCGATGACGCCGTGCTGCGTGTCAGCCAGCTGCTGGAACGCCTGCTGGCTCAGGTCCTGGGGTGGAGATGCGGGGAAACGGGGACGAAGCCGTCAAAGGGAGGGACTGGTGTGGCAAGGGGCAGGACGTGGAAGGTACCATACCGCGTACCGGTGCGAGCCGCGACCAGCAGGCAGCAGGCCACTCGCTACGGTACGTGCGTGAAGCAGGGAAGACGTGATAACCCACATAGTAAAAGTAGCTGCTGTATGCAACGGAAAACATGCGCTGGATCCAAAAGAAGAGCTACCGTAGCTCACCACGTGGTCCATGTCGCCGCAGCACCAGCGGGCGTTGCTGTGCGCGTTGTTGGGGTAGTGGCAGGGGCACGAGTCGGTGACGGTCACCACCACGCTGCCGCCGCCGTAGCAGGCGCCGCTGCGGTCCAGGTAGTGGCCGTTGCCGTCGGAGAAGGAGGCGGGGTTGCACTGCACCTCGTAGCAGCGCCTGCGGGGCGTACGGCAAAAGATAGGTGGTGGGTACGTAAAGCAAACGGTGCGAGAGTGTTTCAGTTGCGTGCATGTATGTGTGGGAGTGCAATTGCATGTAGCGAATCTCAAGCCGGGCGCAGCAAGCGGCACGGCGTGCACGAGGCAAGCACATGTTCATTGTACGGTATTTCGGCTGGAGGGAACACAGCACAAGTTTTGGCCATGGACACGCGTGCGGACCCAGATAAATCCGCTCCCCCCCGACCGGTGGGTGACCTTGCCCATGACCCAGATGGCTGCCCGCTGGCAGGCCAACCTGGGCCAACACATCCAACCCTGTGTCCTCTCCCATGCCCATGCCAAGGCCCGCGGGCTATCCCCAGTCGTACCCATCCTGACCTAACCGCAGCGGCCGCCGCAACACCACCCCCTCCATCCCCCGGCCCCCAACCCTCCACTAACACGCCCACCCGCACCCACCCGCAGCTGCCGGCGAACTCGGGGTCGGAGTCGCTGAGCGCCGCAATGTTGACGCCGGTGGACACCATGTGGTTGGGCAGGGGGCCGTACATGCAGCTGCCCTGGTCGATGGTGGCGCCGCTGCGAGGTGGGTTAGCAAGGAGCGGATGGTGGTGGGTTAGCGAGGCGAGGGTAGGGGACTAGGGGTTGGCACCGGTGATTTAGAGGAGGTTAAGGAGGTGAACATGCGTCCTCAGGGACAAGGCGCTAGCTGCGTCTGACGAGCCAGCCACAGCAGGCTCTGTATGTGCAGTGCAGTGCGATCCGGGATGATAGCCGTGCATGCGTGGTCTGTGCCACGTGTTCCTTACACGGGCGTGCACGAGCCAAGACGGCGTCGGCGAGGCAGCATGCATGTTGCTCACCCGTCAAAGCCGTAGAAGGTGGCACGCCCGGTCTTCCAGCCGTCGCCGGAGGAGGACCAGCTGCTGCTGGAGGCGGAGGACCCACCGTCGCCGGAGGAGGATGAGGAGGAGCTGCTGGAAGCCGCCGACCAACTGCCGTCGGAGGACGAGGAAGAAGAGCTACTGGCACTACTACTGCTGCTGCTGCTGCTACTACTGCTGCCGTCTGAGGAGGAAGGAGAAGAGGAAGACCAGCTGTCTCCGAAGGAAGAGGTCCAGCTGTCGTTGGCGGTTGCCGTTTGGAGAAGTGAGGCGGAGGCGAGGAGGAGCCACCAGGTAGAGGCACGGCGCAGCGCAGCGGCAGAGGAGGAGGTTGCGGAGGGCTGCATTATGATGGCTATTGGAAGGACTAAGCTGCTGGTGATGGTGAAAGGACTTCTTAGATTAGGTGACGCAACAGCCAGATCAGCTGGAGCGGAATGGCAAGGAACACGCGCCCTCGAGCGTGTGCGGTTTGGAGCAGTCTGGAGAGGAACGGCTGTCCTGCGGAATAATGGAGTCATTATTGCCTTTGTAAACGCTTGTCAACGGTTATCAGCTTGCTTTGCAAAGTTTGCGGGGCCAAGGCGCGTTTTGGCGCGCTGAAAGACCCAAGGGACGGCGCGCACGCACAGTTCACCTTGCGCTGAAGCGGAGCGGCTTGTTAGGGTGTTGTCCAGGAGGATGCGACGAGCCAAATAGATATATACGTAAGCTGAAAGCTACTAGCACGCGGTGAGCTTAATAACTTAGGGTTCGCGGTGGCACGAAGCCAGGTCACGAGGCGCACCGAGGCGCGTAGCTGCGCTGAAAGTCCTGCCTTGTCTCTAGGGCTGTTTGCTGTTGGAATGAAGGTCCCAATCATGGGCTAGGCTTTTAGTATGGCTGCGGGCTTGCATGGGTCAGATTCACGACAACCGATCCCTACTACCAATCCCGTGCTCGTCCGGCAGCATGGCCGGGGTGCAGCCCGTCCGACTGCCTACCAGCACCTCCGGAGCCCCAAGCCTAACACTTGCCGCCCTTTCCCACATGCGACTTCTCCCCAGTGTACCACTTGAAGTCTTGCTGATTTCCTTAGGCCTTTTGCAAAACTTCGCTCAGCATAAATGTGGCCGGCACATACACTGCGGCGTTGCAAAGACACAGCGGAAAGGCTTTCGACAGGCCGCTCGGAAGCGGGGCCCTACAGCGACCTCCGCTTCAAAGCATGAATACCACGACAGATTTTGTTGCGAGGCCCTGATGAGACGGTAGCACAGGAAGCACACGTGCGATCTGATGCAACCATAGGCTTCGGCATGGCAGGCCCCTCAGTGCCAGCAACAGGAGTCACGTGCTTGACTGCCTTTATTGCTGGGACTGTTCGCGGCAAGGCTCAGCAAGGATCTGGACCACACCTGCATGGTGGAGGTCCTGGGCTCCTGGCTCCTAGCACAGTTCAGGAGAGGTCTCAGCATCGTCCGGGGTCTACCATCATGGTACCAGTGCTGCGTTAGTTTGTGTTACCTGTGCTGTACTGCGCACCTGCACTGACGCTCCAGGCCCGGGCGTCGGGGCCGGTAACGGCTGGCGTAATGCTGTGTTACGCTGCATGGGTCCGTTTCGGCACACATGTCTGTCACTCCGTCCAGGGAGCTGCACTTCCCTGCTCTCATGAGTGGGGCACGGCGTGTGACGCCGAGGGATTATGAACCTGTACATGGCATTCTGGTTGGTCCGTGGAATGCAGTGGAACCAGCAGCCTGGAGGCACTTAGTTACAAATTTTGTCTTGCTCTCCGTCATCAAAGGAAATGATAGACTGTTCAATAAGGGAGTTTGGCATGCAGCGCCAAGAGGGCCCGCGCCACAGCCAGTCGCACCCAAGAGTACGGAATGCACAGTAGCATGCCCATGCGGCCTAGCAAAGCCAACAGCTGCGCCTTGCGGCCCTTCTGCTCAAAGCGAGATGCAATTTGGATGCGCAGTTCAGGAGTATGGCAAACGACGTGTTCCGTCGGCACAATGCGTGCGGTGTCTTGACCTTGCTGACATGCTATGTACGGCATGCCTCAGACAGGTATCATGAAAGCGAGCAACACAACGCCCCTCACGCAAGCCTCTCGTAGGCAAACCCCAAGGATGACTACTGGCAAAATCCCAACGCGCACAGCAGCATCGCAGACTATGCGTATGCGGAAGAGCTGAACATCCCTCTCCCTAAGCACCCCACGCTTCCTCCCAACATCACGCACACAAGCCCGGCTTGCTGCTACCGCACTTCAGCATACCGAATAGCCATGCGGTAAACCACGTGCGGCCAGACAACTCCTCCCAAGCCGCACCGCCCTGCCTTCAGCCCTCGCGTCCTGACAACGTCGTAAGCCTTGTCGCATTACGGTACGTGCTGGTGCTCCTGCTCCTGCTCGTTCTGCTGCGCCGAAGCTCATACAGGTTACCTGTGGCTGTGCTCCGACCGTTTGTGTCACACTCGATCCCTGCCGGCCGTTTGGTGTCAAAGATACCCATGCGACAGTTGCAGCGCCTTGGTCCGGTCATGGAACCCCCAGCGTCGCAACGTGCCATCGGCGCATCCTGTGCAACGCACACACGCCACTCCTGCTCCACATGTTCCTGTTCCCTCTACAGCGCCAGCGAAGCTGACCCCTCGCGCTGCTGCTGCTGCTGCTGCTGCTCCGGGGTTGGCAGCGCCGCCAGCTGTGTCGTATGCTGACAACACACCACCTGCTCCTGCTCCTGCCGTCTACAGCCCCGCCAGCGCGGTCCGCACGCGCTGCTTCTGCTCCGGCGTGAGGCTGACGGGGAACTGCGGCTTGAGCTTGACCACCAGGTCCCCTCGCTGTCCCGGCTGCTTGGATATGGGCATGCCCTCCCCCCGGATCACACGTGTGCTGCCGGGGGCCACCACACGGTCGCCCAGCTGCAGCTCGATGCGGCGGCCGTCGATGGTGGGCACCGACACGCTGCCGCCGGTGAGGGCGGTCACCAGGGGCACAGGCACCTCCACGCTCAGGTCGTTGCCGCTGCGGGGTGGGAGGGTGGGAGGGCAGCATGGGCAGGTGGGTTAGTGGCGAGCGTGTTAGTCCATAAGTTTCGGTGTGGCTGGTGCGATGCAAGCATGCGAGTATGATGGTCACTGGGTTCCATGCAGCTCATGTGTCGGTCGTTAAAGGGGGAAAGTGCACAAAGGCACAGCGGCTGCAATGCAATGCACTCAGCGGGCAGGCATGCTAGTCAAACCGCGGACGGCGGTGACGCACACGCACAGGCTGAGCTGCAAAGGAACACAGGCGGTCTTACTGACCCCTCAAGGACCGCAAGCCGGCACGCAGCTTCAAGCACTTCAGGCCACTACCTGTACCAACTTGTGCACAGTACGGTACTCGCAAGCTAGCATCAGCCATGATACGCGCATGCTTACAATCGCCGCAGTGTCTTAACCCACCTGCGCGTGAAGGTGGGGTGCGGCTGCTCGCGCACGATGAGCACCAGGTCGTCGGCGGGGCGCCCAGGCTGCTCGTCGCCCTTGCCTGGGTAGGTAATCTGGGAGGTGGGGCGTGGGGGTACAGTTAAAGAGAAGGTTAGCACGACGAGATGCGGAGCGCTGTGGGACTGGAACACAAATGTACGGCGTACCTGGGCGTACCAGGGTGCACGCTATATAAGTCGCAACGGTACGGATGGCACTTGGTAAACGCCCCAGGTCTCTGAAGCGGCATCCTCGGCTTCAGCCCTACCACAACGGCACGCGCTAGGCCACACCCCCATTTTGACCCACACGCCCCCTACCTTGGTGCTGTCCTTCCAGTACTCCCGGCCTTACCTCCACGGCCAGCCCGTCCGGCACCTGACTCTTCGATGACCCAAAACCCTACACGCTAACCCACACCGTCGCTAATACACATGCACCCACCTTGGTGCCGTCCTTCCACCCCGGCCGTATCTCCACCGCCAGCTCCTCCTGCACAGGCACCTGCTTGCCGCTGGCGCCGTCCAGGATGTGGCGCGTGATGCGCAGCCGCTTGGTGGTGCCTCGGAACAGGTCCTCCAGCGCCACCTGCAGTGGGGCGGAGCAGCAGGTTGCAAGCAGAGTTGGTGGTGCTAATACATATGTGCAGGGCTTTCTGTTTGAGACTGAGCATGATGTGCAGGGCGCGAGTGTACTGCGTCGTGCACACTGTCGGCAAATGATGCGGGGAGCAGTCCATTCAATGATGCAGTACGGTAATAACAAGGTTACAACGATGATGATGGTAATGGGAACCAACTGACTCAGCACGGGAGCAATACAACGACCTAATGCAGACGTCTAGCCGCACGCGTCACATGCTTGGGCCTCAGTCAGAGGTGGCCAAAGGGCCAAACCCACAATTCAGGCAGCTCGTCCACCCTCTCACCTTGAGCGGTGCCTCCACCTTGCCCGGCGGCGGCGCGCCGCCCCTGCCCTGCCGCATGGGCGACGGCCCGTGGCCGTTGGCGGCCCCCCGCATGAACTGGTCCTGCCCGCCGCCCAGGATGTCGTCCATGCCGCCTTGCCCCGCCCCGCCGAACATGCTGCCGAACAGCCCCCCCATGCCCGGCATTCCACCCATGCCGCCCATGCCGCCGCCGCCGCCGCCGGGCATGCCGCCGCTCCGGAACACGCGCACGCGGGGGCCGCTGCCGCCGCCGTCGCCCATGCCTCCGAAACCGCCCATGCCCCCCATGCCGCCAAAGAAGGACTGGAAGATCTTCTCGGCCATGTCGTTGTCGAAGTGGTAGGCGCCGCCGGCGGCGCCGCCGGGAAAGCCGCCAGCGCCGCCATCTGCGAAGGGTTCAGGGTTTCGGAGCGGGGGTTCGCAGTGTGGCATCTGATGACCGGCGCGTATAGCAGGGCAATGCGCTCTGCAGTGGTGCTCGTGGAAGCGGCATACGGCACGCGGACAGCATGCGGCTTCCCCTGGTGCGTGCGAGCAGGGTGCGAGCGATGTGGGTCAGCGGCTGCGCAGTCAGCGTGACCCAGTAGCATGGCTTCTGCGTGCATGTGTGTGTTTGTGAAGCAAAAGACGTGCACACCATGCCGCACAGTTGCACCGGTAGGTGCTGCTCAGAGCGGCTCTTACCTGGCCCGCCGGCGGGTATGCCCCCCTTGAGCCCCTCCTCCCCAAACTGGTCGTAAATGCGGCGCTTCTCGGGGTCGGACAGCACGTCGTACGCCTCAGACACCTCCTTGAACTTCTCGGTGGCGGCCTCAACGTTGTTGGGGTTCTGGGGGAGGGGGGCACATGGGGCGGGGGCGGGGGTTGTGAGGGAGGGGTTAGGGAGCTGCGCTGACGACGGCGAGGCGGGGCCGAGAGGAATGCGCAGGAGGCTCCGACGGCAGGCAGTGCTGTAATACCGGGAATAGGAACGCAAATACGTAACCTAATAACAGAGAAGCAAAGCCCATGCTTGAGCGACATTCAGGTAGGTTGCTGATGCACAACTGGCGAGAAGCGAAGCGCCCAACAGGCAAGTGGTACCTGACGCAGCGCGTCGCAGCTCCGGCTGGGCTTACCTTATCTGGGTGCCACTTCTGTGCGAGCTTGTAGTAAGCCTGCGGGGGGTCGATACACAGCGTTCGGCGTTAGTACGCTCAGCAGTGGCCTTCTTGTCAGGAGTCCCAACTCCAACTCAAAGTTAAGCGGGACGAGCGACAGGGCTTGGCTACACAATTGGCTCGGCACCGCGCATCCTAACAGCCGTCGCTATGGCTTGATTGCTCAGGTCGTGTATTCGAGCGCTGCACCGGGAAAGCGCGATAGACACCGCTGTGTCGGGGAAACGGTCACGCTACGAAGGTGCGCACCTTTTTCAGTTGAGAGTCGTCAGCATCCTTTGCTACACCAAGTATAGCGTAGTAGTCTTTGCCCATCTTTTCGCGCTCGCGCTTGGCTGCGCCTCGCTTGCCTCGTGATGCCAGAGTTGCGGAGCTCCGCGACGCCCTGCCTGCACCTCCTTCACAGGAGGGCCTTAATGCCTACGCCTATGCCGGTGGGGTGTAGGCTTTGGTCTCAAGCTTAGGGATCAGTTGTATTGAGGTGCTGTCGCTGTCCAGTTAAAAAGCCCAAGGGCTTCGCCTGAGAAGAATGGCGTTGCGGCTGTGTCGATTGATATTTGCTCTATCTGAGTAGCTCTTTCGTAGGTGGAGGTGTGTTTCGAAGGGACCGGCACAAGGTGCAAATGCCACTTTCCTAAATCGAGTCCCACGGTTCGGGACCTTTCGAGAGTATTCGCGACACTGGACCTGCAGACAGGACGCAGGCAGTTTCACACAAAAACTTTCTCGCCTTTTTGCATGAAATTGATTTTGGTCTCAGATGGCCTTCGCTGTGCAGATCGGCCTGCTTCGAGTTTAACGTGCAATAAGGCGCTGCATACCAGCCACGTGATACTTTTTCTAAATCTTAATTACTTCTAAGTGCTGCTATGCTATTGGCAGTCACGCACCCCGCAAAACGTGGTGACAATTTCTTACCAAGCACAATAGATCACTCCTTCGACTTCATAATAACTGCAGTTATACTGGTGCCTGGCTTGGGCGCGTTGGTTAGCTGTGAGGCGTGCATTGCATGTGCACCAAGGCCGTGCAGCTTGAACTGTTGAGGAATCGGACAAAGTAACTCAGGTACATCACTTTCGCAACTCACGTATACCTTACGCATAGGTTTAGGCTGCGGTCCGAGCATACACGGTAGAGGGCCTTCAGCGCCACCGCGGCCCCAGCCCCAACTCCCACGCAGGGGCCACTTCCGCTACCGGCGCCCAGCGCTTATTGCAGTCCATCCCATACGCTTATGAACAGCTTTAACGGGGCTGCCGCCAGCCCTGAGGAGTAGCAGCTGCTGGTGTCAGCGCCAGCCTTTCCCCGCAGCCCTCGCACAGCCTCACAGCCCCTCACAGCCTCACGCACACCCACGCACACCCACGCTCATGTCATTCGCGTTTAGCCCCAACAGCACAGCCCTTGCGCCCGTCTCAGAAGCACCAGTGGGGGCCGCAGCTGCCGCTACGGCTGCCGCCAATGGCGCTGGCAATGAAGGCTTCGACGGGCAGGAGCAGCAGCAAGAACTAGAAGCGACCAGCAATGCAGGCAGCCGAACTGATAGCGCGGGTCGAAGTATGGAGGCGGCAGCAGCAGCAGCGGCGGCGGCGGCAGTCGCAGAAGCAGCAGCAGGGGAGGAGGTGGAGGGCGGCCAGGGCTTACTCAATGGGCCCCCGGCCGAGCCGGCCATACAGAGCTTCGCCCTGGACGACCCGGCTGTAGCGCGGCAGTACGAGGAGCTGGGGCAGCTGGAGGAAGCTGCAGCTGCCGCAGCGGAAGCTGCTGTGAAGGCGGAGGCGGAGCTGGCTCTGGGGATCCTACGACTGGGGTCCCCATCTGGGTCGGGCGGCGTCGGGCGGGGGGACGCGGGCAGCGTGGGGGCTGGGAGCCTGGGCCGCGCGGGGAGCAACAGCAGCCTGCAGGCGGAGGTGTCCGCATTCCCTGCACAGCAATTGCAACAACAGCAGCAGCAACCGCAGCAGCTGTTAGGAGGAGGAGATGATGGAACAGCAGATGGCGGGAGTGGGGCGGGAGGGTCCTCACCATGGCCGCTTGGCAGCGAGGGGAGTGCAGGGGGGCAGCCTGAAGGGTCCGGGCACGGCGGATTGTACGGCAGCGGGGATGCGCCGTACGGCAGTACGGCAGATGGGAGTGTGGTGGACGGCGTCGGTGGCGGCGGCGGCGCGAGCCGGGGGACGAGCAGGCAGGGCAGTGGCAGCCATAGGGAGGGAGTGGCGGGGGGGTCGTTGGTCAGTCATGCAAGTGGGCGGAGTGAACGCAGCGTGGGCAGCGGCGGGGTGGGAGGCGGAGCGGGCAGCAGTGTGGGGAGCAGCAGCATACGGAGCGGGGGGAGCGGGGCGGCGAGCAGCGTGGGCGTGGGCGGGGGTGGGGGGGGGGCGCGGGTTGCAGCGCCAGCGGCTGGGCGGCTGACATTCTTTGGGTGGTGGTGAGTCAGCCAGCGTGTCGCGTGTCGCGTATGTGGTGATATGGCGTTGCCGGCGTCGAGGGGTCCATGGCTTCATGCCCCGTTGCGTCGTGTGCGTTGCGCGTTTGCACTGAAGTGGGCGGGCGGGCTGGTGATCTGGCACGCGGGTCATGGCGCGAGCAGAGTAGGGGTGGGTGGGTGGAAGTTGAGTGTATGTCCGACCGTCATGAGGGAATCAGTGGAAATCGAGGGCCCCTCGGCGCTCGGCCTGATGTGTCCGTCCGTCGGACCACGGCGCATGCGCATGTGCTGTGGGCACAGCGATGGCGGGGCCGGATGCAACAGGGTGCGGCCCACGCCCTGGCTCCAGTGTTCCATTTCAGTTGGTGTTAAGTGTCGTTCACGTTGGCCATCTGCCTGCCGATTTAGGTCGCGTAGGTTTGTTCCAGACGGCCAGGCCCTCACGTCCTCCCACCCTGTCGTTCATCACCCCTCCCGTCACTACCTCTGCCCACCCAGAACCGCCAGCCCCCTTCCCGGCCTCCCAGCCGCCACCGTTCTCCCCGCCTAGAACCCAACGCTGCCCCTTATCACCTTCCTCCCTACCATTGGTACTACTTCGTACAGGTACGAGGACATTGAATCGGCGGACCTGACCAATCGCATTGACTCCAACTCCAGCGCCGGCGGCGGGCTGGCCATGCGGCACTGCACGCTGCAGTACGACTTTGCGTCGCGGACCTACACCTTCGTGGTCAAGGTGAGGCGTGGAAGGAGGGGAAGAAGGGGACACGGGCAGAGGACAGGAAGCCGGGATGAGACACAAGGGGATGGGGGCACGGGAAAGGGTTGGGTAGGGTAGGTGGCAATTGGGAGGGGGAGCGGGAGGGGTTGGGAGGAGGCACGCGGAGGGGGAGAGGGAGGGATGGGAAGAGAAGGTGGTATTGGGAGGGGGGGGGGAGGAGGGGAGGGGAACGGCAGGCAGGGTCAGTGGAACAGGTGGGACGGTAGGAAGCGCCCGTATCAGGAAGGGACCGTGAAGGGGCCAGGCAGGCAGGCTGGAAGCCCTGCGCCCATGATGGTCGCTGTTGCATCGCTTCACCGGGTGCTCATCGGACCCGCACCAAACCTTGATCATGGCCTCGTTAAAACGCCTGTCCACGTGCGTCCGGCTGCTACATGCCGACTAGTACCTTGCCCCCTTTACCCCCCCCCCCCTACTCAACAGCATTACTCCTTTTGTATTAACAACTTGTTTTCACCCCAAATCACCACCCCCTCAGGACCCGGTGCCCGCCGGCGCCCCCCACTCCACCCTTCAGCAGCAGCTGGCGGAGCTGCGTGTGCCCGGCATACCCATGGACCAGGTGGGGACTGGGCGGGGAGGGGGCGCCTACTTGTTTTGAGCCAGACCACAAAGTCGTGACCCTTATGTGAATGCAAGCGTAAGTGCAAAGCGTGTGGTGTCCGGCGTACCCACGGAGCAGGTTGGGGCTCTTGTGTGTGCGTGCGCGTCGCGTAGGGCCAAGGAGGATGCTGGGGCGGGGTGGGTCTGGGAGCAGGGTGGGTCGGGTGCAGGGCGCGAGGCCTTGGCTGCTGGCCGTGCCAGGCCTCTGCTGCCGTGTCCGGGTGTCACACACCGAGACTGCTGGCAGGGCACGTGGCAGCGGGTGGGGCCGCAAAGGCGTAAGTGGGTGCGTGCGCAAGACACACGTGTGGGACCTGCACCTGGGCGCCCCCACTTGCCATCCCTAACCCACCTGCGTCACGCTAACCCACCCCACGCCAGCCCACATCAGGTGTGCGTCACGGACACCATCCGCCTGGCGGACGTGTGGGACCTGCACCTGGGCGCCCCAACCACCGCGCCCTAGCCCACCTGCCTCACGCTAACCCACCCCACGCTAACCCACACTCGCTCCAGGTGTGCGTCACGGACACTGACCGCCCCGCCAACGTGTCAGACCTGCACCTGGGCGCCTCCACCACCCCGCCCTATCCCACCTGCCTCATGCTAACCCACCCCACGCTAACCCACACCCAACACAGGTGTGCGTCACGGACACTGACCGCCCCGCCAACGTGTCAGACCTGCACCTGG
>VFQN01003320.1_pt1 | contig 23284 bp, 27 predicted proteins | sample 3512371 | NCBI WGS metagenome assembly VFQN01 (sample SAMN10412370, study PRJNA504923) | tailings metagenome | isolation source: Replicate 2 from Balatoc abandoned mine | place: Philippines: Itogon, Benguet | collected 2017-08-28
AGCCCCAGCCCCAGCCCCAGCCCCAGCCCCAGCCCCAGCCCCAGCCCCAGCCCCACTTTGCCTTGGCTCCCGGCTTCCCCGCCTCGCCCCGTGCCACGCTCTTGTCCACCACGCTCTTCCACAGGTCCACCAGCTCCGCGGCCGCGGTGCGCACGCCCTGGTGCGTGTGCTTGCGCAGCTTGCCCACCGTCTGGGGGCACAGCAAGGGGCAGCAGAGGGACAGGGGGGCAGCAGCACCAGTCAGCGTGCTGCGGCCATGATCGCGCGCCAGGGGTGCACACGACGTTTTGCATTTGCTGTTCTGCGCTGTTGGGTGCGTCGGAGCAGCTACAAACGCCAGCCGCTGCCGAACGCGCAGCGCTGCACACAAGTGCCGCATGTGGATCTCCGCGGGCTGCGGTCCCCGACTGTCCGCAGCTGCTGCGCCTGTCGCTGTTGCTGCTGCTCCTGCTGCTGCATCACCCACCTGGCCTATTGAGCTCCCCTTGAGGGCCGCCAGGTCGATGGGCAGCATGCGGCAGCACTTGATGAGCGTTACCAGCGGGCCGTGGCGGTTCTGGTCGCGCAGCTGCGTCACCCACGTCTCCAGGGACCGCAGGCCAGAGCTCTGCACGGCGGGGCAGTGACGGGGCCAAGACCGGCGAGCGCCAAGTAGGCTCAGCAGGCAGCACTAGCAACGACATCTGCAACGGTACATGGACGTGTCGCACCACACAGCCGCAGTGAGGCCCTGGCTGCAGGAGTGAGCCCAGGGAGGGTGTGCGCCGCATGTCCGCACCCGACAGCCCACCGTTCCTCCCTCAGCCCCGTTGCACACGTCTGTCCGGATGCAGTGATCACGCCCCGCCGCCCCGCCCAGCTCCCCCCTTCCCCCCCACAATGCGAAACCTCGCCGGCCGCCCAGCCAAGCTCAGCCCCGCCTTCCGCTGCCCTACCCTGTCCCCGCGCCCACCTGCACGCCTCACCTTGCGCTGCCCCGCCCCACCCTGCTCCCCTCCCCCTCCCCACCTGCACGAATCCTCGCAGCACCTCCTGCGACGACACCTGCAGCACCGTCAGCAGCGTCAGCCGCCCGCCCAGCCGCTCCTCGCCCGCCACCAGCGCGCACAGCCGACCCACGTGCCGCGGGTCGGTCACGCCGCCCCCGCCCGAGATGATCATGCGCAGCTCCGTCTCCAGGAAGTCTGCGGCCGCCGCTGGCCCCCCAGGGCAAGCAGCGCCAGCACCAGCACCAGCACCAGCAGTGGCACTGGAAGGCGCGCCTGGGGTTCTATGAATTGCAGCTGGCAGGGGCTGTGATATGGATGCGTCTGCGCTGGCGGCTGTGCCGTTCGGAGCCTGTGGCCCATTTGCCAAGGGCGTGTCGGTCGAAGGCCGTTCGGATGACAGCATGAGGTCGTGCGTCGGAGTTAAGGGGGCGGCCGCTGGCGAGGTGAGTAGGGTGGGGTCTGCTGCAGATGGGTTGGAGTTGGCCGGGAGGTTGACGTTGATGCGCAGCTCGCCGCTAGGATTTGGCGACAGGCCCAGGTTTGGCTGGGTTCTGTCAGGCGCTGAGTTGGCGTCTGGTTGCCCTGGATCGCCTGCCGGCGCGCTGCCTTGCGCCGGGTCTGCATCGTGCATGGCCGTGTCCCCGTCTTCATGCTGCTGCTGCTGCTCCTGGACGCCCTGCTGTTGCTGCTGCTGCGTGGCATTCTGCACGTGGCCTTGGCATCCGCTGGAGGTTGCTCCAGCAGGGGCATCCCCTACGGCTGCCGCACTTGCAGGGTCGTCCTGGCAGTCAGCCGACTGTTGCATCTCCTCTGCGCTCCGCTTCCTGCTCGCTCCCCCACTGCTGCCGTCACTCCCCTGTGGCGCGCTGTGCGTGGACCAGTCTTCGTGTGCAGCTGCAGCCCCACCATCCATCATAACGGTATCGTGGCGGTGAGCTTGTTGCCCGGCTGTCCCGGCTCCAGGCTGCAGCCCAGCTGATTCCAGGCCCATCGCGCCGGTGAGCGGCTCTTGTGCACGCCCCAAGGCGCTCAACCCGCCATTGGAGGACAAGACGTTGATATGTACTTGCTGTTGCTGCTCAAGAGCAGCCGCCAAGTCCGACACCGAGCCGCGCGGGTTGAGGTCGTTCGGACACGCCGAGTCTTGCTCTCCCATGCGGCTAGCACAGTCTTGTCGTAGATACGAACCCCCCTGCGCCAGACAAGATGCCGCGTGGATGCTGCTTGGTTCTGGCGTCAAAGCTGAGGCGGAAAACACCAAGGAGCCGGCATCCACCTCCATGCCCTGCGTATAGTCAAAGACAGCTATCATCACTTGCAATATACCTGGCCACCACTGGACGAGCACTAGCGCGACAGCAAAGTCTCTCTTTGGGCAGGTGTGTCCCTTGGTCCCAACACCCCTTGCATTTTGCTATGAGATCGCCAACATGAATCAAGGCTTATAGAGAGTCTGGGCTTCTGGCCTGAGTAGCCTTGCGTACCGATTGGGGCGCCCCAGCAGCTGACGCTGCTGCCTCCTGCTTCTCCTCCCTCAAAATCTACACTAGATCGTCACCTACATAGACCGTAAGGAAGCTGGTACGGGGCTAGGCGTCTGGTGCCGCCTCCCAACCTCAATCCAATCTGCCTTCCTTCACACACGCAGGACTGTGTTGGATGGCGAGCCGACCCGTGCAATAAAATTTTGAAATGTTATTGCTGATGCTGCCGTCACTAGGCTCCAGAATGCACGGAAGCTGGTCCCGTGTTCAGTGCACTCTGAGGCTCAGACTCCCAGTCTTTCCTTAACACAAACCTCTGCTCATGGCGAAATCCTGATTTGCATCTAGGTATACTTTCCAAGGCACGACATCGGAAGTCCTCCCCCGTCCCGTCTCCGGGAAATGGCCAATGCCATGCCAATTACTAACCCCCAGGTTGTACCGGCAATTCGGCCGAACACATCAAAGTGTTGCCCAAGGACGGGTTACCATACAGATGCTATTGCTTGCATGGATAGGGAAGCAACGCCGCGTCCAGGCTGCATTTGGCTTTGGCACGCAGCCGTCTATTGCGTGCTTGAACGTCACCCTGCTGACAGGGCTAACCTGCTTTAAGCCTTGCCGGTATGCTGCCCATACTGTTGTAGTATATGGCCGGTTAAGGAGCGCCAGCGGGCTATAGAGCTTGTGCTCGTAGTACGTTCCTCGTCTGCGTTAGCAGGCGAGCTCGTTCTTCGCTTAGCTACAAAGTACGAGCTTAAGTTATAATGTGAGTTAGGCAGCTTGGACTTGAAATTCTCGGGTTCTGTACGGGGTGCACACACCAGAGGCAAAAGCAGCAGCACGACAGCAGCACGACCAGCAGCACACCCAGCGGATGCTGCCATTTCGCACATGCCTCGGCGGCAGCCCATGTACGCCTGAGAGACAACCGTCGTTAGGGCTCAGCAACGGGCGCACAGACGCGCGCAGCGCGTGCGGTGGCGCTGTGGACAGCCGTCGCCGCAGCTGCGCCCGTCCCGTACTCCCAGCCTCCGCTCCCGGCCATCGCACACCACACAGCGGAGCTTCCCATGCATCAGCACTGCCATTGACAGCATGGCATGTGCCCCTCCCAAGCGATCCTGCAGCTGCGCATCTCAACGGCCCTGGTATGCATTCGTGCCCCGCCAGCGGGCATGCCACCAGAGGCCACAGGTGGCGGCGCCAAGCCGCACGGGCGTCGCGAACCACCTCCCAGCCCACAGTCAGTTATGCTGAAGCGTGGCATCTCGGGACATTCGGGTCAGGCGGAGGCGGCATCGGTAGCAACCCTGGGATTGCAGGGCCGCCCCTGCACGGCGCCGGGCTGGCAGCAGGCAGCCCTTGCCCTGCACGACAGGACCAGCCAGCAGCAGCGGCGGCGGTAGCAACCCGTACGGGCTGCACTAGCACAGTGCGGAGTAGCGCCCACAGACGCAGTGTGTACGGCGGTCATGGGAGCAGCAGCAGTCCTTTGGACACCGCCTCGCCGGCCCCTTTCCGCAGCGCCTGCAGCTCACAACGCAAGCTGGCAACACCAGCCAGTGCGAATGCACCCGGGTCTGCTACTGGCTCCACCTCCCGAGCTACCCAGGTGCACGCCTCGGCCCGTGACTCAGCCCTGGGCTCTAGTGCCCCTGGCGGCCTGCCACCGCAAGGCGGGCCCCTGCTAAGACACGTGCGCACGTGGAGGGATGCCGCGGCTGTCACGGAGCTGTGGGGAGGCCCGGACGGCGCCCCGCCGCCGCGGCTGCAGCTGCAGCTGCTCAAGCAGTCGGCCGCCTTCACCCTTGACCCGGGGGACGCAGTGGGGCAGGCAGCGGATGGGGCAGACGCTCCTGGATTCGTCTGGGGAGCTGGGGGCACGGGCGGCTCGGGTGGAAAGGGTGACAAAGGGGAAGGTGGCGGCGGCGGCGGCAGCAGTAGGGGCAGCAGGGGCGGCGGTAGCCAGGGTGCCGATGGGCACATGGGGAGCGGGGCAGGGCGTGGTAGCTTGAGCATTGCTGGTGCTCACAAGAGCGGGTACGAAGGTGGGGCATGGACGGGAGAGAAGGAAGGGGAGAAGGAAGAGGGGGCTGGGTCGTGGCCCTCGAGTGCCTGGGAGGACGGGGCAGGGGAGTGGGAGGCGCTGTGGGCGTCTGGGCAGCTGAAGGACCTCATGCTGCCCGGGTTCGACCAGGGTGGCAGCACTGTTGATACTGGCGGCCGCAGCAGCAGCAGCAGCAGCAGCAGCGCCGTTGGAGGCGGGGGCCAACGTGTGGCTTCCATCGCCAGTGCGCAAGGGTCGGATGGCCAGTTCACAGGCCACAGTACCATAGGGCACCTGCAACCACATCAGGTAGCTCTGGTCAGCCCCCTTACGCCCATTCTGCCGCCGGATGCGGGTGCTGTCGCCAGCATCAGCATGCGGCAACAGGCACAGCAGCGGCAGCAGGAGGAGGAGCAGCGACCGCCCCGGAGCGTTGTGGAGGACAGACCCATTTTGACCGGCTCGTCTCCGCCACCGGAACTGCAGCAGCACCATCACCAGCAGCAACAGCAACAGTACCGACACAAGGATTCGCAGGTGGCCCTTGCAGCACGTGTGCTAGCAGCGGTGGTGCACGACGCGGCGCGGGAGCAGCCGGGCAGGTGGACGGCGGACCAGGTGGCGCAGCTGCTGCTGTCTGCGGCCTGCCTGTCCAGACGCTTTCCCACTTTGCTTCTGGGCGAACAGGGCGCCCAACGGCAGCAGCAGAACGAGCTTGACGGCATGCAGACGCCTGCGCACGGCGACGGCGCAGCGAGCAACAGGGCCACAAGGCCGGGAAGGGGCGGTGGCAGCAGCGGCAGCAGACCGGCAGCGCTCCTGCGCATGGAGCTGCAGCAGCTGCTGCTTCGACTCGATGGGTTCCTGCCCGCACCCACACCCACACCCACATCCGAGCTGCCCTCGCACGCACTGGGCAAGGAAGGCGCTCAAAAGCAGGGCTCTGCACTGCAACAGAGGCAACAGCAGCAGCAGCAGCAGCTGCTGCAACCTGCCGCGCTTTCGCCGTCTGGGGCTGTGTGTGCGCTGTGGGCGGCTGCGGTGCTGCGGTTGCGGCTGTCGGCGGACGGCCAGGTGCAGCGGGGACTCAGGCGCCTGCCGCTGGTGCTGCCGCCGCCGCAGCGGGGGCCTGCGGCGGCAGCAGAACTGATAGGTGACGGAGGCGGAGCAGAGGCGCCAGGAGATAGGGTTCGTGGTGCGGGTGGCGGGCTGGCGGCGCTGCCGGCGGCTCGGCTGGCGGACCTGTTGTGGGGCGCTGCGCAGGTGCAGATGCAGGTGAGGGATATGGTACCGGACGGGCGCCAGGTGGCTGTGCTGGGTTGCACAGGAATTCAATCGTCGTGAGCAACAGGGGAATCCTCGTTTAACAGGCGGCTTGGAGACGGTGCTCGATTTGTTCTCTTGCCACTTGGACCATGCGCTGCCGCCTGACGCATAGCCTGCCAGCCGTGAAAGCCGGTGACGGTGCGTGCGTTCAATGCACAGCGAGCGCTGCCCACGCAAAGACGCGTTCTGCGCCTGCTCAATCCACCCTGCAGGTGTCCCGCCCATGGCTTGTGGCGGTGTGCCTCGCGCTCGCACCCCGGCTGACTGAGCTGCCGCCAGCTCTGGTGGCGGCGGCGGCGTGGGGCGCGGTGGAGCTGTGGGAGGCGACGGCCGCGGGAGCAGCAGCGGCCGCGGGGAGGGCGACGGCCAAAGGGATGGGCAGCAGCAAGAGCAGTGTGTCCGAGGAGCCGTCGGCGGGTGGGGCACAGCCCCAGCCGGAGGGGCAGGGGCAGGGTGGCGTGCCGGGCGAGGCCAGGCTGCCGGCGGCGTGGGCGAGCGGTGTGTTCGCCGCAACCGAGGGCCGGCTCGGTGCGCTCAGGTGCGGAGTAAGCAATCTGGCACTTGCGCTGGCTGCATCTTGGGTCGTGTTTTGGGCTGGGGGCTACGCCCGTGCACGCAAGCATGAGTTGCCTGCGGGAACACCCGCGCTCGGAGGTGTACTGTGAAAACTCGTGCCCCTGCGTTCACGTGCTCCGTGGCATGCTTCTTCTGCAATGCGTTGGCGCTGACACTTGCTCCTGTTGCTGCGACATGACCATGCTACGCTTCGCCTTGGCAGCGACACGCAGCTGGTCGCCCTGCTGTGGACCGTGTCGCGCCTGCGCCGCCGCCCCGGCGGCCCCTGGCAGCGCTGCCTGGCGGCGGCGCTGGCGGCGCGGGCCGACCGGCTACGGCCGGCCCAGATGGCACGTGCTGTGACCGCCATGGCGAAGATGCGTACGGCGCTGCCGTACAAGGTACCGTACTAGTACGAGCATCTTAGTCATGGCCCGGCGTGTTTTGCGATCTTGGAGAACTCGTTGTACAGAAGCTCTATGTAAGCATTGTAACTCAACTGCTGACAGTTATCCAGGTGCAAAGGCATCGGCCGGTCGTCAAGGCCTATGCTCTGTCGCGCACCGCCACCTCAACCAACAAAGCTAGTCGACTCGCTGCTGCAGCGGCCAAGTACAACCAGCAAGCGAAGCTTCACCAGCCGATCCCATAGACACTCTGCGTTTCCAAGCCCAATCTCCTATGGCCCTCCGTCCCCCGCCCCGCAGCTGGTGCGCTCGCTGCTGCAGTCCTTCCGGCGGCAGCTGGCGGACGCCTCGGCCGCCGACGTGGCGTCTCTGCTGTGGGCCCTGCGCTTTGTGACGCAGCCCTACACGCAGCTGGTCGTGCGGCTGCACCGCAGGTGGGCAGGGGGCAAGGGGGTAACCACAGAGCGGCAAAGTAACTGCGCCGGAAACGGTCAGCCTGGGGACAGCGAGGCCGGGGGTGTGAAGCAACCAGGCATTGCCGGTCGGGCGCTGCCAGGTGAGAGGTCGGCCGAGCAGGTCAGCCTTACTCAGCCAAGGCACTTCGCACCGTCTGTGGCAATGGATTATGCTCGTTCAGCCAGCCGCCGCACGCTACTTTGGGTACAGTTTATAGCCACCTCCTCGCTGTGCTTTGATTGCCTGTCCTGCCTTGCCTGTCGCACTGCGTCGCGTGGTTGGACCTACCTCACATCTCAAGCTCACGGGCTCCTTAATCTGGGAAAACGACCGGCGACGACCGGTAATGCGCTAAAGCGTGCCATAACTGCGCCATACGGTATCGCTGCCATACCACTTCATTACACCTCTGCCTTGGCGGCCTGTCGTGCCACCACCGTCAGGCACATTGCGCGGCCCTCGGCCCAAACTGCCTTGAACCTTCCCTCCTCGCCCCCGCCCTCCCCAGGCTGCTCCGAGACCTGGCTGCGGCCGTGCTGCCCTCCCTCGAGGCCACCGCAGCCGCAGCCGCCTCCGACGCCGAGCCAGATAGCGAACATGCACCGCCCCCAGCACAGCGCACCTCCCCGCACAATAGTTTTGCACCCATAGCAGCTCAGCCAGGCGGACAGCCCTCGCCCTCGCCGTTGCCGTACGACGGCTGGGCCCAGGGGGCTCCCCTGTCCGTGCCCCTCACCCCGGCCATGCTGCCCCCCGAGCTGCTGGGCCCGGGGCAGCTGGTTCAGCTGGCGGACGGGCTTGCGCACCTGGGGCTGCTGCCGGGCGCGGAGTGGATGCGGAGGCACAGGTGCGCTGGCAGCTGGACAAGTGCAGGTCCCGAACTGGCACTGTGTGTACATTCCACGCATGGGGAATGTGCGACTTCATGCGTAATGGCCGCAGAGAGACCAGGGTTGTCGCGCCCGCAAGGCTGCACTACGCCCCCTCTGCTGCGTTGTGGGCGTGTGTAACACTGTGAACGTAGTTAACTGCCTGTGATGCGGTCACCTGGACGGGAACCACGGCCATGGTTTTGAGAAAGGGGAACCTAAGGCCGGGTTCGCTTTCTCCTCCCTTGTGCTGCAGGGAGGCGTGTCTGGCGATGCGGGAGCGCTTCCCGGAGGCCAACCGCCGCAAGATACGGCAGGCGTACGCCATCATGTGGCAGCTGTAGGGCCCGGGAGCAGCAGCGCAGTGTGCACGCAAACGTTACACGCCACGCCGTACGCCATACTGTACGGCAGGAGGTAGATTGCTGGAACGGTTGCAAGTAGTTGAGCTGAGGCAGGCGTGCACCATCATGTGGCGGCTGTGAGGCTATAAGCTACCGGTATAGCAGTAGGGGCCCAGCGGCAGGTGTTGTGTGCGTGGGTTGTCGTGGTAGCCGCTTGTGTCGCACTCCAGAGATGGTGCATATCCGGCAACATGGTATATGCTATTACGGACCCCTAAGCACGTGTGCTCTGGCAGCTGTGGAGCCCCGGAGCAGCACTGCACGGCAGTGTGCATGGGGGCAGGTGCGCGAGGAGGTAGGGGCCGTCGTCTTGCTGCCCAGTGTTCTAGGTTTGGAGGCGGTCTGCATAGGGGTGCGGCTGTGACGCGCACGTGCCACTCAATGGGAGGTAGATGCTTTTAGGTTGGGTGGCAGGAGGATGGGGCGATGATTGTACCGGTCTATTCCTGCAGAAGCAGGAGCTGGTCATGCACGCCGTGCTGGCCGTGTCGTGGGAAACACACCTCCTACTCCAGAAGGTGTACATTCCTGGCAACTCGGGTTAACCTATTGAGTGAAGCAGAGTGAAGTAGGAAACACACCTCTTACTGGCCGTTTGGGGGCGAGCTGAACCGAGCCTGACGCTTAGCCGGCGAGGGACGCTAGGGTGGATCAACAGTTCAACAGCCGCCGCTGTTACACCGGCCTGTACCCTCTGTGCACCTAGTCCAGTGCAGAGCTGAGCTTTCATCTTCAGCATGGCCAGCCGCAGGGCCAATAGGTCAGCATAGGCTCACACCAGCAGAGGCCTTCTGGCCTAGATAGCATACTAATAACACGGTGCAGGGTGCCCTAAGCTTCCTCGTGTCGCCTACACTGAACCATAGTACTTCAGCCTGACCTCAGCAGTCCACAACGGTCAGACCCTGTCGGTCCCCGCTATCCTCTTACACGCAGTCCTAGTAATATACGCCGTCACTAACCCCAACAAACAGTCCGTCCAGTTCCCTCACAACCAACCAAGCCCCGACGAACCCGTCCTTCCCCAGTCCGTCCACCCACCCACGCACGTCACGACCTGTTAATGCCTCACACCCGTCCTGTGTCATGATAGCGGTTGCTACCGCTCCCCCGCCGCCCCCTCGGGTGCCCCCGCCGCGGGTCGCTTCACGCCACGCTGTCCCGCGCCCTCGGCCGCGGCCGCCGCCACGCCCGCCGCCGCCGTGCCCCCTGCCGCCGCCGCCGCTTCCTGCCCGCCCGCCACGCCGCCCTCGGCGCCCGCCTGGCCCGCCGCCGCCGCCTCGCGCTCCGCGTACACGCGACGGCTCTCTGTTGGTAGACATGGACACGAAGCAGCCACGGCATAAGTGCATGGTGCGACAAGCGTCTGGACGAAGCATGCGCACGCGGCAGCCCTGTACACCGTCGTCACTCCCAAGCCCGCCCCGCCCGCCGAAGTGACCTTGAGCGCATGCAACCGCACCCATCCACGTAGTAATGCTGCAACAGCGTGTTGCACTCTACTCTGCGAATGCCAGCCTCAACAACCCCCATACACCATGCACCCACCCGCGTAACACTGCAGCGGCGTGCTGCACTCTACCCCCCCCCCCCCCGCCCCCCAGTGCCAACCCAGACTCATACACCCAGCACCCACCCGCGTAGTACTGCAGCGGCGTGCTGCACTCTAACCCCCACCCCCCGCCCCCCAGTGCCAACCCAGCCCCATACACCCAGCACCCACCCGCGTAGTACTGCAGCGGCGTGCTGACGCCCACGTCCATCTCCGGCACGCGGTGCACGCCCTCGAAGGCGGCGGAGCACGCCAGCTGGTAGTGGCCCCCGCGGGCCTTCTCCACCGCCTCGTCGATCTTCCTGCAAGTGGTGAGTAGTAATAGAGGCGGTCAACCAAGCGGCCCTGGCGCACTTCCCAAGCTCTTCCTGCCACACCACAGTACCCCCACGTGCCCTCGGTTCTAGGGATGTCCACGCCCTCCCCAGGCCTACCCAATTGTCGCACCTGACGCGGCACAGCCGACAGCGTCGCTCCGTCACCCCTGTCACGTGCCCTTGACCCCCCGGCCCCCCCCCCCGCCCCACCTGTCGTCGCACATGAGGCGGCCCAGCGCCGCCCGCAGCGCCTGCTCGTCCAGGCGGCGGTAGGGGCAGCCGTGGTGGTCGCCGTGGCCGCCGCTGAAGCCCACGATGGTGGTGCACCTGGAAGGCAGGGGGGCAGCGGTGCATTGCATTGGAGTATAACGTCAATAGATTTGTCATACAGTGGTACCGAGCCCAAACCCTGACCCGGTCACGGGGTCAGCGGAGGTTCCGGCGGGGACTCGGCCCTGCGCACGTCCCGCTCAACCCCACACGGTTGCTCGCGTTCCACGCGTACCCCAACGGGGCCCCCACCAACCCCAACCGCACTTGTGCGCCGTGTAGTCCGTCCGCTTGCCCTCCTTGCCGTAGTTGTGCCGGATGTTGTAGGCGTACTGCTTGTCGAAGGCGTCGCCCTGCGTGCGCGGCGCGAACTCGGAGCGCCAGAACAGCATAGCCTCCTCCATGGGCAAGCCGATGCTCTGAGGGGACGGGGGAGGGGTCAGCGTGTCAGTGTGTAGGGGTTGGCGGTACCAGCGAGGTGGTCGACAGCGGCAAGGAAGGTGTGTGCTGACTTGGGGCCGCGTCGCCGCCAGCGGCAGGCCGGTGCTCTGCGCGCCAGCGTCAACCGGTGTAGGGATGGAGCAGTCACCTGTGCCACGTGCATGTACGGCAGGGGCGTCGTGTGACGTGCGCGTTACTGTGCGACCGCAGGGACAGGTAGCGCGCTACCAGTGCGGTCGGAGAGCCAAGAGGGGGCCGCACCTACACGCTGCGCTTTGCTGCAACGAGGTAAGGCTGCTCCATCGGTAATCCTTCAGCGGCCACTGTCCCAGCGCCCGGACACAACCGCTGACACGCTTCCCAAAGCCACGAGATGTTCCTCTATCGCCCGCTATCCTGCCCTGACACCATGAGCTCCCCGGCACGCGCTTAAGATGCACCTTGCCGAACAGACCGGGCCTTGCACCCCACAGTAGCACCCCAGCCTGCACGCCCCCGCGCGTGCGTTGATTCACACCTTGAGGAACAGGCCCAGCTGCTGCCTTCCCCCGTGGCGCAGGTGCCTCTCCGCGTGCAGCTGCGTCACCAGGTGGTGCATGCACAGCGGGAAGTGGCGCTGCGACAGGTGCGGCAGCGCGGCGGCGGACACCTCGCCGTAGCGGGAGGCCACGCCGCTGTAATCCGCGATGAGGGACCTTGGGTTCGATACAAAGGGCCAGACGCATACGGTAGGTTGGTTGCATCATGGACATGCAGTCTTATGCGGCGTGCAGGGGGAGTAGGTAGCGGGAAGCCACGCCGCTGTAATCCGCGATGAGGGACCTGGGGATCGATACAACAAGCCAGACACAGGGTGCATAGCACAGTGAACGTGCAGCACCGATGTCGTACGGCGTACCCAATGGCCCCCGACGCACCTGTTGGCCAGCGAGGCCACCAGCGGCTGCAGCCGCGCCTCCTCCTCCGCCCCGAACATCTGCCGCCAGCGCTTGGCCATGTCGGACAGGCCCTGCACAGCAGCGCCGTGCCTTACGTCTCAGCTATGTGCACCAGTCATCGCAATACTCTACCGTCATAGAACTGAAGCTTTCATGACACAGGGCAGCGCGCAAGTTGAGGTACACGGCTCAGAAGCAGCCCAAAGAACACATGCGCGAGCAAGGGCAGGGCGTGCACGTCGACCTCTGTCAAGTGCCCCATCCGTCCTGTGCCTTCGCAAACTGGGGCACACTAACACCCCGCTTCACTCCTTTAGCTCTCGTCCCACAACCACCCCTCACCAGCTGCTGCTGGACAGTACACAGGAACGTAGGTACATAGCCCGCCTTCCCCGAGCTCACCCTGTTGACGTTTATCCGCTCACCGCCAAGCCAACACAGCCCCTATACTGTAACAATGGTGGGCGCAGAAGCACACCGGACCCACCCTGCTGACGTTGGCCCTGAACTCCGCCACCACCAGGGGCGCCAGCGCCTCCCGGCTGACGTAGGCCCAGCCGCCGCGCAGCAGCACCCGCCGCGTGGCCACCAGCTCCGGAACCCGCGTCCAGGACACCTATCAGTGTGCGTTGCGTTGCAGGCCTTTCCCCGTCAGCATGAAAGCACTACTCAAGGAACTGGGGGCGGTTGATACAGGCCTCCCATGCAATGGCTGCTTATTTGCGCATGCGGTATGCGGCATGCCTGCAGGGGTGTCGTGGCAGTGTGGTAAACCCCCAGGACACCGCTTTGGGTGTCACCAGTCCGTTGGGTCGTAATTGGATTGTGCGCGAGGGACGCTGGTGTCCTTACCTTGTAGAACCGCCCGCGGTCGCCCTTGGCGCCCAGCACGCGCTTGATGGTCTCGTTTGACTCCAGGCAGGACCGCATCACCTGCAGCGCCACGTGTCGGGCAGCAGCAAGACGGTGTGCAAGTAGCCAGTATACAGGTGTGCTACACACGATGACGCAGGGACAGGTACCATGAGGCAGCCCTCAGGTTAACAGGCTCAGCGCCGACGCAGAACGATGGGGCAAGGCCTGTCAAAACACAAACTGTTATGCCACTCTACACAACGCATCAATGGCACCCGTGCACATGGCGGCTCACACGAGCCCCAGGTTTAGACTGGCGCACAAAACCCCAGTTATGCAACCCAGCGTTACAACGTCATCGGCAGCGAGGTCCTTTCCTCGCAAACTCCAGACTTCCCGGCCTTGCCAGCAGTTCCCGGCCCCACATCCCAGTCCTCGGGCCCCTTCTCCCCGCTCCCCGGGCCCCGCCCACCGTCCCCTCCGCATTTCTGCCCCCGCCCACCTTCTCAATGTCGGTCGCCACCTCCTCCAGCTCGGTGGTTGACACGGCCTTGTACTGCGGCGCGTGGGCTGCCAGGAACGCTTCCTGCAGCAGGGCAGTGTACGGCAACGGAGGCGGACAACATTGGCAATAGTTTGGTGCAGCTCGCACCTGTGATCAGCTTCAGCTGCGCCTGGCACCACGTGCTGAATGTCCTTGCAAATCGAGGACGTGCAGGGGGCCGCAGCCGTGCACGCAATCAGTAACAGCGACGCCCGTAGGCTGATGCCCAGGCACGACACGACAACCAGCCAGTGGCCTGCATCAGGTTGGCCCCTACGCCAACACGTCCCTGCTCGGGAGCGGTCCTGCTGCGGGGTTACAGTTGAGCTACACCGCAGCGTGCACCAAAACCTGCCCGGCCAGGGCCCCCACGCCTCAACCGGACTCACGCGCTTCCCGCGCGCTGTAGGTCACAAGCACCCACCACACCCCTGCATGCTAGCGGTCCTGCTGCACAGACACGAAGTCCAATCCTTGATTATGCTGCAGGGGCCCCGCGCCCAGCGCTGCGGGCCTCGCCGCATGCACACTCTCACGTAGTCCCGCGCTTTGCGCCCTCCCAGCTCGTGCCTAAGGCCCAAGAGGCCATCGCTGTGTCGCGGTCCGGTCACGGACCCCCGGCTTTTGCCCACAGTGTAACACTGGACCACACTCACGTGCTCCCCCGCGCTGTAGGTCCCGAACACCCACCACACCCCTGTGTGGTAGCGGTCGTGCTATACAGACACGACGTCCAACCCTTCGGTATGCTACAGCGCTGCGGCCTCCGTCGCATGCCCACACTCACGTGCTCCCCCGCGCTGTAGGTTCCGAACTTGAGGCGGAACATCTCGCACTCCTGGCCCAGGAACCACTTGCGCAGGTCCGAGGTGCGGCAGTACGCCAGGCGCAGCACGAAGTGGCTGATGAGGTCGGTGCGGACTTCCTCCTCGCGGGAGGCGGCGCCGCTGCCGCCGCCAGCGCCCCCGGCGGCAGCAGAGGCAGCAGCAGAGGACCCTGTGGTCACGCCCTTCATGTGCTTCTGTTTCAGCTGCTGCAGCTTGTCCTGTGTGGGTGGGTTGTGGTGTGGGGTTCGGAGGGATGGGAGTTAGGGGCCACGCGGGATGGCTTGGTTGAGGCAGGGGCTTTGGTTGCGAGGCCTTGGACCAGGGCCTTTGTGCAGCGGTTCAGACAAAAGCACTCCCATCGTCCCCGTGGAGCTCCCAGGGCCCGCTACACGGTACACGCACAGAGTAGCCCAAGGTTCTTACCAGAAGCTCTTTATCTGTTTTATTTGAATGCCGGAGCTTGTAGGCCTCCATCTCCTTCAGCACTGCGGTCCAAAGGCAGCAGTGCTGAACTGTTAGCCCCCCAACAGGCTGTCAGCCCCGAGCTGCTGCGGGACCGTGCTCCCAAGGCCAAAGAGAGTTACGGACCTGACAGGCGCGCGAGAGCTAAGCGCTCGAACTCCTCCAGAGTGATGTTATCTGTCGGTGCTGTAGTGTACATGCTGAGGTCCGAAAGCATTCGCTCATTGCTCTTGTTGGAATTGTTGGTCGCCGGCCCGGCTGAACTGCTAGCCAGGTTCGCCAGCGGGGTGAAGCTGGAAGGCCCATTTCGTCCTGCGGCAAGGACTTGCATCTTTACGCCGCTAAGATACGGCCGGGGCTGGCTGTCAAGTAGGTCTCTCTCTGAAGTAGGTCTGTGCAAACTAGCGTCCTCTTGTTGTAGCGTTAGATGAAACTATCAAGCAGTTTTAACGTTGTAGCACTGCTTTTCCTGCTGTTGAGGTTGGTCCGGACCCGAACCACCTTTCCGCGCCAAAATAGCGAGGTGCACGTTTATTGCGTACGACCAGGCTACCGGGGTACAATACACGTATATACCAGATGTGTAAACAAGTGTAAGTTTGACTGTGAGTATCGCTGCGTGGAAGACCATGCGACCCCGCGAAGGCGGGGACTCCCTTGCACAACACGTCAGCATATAGCTCATGGACTCAGTTGGGGGGCTTCCACTAGGCGCCTGCGCTATGCAGTGCTACCCTCTCAGCATGTAGTGCTTGGCCCCATCTAAGGCCTGAGCAAATGTAGCGCGACTGAGCGTCAGGAGGAAGCAGGGTAAAGGCTGGGTCACAGGGACGAACGTGCATGTGTGCAGGCTGTGTTACTGATGACATGAACCGGCGCAAGGGAAGAGTATGTACCCCGCCCCTTTGCCAGCAGCGAGATTGTGCTCATTCGGAAGGCCAAAAGGCTGTTAGGGCACCCTGTGCGCAGGCGTAGGGGGTAACAGTGTCGCCCCGTGGCACTGCATGCGCTGCGATGGACTGCATGCAGGACTGTCCTTGGACGCGGCATGCCAAGACAGCACGGGAAGAGATTCTTCACACTTGATTGTTATCTAGGCGACTACCAGTTAATGGCATGGCGTGCGTACCCTGCTCTGCGTTTGTGAACACGACATCGGTTCCGACAGTTCTCACACGGAAGGAAGCCTTCCTCTCCAGATAAGGCGTGGCCAAGTAGCGCGCATTCTCAGCAGCTATAGCAAGTGTCCCAAGCACCATGCCGCCCAGGCGGCCGGTGCACATTGGGCGCCAACAGCCCCGAGCTTCCTCGCCGCTGGGGTCCTTCTGCGCCGCCTCCAAGGCCCTTCTGGAGACCGTTGACTCCGGCAAAAGGACATATGATGAACTGCACGTCGAAGCCATTGTATCACTGCTAGAGGACCTACAGCCCGCAGCCGCGGCACTCGATGACGTGGGCAGGGCCGCGCTCTTTGTTGCGCTCCTGCACTCCATCAGCGCAGCGTTTCGGTGGCCCACCCCACGCACAGAAGACGAGTTCAGGGCCGAGAAGTCCGCCAAGAAGCTATGCGCGGCAGCCACGAATTGCGCGAGGGATCTCTTCAATTTCGACCTCAACGGCGCATTCCTGCAGTCCCCGCAGCACCGCGACGATGCCATTAGGTTAGTCTCTGCGCTGCTGACTGGCAATGCGCTGCACAGCTTTGCGCAGCGGCTGTCGGAAGCATCATCCGCGGCCCTGGATGAGCTGGAGCTATACCAGCGCAGCCAGCAGGAGCTGCAACCGCGGCAGGAGGACCGACCCGTGGGTCAGGAGCAGCGCCAAGGCCGGGCCGCAGCGGGGACAGGTGCACAGGGCAGCAGGCGCAAGCCCGCACAGGGCGCAGCAGCAAGCAGCACCAGCGACCAGGACCTGCCATGCCCTGTACTGGCACGGGTCAGGGTAGAGCAGTGGCTCCCCATTTTGGATGACCTCGGGACGCTAATACACATCACCGCACGGCATGACCCGTACGCCCCGACGTCCGAGCACCAGCCCAGCATCAGCAGCCTCGGCCTTGGCGCCCCTCCGCCCGTCGGCCCCCTGGACCGGGGCCGGCCTCCGCCCGTGTACGCCCTGTACGCTTCCGCTATCGCCTCCAGCGGCGTTCTGGAGCACGCCGCGAGGGCCATGGCGACAGTGGCACTGCTGAGCGGCACCGTGCAGCAGCAGGGCCTCAACCAGCACGCCGGCGGTGGTGGCGGGGCCGGCGGCTGGGATGACTCCACACACAGCAGCTGGGCGATAGAGGCCTGTGCCAGCCTGATGCAGCTGGTGGGCCTGGCGCCAGAGCCTGCCAAGGAGGCACCTTCCACAAGCGGCAGCGGCAGCAACGGCGGCGGCAACAGCGGAAAGGCCTGCCCTCGCGCGGCTGGCTTGTGCCCCGGCCCCTCACCAGCACCGCACGGCAGTACCCGTCCAGTTGGCAGGCAGCCCCACCCGCAGACCCGCTTCGGCCCCTGGTATCGCTACGTGCTCACGTGCCTGGGCCTGCGCTGCCTGCATGGGCTGGACGGCGGCAGTTGCTACGGCATGCCGCGGGAGCTGGTGCGCGGCCTGCCGACCATGGTGGCCCCGGGCACGCTCACGTACGACACAACCACCAACGGACTGCGGCGAACTGCCATGACTCCCCTACAGAGGACCGTGAGCTGCATCCAGATGCTGGGTACCATGGTACGACAGCTGGAGCCCGTGGGGCGTACGATACACGCGTACGGCACGTGGGAACGTGGCACGAAGGTGCACGCCGGTGGCAGCGCCAGCGGCTTGACGCCGCTTCCGGGCGATGGAAGGGCGATGGGAAAGGGACCGTTGGCCGGGTCTGGGAGCTTTGCAAGTCAGGCGGGCGCGGGCGAGGGGCGGTGGCCTGTGGTGGGACCCAAGGCGGCTCGCGACATCAGCCGGCGGGTGGTGGGCTGGGCGGTGGGGCTGGCGCGCGGGTGGGTGGCTGAGGAGGAGCGGAGGCGGAGGGCCGGAGGCGGTGGCGGGGGCGGGAGGGGCGGAGGCGGTGGCGGGGGCGGGAGGGGCGGCGGGTACGATGCGATGGCCGTACTGGGGCTGTTGGGCACCGGGTTCCAGGAGGACGGTGATGAGGCGGGTGCATTATCGCTGGCACGTTGTACTGTGGGGCCGCTTACGGTACAGGCCCTCAGGGTGTACCGCAGTGCGCTGGAGGAGGCGGGTGCGGGGGCGGGGGCGGGGATGGCAGCGGCTGGCGGGGCCGAGGGCGGGGCTTGCGGCCGTGGGGGCCAGGGGCGGCGGCGGCAGGGACGACAGGAGGAAGGGCGGGAGCAGGAGCAGCAGCAGCAGCAGCGGGCGCTGCTGGCGGAGTGGTACGGCCTGGCGTGCGGCGCGGTGCAGTATGCCATGTGCTGGCCAACCGAAGATGACGCTGGCCACGACCTTGCGCAGCTGATGGTGCTGGGGCTGCCGCTGCTGACCCACACAGGTGCGGCCCTCGCGTGCTCCCGGTTCCCCCAACTGCTGTGAGCTACTGCGGTATGCGATGGTGCACGCCACCCTGCTGCTGCCTTGATCATAATATCTATAAAACGACCTGCAGTCTAGTTTCAAGGCGCTGCTGCCGTGTTGCTGCTCACCGTCAAGCCACATCTTTGAGGCACACGGCTGGGCAGCTGACCCCTTGCAACTCCTCACGACAAGTGCAAGTGTTACAGTCCTTCCTTTTAACGACCTTCGACCAGCTGTACGCCTTTCCCGCCCCTCACAGACTGCCTCCCTTCGCACTCCCTGCGCACTCTCAATCCTCTGTCCCACAGTTCGCCTCCCTCCGCTGCCTCCCCCCCGCCTGGCCGCCGCCCTGTCCGGCGGCTACCTGCCCTGCCTGGACACGCTGCTGCGGCGATGCGGCCGCGGCTGCGTGCATGGGGATGTTACCATGACTTGCCACGTGCTCATTTACGAGGGCGGTGTAAGCAACTTGGCCAGTTCGCGCCGCGGCCCTGACGGCGGCATCAGCATCGTCATCACGTACTCCCACGACCTTCCGTGGCTGCTGTCGTACGGCAACCCACGGCAGTCGGCGTCCCTCCTGGCCTCCATGGCCAAGATGTTGCGCAGAGCGGCGCGGAACGAGGTCGGGGGTGTTGCACGTGGCTGGGGCGGCGTCAGCTTTGCGGCGCTGGGGATGGCCACCCTGCAGGACGAAGGGGAGGAGCTGGTGGCGGACGGCCTTGCGTGCATGCTGGCCAGGAATTTGGGTGATGCGTTCGGCTGGATGCAGGAGCGGGCTGGTGGGTGCAGCTTGGACCGCAGCGCACACGCCGCCACCGTCCCCCAGAACGCAGCAGGCGTGGCGGGTTCTGTGGGCGGCAGCTCTGAGGGCGGGGACCCGGGTGGCAGGGACACTGCGACACACCGCGGTGGGGCTGCGCGGCTGCGACTGCTGCTGTCGTTCGCGCTGGCCAGAGTGGTGCCCCCGCTCAGCGCGCACCTCATACGGCAGTGCAAGCAGCTGCCAATGCTGACCGGCGTGCGTGCCTTCGGCCGTGCCAGCGGTGGGGACGCCGGGGCAAAGGCGGACGTCCTACCAACGCTCCTGGCGGGCAGCCTAGCTTGCCTACTGTCCGTGCTGTTGGTGGCACAGAAGACTGTGTGGCGCTGTCGGGATCTGGTGAACAAGGCCCGGGGGGCAGTGGTAGGGCCCGGCAGCGGGGCCGGGGGCAGCGGCAGGGGCAGCGGCGGGGGCAGCAGCAGTGGGCTGGGTGCGCTGGCGGACGGGCTGCAGGGTCTGCTGGATGGGGAGGCGGACATGGCGGGGCTTGTAGGTGCCGCCCTGGACTGCCTGCAGCTGCTGCCAGCTTCCGAGCGCGGGCAGGTGGCGGCCACGGCGCTGGAGCTAAGCCACTGCAGCTTGTTCAGCTGCGCACTGGATCTGGTGCAAAGGGGACCGCCGGCCGCACTTATGACGTGGGACGCTGCGTCTCCAACATACAAGCGGGTGCTCAGCGCTGGCCCGGAGAAGCTGCGAGCAGCTGTGTCTGCGGCACGCGCCAGGGGCTTCTCTGCTGGGGCCAGAGCAGGGGAGTTGCTGCTGCAGATCATGACGGCGTCTCAGCCTGGTGCCGTGGTGCACCCCACACCGGAGGTGCCCCTGTGGCTGCTGGGTCCCGGGGAGGTGGTCAGGGAGCTGGGCGGCAGCTGCTGCTGCAACGCGCGGTGCACGCGGCTGGAGGGGGACAGCGAGGCGGGGGAGGGGCAGGGGCAGGGGCTGCTGGTGTGCGGGAGGTGCCGGGGCGCGTGGTACTGCTGCCGGGAGTGCCAGGCGGCGGACTGGGCGGCGGGGCACAAGAGGGCGTGCAAGGGCAAGTAGGAAATGAGGCCGTACGAGCGAGAACGGAAGGATACGGACGGGTAGCATTTGATGCATGTCGTATGCTCAAAGTTTGTTTGGCAGTCTGTTTGTTACGCACGGAGCACTGCACGTGCCACGCATGACATGCATGCTGCCGTGCAGCAGCGCTCTCCCTAGGAGTCTTTTGTGGGCCCGTTTTGATGTGTACCTTGCCACATTACTGGTGTGTTTCGAATCCTCGATGGTACCACGCGTTGCCATTAAGGGGGGCCCTGTTCGCCGTTTGTGGACGGCACTGTATATTGGTACGCAGCATGGTGCGCCGTCTCGCGCCTTGCAATTGTGTGCGTGGTCATGATATCTGACGGCAATGGCGGGCGGGCGGCGGTCAGAGCCAATACATGTGTGTAGGCAGCACTGGAGAAGCAAGATGCAGCTGGCAAGCGTTGCGTACATGTGTTGGGTACCGTGGCGCAGCATGATGTTTACGGGTGCAGTGTACGGCAGGTACGGTGGATGTAGCGCACGGACCGTACCTTGGAGACGGCAGTCGCCGGCCGATGAAGGACCTGACATTTGCAATCTTCAAGCTGGAATTGCAGCAACCGATAAGGCATGTTGGTGGCATCCGGAAGGTTGGTTTGTGAGGCGCAGGGTGGGGTGGACCGGAGGCAAGACACAATGCAGGACAGCCCAGTCACTATCTTGTCCGTGTAAGCGTCGGCGGGTCGGCACACACTATCTCGCACAAGGCGAGTGCTTCAGTGGCTTTGTTGAAAAACAGCATCATACCCATGGACCGCCCTTGGGAGGGGCGGTGGACATGCACCGTACGCACAGGGTGGACGGTGCCCATCCTGTGCAGACAGACCTCACATAGAAGCCAACACCGCGGTCGGGCGATCTGTTAAAACAGCTGCTGGTATCAATGGTAGCTAATTAACTACACAGGTAGCACCACATGCTCAGGTGCCAGGTGGCTGTCAGGTAGTCAGGGTATCAACGACTGCAGGGCTATTCCCCTGTCCCAGTGCCGGGCACTAGTAGCACGGCCGGCACTGCAAGGCATGGCCACGTAGCTATGTACCCCGCTAGTTTCCGGAGGCACATACGACATGTCGGACAAGCCTGGATAGGAGCCGTGCCGTACGGTATGTGGATATGCAGTTTCATGCCAGGCACTGTCCCTGCCCGCAAGGCTGAGTACCGGTACTGCATGTAGGGAACGTCAGGGGAGCAACCCGCTTCTGCCAGCAGCAGACTCAAGCATCACAACCAGTCCACCCAGCGACCCAGGTCCACCATTACGGCAAGGCTCTTGGATACGGTAGTACTGTGGTTGTACCAAGATTGTCTGCAGCCAAGTCATGACAGTATTTGTAGCATGTGGAGCAGTGTGCGCGGGTTCGCGGCACGGCTCCATTCAAGCGTGTGCAGCAGGGGATTCCCCATTTCCCCTAGTGAGCAGAACCGCCAAAAGTACCACGGCGCCCTTGGACTCCGACACGCCGGTACTACACTGTATCTGCATACGTTCTTATTATCCAGTAGCAATCAAATTTTGTATTGCGCACATGATATGGTCGAGGTGTACCTTTGTGTTTATCGTCAGCAGTTTCGGTACTTTGTCTCCGTCTCCGGCCGGGCCAATGCGTAGTCCGGTAACAATGTTTCAGTGAAGCCTTACTCAACTTTTGAGCCGCAATGCCGCCCAAGGGACCTTCGCGCCCCGGCCGGCAACAGCTGGCTCAGGCGGGGCCGCTGCGGCGCTTTTGCACAGCCTCCAAGACGCTCCTAGACGCCGACGAAAGCGTCAAAAACACAATCGATGACGCATACATCAATAGCATCACAGACACGCTCATGGAACTTGGCGCCACGGCCGAGTCACTCGACGACGAGGGCAGGTCCGCGCTCTTTGTCGCACTCCACAACTGCATCACTGCCGTGCTTCGGTGGCCCGTACCCAGCACAAAGGCCGAGCTACGGGCAGAGCTATCAACCAGGAAGCTGTGTGCGGTGGCGGCGCGATGCGCAAGGAACCTCGTCAAGTTTGACGACAACGGTGCGTTTCTGCAATCACAGCAGCAGCGCGACGCTGCCGTGACCTTTGCTTCCGCGCTGCTGGAGAGCAACGCGCTGCAAAGCTTTGCACAGCGGCTGTCGGAGGGGTCAGTCGTGACCCTGGACGGGCTCCTGCGTTACCAGCTTAACCAGCAACAGCAGCAGCAGCAGCAAGAGGAACGACCCATGGGTCAGGCCCACCAGCAGCAGCAGTACCAGCAGGCCGCCAGTAAGACAGCGGCATCGGCTAGCCACCAAGACAGGTGGCGGCAGGGTACGGAGGCAAGCTGCAGCAGCGCCGGTGGGAGCAGCGGCAGCAGCAGCAGCAGCAGCAGGTGCGGCATCGAAGACACCACCAGCCTGCTTCATTTCGATGTGCCGCGACTTCGGGTTGAGCAATGGCTGCTAACTTTGGACGAGCTGGGAGCGTTCATTCACGCCGTCGCACGGCACGACCCGTACGCCCCGACGTCCGAGCACCAGCCCAGCAGCATCGCAGGCTTTGGCGCCCATGCATCCATGATTGGCCCCCTGGAGCGTTGCCGGCCCCCACCCATACAGCCCATGTACGCCTCCGTCGTTGCCTCCAGCAGGATTTTCGAGCACGCTGCGAGGGCCATGGTCACCGTGGCCATGGTAAGCGCTGCCACAAACTCGCAGGGCTCAGGCTTAGACAGCGGAGGGCAGGCTGAGAGGTCGAGCAGGGAGAGAGCAGGTGGAGGGCGGGCCGCCGCTGGTGCAGGGGCAAGAGGAGGAGGAGGAGGCCGCCGCATCATCTTCGGCAGCAGCTTTGCGATAGAGTCCTGTGCAAGCCTCATGCAGCGGGTAGGCTTGGTACCAGAGGTTGCCAGCATCAAGCCTGCGGCCGGCGGCAGCAGTGAAGGCAGTGGCAAGGGTGATGGTGGCAGGGGAAGCAGCAGCAAAAGCAGCGGCGGCGGCGGTGGCGGCAGCGGCAGCAAAAAGGGTCACGACCCCGCGACCGGCCCATGGGAGCGGCAGCCGCCGCCTCACCCCTTCGGCCCCTGGTCCCGCTACGTGCTCTTGTGCCTGGGCCTGCGCTGTCTGCACGACCTGGACGGCGGCAGCTGCTACGGCATGCCGCCGGAGCTGGTGCGGGG
>VFQN01003321.1_pt1 | contig 23277 bp, 19 predicted proteins | sample 3512371 | NCBI WGS metagenome assembly VFQN01 (sample SAMN10412370, study PRJNA504923) | tailings metagenome | isolation source: Replicate 2 from Balatoc abandoned mine | place: Philippines: Itogon, Benguet | collected 2017-08-28
TGCAATGGAAATATGAAAATTTCGGGGAAAAAATTCCCATTTTTGTGGAAAATAGGGTAAAATAATGACCCTGAACCCCTTATAAAGGCAAATATACGCTATCTGAACAGGGCCACCGGCAGAATAATTTCCCAATAATTCACCCTAGCACCCCCTACCAACTGCTGATCCAATAACCTACTATACCTTAAGCCAAAAGTTACCGGCTCTTGGTTCCACCAACGGGTATCAAAGAAGAGTTCCCCTCCCAATGTGCCGAAATTGAATTGCCTACCGGTTCTTAGACTTCTTCCCACCGACAAATCATAAAAAGCATTTATCCGCAACCGTTGGAAATATACCAGTTGCCCAAAACCCCAATCCGGATACGCAATGGGGAAATGATAATTCACCCCCAACTTGAACATCCTAGGAAAATTGATAGCAGTGTATCCCCTCGAAAAAGGAAAGTTGTCTGAAAAATTATATTGATTCAAAGTATCCCTGCTTTGGATTGCACCCGTGAGTACCCAATTATGATTGCGATGCAAGCCGGGCAGGAATACCGTACCGCTTACCAACATTTGCCATGTTCGGATATTACCCAGTGTTTGCCGATAACGAGTTTGAAAACTTTGTCCCCATCTTGGAAAAATATGTTGTACAGCTCTTTGAATTTGTCCGGCATACAAAAGGCGTAAATCGATATAATTAAAATTCGCATCCCTCAAAAAATTCTTAGCAATCCCTGTCCAGCTTACGGTATTCCTATTTAAGGTTGCTTGTAAAGTCAGATTCCGAAATTGCTTTCCACCAGTGAAATTAAATGGCAATCGTAGTCCGGCGTAAGCTTCCCATTCATTCCACTGCAATAAAGTATCTCTGTTAAGTCGAGCAGATCGTTGCCATGTTTGAGAAGCGCCAAATACCGGTTGTAAATAAGTACCCCCATATACTCCATCATAACTAACGCGATGGCTTTTTTCATTCTCATTATAGGTATACGCCAACTCTGAAGAAAAAGTATTCAATACATTTTGTCCATACAATGTAAAAGAATACTCAGGACGATCATAATAAGGACGCCAACTATGAATATTCAATAAGCGGAATGACTTCTTATAATTTTTCACAGAATAATTACCAGCAACCTGCAATGCACTACCTGTAACAGATTGTTGGATGGAATGATCGATGTACAAAGGCTGTAATGCATCTTCATTCTTTACCTTCTCCCATAAAGGTTGAAAAGAAGCAAGCCTATACCCATCTGCAGTGAAGGCCGAAGCAATTACTTTTCCTTCGCGATTGATAACACCTTGATAAATACCCGTTGGATAAGAAGCCAAACGATAAGGCGTGGGATGATCAGGTCGATCGATGATCGCCCATAATTCATCTCGTCCTGCATTTGTAGTACTGAATAATAAAGTATCGCCCTGCATTTGTAAAAATCCTATGATGCGATTGGTAGGCTTCAGTATTTCACGAGATTGTTGACCTTTCAGATCACTCCAAACGATACCCATATCTCCGTTTTTCTTTCTCTCCACCACATAAAGCCCTTGATCATTTTTTGAGAATCGAGGATAAGAGTATACGATATCAGATTTGGTGAGAATGGTATCCATTCCCTGATCAGCCACATTCATTTTCACAACAGTACTGCCGCCGGAAACATCCATCGCTACTGCCAATACATTCATTTTGTCTGATGCCAGATCGGGAGAAAATAAACGGGTACGAGTTTGTATTGTTTTTAATTCTCCATTTGTGAGGTTGAACAGTTTTAAAGTATGGTGTTCTACATTACCCCATCGTGCATCCGGTTGATAGGCGGTATATAGGATATGTTGATCTCGATAAGTGAAATAAGGATCAATAGCAATGTCACGAACTGCTAGTCTTTCTCGGCTACCATCTTCATGTACTTTTGTAAATACAGGTATTTGATTATAACTATTGTATAAAGTAATCACCGACCCATCTTCCATCAAATATGGAAACTGATCATTCACTACATTATTTTTTTCAACGCCAGTAATCCATTTCGGTTCAGTGGAGGAACTACTTGTCCATTGTGAGCGATAATAACTCAATGCATCATTTACAAATGTTGAAAAGGGAATACCGGTATGTTTTTTTACAGCTCCTTGAAAAGGATACATCAAGGGTTTAAATCGTGTTGCATCATCCGTTACTTTTTGCCAGAGATCATTACCATATTTTTTTCTTCCGTATGCTACCAATAAATAGCCCAAATCATAGTGATCAGGTACGAAATGACGCAGTGATCCATTTCGGAGTTTCATGTAGCTATAATCCTTATTCGAAAAATGTAATGATTGGTAAGCACTGAAAAACTTAGGTAAACTTCCTCTACCTTGTCTGGTAAACTGTGTTTCAGTATATACCGCATCCCCTTCAAAGAACCAATCAGGAATACTAGTAGCATTGGCAACAGCCTGCCCTTCTTCACCAAGCACCAGAGCAGCCAATTTTGATAACCCTTTATTGAAATTGCTGTACTGTTGTACATGTCTGAACTCATGAATAGCCAAATTGGTCAACCAATCTGCAGCACCTAAATTGAATGCATTTTGTGGCGCCGTGGTATACAATTCACTTCTAAAAGGTGCTAGTCCAACATACCCATTAGATATCAATGTTCGGTGTTGCAATACCATGCTCACTTTCCGCAGCGAATTACCTAAACTGTTGCTATTTCTTTGCTGCAAACCATGAATAATACCGGCAATAGTAAGCGCTTGTTGCTCTTGTCCGGCCGGAAACACTACACGAACTGTATCAGTATCAATTTGCTTCCATTTCTGAGAAGATGGATTTCCTCCGAAACGTTGAGCAAAGGATGAACTAATGATGGATAAGAAAAATAAAACGACCAAGAATCGCATGAAAATGGATTTATAACCAAGATACGTAATCCATTTATTCGAAGATGTATTGAGGAACCACAGAAGATCATAAGACCTTCTGTGGTTGAAAATATTACATAGGAGAACTGGTCAGATGAATCTTGGTCATATCCAAATACTGGTTCTGCAGCTGATGAACAAAATGAACGTTGGGGTTATGTCTTCTATCTTCCCGATACCACATTTCCATTTGCGAGAAATCACCTGCTTTAGGTGTTACAATACGAAAAGATCCTTTCATATATTTTACTGAACCATCATCATTCGGTTGTTTGGCAAAACTGAGCTTCAGTAAGGTTTCTTCATTTAATGGAATGGGGTGAAGTTGGTCCTGACTGAACCAGAATTCCTGTACATCGGTTTGAACACAAACCTGTTTTTCATCTCCGTTCAGGCGAACTACTTCTCCTTCCCACATTTTTCCCTCATACTCCGCCATTACATAGTCGCCGATTTTGATGTCGCTGAATTTAATCATATGGCAATTAGTTTTAGGACCATAAGTTAAGGAATTTTTGAATTCAAAAAAAGACTCTGTGCGCATCTATGTATTCAGCAGCAATTATTCTTTGCCACTGAATACATAGAAATACACTGAAATTTATTGTTTAGAAGATTTCTTTTTTGCTAGGGCTTTTTGTTGGTTTTCAAGTACCCTGAATTTCACGATGGTAGAAATGAGTTTCAAAGGCAATGGCTGGTCCAATGGAAATTGAATTGCTCCTTTTGAAGTATGATAAGGCTTTAATTCTTTCTGAAAATTGGCTACCCCTGAAGAAGACGGATAAAAACCGATATGATTCTTCATGGCAGCAAAATATACCAGATTCCCATCCTGATAGAAACAAGGCATCCCATAACTGATCTTCTCCACTGCTTTTGGTGCAGCCTTTTGAATCGTGGTACGCATGGTCATCAACAACTTCTGTTTATCTGCCGGAAAATCTTTGATGTAAGTGTCGATGTCGGGGTAGGATTTCATCAGTATTTTTTTAAGTGAGCAGTCAGTAGTGAGTAGTGAGTGTTGTTTAAAATATTTTTTGTGAATTGTCAATTGTGAATGGTGAATGATGAATAAAGCTAAAAACACAACCACCCCCCTTCCCCTCACTACTCACTACTCACTATTCACTATTCACAATTGACAATTCACCATTCACCATTCACAAAATCATTCCGCCCAACTCATCGTATATCCCGGGTTCTCTATCTCTAGGGCTTCTACTGTTAGTTGCAACGGATGAAAAGTATCAACCATTACAGCTAATTCTTGGGTTTCTTTTTTGCCAATGCTTTTCTCTACAGCACCGGGGTGTGGACCATGTGGTATACCTGCCGGGTGAAGTGTGATCATTCCTCTGGTTACATTTTTACGACTCATAAAATCACCGTCTACATAGTACAAAACCTCATCACTATCTATGTTACTGTGATTGTATGGTGCAGGTATGGCATCAGGATGGTAATCATATAACCTTGGACAAAAACTACACACCACAAAATTGTGCGCTTCAAAGGTTTGATGTACCGGTGGTGGTTGATGCACACGTCCGGTAATAGGTTCAAAGTCATGAATACTGAAAGCAAAAGGATAACAATACCCATCCCATCCTACTACATCAAACGGATGATGTGCATAATGGAGTCCATACATGATCCCTTTTTTCTTTGTCTGAATCAGAAAATCACCTGCTTCATCCAATGTGAGCAGATTTTGTGGTGTTCTGATATCACGCTCACAGAAAGGTGCATGCTCCAACAGTTGTCCGTATTTGCTGACATAACGTTTGGGATAACGGATCGGACTAAAACTTTCTACAATAAATAAACGATTATCAGCTGTATCAAATTTGATCTGATAAATAGTACCACGTGGTATCACCAGATAATCACCATAAGCAAATGTCAGTTGTCCGTATTGCGTGATGAGTACTCCACTGCCTTCATGAATAAAGATCATTTCATCTGCATCAGCATTTTTATAGAAGTAATCTTTCATACTTTCTTTCGGTGCAGCTAGTACAATATGACAATCATTATTCACTAATACCGGTTTTCTGCTTTTGAGATAATCTGCTTCAGGCTTGATATGAAACCCTTCAAAGCTGCGATGTTTGAGCATTTTTTCTTCGGCAACACGTGGTTGTACGTTTACCGGTTCATCCGTATGAATGATTTGTGTCGGCGGATAATGATGATAGAGCAATGAATAATCATTACTAAAACCTTCTGTTGAAAATAGTTGTTCGGAATATAGTGAACCATCGGTTTTCCGAAATTGTGTGTGACGTTTATGAGGAATATTACCTAATGTATGATAATGTGGCATGGAAACTTCGTTTAAGATTCAAGAATGAAAAGATAAGTTACAAGCTGGGGCTCTAAACCCCCGAATAAGCTACTTGCTTTCGACCAATGCCAGAGAGAGCATGAGGAAATAATATTTCCATCTGCGTTTATCGATCCAGTATGTGAAATTTCGCTTAAATGGCATAGGTTGCAATTGCTAGGTGAAATTAGGAAAGTTTATGAAGAAAATTGGGATTCTCTCTGATACACATGGATTTTTAGATGAGGCAGTCTTTCGTCACTTTGAAGACTGTGATGAGGTATGGCATGCCGGTGATTTTGGAAATGATATACTAGCTGAACAATTGCGATCTTTCAAACCATTAAGAGGAGTGTATGGAAATATTGACGGACAAGATATTCGCTCCTATTATCCCGAACTACTACAATGGACTTGTGAAGAGGTAAATATCATGATGTTGCATATTGGTGGTTATCCTCCAAAATACAATAACAGGTCTAAGCCTTTGATACAACAATACAAACCACACTTATTCATTTCCGGACATTCACATATTTTAAAAGTGATGTATGATGATGCATTGAATTGTTTGCATATCAATCCGGGTGCCGCTGGTAAACAAGGATGGCATAAAGTGAGAACGCTGGTGAGATTGGATATTGATGGAAAAGAAATGAAGAATTGTAGAATTATTGAATTAGGAGGAAGATGAGGAACTCATATTGAATCATGAATATTGAATGATGAAGTTATAGGGTGGTGAAGTTATAAAATGTTAGATGGTTGGATTATGACCAGCGGTATTTTTTAATGAAGATGCTTAGTCATATCCACTATTAACACCACTCATCACATTTTAACAAACACCCATACCAAGACCACTCTTAAATTGTCGTTCTAAAATCTATTTACATGAACCGATTTACCCGCATGCTTCTCACAGCATTGTTTTTTTGTCTCTTACAAACCACCACTTATGCCCAAAATAATGAAGAAGCTGCAGCCAGGGCTTGTCTTGAAAACTATATGAGTGGTGTAGGCGACCGCGTAGAGAAAGCTTTTCACCCCAGTGCTACCATGAAGTACACTGATGTCAATACCGGTGAATTTAAAGATGTGCCTATTGCCGAATATATTGCGCGTGTAAAGTCTAATACAACACCTCCTAAAAGAAGTATCAGTATTTTGTCATTGAATATTGAAGGCACGGCTGCCAACGCTAAGATTAAGATTGAAACAGAAACTGTGATTATGTATGACTATATGAATATGGTCAAGATCAATGGTGAGTGGAAGATTGTGAGCAAGATATTTTCAAGGATTAATAAACAATAAATTTTCCAATAGCGATTATTAAGCAGGCAAGGTATTGCCTGCTTTTTTTATGAAATTTTATCTCCTCATTAGAAATTCGTAATTTTTCAGGAAGTAAATCAACCTATATGTCATCTACTGTTAACCGTCGTGAGCTTTTAAAGTTTGGATCCTTAGCAGCCCTTGGAATGGGTTTGCGTTTACCTTCATTTGGTTTGGGCAATGAAGAAGGCATCTTGCGCAACTACGGCATGGCAGATGGGCTGATCAATTTAAGTTCTAATGAAAATCCTTATGGCATATCACCTAAGGCGAGAGAAGCTTTATTAAGCGCTTTAGGTGAGGCACATCGATATCAATATAATCATGCTAATCTAAAAGACTTTAAAAAAGAGTTGGCTAACTATTATGGCGTGAATGCAGATCAAATACTTGTGACTGCTGGTTCAGGTGAAGCCCTAGGCTTATTACCACGTCATTTCAGAGGTAAATTGGTAACAGCCAATCCTACTTTCGGCATATTGCCTGCTACCGCAAAAATGTTAGGGAATAAAGTTGTAGAAGTACCTCTTACTGTTGATCAAAAGCATGATCTACCAGCCATGTTGAAAGAAGTTGATAATGAAACGGAGCTCGTGTATGTGTGCAATCCCGCCAATCCAAGTAGTACGATCGTTTCTCCTGCTTCCCTTAAGAGCTTTTGTATAGAGGCTTCCAAGAAAGCTTATGTGGGTGTGGATGAAGCCTATATTGATTTTCTGGATGCACCGGATAATGAATCAATGATGCAACTGATCGAGCAACATCCTAAAGTATTTATCATTGGCACTTTCTCTAAGATACATGCTATGGCAGGTTTGAGAATAGGTTGGGTGATAGGACATGCTACATTGATCAAATCACTATCTGACAACTATTTCAACAGAACACAAATGTCGCTTTCAGCTTTATCGATGAGTGCTGCATTAGCAAGCTTAAAAGATCATGCATGGCATAAACAAAGTAAAGAGAAAAACGCAGCAGCGAGAGATTATGCTTATCAGGAATTGAAAAAGATGAATATTGATGTTATTAAGTCCTACACCAATTTTCTCTTCTTCCCTATCCCAAATTATTCCGGCGACTTTGCTGCAGACATGCTCAAGAAAAACATTTTTTTGAGATCCTCAAACTATGTTCATGGCAAATGGGCCAGAGCTAGTGTTGGCACTATGGATGAGATGAAAGCATTTATTGAAGTGATGAAAGGGGTTAGAGTGTAGGAAATGTAGAACAGAGAAATATCCAATATCCAATTTCGAAGTTCGAAATTGGATATTGGATATTTCTCTGTTTTTCTGTTCTTATTTCTAAAGCAAATACTCTTTCAATTTTGTTTGCAATGCTTCTTTATACGACGAGCTCACAGGTAATTCTTTATCACTGACTTGAACAGATTGAACATTGGTTTTTTGAAGATGTTGCAGATTAATGATATAAGAGTTATGGATGCGGATAAAAGAAGCAGGTAAAGATGCTGCCATATCTTTCATACGCTTATATACCAAATGCTTTTCATCCTTGGTGTGGATCTGTAAATATTCTTTGTGTGCTTCAATAAAGAGAATATCTGAGAAGCGAATATTGATGACTGTTCGCCCTGACTTAATAAAAAACAAATCGGGCTCTTTAACTGTAGGCTCGATAGGTTCAGATGGAAATATTTGTAATTGTAATTTTTGAATGGCTTGTAGAAAGCGTTTAAAAGAAACCGGTTTAAGCAGATAATCAATGACATGAAATGAAAAACTATCCAATGCATGTTCTGCATACGCAGTGGTGAAAATAATACGTTGATCTTTAGGTATTAATGCAGCCATTTCTAATCCGGATAAAGCGGGCATATTGATATCCAAAAAAACAACGTCTACTTTCTGTTGCTTCAGTAACTCCATCGCTTCGAGTGCATCGTAACACTTCCCTTTTAGTTGCAACATGGGGAGTTTGCGGATATAATCTTCCATTAATTGCATGGCCAGTGGCTCATCTTCAACAATTAAACAAGTAATTACATTACTCATAAAGGCAAACTTAAAACAGAAGTGTATTGACCTTCTGCAGTGGATGTAACCAAACTATAATTTTCACCATACAATAATTGTAACCGATTACGCAAATTGGTAAGACCCGTACCTGTCTTACTTATATCTTCTGAAACCACCAATCGATTCCGAACCATTATATTCAAATATTGCTCATTGACTACAATTTGAATCCTTATAAAATTATCATCTCTTCGCTTATCGATACCATGCTTAAATACATTTTCTACCAGTGGAATGATAAACATGGGAGAAAGGAGTACATCGTCAGTAGATTCGGGTTGTTCAATTGTTACTTGCAAGGGATAACGCATCCTCGTATTTTCAAGATCAATATAATTACGAATGAATTCCATTTCCGTCGTTAAAGCGATTTTATCTTTTGGTGCCTCATCTACAAAATAGCGCATGATAGACGATAGCTTTTCCAATAATGCGGCGGTTTGCGGAGATTCCCGTTGTGCATAGAAATAAATATTGTTAAGCGTATTGAATAAAAAATGTGGCTGGACCTGCGATTTCAAGAGACTCAACTCAGCTTCAACTTGTTTACGTTGCATCGTTTGTTGCTGCTCTCGCAACTTGAAGTAATGGATACAGATATAAAATAAAATACTCGTGAAATAGATCAATAAACTTGAAGTCATTGTTCGAATAACCGCCGCCGCAGTTAATGATTCAGGTTTAGGGGCATAAAAAGTATTATAAAACCACATACTTATACCCGTCCGATACAATGCGGCAAGTATCAACAACAATAAAGATCCTAATCCATAGATCCAGAAACGCTTTCGCTGATAAAATACAGGAATGAGATAGCTGGCATTCCCATAAATAATCAACATGTATGAGGTAATAATGATAAAGGAATAGACCAGTGACTGCTCTATTGTATCAAAGTGAAGCAATGTCAACACATTGACGCCAAATAGTAAAATCCAAATAATCCATTGAACCTGTTGCAGATTAATTTTTTTGAAATCCTTAAGCATATCATCAAAACTACTATGAAAATAGTAGGAAGTGCTAAGTTTCAACCATTTGGTTATTTCTTTCAACGGTTGATAAAATATGATGGGTAAATGGAGTTATTAAAAATAATTAGCCAGTCGTTTAATCTCTATAACATTTTCCACTCTGCTTACCCATTTTTACTCAAAAAATATGTCGAAAATCATTGTCCTTACAGTTACGTTTCTTCTGAACAGCATTATTTGTTGGTCACAAAAAACTGATACCATTACCATCACGCCTGAACGAATCAACACCAAAGTATTAATTCCAGGTACACACCGTTGGCTAGTATATTTCAAAATGGGAGCTGATAGTCCTAGAACCCTATTCAATATTTGGTCGAGGACCATTAAAAAAATCATACATAACGATAAAGACGCTATCGAAGTAACACAGGTATGGGAAGACAAAGACAGCATTATGCATACGACTCGCTCTATTTCAGATGCTAAAGATTTCAGAACACTGTACCATACATCTTGGTGGAAACAACGAGGTAGCTCTACTTTTGATTTTAGTACCGGTGAATATATTTTCAATGGTAGACCATTGACACCACAAGACACAGCACAAAGAATGAAAAGTCTTAGAAGTGCTTTTGATAAAGCCATGAATCAGTACACATTGAATTGGCATTTAGATTTAGAAGTATTCCCATTGTTACCGTATAAAAACAATGTCACATTCCTAATCAACTATTATGATCCAGGATTCCAAGAACCAAAATGGGTACCTTATACAGTTACAGGAAGCGCTAAACTAGCAGGCTTGGATGGACAAATGATTGATTGCTGGTTACTAGAACACACTGAACGTAATAACAAAGAAGTATTCTGGATCAGCAAAAAAACAAAAGAGGTATTAAAGCTGGAACAGCAATTTGGTCAAAGATTTCGTTATAAAATAAAATTGCCATTTAGTAATTAATTAATGATTATGAAACATCTCCACATACTTCTACTCACTGTACTGATATGCATTACTTCCATGGGACAAATAGGTACGGACCTGCAAAGCCCAAGACTTTTTGCACCAGATATTATATCAACAAGTTTACAAGAGTTCAATGCTAGTTTTACGCCAGATGGTAAGAGGCTCATTTTTAGTAGAGCTACTGTTGGTTGGGGATATATTGCCATTTACACATCAGAACTAAAACAAGGTAAATGGACTACTCCCAAAGAGGTTTCCTTTACTGGTATTTATAGAGATACTGAACCCTTTGTTTCTTCTGACGGCTCTAAACTTTATTTCATGTCTGACAGACCCGTTAATGGAAATGCATTTAAAGATTTTGCTTATTCTTTTTTTTTATGTAGAATTAAAAAATGGAGTTCCCAACTCAGAACCTGTTCCTGTTAAAATACCTTTACCAGAGGGACTAAATGGCTTATACCCATCAATATCCAAAAATGGCAATATTTATTTTCATGCTCGAAGCAATCAAACTGCTGATATTTATGTAAGCAGATTGAATAATAACAGTTATCAAACTCCTGAAAAACTTTCATTTAATACAAATGAATACAATGATTATGACGCCATCATATCAAAAGACGAATCATTCGTAATATTTGTGAGTTCAAATCGAAAAGGACAAGGAGGTAGTGATTTGTGGATCAGTTATCAGGAAGAAAATAATCAATGGTCTGAACCCATTAACCTAGGCAAAACAATAAATTCAGCCGGAAATGAAGGTGCACCTGGTTTATCACCTGATAATAAAACGCTATTCTTTAGTGGAACAAGAGAAATCATTCAAAGAGATGAATGGATTAGAACCGGAACTAAGCCTTCGCCTTCAACAATTTTAAATACGTATAAAAACGGACTGATGAATATCTATCAGGTTTCCATTACAGATTTTCTTAAACAGAAATAAGCTGATAAAAAAAGTGATCATTCGATCATGAAATGCATATATGAATGCTTCATGTCCGAATGATCACTTTGCTATTATTTCTGATTACATCCCAGGCACCAATCCCCTTGCAATTGGCTCACCTCTGAAAGGCCAAGGCACGCCTGCAAGGATGAGTAATAATGCTATGAGAAAGTAAAAAAATGCTTTTCTATATTTCACTTCATCGCTAACAGATTTCTTTGCCATTCCATGAGCGAGTGTAAGAAATACGATTGCTAAAATCATAGTGATAGGATGTTCAAGCCAATAGAAGCGATAAAATTTATCCTTCATCATGCTTACACCTTCAGGCAATGTAGTGGTAAAAAAACCATACCTACCTGCAGCCCACTGGTACAAACCTAATAGCAGCGTTGTATGACCTGCAATCATTGTAAATAACCAAGTCTTTTTATCACCGGGGGCAAATGCTTTTTTATTTTGCCATCCACTCCAAGCTTTCACAATAGAAACCAATAATAAAATCAGGATAACCCAACGAAGCAGGTTATGTAAATGCAGTAATCCGGTATCCATATGCGTTGTTTTGTTTGTTGCAAGATAGGGAACCTAGTTGATAGTCCATGGTCCATGGCTAGTAGTTCATTGCTTATAGTTTATGGGTTATAGTCCATAGTCCATGGTAGTACCGTTTAGTCTGTATCAACTATATGCCATCACCCATGGACTATTGACCATGGACCATCGACTACCTCCTACTCAACCCAATCAGCTATAAACAAATTGGTGTCGCGTGTTCCTCCGTTGTTTCTGTTGGAAGCGAAGATTATTTTCTTACCATTTGGGCTAAACATTGGGAATGCATCGAATCCTTTATCGCGGCTGATCTTCTCAAGACCTTTACCGTTGATATCGGTGAGGTACATGTTGAAAGGAAATCCTCTTTTGTATTCATGGTTGCTACAGAAAATAATACGCTTGCTGTCTGGAGTGAAATTAGGGGCCCAGTTGGCTTGTCCAAGACTAGTGATCTGTTTTGCATCAGTTCCATCTGCATTGGCTACCCATACTTCCATATTCGTAGGTGCTACCATACCATCAGCCAATAGCTCTTTGTATTCTTTAATCTCAGCCTCAGTTTTAGGTCTGCTCGCTCTCCACACAATTTTTTTGCCATCCGGACTAAACCACGCTCCTCCATCATATCCTAACATATTAGTGATGCGCTTTTCTCTTCCGGTAGCGAGATCCATTACGTATAATTCAAGATCACCGTCTTTATCACTACAATAAATCATTTTTTTTCCATCAGGAGAAAGTGTTGCTTCGGCATCATATCCTTTAGCAGTGGTGAGTTGTTTGACTATTTTACCACTGGTATCTGCCATGAAAATATCGTAGCTACTGTACAATGGCCAGATATAACGATTGCCATATTTAGCACGATCAGGCGTGGGTGGACAATCACTGCTTCCTAAATGTGTGGATGCGTAAATAATATGTTTACCATCTGGCAAGAAATAAGCACAAGTGGTTCTACCCTTTCCTGTGCTTACCAATTTCGGCTGAAATTTTTCTCCAGGTTGTGTGGGTACTTTACCAATAAAAATTTGATCACAATTGATACCTTCTTTTGCGTAAGTCTTTTGAAAAATGATGTATTTACCATCATAGCTCCAATAAGCTTCTGCATTATCGCCACCAAAAGTCAATTGCTGTACATTTTTGAAATGCTTTTCACCTACAAAGTGAACAGTATCATTGAAAGTACCTTGCGCAGTAGCAAAGAAAGCGGACAAGGTAAAGAAAGAACAAAGAATAGATGTGATTCTCATATTATTAAATAAGGCGCAAAATTAACGGTTAGACTGACGGCGAATTGTCAAAGAATTGTCACCTGCTATATGCAAGGATGATCGGTTTTAACGCAGTTTTGGTGCAGTAGCATTGTAATTTGCCCTGGAATAAGCAGATGCTTCAGTAATTTTGCTCCATGAGCCGATTTTTCATCTTTGTTTTTTTCCTCACCCTCTTTGCATGTCAACAAAAAGAGAAGAAGACCTCCGATCAGAAGACTATTATTCCTGCAACTGCACAAAAATTGTATGATGAAGTAGCTACTTATCCAGATAGCACAGCCCTACGCATTCAGTTGGTGAATACTTTAGATAGTCTTGGTTCACTGGATTTAGCTTTGGCACAAATGGATTCATTAATCGTGAGAGATAGCGTTAATTATGGCATTTGGTTTCATAAAGCACAATTGAGTGAAAAAGCAGGCGATACTTCCCTGGCATTGCGTTCTTATGATAAAGCCGCACGTATCTATCCTTCTCCGGATGCTTTATTAAGTATGGCGAATCTTTACGCGGAAAAAAAAGATGCCAAAGCAATCATGCTATGCGATCAGGTAGAGCAATTAAGATTGGGCAGGGAATATTTGGCGCATTGTAGTTTTATCAAAGGTGTATATTATGCCAGAACAGGAGAACTAGTAAAAGCATTACCATCTTTCGACCGTTGTATTGCTAATGATTACCAATATATGGAAGCATATATGGAAAAAGGATTTATATACTATGATACCAAGCAATCTGATAAAGCAATTGCTGTTTTCAATCAAGCAATAGAGATTCGTCCAACGTATGTTGATGCTTTTTATTGGTTAGGTAAAATACATGAACGAAACGGTGATCAAGAGAACGCTATCAAAGAGTATCAACGGGCATTGGTACTAGATCCTTCTATCCAAGAAGCAAAAGATGCTTTGCAGCGGTTGGGGGCTGGTTAACAAATATGTGTATTAAAATACTTCTACTTACAACATAAAATCGCAATTTCGCGCCATAAATCATTTGTATGCCTATTGTTGCCCCATCATTATTAAGTGCCAATTTTTTGAACCTACAGAAAGATTGTGAGATGTTGAATGAAAGTCAGGCAGACTGGTTTCATTTGGATGTGATGGATGGCTCTTTTGTTCCGAATCTAAGTTTTGGATTACCGGTTATTGAGCATATCAGAAAAGCGACAAGCAAAATCTGTGATGTACACTTAATGATTGTAGAGCCTGAAAAATATGCGGAAGCATTTAAAAAAGCCGGAGCTGATGTATTGACGGTGCATTATGAAGCTTGTACACATTTGCACAGAAATTTACAACAGATCAAATCACTGGGCATGAGAGCAGGGGTAGCACTGAATCCACATACACCGGTTCATTTGTTAGCGGATATTTTACATGATATTGATCTGGTTTGTTTAATGAGCGTGAATCCGGGTTTTGGTGGACAACAATTTATTCCTCAAACACTGGTGAAGATTCGTCAGTTAAAACAGATGATACAAGAAAAAAATCTGCATACACATATTGAGATAGATGGCGGCGTAACACTTCAAAATGCAAAATCCATTTTAGATGCCGGCGCCGATGTACTCGTAGCAGGCAATACCGTCTTTCGCGCTGAAGACCCGATTGCTACGATTGCGGCGTTGAAAGCGTTATAGAGAAGTGAGAGGTCAAAGGTGAAAAGTGAAAGGTCAACTAAAGACTAACCCTTTTCACCTTTCACCTTTCACCTTTCACCTTTGACTTTTCACTTTTCACTTTTCACCCCTCACCTCTCACTCATCCAATCCTTAACCCAATCTTCACACGCCCACATAAGGCAATTCACGAACTTTAGTCAACCAACCTATCCACATCTGTGTATAATATGTATTAGGAATTGTCCTGCTTAAAAAATTAAATTTGAGAAGGATGGTTTGGTTAAGTACAAAAAGATCCGTGAACCTAAAACAGTAAAAGATTGACAGAAACAATCATTAACCTCGAAACCGTAAACCCCATTGAGTTCTTTGGTGTCAACAACGGTAAGTTAGATTTGCTGAAAAAGAAATTCCCATTACTAAAGATCCTCTCCCGCGGGACACAAATTAAACTGAGCGGGGCTCCGGAACAGATCGAATCAGCAAAAGAAAAAATTGATCTCATTATTCAGTATCTCGAAAGAAACGGTCATCTCAGCGAAAATTATTTTGAACAGATCCTTGGTGGTGATGATGCAGAAACGGTAGACAACTTTGTAGATAGGAATCCGAATGATATACTCGTGTTTGGTCCGAACGGTAAAACGGTAAGAGCCAGAACGCAGAATCAAAAGAAGATGGTACAAGCAGCCGACAAGAACGATATCGTGTTTGCGATCGGTCCTGCAGGTACCGGTAAAACGTATACTGCTGTAGCCTTAGCTGTACGTGCTTTGAAGAATAAGTTGGTGAAGAAGATCATTCTTACTCGCCCGGCTGTAGAAGCAGGTGAAAGTTTAGGATTCTTACCCGGTGACTTAAAAGAAAAGATCGATCCATATTTACGTCCATTGTACGATGCATTGGATGATATGATTCCTGCAGATAAGCTGGGTTACTACATGAGTACCCGAACGATTGAGATCGCTCCTTTGGCATATATGCGTGGACGTACGCTGGACAATGCTTTCATCATTTTGGATGAAGCACAGAATACAAATGACCTTCAATTAAAAATGTTCCTGACACGTATAGGTGCAAATGCAAAAGCGATCATCACCGGTGACCCAACCCAGGTTGATCTTCCAAGAAATATGAGAAGCGGCTTAGACAAAGCAACCCGTATCTTAAAACAGATCGATGGAATCGCTCATATTGAATTGAATGAAGAAGATGTGGTACGTCACAGACTGGTGAAAGCCATCATCAAGGCATACGATAAGGAGCACGAGAAAGAAGAACAGGATTACCAACAGGGAAGAAGATAGGATTTTTGATTTTTTGATCTTTGATTTCTTGATTTGGAATACATGTTCAATTAAATCAAGAAATCAAAGATCAAAAATCATAGATCTAAATGTCTTCTAAAATTTCATGCCCCAATTTATCTCTCTTGGTTTTGAGATATTTTTCGTTGTGTGGATTGGGAGCTATTTCAATAGGAACGATATCTACGATTTCGAGACCATAGCCTTTTAATCCGGCTCTTTTTCTTGGGTTATTGCTCATCAGTTTGAGTTTAGTGATACCCAATGAACGAAGTATCTGGGCACCTACACCATAATCTCTCTCATCCATCCCAAAACCTAAGTGTAGATTAGCCTCTACGGTATCCATTCCTTCCTCTTGTAGTTTGTATGCTTTGAGTTTATTGATTAAACCAATGCCTCTACCCTCTTGATTCATATAAAGGATAACACCCTTACCTTCTGCTTCCACCATTTTCATGGCTTTTTGCAATTGTTCGCCGCAATCACAGCGGAAACTACCTAGTATATCTCCTGTGAAACAACTGCTGTGTACGCGTGTAAGTACTGCCTCATCTGATTTCCACTCACCTTTGATCAATGCCAAGTGTTCGGCGCCGGACATTTTTTCCTTGAATGCCACCAGCTTAAACTGTCCGTATTTAGTAGGCATATCTACTCGAACCAGTTCTTCGATCAAAGAATCACTTTTCAAACGATAGTCAATCAGATCTTTGATAGAGATAATCTTCAACCCAAATTTCTGAGCAATAACCATGAGTTGCGGCAAACGTGCCATCGTACCATCCTCGTTCATGACCTCAACCAATACGCCAGCAGGCTCTAATCCGGCCAATCGAGCAAGATCAACAGTAGCTTCGGTATGTCCTGTTCTTCTTAAAACACCCCCGTCTTTGGCTTTCAGCGGGAAAATATGTCCGGGTCTACCCAAATCTGAGGGTTGGGTATCCGGATGAATCAATGCTAAAATAGTTTTAGAACGGTCTTGAGCAGAGATACCCGTGGTGGTACCTTGTCCGATTAAATCAACCGAAACAGTGAAAGCGGTTTCGTGTAGAGAGGTATTGGATGTCACCATTGGACTGAGTTCCAATTCTTTACAACGTTCCTCGGTAAGGGCGGCACAGATCAATCCCCGACCTTCTTTACTCATAAAATTGATGACTTCAGGGGTAGCATGACGGGCAGCAATGATAAAATCACCCTCATTTTCTCGGTCTTCATCGTCTACCACTATGATCATTTTGCCTTCACGTATATCTTGAATGGCTTCCTCAATTGTATTCAGTCTAATATTTTCCATTGTTGGGCAAAATTACATTTCATCTCTCAAAAGGGTTTACTCATTTGGGAATCAGGGTTATTTTTCGTTGAAAAATGAGAACAATTCAACAAAAATGGCTGAAAGAAGGGCAAAAACTGAACAAGAATCGTTTATCCGACCAAAAAGCCTGCGGAAGCAATATTTTGTTAACATTCTGTTGAAATTCATAGGTAATTATTTGCTTTCTTTGCAGCTGAAAAATTAACATTATGCTAAGTAAAAGACTCTTGCAATTTGTGATTGCGGTTTTACTGATGCCGGTTCTTACACTGGCACAAAGTACTACCAGTAGTTTGAGTGGTACTGTAAAGACCAATACAGGCGAAGTTCTGGTTGGTGCAACCGTAACAGCAACCCATGAGCCTACCGGTACCGTTTATCGTGTGCAAAGCCGTACAGGTGGTCGATTTGACATTAACAATATGAACCCTGGAGGTCCATATTCAGTAGAAGTATCGTTCGTAAACTTTGCGAATGAAAAAAAATCAGAGGTTTACCTGAGTTTGGGTGAATCTTTCAAACTTGATTTTGCTTTGTCTAGCAAAGCCACCAATTTAGGTGAAGTTACTGTATCAGCGTTGCGCAAAACAACTGAATCATCTGGAAAAGGTGGTGCTGAAACTGTTATTGGTCGTGATAAAATGGCCAATTTACCAACAGTAGGAAGAAATCTTCAAGACTACCTACGTTTTACGCCTCAGGCCAAGCTAGCAGGTAGTAATGGTAATGTGGCAGGTGTATCAATAGCTGGACAAAATAACAGGTACAATTCATTCTTTATTGATGGTGCCGTAAATAATGATGTATTCGGTCTAAGTTCTACTGGTACAAATGGAGGACAAGCAGGTGTAGGACCTATTTCAGTGGATGCCATTGATCAGTTTCAGGTAGCTATTTCTCCTTTCGATGCCTCTATCGGTAACTTTACAGGTGGTGCTATTGCAGCAACTACCAGAAGTGGTACTAATAAAACTGAGGGATCTGTTTACTATTTTTATCAGAGTCAGGATCTTGCTGGTAAAACACCTTTTGGTTTAAAATCAGCTGCCACTAAATTCGCTCCTTTCACTGCTAAAACCTATGGTTTTAGAGTAGGTGGTGCAATCAAGAAGAATAAATTGTTCTACTTTATTAACGCAGAGCAAATCAGAAACACCCGTCCTCAACCATTTGATTACAGTACTTATAGAGGAGGTGCTTCGCAGTCAGACATTCAAAATCTTGCGAATTATTTAAGAACAACTTATAATTATGATCCAGGAAGCTTCTTGGATAATCCAGAAAGAACAGAGTCTGAGAGAATTGCTGCGAAAATCAACTGGAATATTAACGATAACAACAAGTTCATTCTTTCTTATCGTTATAATAAATCTGAAAGAGAAAATACAGTTGGTTCAAACAACTCTACCATTAACTTTTATAACAATGGTGAATTTTTCCCTTCGATTACGCACTCACTATCAGGTGAATTGAGAAGCACTTTCAGAGGTGGTGCATCTAACCGTTTATTGATTACATATACTGGCGTGAATGATGACCGTGGTACACTTGGTTCACCATTCCCTCGTGTAACTATTAATGACGTGGGGGCCACAACTGCTACTATACGTTTTGGTACAGAAGAATTCTCTACAGCGAATTTATTACAGCAAAAGAATATTGGTTTGTACAATGTGTTCAAATTGAACTTTGACAAACATTCTCTTTCTATTGGTACTGATAACGAATTGAGTAATTCTAACAACGTATTCATTCGTCAGAACTATGGTTCTTATACTTTCGCATCATTAGCTGATTTTTATAACGCAGCTACAGTAAGACCAAACAGATATGTACGTTCATTCTCTCGTTTGGATAATAAGAGCGATGATACAGAAGCTGCCGCTAAGTTCAATACTTTGCGTTTAGGCTTGTTCATCAATGACGAGATAAAAGTTAGCAGTGATTTCACCATTAATTTAGGTTTGAGAGCTGACTATACTAGATTCCTTACTACTCCAAGAGAAGATAAATTCTTTAATGATACAGCAATTGCTGCTATCAGCAATTACTACGATTTAAAAGGCGCTCGTTCCGGACAAATCTCTTCTCCGAGAGTAGCTCTTTCTCCGAGAGTTGGTTTCACCTATAGAATACCTGAAGAGAATTTAACCATCCGTGGTGGTTTGGGTATGTTTGTTGGCCGTGTACCACTGGTATGGCCTGGTGGAGTGTACAACCAAAATGGTGTTTCATTGGGTGGTGTAGATATTGCAGCTTCTACCAATCCTACTGCAGTTCAGCCCCCACTGTTCAATCCTAATCCGTTTAATCAGCCTGATGCAAATACATTGGGTGTAAGAATTGAAGATCAGAAAGGTCAGGTTGACTTGATCGCAAAAGATTTTCGTTTGAATAAGTTATTCCGTATTTCATTAGCAGCGGATAAAAACTTTGGTAACGGATGGTCTGGTACCGTTGAAGCTATCTTCAACAAGAACATTAATGAGATTTACTACGAGAACGTAAATATTCTGCCACCATCTGTTACACTTACTGGTAATGGTGGTGATACTCGTAGAATCTATACCACAGGTAATGCTCCTACTAGAATACCGATGCGTTTTAACGGTGTGAATCCTTATCAGGGTAATATCTTCTTATTAAGTAACAATGAAGGTCCTAAAGGCTATTCTTACAACTTTACAGTGGGTGTTACCAAAGTAATTCCAAGAGCTGGATTTAGTTTCAATGCTAACTATACTTATGGTCAGTCTGTTACTACTTACGAGGGTACCAGTAGCCAGAACAATAGCCAGTGGAATAACATGATTAATGCACTGGGTAGAAACTTTGTTACTAGAAGCAATTCTGATTTTAGTCTCGGACACAGAATCACAGCTTATGTATCTAAGAAGTTCACTTATGCAAAAGGTGCTTTGGGAACTACCATATCATTGTTTTACACTGGTCAGTCTGGAGAGCCGATGTCATTTGTGTATAGCAACAGCTTGATCCGCGATGTTAACAACAACAACGCGCGTGATCTGATCTATATTCCTACAGAAGCTGAACTTGCAGCAATGACTTTTGTAACTTCTGGAGGTGTTTCACCAGATGCACAGAAAGCAGCACTGAATCAGTACATCAATGACAACAAATACCTAAGAAGCAATCGTGGTAAATACGCTGAAAGAAATGGTTCTAGACTTCCGTTTACCAACATCATTGACTTGAGTATTAAGCAAGATTTCAATATTAAGGTGGGAGGTAAAAACTACCAGTTCCAGTTAACTTACGATGTGTTTAACTTTGGTAACATGCTGAACAGAAACTGGGGACGTACTTACTTCTTAGGTAACTTCAGTTCTTATGGTCTGATTGCAGTTAATAGCTTTACTGGTACAACACCACGTTATACTTTCAATACTACTAACGTAGGTCGTACACCATGGGCTATCAGCAATACATCTGTGCCATCATTTGCTTCAAGATGGATCAGCCAAGTTGGTCTGAGATTCAACTTCTAATGCTGAGAAAAAGAATGATTGAAAATAGAGAGCCGCTACTTTTTGAGTAGCGGCTCTTTTTTAGCCCATAGTTAATAGTTCATGGTCCATAGATTATGGTTCATGGCAAATAGTTGATTGTAAAAAAAGTGAGGTTCCCTGTAGTTGCCAATGATAGCAATCCTAATTTCTTACTATAGACGATGACCAATAGCGATAAACCATGGGCTATGGACCATCGACTATGAACTACAACCCCCACCCCCACTTCAAAAACGATGGGAAAGCGCGCGCCCAAGTAGGAACATCATGTTTACCGTCTTCCATTTCTAAATAATGAATATGTTCATCGGTATAGCCTTTGGCTTTCATTTCAATGATAAGATCTAAAGCATCATCAATACTATCTATGATGCCATTTTTATTTCGGTCTTCGGCTTCATCTAATTGTCCGCATTGAATAAATGTGCGGATCCAGGGATAAAAGCCTCCCTTGCGTATTTGTAAATGCATCAGGCGATCCTTTTCATCTTCATATCCATCATCATAGCCTTTTCTTCTCCACCACAATGACCCACTGAATACCCCAATTCGATTGAATTCGCTCGGATGATTCCACACAATGTCCATCGCACTCAATGCCCCCAATGAAAAGCCCGCAAAAGATTTATCCTTGAAGGATTGTATCAAAGAAATCTTTCTGATAAAAGGTAATAACTCATCAAAAATAAATTTGGTATACAAACCCGCCTTTGCCCCCCTTCCTTTAAAATCGGCCGCATAAGCAGTTCCATATTCCATTTTCCGATCCTCACCACAATGAATACCCACCGCAATCAAAGGTTGAATTTCTCCATCAGTGATCAGTTGATCCAATAATTCATCAAAAGGCATTTTAGGAAGGTCTTGCCCATCATTGATCAATAACAAACTCAATGGGTCTTTTCGAAGAGACTCCACAGGCAAATACAGATCAATCAAAACTTCTCTTTCTAAAAACTCAGAATGAACCGTATGTCTTGTTACTTGAATAGACGTCAGGGATATTTCAGAGGGAACTTCAGCCATATTTCAAAAATAAAGGAATGGAAGAAAACAAAGTCAGAAAGTAATTCAGATTCAAGCGTTAAAATCCTATGGAGAAGAATTTATATTCCAAAAAATCTGATTAAATTGAAGGGACAAATCAAACAGACCTCAATTCTAAACTACTGCATTATGAAAAAGATCGGCATTTTGTTTGGGCAGGAACGAAGTTTCCCCATGGCCTTTGTGGAAAGAATCAACAGTAAAAATATCCCCGGCATCATGGCCGAACCTGTGCGTATCGACAAGGTAATGCAGGGCGAAGCCAGTGGTTATGCTGTTATCATCGATAGAATTAGTCAGGATGTACCTTTCTATCGTGCCTTCCTGAAAAATGCTGCCCTCTGCGGTACAGCAGTCATCAACAATCCTTTTTGGTGGAGTGCTGATGAAAAATTTTTCAATAATTGTCTCGCAACCAAGATCAATGTTCCTGTTCCTAAAACAGTCATCTTACCATCGAGAGATCTTCCGGCAGATACTTCCGATCAATCTTTTAGCAACCTCGCTTATCCGCTCGATTGGGAAGGAATCTTCAACTATGTAGGTTTCCCTGCTTACATGAAACCTTTTGCCGGCGGTGGTTGGAAGAATGTATATAAGCTTACCAGCATGGAAGACTTTTTTGAAAAGCACAGTGAAACCGGAGAATTGGTGATGCTTTTACAAGAAGAAATCATTTTCGATGAATATTATCGTTGCTATTGCATCGGTGGTAAACATGTACGCATCATGCCTTATGAGCCACGTAATCCACACCATTTAAGATATGTAGCTGATTTTAAGCCTTCGAAAGAAAGACTAGCGCAAATGGAAGATATTGTATTGCGCATCAACAGATATTTAGGATATGATTTCAATACTGTTGAATTAGCACTGCGTGATGGTGTGCCTTATGCAATTGATTTCTGTAATCCGGCACCGGATGCCGATATCAAAAGTGTGGGACAAGAAAACTTTGACTGGGTAGTTGAAACGGCAGCCAATTATGCCATTGAAAAAGCACAGTCGCAAGTAGATGGTGCAGATAACCTCACTTGGGGAGAATACATTAAACGTAGTAGTGCCAAACAAAAACTGATCT
>VFQN01003322.1_pt1 | contig 23270 bp, 44 predicted proteins | sample 3512371 | NCBI WGS metagenome assembly VFQN01 (sample SAMN10412370, study PRJNA504923) | tailings metagenome | isolation source: Replicate 2 from Balatoc abandoned mine | place: Philippines: Itogon, Benguet | collected 2017-08-28
ATATCGCGCAACGGCAGTGCTTCCCAAGGGCCCATGCACAACGTATGTTTCTTGAAGCGCAGCCTGGGCCGGGTAGGAGGCGGATTACCGCTGATAGGGGGTGACGGGGCGTGCTCGCGGGCGCGCATGCCATTTGCGCGCGTCCTGGGGCTGGTCCAAAGACGCCATATTGCCCAGTAGCTGTGCATTATAGGAGCCCCAGGGCAACACGGTTCTGGTTTCACTTACCTGTGCCTGGTTGGGCACATGAAAAGCGACGTATGCAGGACGCGGTCTCTGCTCGCACGGTTTGCAACCGGTCGGCGAGCAGCGTGTTGGAAGCCAGACTTGCATTGCGGCAGCTAAAATAGCGCTGCCTTCCAATCAGACGCTTAATACGTTGTGCAGCAACCCCTGACGCTCCGTATCGTTGCCGAGGTGGGGCTATAGAGAGTGCAGCCATGTGAACCAAGCGTGAGTGAACGTGCAACTCCACCAGCAACAGCTGTTGGGGTGTAGCTTATGATTTAGCGGTAACAGACATGGCAGGAGGGCATGTTATGGCATGTACCGGTAGCAGGTGGGTCAATGGCAGACGTCCGCCGCAGTCCGCCGTGTGCTGGCAGGTTGTGCCTGGTGGGGTGATCGTGGCACAGCAACCCCTGATGACACCTGCCATCAACAGAAAACGCGCGTACCCACCAGGCGATGAGCCGGCTGCCGTTTGCTGGCAAGGTGCATGTAAGGGTGGGGGAGGTCGGGATGACAGGGGAACTCTCCTGGCACATGATGGCCACCTGACCAGGGGTGCTAAAGGCACTATGAGATATGGTGAAGGCCCGTAAGGCAACGCCGTTCATGTGATGCGTGCGTTTCATACTTGTACCCATTGACTCGTTGCGTTGGGCTGCTTCGCCCTAGCATTGGACCAGGACCTCTTGCCCTGGGTGTGCCCGTCCCCTGGCTCCAGCCAGCCAGCCCCGCGCGGACACGGAAAACACTCCAGGTTCACCCGGGTTCACTTGCAAACCCATTCCCAGGTCTTCATATGGTATTCATTGAGGCCCCTGCGCTGTGGTTGCACTTCAGCTCGCTTCACACGCGCTCCTGCGCCCAACGGCAGAAAGCGCATGCCATGCGGTACCAGGGCTTGCTAACCTCAGCCTGTTTGACAACGCCAAACCACCCTTAATAGTTGTCAACCTCATATCTGTCGCATGGGCAGGTCAACAGGTATGCAAAGCGCTGTCCGGGCCCTGCTCGGCGCCCCGCAATGTTGGCCCAAACGAGGAGGTCCCGCGAGCAAGTTAGCCCTTTCAAGCAATATGTTACACCTTCATGTATGGCCTGTAATGAACAGGACTGCGCGGGAGGGGCCGAAAGACCATTTTCGCCAATTAGTCATCGGGATGGCCCCACGTGGGGCCTAGTTGCATACCCCTCTCCCCTGCTGGCCTGGCTGCGCCTGGCACGCTTTAGCAGTTTAGCTTCATCCCCTAGTCGGAAGGCTCGACACTGCATGCGTCGCCCTTCGTTTGCAATCAGCCAGTACCTGTCTGCAAACGATTTGTGCGTGACCGCGTTTCACATTTACTGTACTGTACGGCAAGCATTCAAAATGCCCTCCCAGTAGTTTGGGGGCAGGCTAAACGGACAGGCCATACAGTAGTTGATACCAAACAACGTGTCACAACGGCCATGTTACAGCATATTAAAACGCCGGTACATCCAGAAGGGTACACCCTGGTACACCGTCCTGGTGGCACGACGGCATCACCAGCCCAGTGATGCAGCTGCGGGAGAGCGCTGCCACGAACCCGTAGCTCAACAGCATCGCAGGACACCGGCAGCAGCTGCGGCAGCTGCAACAGCCAACAATGCATAGCACGCAACCACCAGCCGTGGCGAAACGCCGTGTGCTCATGTCACACGGATGTCGAAGCAACAGCTTTCCTTGGAATTTGCCCACGCCACACCGCCAGCCTGCCTGCAATACCTTTCGTTACCCAAGGAAAGGTCGCAGCGTAAACCCCTTCCGGTCCTGCCCACATATCCCGCCTCCATTGTCGCAACGGACGGCGCAGTGGCTTCAATATGCTGTGCAGTGATCCACTCCACGCGCTGGCCTCCGCTCCATGCCCCACATCAAAGTCTGCAGCAAGCCAGCAGGAGGTTACGTGTTAGCTTTAAACTAGGCCCAGAATGCACCCAAAATCATTATCGGGAAGCCAGCGGGGCGCCAGGTACCTCGCGGCATGCACTCACAGCACGTTATATCGCATACACCACCACCGCGGCCTCCGCCCCCAAGTGTGTCCTCCCGACCCACCTGTGCTCAATGACGTTCATGATCTGCAGCGGCGACAGCACCGCCAGCCCTCCGCTGCTGAGCACGGGGTCCGCCGACATGCCGCTGCGCACGAAGTCGCCCCGCGCGTGCTGCTTGGTGGCCGCCGCGTCACCTAGCGACGGCGCAGAGGCGGAGGCCTTGGTCGGCGTCCCGTGAGGGTTCCCCCGGGCCTCGCGGGCTGCGGGTGGCAAAAGGTGGCCACAAAAAGTCAAACAGTGCAAGGTAGTGGGGCGTTGAGCGTGAGATTAGAGGTGGCTGGAGGGGGGCCTGGAGGGGTCTGATGATTCTGATCCTTTCTTTTGGCAGAGCTCAACCACGGCTGGAAGTACCGGTATCTTCACGCGGTGGCGATGGGTGCGCAGCCAGCCTTTTTGGACCATAAGCATGAGCGCGCCGAAGGCGCCCCACCTGCGCGCGCCTTCTCCTGCGCCGCCACTGCCGCCACGCTGGCCCGCCGCATCACGTCGGCCGCCTCCTCGTCGCCCAGGGTCAGTAGCCGGGCAGCGGCCTGGGAGAGGATGGGGATGAGGATCTTGGCAATGAGGAAGTGCGCGGTCTTTCCTCATGGTCGGCGCAATTTCATAACAGTATGGCCCGGTATTGCGCTAGTAACTGCATTGGTGCAGAGCAGAACGTCCACTCCGCCCAGCTCTCCTAAGGACCATTCCGTATTGGTTGCGGCCAGTACACAAGCAACACATGGCTCAGTAGACACCTTACGCTCAACGACTGCCTTGCCCTTTGCTCATCATACTTCGGCAGCACCACACACCTGCAGCTCGCGAAAGTGCTGGCCGCCGGCCCCGGCACGCCCCCTGGTGCGGCCCGACGGTGCGGCAGCCGAGTCGTCTGCGGGGGTGCCGGCAGCGGCTGACACGGCGGCGCGGCGGCTGTACGGCGCGAAGAGTCCCGCCAGGCCCGCGACGTCGGCCGCAAACTGGCGTGCGCCTGCAGGCACGGTTTGGATGAACGCTGGAAACTATGAGCGGGATACATCACAGTGTCCACGGTAGCACGTGAATGGGCTGGCGGACGGGTTGGTGCAGACACGCTCGCCACAGTCCCGTAACCCTCTAAAGTCGTAACTGCGCACACCCACCCGCTCGCGTAAACTTGCTCTCCGTTGCAATGAAGTTGAACATGAAGCGGTTGATGGACAGCGCGGCGCCGCGCCACACGTCGGCGAAGGTGCTCTTGTCGCAGCAGGAGGACAGCCGCGCCAGGGTCAGCTGCAGGGATCGATTCAGCGCAACACATCAAGAGTAAGATTACGGATGTCAAAACAAAGCCATGCGCAACGGCGACGGCTGCTAGGGTGGGTTGCAGGGCGCGTAGTCGCATGTGAGAATTGTCAATGGTCAAAGCAACGGACAGCCGTGCGAACCCAAACGCGTCCGACCTGCAAGAACAGGAGCGCAGGTGTGAAAGAGGGCGTGATGGAGCCCGCGGGCGCGCCGTCCGCCTCCCCCTGCCTCCCTGCTGCGGCTGCCCCAGGGTCCTCCCCGTCCATGTCCTCGGGCGTGAAGGGGAAGGTGGGGTTGGCCTCGATGGCGTGCCGGTAGGCCACGGACGTCCTACGAGGGCGATGGCAGCACGAGCACGGATGAGCTCAACTGCGAATCATCTTTGCAGCACGGTACCACGCATCCTTCATGTTCGGTGCGCACTCCTAGCTACCATGTTCTCAAATTGAAGCCTTTCCTTATCGACACATCGATGCGTACGCACACCCCTGCAGGACAGCCATCCACGAGAGTGTGTCCAGAAGGCGCTCACCTGCCGAACCCCAGCGCCACCTCCCGTGCAAGCTTTAGACACCCGTCGCGGTGCAGCCGCGCAAAGCCGCGCACGTACTCCCCCAGCACCGGACACCGCGCGCCGCCCGCCGCGCCGCCGCCGACCGTGCTCTCCGCCCCATCCGCCCCGCCGCGCCCGCCCGCCACCGCCGCCGCCACGCCGTCCCTCAGCGCTGCGCGCCCCGGCGACCCCATGCTGCTGCTGCTGCCGCCACGGCCCAGCAGTCCCCATAGCCCGCCGCCGGCGCCGCCAAGCTTGCCGCCGGCGCCGCCGGGGGTGGCGGACACGGGGGTGCCGGCGCCGCTGCCGCCGCCGTCGGGTGTGGGCGGCGGCGGCGCCAGCGCGTTCAAGGCCGCCACCAGCGGGCCCAGCTCCGTGAGCAGCAGCGAGTGCAGGTAGTCGTCCAAGTGGTGAGCGGCGCACAACGCAGCGCACACCTGCATGGATGGAATGCCCAGAGGGAAATGTGCAGCAACGCGTCGAGACGCACCCTGTTCCTCAACGTTCCGCGAGAAAGCTAGCCACCACTGTGCATGGCCACCCATCGGCAGAAACCACAGACGGATACTGGTGTACGCCCACGTTGAGCCGCTGTCCCCCCCGCACCTTGGGCAGCCCCTCCTCGCTCAGCGCTGCGCCCGTGGCCACTGCGCCCTCCACCACCCGCCCCAGCCGCCGCCGCAGTAGCGCCAGCAGCGGCCCCGCAGCGGCGTCCAGGAAGTCGCGCTGCGCCGTGGGGTAGGCGGACAGCCACCTGCGGGCCGCCAAGGGAGGGCCCAGGTGCGGATGTGGAGGTTTGGGTGGCGTAAAGGGGCTTCACAAGCACCAGTGGCATAGTGCAGTGAAGGCCATACAGCCTGGCATGATCCCGAGCGCCTGCATCGGGGTTCTGGGAGCAGGTACTGGAGACACATGGATGGATACGGGGGTGACGTAACAAGCCATGCCACGGCAGACGCTCGGCTCACCTGGACTGCGCCACCAGCCGCCCCAGCAGCGTGACCGCCTCCGCCGACACCACCGACGGCCACGTGTCGCGCTGCCATGCCGCCGAGCCGCTGCCGCCGCCGGGGCGCCGTGCAGCAATCTCGTCCAACGCAGCGGCGCCCATGGCCCTTGACACAGCCTGGCAGTCGAGTTGTCCAACGGCACACATGTGATGCTCATCGCTGCACCTAGTGCCTGCATACTGCCTGCATACTGTACGTTGTGGCTAACCCAGCAACGGCACCGCTACGCAGACATGTGCGTGATGGCAGTGCCCTCACCTCTTCGGCTGCCACCAGGGACGAGTCGTCGTACGCCACCGCCTCCGCCGCCCGCAACACCGTGCCGCCCTCCGCCTCCGCCCACGCCTCCAGCAGCGCGCTCCTGCGCTTGGCGCCGGAGCCCATGCCCTCCCCTGCCTCCTCCCTCCCAGAGGCACCAGCAGCCGCACCCTTGCCCTCCTGCTGCTGCTGCTGCGCCGGCGCCGCCATGGCTGCCGCCACGAACCGGTGCTGCATGTCGGGCGTGACGCCGGGCAGCGAGGACGGGTCCAGTGACTCCACGGGCCTCTGCCCACCGATGCGCGTCCCTGCACGCGGAGAGCATTGCAGCAGCGCTTTAAATGGTGCTTTAGTGCATTGAAGGTTTAAGCCGTCGGCACACATACCGCTTGCACGCCAACGGCTTTACTGGCATGGCACGCAAACACATCTCACTTGACAGACCGGAGCAGTGCAACCTTCCTAGCCCCGCCTGTCCCCTACAGCAAACTGCGCAGCGTTGCAGTACCTGTGCCCCTCGCTGCCGCCGCCAGCAGGCTGCTCGCCTTGGCCGCCGCCGCCTCCACCTCCGGCCCCGTGGCACCCAGCAGCGGCAGCAACGCCACGTCGTACGCCGCCGACGCGTCCATCAGATCCCGCCACAGCGCCTCAGGGTCCGACACGTGCTGTACGGCAGCGGCAGCCGCGGTTGTCGTACTGCCGTCCACGGCTGCGGCATCGCCGCCCGAGGGCGGCGGGAGGCCAGGGGCGCTCAGCGCACGCGGGGAGGAGGCGTCTGATGACATGCCGGCTGCTGCGGCTGCTGCCAGCATGGCGGGGATGCGCGTGTCCAGTAGAAGCTGCAGCACCGCATCTTGGAGTGCACTGAAGGGACGACGGGAGGACAACACTTTCAATCACAAATGCCAAACGCGCAACTGGCACACGATGTAAGCGAGTAGACGCTTTGAAAGTGCTAGGGCGCTAGCCAGTCAGCAAACGGCAAGAAGGATCTTTCTCTGATTTGCAAACGCACCGTGTAAACTCGGCCGGCATGTTGTAATGCGGCTTCAGGCCCAGGCATCCCAGCATATCGTCCAGGGAGGACAGCGCGTGCGCATGCTGCCGTACAAACGACAGCACCGTGCCGTACAGCCACGCGGGGCGGTCAAGGCGACCAGTGGGCGCGGCTGCGCAGGGACATGAAGGTGGGCAGAACAGGTGAGCAGGTACCGGTACTCCTGGACACAGGGCGCCACGTACAAAACAGGTTCATGTGCCGAGGGCAGCATCTCACCGGGATGGAAATGCGATCGCAGCTTGGCGGCCACTGGCTCGGCTAGCGCCTGCGCCGCCCACAGTAGCGGCTTGCCGGCCCCCGCGCCCCCGGATGACGAGGCGGCGGCCCCCTCGGTGTCCTGCCCCGTTGCGGCGTTTGCCCCGTCTCCCTGCGACCCGGCGGCACATGATGTGCTCGCTTCAGCCGTACATGATGAGGAACAACCTTTTGGGTACCGTGTGGCACGTGCCGTCCATGTTCGCGGTCACCCACCCACCTCGTCTCCATCCTCGCCGGGTCCCGACAACAGCGCCCAGAACGCTGGCCGGTTCTCCACTGCCATCTGCAGCACACGCACACCAGCGTACACCAGCGCAGGGGCGTTAGGCGGTCCGGGGTAAAAGTACTGCGTGCCTAAGGCCGTCTCGCCGAGTGCACAAGGTGCGTCACTCTACTCTGCCTCGTTCCCTGGCAACCTGTTGACCTGTTCCTGTGGCGAGACAGCCCACCTGGTGGTGTGTCAGCGCCGTCAGCACGCCAACCAGCCGCCGCGCCAGAACCGGGTGCTGCTCAAAACCGTCAAACATGCCCTCGTCCCCGTCCGCGCCTGCCGCCCCTGAGGCCCCCTGACCGCCGCCGCCGCTGCCGTCGGCGGCTGCCCCCGGCGCCAGTGGCGGCGGCCACGCCAGGCGCGCCATGAGGTCCGCCGCGGCGGCCCGCAGGCGGCGGCACAGCTGGCCGCTGACGCGCGATAGGCGCGACTCCAGGGAGGAGTCCAGGCCCGCCAGCTGGGGCAGCTTCTGCAGGAGTTGATACCATACGGGGACAGGTAGCGTAACCAAGCTGAGCATGTGCGCGCATGACCCGAAGAGCTTCTCATACATGCCCTTCTCCGGGGACCCCTCCTCCCTTCCCACCTTGAGCACCTCCTCCTTGGCCTTCCAGTGCGCCTCCACCTGCGCCACCTGGCTGCGGGCCGTGGCCACGGCGGTGGTCACGGCGTACGCCGACGACACGTAGTCCGCCTCAGCGGTCTCCCCTGTTGCCACCTGCATGGCACAGCGAGGCGAGGCACATCGTGTCATGGTCTTGAAGGGGCAGTGCCTCGGGATCAAGTCCACAGGCTAGTGTTTTGACTCGGACGAGCATTGGTTGCGTTTGGGGGGAGCGCGACAATGGATGGCAGGCGTGGCAAGCATTCAAGCATACGGTAGGTACAAGTGTAAACCAGGCATGGCAAGCGTGACAGGCTGTTGGGAGTGACGGCAGGCCGCGCACCTCCTCCGATGTGGCGAACTCCTCCGGATGCGGCAGGGACAGCGCCTCGAAAGCTGCAAAAGCGCGGCCAGCCTCGCGTGCCGCCTCGGCTGCCACCTGCAGAAAGTGCGGTGACAGCAAGCGCATCTTAAGTGTCGAACTGACAGGACTACCGGTACAGGGCGGCGCACTTCTCAGCACCCCGCTGCCCAGTACCAACAAGCATGGCATCCTTTGTCCCCGGCTCGCGCCCGCATCACTCCAATCTTACCCTTACGGACCCAGTCTCTGGCATTGACCTGCACCAAGGCCGCCACTGCCACCCAGAAACCTCCACGCTAGCTGACCTGGCCCCAGGCCCTCGCCTGGACCCCTCCCTTACCTTGAGCACCGCCAGGTAGTACCTCCCCTCGCCCGCCACGTCCATGGCCGCCACCATGCCGGGGATATCCCCTGGCAGCGCCTCTTCCGCGAACTGCCCCGACCCCAGGCTGGGCTCCAGCGCCTCCAGGGCCTTTTCAGCGCACTGCGACACCCAGATGCGGTATTGTCCCCGCTGCCGCTTCAGCAGCTCCAGTTGCTCCTCCAGATCCTCCTGCTCCTGGTGCTGCTGCTGGCTGCCTCCCGACGCCGCCGACGCGCGGTCTCGCCCCGTCCCCGCCTCTCCGCCGTGGCCGTAGCCGTTGGCCGTTGCGCCCCCGTCCATGTCACCGTCCGCAGCACCAGCGGCGTAGGCCTCCGGGTCGGACACGGTTGACACACGCTGCAGCCTGCTACCGGCCCGGTTGGATGTGCCGGAGGAAGGCGGATACCCTCCTCCGTACTGCGACGAGGCAGCTCCATACGCTGCACTGACTGCAGGGCGGCCAGGGTCGTGCCCGTTGACAATCACGTCGTCCTCCACCTCCATGACCGGCTCCTCCTCCTCGTGGTCCCCGCCGGCAGAGCTTCCATCTGGGGTGTTACCTTCCGAGATGACGGTGGGCAGCACCCCAAATCCAGGAACGCCGCTGGGGCGCATGACTCCGCTGGATCCTCGTCGGGCGGGGGAGCTGGTGGTGGGCACCACGCTTGACCCGCTGCTGCCTCGAGCGTGTACCCAGGACGCGAACGAACCAGCAGACTGGCTGTCAGGGGTGTCGTCCAGAGAGCTGCGAGCAGATCGTGAGGCTCGGCCGGCGACCAAGGCCGGGAGTTCGGGCTCTGAGATGTTGTCGTGGGGCACGTGGGGGTGCGAGTGCCCCAAGAAGCCCCGACTGCCGGCGTTGCTGGTAAACACGTGGCCCTCTTGGTGGTATTGCGCGTGGTATGCGCTAGGACGATCGCCCTCTAGACCCTCGTACGACGGAGCTGTATCCGCTTGCCCCGCTTCCATAGGAGGCGGCAGGTCCTTGGCGAGGGGCTGTAGTGGGGCTGTGGTGCTTGGGTGGCCGTGAAAGTTTACGCGCCCGGCTGTGCCAAGCCGGACTGACAGAAATGTCACGTTCTATTAACAAGGCCGGAAGGCTAGCTTCGTCACTGATAAGCTTGAGGCAATGCCAGTCACGATCCAGACTCACTGTGCATACCTCTAGATCAGCTCTTTAGCTTCAAAAAGCCTGTGTATGCCGACGCTACGTGTATTTCCATACCAGGCAAGCGTAGTTTGCCTTTTCAGCCATCGGCTCGTTCGGCTGTCAAGCTGGTCCTTGGCCCCACCTAAGTTCTCTCCTCAGCACATATGTTGGTGGCATGGGCTAAAAACAATGGACGTAGGCTGTAGATGTGCATGAGCCGGAATGGCAATTCGCCAATTCCGTAGTCATACCTCATTCCCGTATCGCTGCAGCTGCAGCCTGTAATAGTTTACAGCAAGGTTTCAAAATATGCAAGTCTTGCTGCCGATTACGATGCTCGAGCTACTTGAAGTACAGTATTGCGACACAATGTCAACAGGTGCCCTGCTTACCCTCGGGAAAGCGTTAGCGCATGTTGCTTTTGGCTAGGTCTGTACCGTTACCGAGGGATGCGGGGTTGAGTCGGGCGGAAACTGCCCCGGAAACCATATTATAAAACGGAGGCCGGCTATGGGCTCTATCGCTGTGCCTGACTGGGCAGTTGTGACTGGTATAAGTACAGCTTCAGGGACATTTACTTCTCCGCACGAGAATGGGGGTGCTTATATCGGACGGCAGGACGCATTGCTTCCCTGCGTGTCGCTGGAGGAGAGCTCCGTAAGCAAGCAGGAGCAGGACATGCCAAAAGGTTTGCCGTTGGCATCGCAAGGGGCCATTAGCAAGCTGGGGCACATGAACCAGCACGGAGGTCGACCCTCGCCAAACCATGCCGCGCGGGAGCTTGACCTTGCGGAGAAGGGCCTTGCTGCACTGCCCGTGGAGCCATCCAAGAAAATAGCAAGCTTGGAGAGCGACAGGAAACGCGAACCTGGGCGAAGCGCTCACTCGGCGCAGTCGGCACGGTCCAACGTGCCGGAGCTCACAGCAATATGGACAGCTGCAGCGGGGCTCAAGTCGTCGTCCAGCACGGATGACTCTGGTATCCGCTGCTGTGGCTTCTTGCGGCATGGGAACGGGTCTGAACCTTGCCCCGCACCCTGCACCCGGGCGTGGTGGGGCAGGCTGTGGCGTGGCATGGTGACAGAGTGGCAGGTATGTGTCAACAACCTCCGATGCTTCGCTGTGCTGTTCACTTGTTGGACGTAACGTGCGCTACACCAGGCGCAACACTGGAAGCGCGTTGTCGCATGAGTTGCATTTGCACTTTTGCGCACAATGCCTCTTGAAACGATGCGCTTGGAAGCCGTACACTTTTGCTGGCGTGCTGTGCCGGTGTGGGCGCGTTACACGTTTGCCGCCCGTCGAATTCCGCCGCCTAGCTGCGTGCACACAAAGCAATGTGCACTCACCAGCAGCATTGCGCCCAATCTAACGCGACCGCCACCTGGACCGCAGAAAATGAGCCAAGCGGTGCGGAGTAAGCCGACAATCCTGCTGCCGGGGTTCCTGGTGATGGGCCTGGTGGTCGGGCTGGGCGTGTGGGCGGTGGTGGCGTCTGCAAACTCTGAGATGACGTACCGCCACGAGTCAGCCCTGAAGGTGGGCTTTGGCAGGGGGACGACGGTGGTAACCGACGGAAGGTGGCATCACGGCCACCCGGTGCTTCCTTGTGGCCATGCACAGCTTGCCAACTTCTATGTGTGTAGGCATCCAGGCCCGTGTATTTGTGTCGTGCACGGATACGCACCGCCAACCGCGCCACTACGTATGATGCCAATACGCTGTGCTTTTTGGTGACTGGGGGTTTCCGACGATGGACGATGTCCGGGGGGTTCTCCCGTACTCCACAGCTTGAGTCCCTGTCGTACCGCTCTTTCCTCGCTGTACAGACCGCGCAGGACAAGGCGCTGTACATCCAGACGGAGCTGGACAAGACCTTCATGCCGGCGTACGTCGTCTCGGCCATGGTGCAACAGGTATTCCACGCATCCGCGACATTGATTGCGTTGTTGTTGACCGCAGGGCTCTCGCTGTACGTCTAGTTCTGTTTTGGTCCGGTGTGCGGGATATGAATGCCAACACCGGGAGCACGACCTCCATGCTATGCATTGCTCCCGTTGCAAAACGTTTTTTCGCGTCTGCTGCCCCGCCTTGCATGCCCTGTGCTGCAGAGCTACCAAGACTACTACCCGCCACAGCCACCAGACCTGTGGGACACGTTCGAAAACAAGTGGTACCTGGTGCACCCAGCCTTCGACAAGCTGTCTGACGAGCTCATAAGCTTGACACGGGTGGGTGCGCGACATGCTCTCGTCGCAGCTTGCCATGTCAACATGCACTGTCCTCAAGCGAGGGAAGGTCGTTATGCCTTGCATGGTGTTTGGTGCGCCAGAATGGGTGCATGCCCCTGGCGTCTTTGGCACCCAGCAGTATTGCCAGTGTTGCCTAAACGACCGGCAGCTGTATGCGGTCATCTGAGGGACACAGGCCGCGCTTCTGACTCCATAGCGCAACGTAGTGAGCACAGGCACGCCATACCTTCTGCGCCATACGTGTAAGGCACTTGACCCATTTGACGGACACACTGGCCCGCACGCCTGCCTTGACTGTCTACAGGCCGGCAGCGTGCGCACAGTGTCCGCCATCCCCCACGGCATCATTCGGACCATGTACCCCCTCAACGGCACGCACAACCGCGACGACCGAAACTGGGGCGCCATCGGCAAGAACTGGCTTAACGACGAAGTCAACAAGGCCGCCTTAATGACCTCCCTGTCCACACGTGGGTGTCGCGGGCATGGCTAAATCTTGGTGGGGTTGATCTCCAAATTTCGCAGCATGCCATCCCCGCCGATTCTTTGGTGTAGGCGTGTGGGTGCGGCGTGGCTGCGGGTTGCCAAGTTGGGCGCGCAAGCGCTGGCTTTGCGAGGTTTGGCGGGACCTGCGCAATGCGGGGGCGGGCACGTTGCTGCCTGTGGGAACGATGAAGGGCCGCACGGCGTCTGCGTGCCATTGTCACAGCCACGGGACACGGGCTGACAGCTTAAGTCCATATGCTGCCTGGCTGCCCTGCCAGCCTCCGTACCGTACTCACTAGTCCTTTACTTGGCCGTACCGCCCTGCAGGCAACCTGACTATCATCGGGCCGTACAACCTGACCCAGGGCGGCATCGGCATCGTGGGCATGCAGGCCATCTTCGTGCCGGGCACGCCCGAAAATACCTTCAACATACCGCCAGGTGGGAAGGGCAGAGTTACAGTGTTGTGCGTCCTGCCACCTACGCAACTCTGAAACGCTGCGGGTGACCTGGTAAACGATCGAGGGCGGGATGGGCCCCCGGGACGGGGCCGAGGACTTGCTCTACAGGGCCTGTAACCGAATGTTTGAAAACGCAATCAGCCTTCTGGCGCGTTCGAAGCTCGTACAGTTTGCTTACGAAGCGCGTAGAGCTTGAGGAATCCTGGTCAGGCGAAGCGTCGCACAGCAGCGCGCGCTGCCCTGGCTTCTTTCCTGCCATGCTGTCAGCAATAACGCCCCCTCTTACCGATGTACCGTGGCAGGCCCCGACAACGAGACCGGGCCCGTCAGCGACATCCCCGGCGTCATGGAGCTGACCTACCAGCCCGACCACACCGCCGCGCCGCGCTTTTGGGGTGAGTGTACGGCAACGTACGACACGCAGGCGCCTGCAGTACGTAAGAGGTACCAGGGCAGGGGCCAGGGGCGGCTGGCGCTGGTGTCGAGAGGCTCTGCCTAGAGGGCTTGGCGAGCGCTATGCTGCTTGGGGCCAGATGCTGCCTTTGGCGCATGGGTCGACACTGTGAGTTATAAAGGAGTGGAGGTGCATGACGGTACTGTTTGATGAGCCTCAGCGTGCGGTTGTGCGGCTTGCAGGCCTGACGACGGTGCTGATCAGCTGGGACGCCCTGCGCGCCAACGTGACCCGCCTGCCCGACCTGGAGGAACAGGTGGATAGCGTCGCAGTGTTGCTGGGCCACACTCGTTACACAGTTGTTGTCCACCGCATTCACCGCATGCCGGTGCACCAGGAGCGTGTTGCATGCATGCCGTGCAACGAGGCGAGGCAACTGCTGTGACGCTGCTGGCCTCTAGAGGAGGAAGTGGTAAACCCGCGCGGTTGCTGTGGGGCAGTGCACGCAGTCCGATACCACCACACAACATATCCGTCCACTATCCCTGGGTACCACATGTGGTGTCCGTTGTTACAGCGCTACGAGTACGTGCTGACGCGACACGAGCCCTGATTGCAGTGAGCGCGCATGCACTAAGCGTTCTAAACACAGCGTGAGTACAGAAACCTCCGCGTTTGCGATGCCACCCCTTCTTAGGGCTTCGAGTACGTGCTGACGCGGCCCGAGGGCATGCGCGGCGGGGAGCTGGCGGTGGACTGGTCCGGCGGGGTGGACCCGCCGCGGCCCCCGGGCTACGACAGCGAGGTGGAGGGGCCGCGGCCGCTGCGCTACTTTGACCTGCACCAGGTGGGAACACCTGCCGCCAACCACCAACCGTCGCACAAGGCTGTCGCCGCTGCTGCACACCAACAATCCTCCAGGCCCCACTCGCCACGCGCGGTAGCCGTCCGATGCGGTCCCACACAGGAGACCGCTGTAACACGTGAACACCGTCTGTTCCTTGCATGCCCCGCCTCCCCGGCTCCCCCAGACGCTGCCCGACCCCGTGGTGGTCAAGGTGTCGCTGCCCAACGTGCAGTGGACGCTGTACGTCACGCGCGCAGACGGCTGGGTGCCCAGCTGGAGGGACCCGCTCATCGCCATGGTGAGGCCAGCGCAGCGCTTGGTGCTACGAGCATCCAATACAAGGTGCTCCCGTGGCAAAACGATTTGGTGGTGGTGAACCCGATGCGCCTCCTGGCCGTTGGAGCCTCAGCCGTATGCCGCGCCACTTGTGTGTACGAACTGCCACATGCCAAGAGCGGCGTCCACTGTCCGCATGGCATATTGAAGCGGCTGTACACTGCTTGCAGACTCACACTCCTCCTCACCTGCTCGCTTGCAGGTGTGCTTCGCGTCCGTCATCCTGGCCATGCTGGTCTTCGCGGTGCTGGTGTCCCGGGCGCAGCAGCGGCGGCTGTTCAGGGAGGTCGTGGTGAGTGCCAGCGCTATGCGGGACGTCGTGGATAGGAGGCAGTCGCTTGAACTGATTGCCAAGGACAAGGGCCTGAAGGCCGCCGCCTTGCGTGGCAGGCTCGGGCGGGCTCATCTCTGGTCGCAGCAGTTTGTGCAAACGCGCAGTATGACGCGTGCTTTTGGTCACCCGATTACCACTTGTATACATGTCTGCTCTCTTGCGTTCGTGTGGTGCAGGAGGCGGCTGGCCAGCTGGCGCACACCACACGCACCCTTGAGGAAGAGAAGAACCGCATGCAGGTGGGACAGGCTGGCATGGAATGCCATGGCATGCCCTGAACTCTGGTGATGTGTCCCTGTCGACAACCGTGACTCTACCGGCACCTCACAGCCCTTGCTGGCTCACCACTACCACCTTTATACCTCACAAACAGTACACACACTGCCCTCCTGCTGGACTCCCTGCCGCTGCTCCACAGGCGCTGCTGGCCCGCCACCTGGACCTCATCGACCTGCTGGAGGGCGGGGGGCAGGGCGCGGCGCTGGCGCAGGCGGCGGGCGACCCGCGCAGCTGCGGCGGGGGCGGGGAGGGCGGGGGCACGCGATCCAAGATCGACATGCTGCGACAGAAGATGTTGCTGGGAGGTGAGAGGGGCAGGAGCAGGGGTTGCGACCGCCCGTGTGCGAGTGCTGCCTGGCTACCCCATGGGGCCCGGGGCCCGTGCACGTTGGGATGCGAGCGGTGCAGCAGGTCCTTGCTGACAAGCTTAAAAAGGCGTTGCAAATTAACAACGAAGTTACCAACTTCCAAATGTGCTTACCGTCTTGCAACCTCTCCCCATACCTTCATCACGGCCCCCGACCGCCCCGACCCGCCCCTCGCCAGCAGGCATCAGCTACCGGCGCGACCAGGTGGGGGAGGCGGAGCACCTAACCATCCAGGAGATGCTGGGCGAGGGGACCTTCGGGAAGGTGTACAAGGGTGAGTTGTCCCAGGGATTGCGTGGTGGTCCTTGTGATGGCACCGCGTGCCACCCTGCTGCTAGTCCGTTTTTGCACACCTGCTACGCTGATGCTGGTGCTCACACCCTCAAGGCACTCACCCTTAATACACACATCCAGGTGTTCATCGCATTTTACTCGCGTGAGCACACAGTCGTCTGTCCCGCGTGGGCCGGGGGGGCACCCGACACAGCTGGTGTTATTCTGTTTCAGTTGAAGTCCTCTCAACGTATCAGCAGCTTGCAGCCGGAGCCTGCCTCGATATTTGCTCCCAATTGCCGGACATGCCACTTGCGTCGCCCTCTACTAATACCTGCTTGTTAATATGCTACTGTGTCCCCGCAACTCCATCGTACACACGCTCAGGCCTGTGGCGCGGCACCGGGGTGGCCATCAAGACCATCGTGCTGCCCGCCAACATGAGCGGCAAGGAGAAGCGCGAGAAGATGGCGGTCATGGAGGCGGCCATCAGCAGCAGCCTGGCGCACCCCAACATAGTGCAGGTGAGGGTGGGCGCGTGGGTTAGCGGCGTGTGTATTGGCCACAGCAGCACTTAAAGGCCATGGAAGCGGGCATGAGCAGCAGCCTCGCGCACCCCAACATTGTGCGGGTGGGTCTGAGCGTGGGTTAGCGGTTTGTGTGTGTTAGCACCTGTCCTGTTAAAGGCGGGGCAGCTCCATATGGTAAGCAGCAGCGCACAGCAAACAGGCACCCGACCGCCCGGTGCACATTTGGCCTCTGCCGCCTGGCCACCCCCTCGTTGCAGCCTGCTCCACTCCCCAACGCGGCCCTCGGCTTCCATTCATGTTTGGCCGGGGCTGGGTTGAAACGGTTTGTTGCACCGAACTGTTTTACGAGGATCTCCCGTTGCATACCCCCCTTCCCCCTTCAGACCTACACCTACCACATCAAGCCCCTGCGCGACTCCTCCGCCGTCGACCGGCCCATGACGCTGCTGTCGCCCACCCCCGGCAACACAGCCAACGCAGCCCACAACAACGGGGCGGCCCACGGGCCCAACGGCAGTCCGCCTGCGGCCCCGGCGGGAGCTCTGGACACAGGGGCAGCGCAGGCCCTGGCGGAGCAGGTGGGTTGGGAGCTCGTAACAGTGTGCCGGTCGTTGAGGTGCACCCCTTCACGGACTGGTGCCAAGGGTACCCTCCTAAAGCCATCAGCGCAGATCCATGGAGCGGTCAGGTGGGCGGTACGAGTCTGCGGCATGGCTCGCAAACGTTGGGTGTCTTCAGACGTCGGCTGTCCTTCTACTGCGGAACCCTCGCCGCCGAACCCTCTCCCCGGCCCCGGTTGCATGGGTGTCGCAGACCACTGCGCCTTTCATGCCTATGCCGCTAAGGGGCAAGCGCCGTGTACGGCGAGCGGCCTCATTTGGCGCCGTTCACCCGTTTACAGCGTACATCATATCGTACATTGATGCCGTACACCACAGGGCGCCATCGTGGTGGGCACTCCGGACAGCTCCGTGTCCACCGCCTCCGCCTTCTTTGGCATCGACTCGCCGGAGGCGGGCGGAGGCGGCGAGGCGGAGGCGGAGGCCGCCGCGACGGCCGTGGCGAAAGTCGCCGGCGGCGACGACGGCACGCGGCCCGACAGTGGCGGCAGCCATGCCAGCGTGGCGGACCGCGGCGTGTCCATGGTGGAGCCGGGCAAGGGCATACACAGCTACGAGGTGCGGGGGGTAGAAACACTTGTTTTTGGGCCGGAAATGGTACTGGACGGTGGACGTGTATGCCATTGATTGATAGGGTGGAGCGGAGAAGGGCAAGCTACGGTTTACGCCGGGGCCATGGCCAGGGAGGCCGCATAGGGATGCACGGGCCTGGTGCTCGAGGACTGCGACAAGGGCTTCCCTTGGCCTTCATGGCAGCTAACACACAGCACCCATACCGGTACCTTCCCCTTGCCCGCCCGCAGGTGCAGCTGGTGCTCGAGTACTGCGACAAGGGCTGCCTGCGGGACGCGCTGGACGCAGGGGCCTTCTTTGGCAGTGAAGGTGGGCGACAGGAAAGGCTCGACGTCGTGCACCGTGCTGCCGCGATCCGCGGCACTGCTTGCCGTACCGCGATCAGCGGGGCGGGACGTGTTGGCTGGGTGGAGGCTGAGCCTGAGCTGACGAGGTGGCAGTAGGGGAACTAGCCAGTACACTATTCCCGAAGATACACTGACGCTAAGCCCCAAAGCCCCTTTGCTCATTTTGGACTCTTGCCCTGCATCACACGCCCGGTTAGTAACTCTTTTCTCTCGCGCTTCACGAGTATTTACGATCCTCAATCCGGCACCGGGCTCGGCTGCCCTGGACCCTCTGGACTATAGGGAGGACTACAGCTTACTACAAGTTCTACCGCACAGCCCCCCGCCTCCATATCGTACCCTTTGCGCCACCGGCCTCCCTCGCCCCCACTTCACTCAATGCTACCACGCCTACCACACTGACCCCACGCCTCCGCACCGCTCCTCCTCCAGGCCTCAACTATCACGCCATCCTCGACACCGCCGCCGACGTGGCCAAGGCGCTGCTGCACCTGCACCTCAACAACGTGCTGCACGGGGACCTCAAGGTGTGTGTTCACTTGTGGCTTAGCGTGAGGTACTGGCGTGTGGCTATGGCACCGCTGCACTCGCACCGTAACGACGCAATATATGGACCTTAACACGTTGGTAATGCGGGACGTAAGAACGCAGCAGCATGAAGACAGGCAGGAGGTGGGCATATGTGTGGTGGCGTCGGTGCATCGCTGTACTGTGTCTGCAAGGTGCACCGGATCCTCGTGGTGAGTGTCAAAGAGGGTCGCCCCAATACCTCCCAGCCTACCATGCGTGTTGCACAGACTCCTCACATGTCCTCTCAAGCCAGCCGCCATGTACCCTACCCAACTTGCAACTCAATTTGCTATTTCTGTTCACATCTTTCTCGTGCCGCGGTAACGTGCCCATGCCTTTTCATGTCTCCAGGCCACCAATGTGATGCTGAAGAGCGCCGGCAGCGACTCAGGCCGCGGCGTGGTGGCCAAGGTGGCGGACTTCGGGCTGTCCATCCGACTGGACCACGCCGCAACGCACGTGTCGCACACCTTCCAGGGCTCGCTAACACACATGGTGAGAGGGGAAGCTGGTGCGCCTTCGACGGGCCCTGCAGCTGCCGTTGATGCACACTTCCTGCCTCTCCCTTCTGCAGTGCAGCAAGGGACCAGGCTTGATCCTGTCGGTCTGTGTCCGTCCAACTTGCTGCGACACATCTGTGCTCGATTGTACACACCCGGAACAGCGTCCAACGTTTCAGCAGGCTGTGTTGGTGATGGTCTGTAAGGCCAAAGGGTCACAACCAAGGCGTTTACCAGGTAAATGGCCTGCTCTCCGCTCCCCGCAGGCCCCCGAGGTGATGCTGGCGGGGCGCATCAGCCGCGCCGCAGACGGTAAGCAGCATAACACACTGTCACGCCACAGTGCGCGACGTGTGTGGCGCACGTCACTTTGCATCGTGCTTCCCTTACCGTCGCTCTCCTCCGCTGAAGCAACGCACAGGCTTTCGTCCTCCCCCTGCCCTTGACCCACCGATACACGCGTACGGCGTCACAAGTTGCTGTCACCAGATCACCTCTTGAACGGCCTCCACCACCGACCTCTGACGAGGCCGAACCCGAACACGAGCACTCACAGTCCAACCTTTGCTTGTCCCTTGCAACCACCCGACAGTGTACGCGTTCGGCATCACCATGTGGGAGATCTTCACGTCGGGCCACCCCTACAAGGGCACCCCGGGCGCGCTGCTGGGCCACCAGACGGTCAAGGAGGGCCGCCGGCCGGCGTTCCCGCTGGGCACACCCGCCGCCTTCCAGGCCCTGGCCGAGCGCTGCTGGCACCCGGAGGCGTCCCAGCGGTGAGGTCACACCATAAGAGGCCCGTGTATGCACAGCGTCCCTATGCATGCTAAGGATACAATGGATATGGAGGTGCTGCACGTGCCACGCCGTGACATTGGTAGTGGCAAGCAGCACCTGCCTCACGGTCAGTTCCCCCCACAAGCCACCGCGCCGTTTCGTGTGTGTGTGCGTGTGATATCTGCGCCGACGACTGTGTGCCGTACGTGCCCAACCGCACAGGCCGACGTTCAACGAGATCCTGGACGAGCTGCTACGCATGCGGTCGGAGCTGCCCGGCGCCACCCCCGCGCTGCAGCCGTTCACGCCCCGGCCGGGGCCCGTCTACGCCTCAGTCGGGGGCCGCTCGGCAGGTGTGGGGTCCCACACCGGGGGCAGCGGCAGCGGCGGCGAGCAGAGCGGCAGCGGCGGCGGCAGCATGGGCTTTGGCGGCAGCCTCTTCGGCGCGGGGGGCAGCGGCAACGCCGCTTTTGTGCCGCTGCCTAAGCTCAGCACGGTGAGTCCTGCGCTGCACGCAATGGGGTGAAACACGTTTTTCTTTTAGCCGTGCACTCTTGGCATGGACTGTGCCGCGCATCCACAGCGCGGAGTTTAGCAGTGGCCTCGTCAATGTGAGGCCAGCGGCTGCATGTGTAGTGAGTCATGGTAAGCGTAGCATGTACTGTCGCACTCCTCGCAACTTCGGAGCTATCTGGCGCGGGACCATGGGTTGCCCGCACCTGCACCCAGCGGGTACGCATACCCACGTACGTCTTGAACCTCAACTGCTGAACAGGAAGACAGACCACGTCCAAGCCCTTCCCTGTCAAGGAGACGCACCTTCTTACGCTGCCTGTACCTCCCCACCCCTGCCAGGGCATGCCTGTGGGCAGCCGGCTGCTGTGCCTGTCGGGCGTGGTGGGCGCCAACGGCACCGCCCGGTCCCTGGGCTCGCTGGGCGGCACGGGGCTGGGCCTGCCCCCCGGGGGCGGCCTGCCCACCATCGAGGAGTCCCACATGGAGGGCGGCAGCAGGCCCCTGGCCATCCTCACCGCCGACAGCGGGGCGTTGACTGTGGCGCAGGGGCCGGGCAGGGGCGGGGGCGAGGGAGCAGGGGGAAGTGCGGCGAGCGGTGGGTTTGGAGCCGGGCACGAGCACGTGGGTGAGGGGCTTGGGGCGAGCGCGCTGGGGTCGGTTGGGGTGTTGCTTGGTGGCGTGGATGAGGGGGAGGACGGGGAGGGGGAGGTGATGCTGGGGCGGGCGTGGGAGCTTTTCGCTGTTAAGCCGCACAGGGACTGAGTGGTGTGGAAGGAGGGCCTGTGATATGGGCTTCTCATGGCAGCTTGCATGTTTAGGAATGGATGAAGGGCAGGAGGTTTCGGGCGTCACAGTTGCGGGGCCGTATGGTGTAGGAGGAAGGGTGGGGGAGGGTGGTGCGAGGACACTGGAGGGCGGACGGGGTGCAGCCGTTATGTGTTGGGATTCGTCGCTAAATAAGGGCAATGCATCGCAGCTATTACGCCGGACGGTCTTTATCGCCGGACGGTCTAAATCACTTCTGGTCGCTGTATAATGTGATGCATTCATGTTCGTCGCGGCAGCGTCAGCTGTTGTATCGGCGGGGCACCGGAGCGTACAGCGCAACGAGGGCTGGGGCATACGAAGTTCGTTGCAAAATGGCAGACTCTGCGCAAGCGGTGCGGCTGCTGCAGACGCATGTGGGCTTAAACGCGGTCACTGGCGGGAGGGCGGTTGCCTCCCGCAGCACATGCAAAATTGGTGAGTAGCAGCACATCGGGCGCAATACATAATCGGGTAGACTGTACATGCCGCTGAAGTGCTGAAGGCCGGATTGAGGCTATGGCTGCAGTGCGAGGTGTCAGAACTGAGGCTGGAACTGTTGCGTCACTTCATGCACGGGCAGGGTGTGGGTGGCCCCTAATGGACGTACAAACGTGCGGTGGGCCCTGCGTTCGCAGGTCAGTTGCCGATAACGCGGACGGGCGCATCCCTGTGTTTCCCTGCCATGCACTTCAGGGCAGGGTGTTTTCGTTGCACTGGCCGTGTGTGCGTTGCAATTGTGTTTCCTTCTGTAGCTTTGTGAAGTTCATTCGTTTGCTCGCTGCGAGGGCGAGGCGGGACTGGGAGCAATGGGGGTGTGTTGTGCTATTGTGTTGGCTGATGCGTGGGCATTCATGAGATGCATCAGCGCCAACCGTGAGCGCATAGCTGTCGGCCTGCAGCCGAACGTGTGGCACGTGCGGCCCTACAGTTTTTGTGGAGGGGATGCGCTGCGCTGCTGTTTTACACCGTTACCGGTATGTTTCGAGGTCATAAACGTGGTAGTATTGCCCCGCATATTTGGGGCATTGTACTAGGGATTGTCTTACCACGGCTATTGGGAACAGGCTGAAGTATTGAAGCCACACATTTTCCGCTGCTTTGATAGCACCCGAATGCCACGTTCACTGGGCGTAGCATGCATGATGCTTGGGTTTGCACTTTTTGGCATTCTTGTGTTACACTCGGGTTCCTGGCTAGTGCAGCAGCGTAGGTTTGTGGGAGGGAGGCTTTTTTTCATCACTGAAAGCGAAGGTGATGTCGCCCATACCTATGGGGCGAGCCGTCTTCGCGGGCTTTGTTAGCTGCACTGTGGGGTGTGAAACGTTGCTGCGCTGTTATGTTATGAAAGGGCTGCCCTGGCGCTGTGGCGAGGTTTTGTGTTGTGCAACGGTTGTAGACTTGTGGCGTTAGCATTAATTGTGGCCGTTGCAAACAGATGGGAGTGTGTTATTTGAAGCGGTTGCGCTTACGCATGTATACAATCCGTGGGTCTCTGGCACCTACAGCCACAGATCCCGTGGTGGGGTTTAGTCTCCTGGTCAACAAGTCAGACCAGGCAGGACGTGTAGTTGTCGCTGCCCAGACATGGATTCGGTTGCCGGACGGGCGGGACGGCAGCGTTTCCCAGCGTTGCTGGCGGGGGGAGTGGGCTTGCACAAGGCCACGGCAAGCGCTCAAGCAATGTTCCCAACGATATGCGGCATGGGCGGTGGGACTACGAGGAAGCGGATGGAAGGTTTGTGCATTGGGTGGTTGTTCGTAAGGGTCTGCATGCAGCAACACTGCATGCGCATTTTGAGAGTAAGGAAACGGGCTTGCATCTCGCAGTTCATGTGCCATGTCCGATGGGCAGATGGCGGTGTCTCGGGACACTGAATGCGCCTATAGCTTTTTTGTCACCTGCATGTCTTCGCATCGTGTGCCTTCTGCGTAGCAGTACTCTCGCATGGGAGAGCTGTTCCTGCGAAGCTCTCCTACCTCTGTTGGTACGCCGTCGTTCGTACGGCACGGCGGTGCCTGCATATCCTTGGGAAAATCCGTGTCCATATTCCCTTCCACTTCTGGCCCCAAATATATGTTACGCATTGCACACCAAGCATGTACGGTACATTGGCGTTCTCATCATTCACTGCAAACCAGCTGCAAACCCATCCAAGGCTAAACGACGTGCGCAACTGGGCCCACGCAAAGGCCTGGGCAGCACACCATAGGGCAGCCATGTGCATGGGCGCCCGTCGTGCCTTCGATCCACCCCAGCCAGCCATGGCCATAACAGAGGGTGCCACAGGGGGGGGGTAGGAAAGTTAATTTTGGACCCCATGCCTAAAACACAAGATTTCAGTGCAAGGATCACATATCTGCTTTCCGTTTGTAAAAAGTCAACCAAGTAAGAAAGTTATGGGGGCCCAAAGCTGGGGGGTTGGTTGGTTGGTTGGACGGCCCAACAAATTTTTCCCGGACCCCTGTAACTTTGTCTCCAGAAGGGTTCTGGCAGCGTAAAGCATCTTGCTGGACTCCTTGCATCACAAGCTATCC
>VFQN01003323.1_pt1 | contig 23262 bp, 15 predicted proteins | sample 3512371 | NCBI WGS metagenome assembly VFQN01 (sample SAMN10412370, study PRJNA504923) | tailings metagenome | isolation source: Replicate 2 from Balatoc abandoned mine | place: Philippines: Itogon, Benguet | collected 2017-08-28
GGTATTTGCTCCAAACCCACCAAAACCCACTCACCACACTCGAAAAAGAAATCAACTTTATCAACTCGTACGTCTTTTTGCTCAAAATACGCTACGGAAATGGCATTTCAGTCACTATTGATGTCGACAATAACGAAAAATCGGGTTATTTGCCACCCCTTACTTTGCAAATGCTGCTTGAAAATGCCATGAAAAATAACACAATTTCGGCCAAAAAACCACTGAATATACTCATTCGAAGCACCGAAGAAGGCCAATTAATGATTCAGCACACGATTCAAAAACGAATGGTCAGCATTGCAGATCCGCAAGCTGAATTAACCAACCTAATGGGCAAATATACCTTCTTGACGGTAGAGCCCGTTTCCATATATGACAACGGAACAACTTTTACGGTACTCCTCCCCTTGTTGCCCAATTTGACCGTAAGCGAAGATAAATGAAGTTATCATTGAAGCATATTCCCCTGCCTGGTTTTCGCATCCGACAACAGACCAAACTACATTTTCTGTTGTTGTTTTCGTGGTTTATTCCATTACTTACCTTTTGGATGGTTGGCCCCGACTATCTCAACAAACCCTTTGTTTTCATTGCAGCTACCAGTCTTAACCTAAGCATTGCAGCGACGTGCCTCATTACCCTCGACTATTTTACGCAGCAAATCATTCAACGGTACCCCGACCTCAACCAGACCAAAAAACGGGCAGGATGGTTGCTACTTACTTTTATGATTGTCACTCCCATATTCATTCTGGGGGGCATTTTCTTGTACGATTATTTTCATCTGTTTGGCTATAATCACAATCCTCGCATCACCATACAAATTTTTATTCTGAATATCGGGGCAAACCTCCTTTCGGTGGGAATCGACGAAACGGTTTATTCCATCAATAAATGGCGAGAAAACGCGCTTGAAAAAGAGAAACTGCAACAAGAAAACCTACAAAGCAGATTTGATAGCCTCAAAAGTCAAGTTAATCCGCATTTTCTCTTCAACAGCCTGAATTCGCTTTCTTCCTTAATTGCCGATGAACCCGCACAGGCTGAGATTTTTGTGGACGAGATGGCCAAAGTGTACCGCTATTTACTGCAAACAAATTCGCAGGGGGACCTGACTAGTTTGACCCATGAACTCAGATTCATCGAATCTTATTTTCACCTGCTCAAAACCCGCTACCGAAACGGGATTCATTTGGAGGTTAATATTCCTGAATCTTTTTATTCCTGTCAAATCCCGCCTCTTACCTTACAAATACTGGTCGAAAATGCGGTAAAGCACAACGTCATCGTGGCAAGCCGTCCTTTACACTTGGAGATAACAGGACTTGACGGTCATTTGTTGCAAGTTCGAAATAACCTACAACGCAAAAATACCCGCGTAGCATCTAACCAAATCGGCCTGTCAAACATCATGGCCAAATATCAATTATTAACCCAATCAAAACCCATTATTACTGACCATGATGGGTTTTTCACCGTTGTATTACCCCTAATTGTTGCGACGAAACATGAACGTATTAATCGTTGAAGACGAAGAATTGGCCGTCAAAAAACTGCAAAAACTCATTGCGGAGGCCGACGCATCACTCACCGTGGTGGGCATCACGGCAAGTATTGAAGAATCGGTCGATTGGCTAGAAAACCACCCAGCCCCCGATCTGATTTTTATGGACATCGAATTGGCCGATGGACAAAGTTTTGAAATTTTTGAACAGGTCAATGTACAGAGTACCGTCATTTTTACCACATCCTACGATGAATACGCTTTGCAGGCCTTTAAGGTCAATAGCATTGATTATCTGCTCAAACCGATACAAAAGGAAGATTTACAGCGGAGCCTGAAAAAATTGCGTGATTTACGCGGAAACCAACAGGCTGAGGGCGTGCCGTTTAGCATCGAAAAATTAATCAAAGAATTGCAGTTGCAACAGCAGCCCGTTGAGTTTCGGAAACGATTTCTGGTACGACAAGGCCAAAGATTGTTATCCATCGAAACGTCAGAAATTGCGTACTTTTTTACCGATGAGCGTTTTAGCTTCTTCAAGACGCACAACAATCAAAAATTTTTAGTTGAATATACCCTCGACGAATTGGCGGGAAACCTTGACCCATACCAATTCTTTCGGATAAGCCGGAGCGTCATTGTTACGCACCAAGCCGTCGAACAGATTCAGCCTTATTTCGGCAATCGTTTGTCCCTCAATTTACACCCAACCTTCGAAAAAGAAGCCATCGTTAGTCGTGAAAAGGTGAGTGATTTCAAAAAATGGATGGGTAAATAAAATGCCCTTAATTGACATTTTTTCCTGATTTATGAGGGCAAAGTTCGTCGGTGCAATGCCCATAAAATACCAATGAATGTTGTAAAACCTGCGTTTGAAACCAGTCGCCAACTGTATTTTCGATAGACCCCATGCGCGGGTCACAAAATTCTTTCACGCAGTGACAGTCCAAACAAACCACGTGGTCGTGTTGCCGACTGCCGAGCGTGCGTTCATAATGCGACGCGGGCGAATTTCCAAATTGGTGTTTTTTAATCAGACCCGCTTCCGCAAACAGTTCAAGCGTGTTGTAAACGGTTGCCATGCTGAGGTGAAATCCCTTTTCCAGCAGGATTTCACGCAGTTGGTTGGCGTCAAAATGATGATGGTCGTGGTGCGAATATATTTCTTCCAATATCGTATACCGTTCTTGGGTACGACGGAAGCCTTTCAACTCCAGAAACTGGTCCAGTCGCAATGTAGCTGCTCGAAGGTGTGAAGTGTGCATAATCTATAAATAAGAATAGCGGGTGCATCTATGCCACAAATTTACCTTTATTTAGATTAATTACAAACAATATAGAAAGAAATATTCAATTCAAACTCAATGAGTTACAGGTTCTCAATAGCCTTTAAAAAACCAATAACTGTTTGATTAACAATGGATTGTTGTACTTCACGGGTAATTGTGGCGTTGTCGTCGCCCAATTGTGAACCGTAATATCCAAATTGAGCGTGGTTTCCCCCTTGATTTCAACCCATTGTGCGTGGGAAGGCAACTTCCCTTTGTTCTCAAAAACTTCGGGCAGACTCGCCAAACCGTCATTGGTGGCGTAGAGTTTTACGACTGACAATGTAAACGAAGACAGGTCAATGTCGCGCGGATGCGAGGTCCCCATCAAGATTAACCCTGCAAGTACATTTTTATTTTCATGCGCAAATTGGGCCGCCATTTTGCCCCCCTGCGAATGCCCCGCCAGCACATAGTGCTTGGTGGTATCAGTCAACGAAAACAACGTTTTGATTTGTTGATACCCTCGTGTTGACATGCGCCAGGGCATTTTAATGATGTGGCTCTCAAAGCCAGCATCGGCAGCATGACGCGCAATAGGTGCGTACGCCGTAGGCTCCACCAAAGCGCCTGGAAAAAACAAAAAAACCGTTTTTTTCTTGGCAACGGGGCTAAAAGAAATAAGCTGGTCGGTTTCGGTGACGGTAGTCTGCGTAGTTGAAATAAGCGTGTTGGCGGGTAGGTTTCGGGTTTGGTACGAAAGCCAGTTCCAAATCGTAAACGTACCAACAAGGCTAAACCAAACAATTCTAGACCCATTCCTTTTCGATAATTTCATGGCAAAGCGCGGTAAATAAAAACGTCTGTAAACCCCAACTTTGTGAATAAAAATACATACCAAAGTCAATGCAACCAATGATTCTACCCTTAATCTTTAGATAAGCATAGGCTTACAATTTTTACCCTTGAAGAAAGGGCTTTTTGGTAAATTTAAAAAGATAAAATATGTGTTTTTTGTGAAATTTTAAACGTTTAAAGTTTAACATTTTACATTTATATAGACTTTTTATCTATTTTTATTTACATAATCAGTTTTTATATCTTCCATTATTTTCTTCCCTTATTTTTGCCAAAGTTCTTTCATTATAATTGCCGTTTGGAGGTTTCTGACTTACTTTTTAAAGTGTCAGAATTAAAAAGGAATCGTGTGTAAATCACGAGCTGACGTGCAACCGTAAGCAACGCCCTAAAGCGCTGCGAGCCGAGACACTCGCCCCCAAACGTTTTGACCCATGCTTTCACGGCTTAAAGCAGTAGTCAAGCAAAAGGGAAGGACAATAAGTTACCAACAATTTATTGTTTCAATCAACTCCTTTTAAGCAAATGCTAAAAAACAACCTTGGCTACCCCCGCATTGGTAGCCAGCGCGAGCTCAAAAAAGCCTGTGAATCCTACTGGACAGGCAAAATCTCCCAACAGGAATTGCTGGGTGTGGGCGCATCCCTGCGCCGTCAGCATTGGGAACTGCAACGAACGGCGGGTATCGATTTGATTCCTTCCAACGATTTTTCGTTGTACGACCATGTGCTGGATCTGAGCCTTACACTCGACGCAGTGCCCGAGCGCTATCAGGCCGTCTTATCGGCTCATCCCCAAAACAACGCCCTCGACATGTATTTTGCCATGGCACGCGGCTACCAAAAAGATGGACTCGACATCAAAGCCATGGAAATGACCAAATGGTTTGATACCAATTATCACTACATCGTTCCAGAATTTACCAAAAATCAATCCTTTCGTCTCGCATCTAACAAGATTTTCAATGAATTTGAGGAGGCCTTGCGATTAGGTATTTTGACCAAGCCCGTTTTGTTAGGACCCGTTTCGTATCTGTTGGTGGGCAAAGAAAAAGAGGAAGGCTTTCATCGGTTAGACCTGCTCCCCCACCTGCTCCCCGTTTATTGTCAAATACTCGAACGGCTCCACGCCGCTGGTGCCGAGTGGGTTCAGTTTGACGAGCCTTGTCTGGCGTTGGATTTGACGTACAAAGAAAAAGATGCATTACGACTGGCCTATGGAACCATTCGTACCCACTTCCCAAACCTTAAAACGCTGCTAACCACTTATTTTGACGGCTTACGAGACAACATCCTGACCGCTTCTCATCTATCCGTCTGTGCATTACACGTTGATTTGGTTCGCTTTCCAAGCCAATTTGACGACCTATTGATTGCCCTGAAAGAGCCCATGTCGCTGTCGCTAGGAATCATCGACGGGCGCAATATTTGGAAAAATGATTATGCTAGGTCGTTGCCATTCATCCAAAAAGCCATAGCTAAACTGGGACCAGACCGGGTCATGATTGCCCCTTCTTGTTCGTTACTGCATTGCCCGTCAGACTTAGCATCGGAAAAAGGCCTGCCTCACGAAATCAAAAACTGGCTGGCCTTTGCCAAACAAAAATTGCAAGAAATAACTGATTTATACGACATTGCTGTAAATGACAACGTGAATGCATTGGCAGAAAATCAAGCCGCGATTATGAGCCGTAGAACTTCGCCATTGATTCATAAACAACACGTCAAAAAACGGGTGGCGGAGCTTAAAGATAAAGATACCCAGCGCAAAAGCCCTTTTGAGGTACGACAAAACAAACAAAAGTCCCTGCTGAATCTTCCACTTTTTCCGACAACCACCATTGGGTCTTTTCCGCAAACGGAAGATGTGCGTCAACTTCGTGCAAAGTATAAAAAAGGAGAACTGTCACCTAAACAATACGAAGCAGCTATTGAACAACACATTCAAAAAGCGGTAAAGTGGCAGGAAGAACTAGGATTAGACGTTTTGGTTCACGGTGAGTTTGAACGCAACGATATGGTAGAATATTTCGGAGAACAACTCGAAGGCTATGCTTTTACCCAAAACGGCTGGGTACAGAGCTACGGCTCACGCTGCGTAAAACCACCGATTCTTTACGGCGACATTGAACGCCCACAACCCATGACGGTTCGTTGGACGGTCTACGCGCAGTCGCTTACCCAAAAATACATGAAAGGTATGCTGACGGGCCCGATTACGATATTACAGTGGTCGTTTGTACGCGATGACCAGCCCCGCAGCGATACCATGATGCAGCTAGCGCTGGCCATTCGGGACGAAGTAGCTGATTTGGAAAGAGCGGGCATCAAAATCATTCAAATCGACGAAGCCGCCATCCGAGAGGGATTACCACTGCGCAAAAGTGACCGCAGAGCCTATCTCGACCACGCCGTACAAGCGTTTCGTTTGTCGGCGGCGGCAGTGCGGGACGAAACCCAGATTCACACGCACATGTGTTATTCGGAATTCAGTGATATTATTGAAAATATTGCGGCCATGGATGCCGACGTAATCACGATTGAAACATCCCGCTCGCAGATGGAGCTATTGGATGACTTTGCTGGTTTTAATTATCCCAACGAAATCGGGCCTGGCGTGTACGACATTCACAGCCCACGCGTGCCCACCGTAGAAGAAATGGTTGGATTGTTGAAAAAGGCATTGACGGTACTCCCCGCCTCAAACTTGTGGGTCAACCCTGACTGCGGCCTAAAAACCCGTAAATGGCCCGAAACCGAAGCCGCTCTCAAAAATATGGTGGAGGCAGCTGGCAGAATACGTAGGATAGTAGAACAGGAATCTTATTCGTAATGATTACTTTTCATTGGCAAAGCCTTCAACTTTGCCAATGAAAAGTTTGATAGCACCCATCGCCCCTTATTGAAAAAATCAATTCAAATTTCGCTCCAATTCCAACGCCATCGGCACCAAGACGTGGTCTTCTATGATAGCGTTATACGGCAACGGCAGCGCCTGATTGCCCGAATAGCGCTTGATCAGGGTACTTACCTGTTCCAATTCATCTTCAATGCAGGCGTGCGCTTCCTTAAAACCACAAATACTGAAGTCGGGATTTGAGGCCAATTTCAGCGTGTTTTGTACTCCCTTAGATGCCTTGATTAACAGTTGAATGTACGGAAACAAATCTTTCTCTTCAAAGCGAATATGGTCAATCAATTTTGCTTTATAATTATTAAAAAAGTAGGCCAAACTCGCCAATAATTGATAACTCTCACTGTACTTACTGAAAATATCCACCAACGACTGTTCGATTTCGGGCAGCTTTTTGGTAAGATAATACCGATGCGTTGCCTGTAGATACGTCAAAATTTCTTCAAGCGAAAACTTATACATCTTTTCAAATGGAAAGCCCTCTGAATTAGTATACAAATCCTGAATGAGTTCCATTAATTCGGGATCCATATCCATCGTTTGGTGCAGCTCTCCCGCCACCATACCAGGGTGATTCGAAGGTTTTACTTCAAACCGTTCTAATACAAGCTGATGTACCTTTTCAGAATCGATAAACTCGTTTATTGCGGTCATTATTTTGGGGTTTGAGTTTAAGCAAATTTAAGAAAAAACAACTCGAAAAGTATAATTATATCAATATTTTTTTTAATTTTTCTTTACCCCCTTCCAAATTGGCTACAATCTTCTATTTTACCCCTATTAATTACTAATAATCTGATAACCATTCACTTTACTATGTTTAAACTTATAATTTTCTCCTGCTTACTTACAAAAGCACAACCTCTTACTGCTTTAGTCAACCATCATCCTATGGATATTTTTTGACCAAACTCTTACCCCTATACGCTGAGTATCCAAAAGTTTAAATACAAAAAACCCAGTGAACTGGCAGAAACACCAATTCACTGGGCCGATTGAAGAAATCCTAAAGGCGAACGGTGCTAACTTTAATTGTATTCAATTTGTTGGCCTGCTTCACTTCATAAGCAACAATGGCCTCATTGTCGGTCACCAAAACACTGGCATTGGTTCCGTTTTCGGAGTTTTCAACCCAACGTGTTTCAGAAACATTGTTAGGGCTTATTTTCCGAAGTCCAATCAACGTAACCCCTTCTTCACTTTTTTCTTTGACCTGTTCCCATACCACCACCGACGCATTAGGGGCGGTCACGAGGTACGAATTTTTGGCCGTTGGGTTATCTAAAACAAAAAGGCGCTTCCCTTCGTTGGTCACCACGCGCAAACCAGACGAATTGGTGGCGGTCCCCGAAAACCAAGAAATCAGGGCACTTTCGCCAAAAACACTGGAACTCGCTCCGCTGTGCGGGCAACCTTTCAGTTGCCATTGGTCATTGAAAAGAATTTGCGATTTTGAAAAAGTAGCGCCATTATCGGCTGAGGTCATTTTGGCAATGTCCCGAATATCGTTGTTATTGTCACGGTAATAAACGTTCAGAATGCCTTTTGAATCTACCAACAGGCTGATATTGAAGCAATCGCACACCACGGGGTCAATGAGTTTCTCTTCCTGAAAAACGCCATTTTTTGTAATCACCATCCGCAAATCTCGCTCTTCGTGTTTGGTACTGTTTTTTACATCTTTCAGATAAGCCACCGCAATTTCGTCATTCGGCAACACCACTGCATCAAAAAAACCTCTCACCAAAGGCGTTGGGTCACTGTCGACCGAAACTGGCACTGTCCAAGTATTTCCTCCATCTTTTGAAACAGTGTATCTAATTTGCGACTCTCTCTTAGGTCGGCCGCCGTTTGCAGGAGCCGTCGCGGGTTTATCATGGTTTGCGTGGCTGCCTTCGTGCGCCGTAGGAGCGGTTTTTTGCTCCCTAGACGGTGTAGCTCCACCCGAACGGAAAGAAAAAACCGCCGCCATCGTTCCATCTTTTTTGAATAACAATTTTGGACGCGCCAATCGGCCATTCCCCAAACCAGCATCGGCAAAAATCAATTTCTTGTCAGAAAACGTTTTTCCACCGTCTTTGGACACCGATAAGTAAAGATAAACCACGTTTTTATCGTCTTTCTCGGTCCAGTAAAGCACCGCCTCACCTTTGTTATTTTTGGCGAGTGTTGGCAAAGCATAAGCACGACTTTCGTCGGCAAAAAGCGGATTATTGGCCCCTGAGGGGACGTTTCCGGCAAGTAGGAACAGGGTGATAACTAAAAAAAAGAGACTTTTCATTGTGTATATTTAGTGATGAATTAAACGCTAAAAAGCTTTTCATTTGGACTCAGGTGACCGACAAATGTAGTATCTATTTATAATTATTCCAAATAAGTTTAAGGCCAACTTGGTAAACTATCTGAACGGTTTAATCAGAAGATACCGATGTAGTGATTACCTGCTTTGTTGACAAGCTTTGCCCCTTTTGTCACCGCTCCCGTTTTTTTGTTGAAGATGTAGATGTTTCCGTCTTTGCCAACGGGCGTAACGGCCACAAAAACTTCATCACCGCTCACCAAAATACCCTGGTACTGTCCAAAATTCAAATCAGCATCGTATTCAATGTTTACTTTGGTGGCCGTCTTGGCATTCAAGTCCAAGCGAGCGATGTAGCCCTGCTCGGTGCCATCGTGGGTGTAAAGCGCATAAGCGATACCGTCGCCCGCATACCTCCAACTGTCAACGTATGCGTTTTTAACGCCCAGCGCGGCATCTAAACTAAAGATGTACGAGTTGTCGTACTCGTTGTTGGTATTGATTTTGAGGATGTGCGAACCTTTGCTGTCACGCTGAGTAGCTTGGTAGATATTGCCATCTTCTGCCACAAAAGAATTAGGACTACGGTAGCCGCTGTTGTCGCCAAAACTTACCGTTGAAGTAATGACTTTCGGATTTTCGAGTGACGGATAATCCACAATAACCGATTTGGTTCCTAAGCGGTCGAAAGTACTTTCGGTAAGTCCAGTGGCAGGGTTGTACTTACGCATCCATGTGCCGAGAATGAGTTTGTTTTGTGCTTTGTTGAGTACTGGAGCATCGAAACGAAAAAAGCAGTGACCTTTTAATTCTTCTTCGGCCGATAAAGGCACTTGATATTGTTTATACCCATTTATTAACACTTTTTGCAGGTCAAGTGATAGCACAGTGGCTGTACCTCGATAATATTGAAACGGCTTGGTTTTATCGGAAGCGTTGTTGGCGGCAATGTTTGCAATATTTAATGCAACCCCCGTTTTATCTCCATCCATCAGTTTTGACCACCGGGGCGTTGTGGTAGCATATTGAGAAATATTTACCGTAACGTCTTCCTGTACAAAACTTCCTGCTCCACCTACTTTGTAGCGGGCAAATTCTCCTCCATTATCTCCCGAATAAGCAATATTGAAAAGCGTATTTCCATCTTCCGATGATTGCAAACGAGCAGTTCTGGTAGATTTTACGGGAAAACCTTGATCATAAACGCTTATTGACACATTCGGGTTTCTTGCATCTTCTTTACTCACCGAATACACGACCGTGCCGCCGTTTCCATCGCCTGCGGTGGTTCCCATCAAGGCACCCGCCACCGTAATCCATCGGCTTTGGTTGGTTACGGGGTCAACATCATCGGCCGAATCCGATTTATCACAACTCGCCAAGGTAAATGCCGTAATAACTGTGGTATAGCGGAAAAAATTTGTTAACTGAGTTTTCATTTGATTTTGATATGGATTGTTTATTAAAATTGATTGATTAAATAGTTGATTTTCAGATAAAAAGCTCGGCCAGGTTTCTGAACAGCAAAGTTATCGTACGCCTGACGATCAAAGAGATTTTTGGCATCGGCGGTAATGACAAACTTATTATTGGGGAACACGTAGCTCAAACCAATGTCCTGAATGTACTGGCGCGGGGTTCGGAAGTCTTCAATTTCGAGCCACGAAGTATAAAACCGCTCAACAAAATGAAAACTGTAATACAGATTCAACGCGGAATTTTTCAGGAACAGGTTTTTAAGCGTGTACTGAACATTGCTGTTGGCGGTCCAGTAAGGTTCGTTGGGAAGCTGCTTGTTGTAATATGGATATTTTCGCCCGTTTTCGTCGAATTGAACATTGAAAACTGAGTTGAATTTTGACATATTTACCCCCACAATCAACTTATTATCAAACGTATAGCGAAAATCTGACTCAAAACCGATGGATTTGTTTTTTCCAATGTTTTCGTAGGGATTGGTTTGCAGGGCATCGTTGACGCGTGGGTTGATTCTTTGGGTTATTTTGTCGCGTATGTCACGAATAAAGCCCGAAACGGTGAACGAATATTTGTGTTTTCCCGCGTAGAAACTGCCCGCATTCAATCCGACATTTAGATTATTGCTCACCTCAGGACGAATCCCAAAGTTTTCTACGATATTTTCTCCCGGGCTTCCAAATACCTCATTTTCAGAAGGCAAACGCACTGCTTTTTCGGCAGAGGCCAAAAGGGTAAATCTGGACGTAATGGCGTACGATAGAGCCATCCCGTATCCTTTGGCAGTTTTATGGCTATTAGTTCGATTTTCAGTACGCGTGCTTTGACCATCCACCATTCGCAGCACAGGGTCCATGCGGTCGATTCCCTGCCGATAGTACTTATAAAAGAGATTGTTTTTCAACTTTGCTTTGAAAGCCTGCAACTCATAAGCCACCGAAGTGATGTTTTTTTCCAGATTTCGGGTTCCAATAAACTCCCTCTCGATTTCCGAACGCATAAAATCCTGCTCCCTTCGGTCAATGGCATAATAGATGTGGTTCACCACAAAACGATGATTTTGAGTAACGTCGTAATTAAAACCCGCTCGGAATGTGCTCACATTTCTGTCAATGTGATTGAGGGTTGGGGCTGCTTGCTGAGCACCCGTTGGCCTCAAAATAGGGTCATCGTTGAGCCCAACGCTTATTTGACCATACCAATTGTAATTCCACTTGACCGTATCGCTCACCACCTGACCGCGTTTGCTGTACACTCCGTTTACGTTGAACTCCAGCCCTTTAACTAGGAAATTTTTCTTGACATAATTTAGGCTGAATACATTGGATTGCGACTCACTGGTGCGGCCTTTGTAAGGAATTGACATATACGTACCATGCTGAATTTCTTTATAGTCATTTGAGCCATTATAACCAATCAAAAACTGGTCAGCCCACTTAACATTGGTAAATCCCACCTGTAATTGCCCCCCCGTTGAGCGGTAAGCGTCATCAAATCTTCGGGCCCTAACGTACTCGTAGCGGCCATTCGGAAGAATATTTCTGACGAATTTACCCCACACCTCGTAGTCATTGTCTGAATAATTGTGAAAGGCCGACGCCCTCACCGTAAAACCCGTTTTTTCGTTACGGTAAGTACCGTTGAAATTGGTTTGGAAGGTGTTGAATGACCCATACGAAACAGCGGCCGTTAGGTTGTTCATTGACCCTTTTTTGAGAATAACATTGATGGCTCCCCCCAGGGCGTCGTCGGCCAAATGGGCAGGGATAACGCCCTTGTACACTTCGATTCGCTCAATAAGCGCGGGCGGAATGCTATTTAGGCTAAAAGACTCCCCGTAAGTAGAAATCGAAATGCCGTCAATAAAAACCCGAACTGAGTTGCCCGACATCCCGTTTAGGTTATAATTTACGGCCGAACCCAGCCCACCATTTTGGCGCACTCTGATACCTACGGTTCGGTCTAGCAACTCATTGGTTTGGAAATTGCGTTGCGCTACATCTTTGGTTTCGATGACGTTGACGGCAAATCCCTTGGTTTCAATCTCCTTTTTCTCCGATTTCTGAATAACTAGAACTTCATTCAAATCAACATTTTTGGGCTTGACAACGATGGATACGTCAATCTGTGGCTTATTGACGTTCACTTTTATCCTTTGGGTTTCAATCTCAACCGATGAAACAATAAGCTCGTCTTGCCCAAAGGGTACGTTTTTTAACACAAAAAATCCATTGTGATCGGCAATGATGGATTTATTGCTTTGGGTCAACTTTATGCCCGCGTAGCTTACGCCGCCGTTTTCTTTGGAGTACACCTTACCTCTGATGGTAGCTGTTTGTCCCAACCCACTGAGATAAATCAGCGTTAAAAATATGGTAATAGAAACGATTCTCATGCCCCCTATTTGGTCAACACCGGTTTTGTTGCTGTTCTGTCAGTTGTGTTCAGTACTTTATTTGGGTCGCTTTGAATACGGCGGCCGTTTCCACGGCGGCCCCACCAAATGTAAAATCCCGTGATGGGCAAACTCGCCGCAATCAGGCTGACAAAAAAAGCGAGTACTTTGCCCGCCAATCCACCGATGGCCCCCACGTGAATATCGTAGTTCATACGAAAGGTTTTATCGGCCAACGTCGCGTCTTTGAAGCGTCCATAAATGTGATTTACGGGCAACTCCTGCAATGTGTATTGGTCAAAATAGCGGTAATCAGTTTTCCAAAATGTACCTTCTTCTTCATTGATATTCACCGCAATAGAAGAGGAATCAGTTTCAGGGATGTGCACTTCCAAGGTTTTGGAGTTGGGGTGTTCTTGTAGCATTTGATGCCAAATTCGATCAATAGCGGGGGCTGGAGAAGAAGGCAAAATTGGTTGGGTTATGGCGGAAATAGGCTCCTCAAAAAGCAGTGATTTATCTCCTCCCAGCCTAGTATAGACCGAACTCGCAAACCATTGAAACCCCCATATCAAGCCCGTTGCGGCCAAAATAAGGATAAAAAAAGCCCCATAAAAACCCAAAATGTTGTGCAAATCGTAGTTTTTACGCTTCCACTGCATTCCTTCTCTCCACCGAAACCAAACGCGTTGTTTGGCCGCTGCTCGGTTTTTGGGCCACCATAGCACAATCCCCGAAATAAGCATCACCACAAAGGCCAGTGTGAAATACGCCACTACGGGTTGGCCAATATTAGGAGGTAGCCACAGGTAAAAAGGCCCCTGCAACATTATCCGAAAAAAGTCGGCATCCATATCTTTGACTTTCAGCACCTTACCCGTATATGGATCGAGGTACACAATGTAATAATACGACGGATCGAAGTGAAAAAAGATGGCTTGAGCAGCTTTGGCATTGCCCGAATACATGATGGCATGAAGATGCTTTTGGGGCAACTGTCGGGTGGCTATCTCCTTCAAAACAGAAGGAGATAACTGTACAGAAGCCCTCGGCTCAACGTATCGGAAGGACTCGGTCGCATTCAGAATTTCTTCCTGAAAAGCATACAAACATCCAGTAATGCTGATGATAAACACCACAAGCCCCGACGCCAACCCAAGCCACAGGTGTAGCAGTCCAATGATTTTTTTGAACTTCATGGTTGATTAAAATTTATAACCAATGCTAAGACGGCTGTTGCGGAGCGGCTCGGTTTGCCAATAGTACGCGTTCAACCACGTATAGGGCGCGCCCGAAAACAGGTACTCATTCAGTAAGTTGTTGACATTGAGCGCCACCGTCAGGCGGTTACTCTGCCATGATACGGCTCCATCGAGGCGGAAATAATTGGGGAGCGCCTGGTTCGTTCCGTCAAATACGTACCACGAAGAACGGTCTACCTGCCACTGATAGCCCAACGAAGCGCCCAAACCTTTCAGGTGGCCATTGCTAACGCGGTACGAAAGCCACGCGTTGGTGATATGCTTTGTTGCCCCCGCCACGGCCACACCCACCTTTTTTTCGTCGGTATCTTTGGTCACTTTTGCGTCGGTGTAGGCATAATTTAGGGTCAAATCGAGGCCTTGTAGCAGTTGGCCGCGCAGATCAAACTCCACGCCTTTGGTTTTGGTTTGCCCCAATTGAATTGAGAAATTGGGGTTGTTTGGGTCGGCGGTCAGGACGTTATTTTTGGTAATTTGGTACAGCGAAACGGTCGAATTCCAACGCCCACCCATCCATTCTTTTTTCAAACCCGCTTCGGTATTATTGCCCGTAATGGGGTCAAAACTCTTTCCATTCACATCCGCCCCTGCCTGTGGGATAAAGGCCTGGTCGTACATTGCGTAGGCAGAAGTGCTTTTATTCAAATAAACGCTCATACCTATACGTGGCGTAAATTTACTGCTTTTAACACGGCCCGAATACGGGTCATAGTCTTTAGCAGTGGTGTATCTTCCCGCCAGGGTCAACCGAATTTTTCCATCCCAAAAACGCAACTCATCCTGCACATATAAGCCCGAATAACTTTGTCCATAATTCACCCCACGGCTCCGAAGGCTCTTCGAGCGGTCAAATACTGGCAATGAATCGGCGGACACCGTTCCGTAGACGGGATTATAGATATTGAAAGGAACGGCCCCTTTCAACGTACTGCCCTGCGCCCAATCGGCAAAATATTCTTTCTGCCCCATGTCCAGCCCCGCCAGAATACGATGCGTAACACCACCCGTTTTGACGTCACCATTCACAAAAATTTGACCTATTCTATTGATTCCCAAGGCATCCCAGATACTAATACCACGCAGAATTGTCCCGTCGCTATTTACTGAACTGGGCCACATACTTGTCCCGATTTGGTTGTAATTATAGTACGCCAATTGCCCCGTCAGCTTCCAGTCTTTGTTAATTTGGTGATTCAGTATCAATAATAAACTGTGGTCATTGATGTTGGTCGGGTCTAAATTAGGCTCCGTCAAGGTAAAGTTTACGGGCAAGTGCTCGTAGGGCTTTTGCGAAAACACGTAGGCCGAGCCGATCATCGACATTTGTGAATATTGATATGTGTATTCGGCCGTCAACGAGGTTTTATCGTTGATTTTGTACTTAATCACTGGCACCACCGAATAGCGATTGTTAAATTCATAGTCGCGGTGCGAGCCTTTCATTTGGCCCATTACGTTGAGGCGGTACTGCAATTTTCCGTCTTTGCTCAGCAAGCCATCAAAGTCGGCGGTGGCGCGGTAGGTATCAAAACTTCCCAACGTCAGGGTCATTTCTCCTTTGGTCATGCCCGTCGGCTTTTTCGTCACCACGTTATAAAACCCACTAGGCTCGCCATTGGCCATCATAAAACCCGCTGGGCCTTTCACAAATTCGATGCTTTCTACCATGCTCATGTCTTCGGCAAGCGGTCCCCAAGGCATTTGCACATTCATGCCGTTGCGAAAAGCCGCAATTTGCGAGCCGCGCATGTTCAGCAATGCGTAGTTGTCCCAATGTTCGAGGCGAGTCACCCCGCTTACGTTGCGGGTTACGCCTTCGAGCATGTCAAAAATCTGTTGGTCGTTAATCAACGCTTTGGTCAATACCTGAATATTTTGGGGCGTCTCAATCAACGGCGTCTTTAACCGAAGCGAAACCGAAGGCATATCGGCATTGTATTTATTGGGAAAAGCCGTCACGACCACTTCTTCCAATTGACGCAGATTTTCTTTCAATACTACGTTCACGTCTGACACCTGCCCCGCCGTGACCGCCACACTTTGAGTTTGGGTCTCTAGCCCGACAAAACTCACCTGAAGTGCATAATTGCCCGCTTTCACTTTTTCAAATATGTATTCACCTTCTTGGTTGGTAACGGTTCCTTTGCCCGCTCCTTTCAGGTTTACGTTCACAAATTCGGCCGCTTTGCCGTCGCTCGTTGTGATGCGGCCTTTGATGGTTGCAAGTTGGGCCATTGCCCAATTGGATAGGAATAAAAATGCAAGGAAAAAGTAGATTTTCATTGTTTTAGTGGGGATACAGATAAGGTTCATTTTATAAAAAGAGGTATGACTGATTGGTAAAACAACTGGTAAAAAATAAGTAAGGTAAAGTATAGTACGACAAAACAAAACCGCGTTGAAGCCAAAGCATCAACAACCTAAAAAATTGTATTACAGCTAGATAACTAAAACACTCAAGGTATCAATTGACATGTTTGAGCATTTTTCGCGCCTCTACCGTGAGGGCTACTTCATTCATAAGTGTGAGCAATTCACTCACTTCGTCGTGAGAAAAAAGGAGATAAAAATTGGATAAAGGCGTATAATGAATCAACTCTTTACCGTGTGGCGTTTCATAGGCTTCCATCATTCTTTTTTCGGTCAATAATTGCCGAAACCACTCAAATTCACTTTCATTCAAACAAAACATAATGTTCTTAAAAGCAATGTGATAAACCTTACAGATTTCACATACGCCTACGTATCCGTACTCTTTTTCGAGAAGGGTTTTAAAGGGATGTTGGTGTGTCATAAGAGTGCTGTTTATGGGTAAACGCATAGCAATGGCAAGAGGGATTATATCATTTCTCAATCACTCTCCTTCTTTCTCTAAAGTGAAATGAATGATTGTATTTATTTAGATTAATTATAAATAATGGACAAAGGAATAGACTATTTAGATTCAATCCAAATAATTTCGCTCTTTTTTTAAACCTCTTATTAAAATAACCAGTTCTGAGCCACAACTAAAATCGGCGCCCTTTCATTTTGGTACATGTAGAAATCTTAATTTATGCAACATTGTTGCATAACAAAATTAATCCATCCATATTTGCAACATTGTTGCAAATAAAAATCTAAAGTATGAATAAGCAAAAGAAACTACCCGTTACGGTACTGAGCGGCTTCCTAGGAGCGGGAAAAACCACCCTACTCAACCATATTTTACACAACAGAGAAGGGCTAAAAGTGGCCGTGATTGTCAATGATATGAGTGAAGTAAACATTGACGCTCAACTGGTTGAAAGGGAAAGTATCCTTTCCAGAACTGAAGAAAAACTCGTTGAAATGTCAAATGGCTGCATCTGTTGCACTCTACGCGAAGACTTGATGATTGAAGTGGAAAAATTGGCAAACGAAAACCGATTTGACTACTTATTGATTGAATCGACAGGAATTTCTGAACCCGTACCTATCGCGCAGACTTTCACGTTTAAAGATGAAGAAAACGGTATTGATTTGTCCCGTTTTGCCCAAATTGATAGCATGATTACGGTCGTCGACGCCCTAAATTTTGCCAAAGATTTTGGTTCGGTCGATACCCTGCATACACGAGCCCTCAATGAAGACCCACAAGACCACCGCACCATTGTAAATCTTTTGACTGACCAGATAGAGTTTGCCGACATAATCATTCTTAATAAAACCGACTTAGTTTCTCAAGCCCAATTAGGTGAATTAAAGGCGATTATCTCGTCTCTCAATCCAGTCGCTAAAATCATTCAATCTAGTTTTGGCAACGTATCTACATCGCACATTCTTAATACAGGGCTTTTTGATTACGAAAAAGCCGAACAATCAGCGGGGTGGATTCAGGAGTTAGAAAATCTCAAAACGGGCAAAACCCATACACCCGAAACGGTTGAATACGGCATCAGTTCGTTCGTCTTTCGCGACCGCCGCCCTTTTCATCCAGAGCGTTTTTGGCATTACCTCTCCAACGATTGGCACGCGGGCATTATTCGTTCCAAAGGGTTATTTTGGATTGCCTCCCGCCCCAACGAAGCCATTAACTGGAGTCAAGCGGGTGGTTCATTGCGGGCCGAAAGCGCCGGGGTCTGGTGGGCAAGTATGCCATTCAATCAACGCATTCGCTACGCGGCTTATGTTGACAATAAATCTATTATTGAAACCCGATGGGACAAACGCTTTGGAGACCGCCAAAACGAGTTGGTCATTATCGGACAAGACCTCAATCAAGACATCATCGAAAAAGAATTGCAAGCCTGTCTGTGTACAGATGCTGAAATCAACGCGATGGAAACAAAACAGGTTTTCCCCGACCCTTTCCCCCTTTAAAGGGGACGGCTTCTCCCCTATTTTTGGGGTACCTAATTGGCCAGAAATGACAATTGGCCCGGTTTCCCCCCTGAATATTGAAGCACGTTCCATCTTATTATTTCACAAAGTCATTTAATTGATAATCAGTGGGATTGTTAAAAACCAAACGCTCCTCTAACTTTACATTTTTAGAAAAATGAATGAATATTTTAAAAATAGAAGTTGACAAACGGATTCTTTTGCTCTACCTTTGAGCCAGTTATTGGTGCCTGATGTACGCCTCTGTGTGTGCCGATTGGCTTAATAGGGAATCCCGTTCGATTCGGGGGCTGTTCCCGCAACTGTACGTTTCAATACATTGTCGCTCACCTTTTAGTCACTGTTCTGAATTTAAAAAGAATGGGAAGACCAGCGCCAACGAAACAAGCCAGGAGACCTGCCAACAATCATTCTTGACGAGTCCTTACGGGTAATGAGGCAACGTCGAGCGTTCGATTTCACGTTCACATTTTCGGCAAAATACCTTGATTTACAAACTCCTGCGGTTTGTTAGCTGCATCCATATCCTGGTACTTTCGGCTATTGCTCCGCACCTCTACGCCCAAAAAGAGCAAAGCCTCTGCGAAGTAACCGTGCGGGGAGTGCGACCCGAGCGCTTCATGGTGGGACAAAAAGTGCAGGAAATTGATTCGGTCCAGCTGACGCGATTTCGTTACAGCACGCTGGCCGATTTCCTCCAGTTTCAAAGTCCAGTGGCGTTCAAAAGTTATGGGGCAGGGCAGGCCACAAGCATTGCTTTTAGGGGAACATCCGCTAATCATACGGCGGTGCTTTGGAATGGGGTGAATATTAATTCGCCGTCATTAGGGCAAAGTGATTTTTCGACGATTCCTGTAGCGGGCTTCGACCAAATGAGCGTGCAGTACGGGTCGGCGGCAAGCTGCGTCGGTACTGATGCCGTGGGGGGCAGTATTCAACTACGCTCTGTACCCGATTTTAGGCAAAAAGGGCTTCAAACCTTGGCCGCTTTTCGCCTCGAAAGCTCCGAAAATTATACCGGTCAGGTGGGGCTACGTTTCAATCATAAAGCAGGCAAAAATTGGATAATTTCGGGCAAAACCAGCTTATATGGCAGTAATTTAAATAACTATTTCGGGACCAATCCCCAACGTACCCGCCAAGGCGAAAGCTATTCTTTTGAGCCCACCCGAACTACCCAAAAAGGCGTGGTGCAAGACCTGTATTGGCAACATCAAAAAGGCAATCTATTCTCGCTTAATCTCTGGCTGACCGACAATACCCTCACCATTCAGCCCCATCAAGTTCCGTTGCGTGAAGTCACCCGTACGCAGGCCTACCGCGTGCTGGGTTCGTATCAGATTGGCAAAACACTGATACGAACGGGCTTCATCCGGGACGTGATTGATTACGGAAAAGGAGAAAATCTAACCCCCAGCCATACCGAAATCGACCGTTTTATTCTCCGTGCCGAGCACGATTTTTCGTGGATTCAAAGTTGCGACAAAGGCACTAATCTCAAAATTGGGGCTGAATTGGTGCATTATAATGCCCGGGTGGATGGGTACGGAGATGAGGTAAAACGAGAAAATCGGGCCGACGTTTACGCCTTACTCCGACACCAGTTCAACGGAAAACTCAGCGCATCGCTCAACCTACGGCAAGCCTTCGTGACCCGATTCAGCCCCCCCTTTACCCCGTCGTTGGGGGTGGAGTACACCGCGTTTACGCGTCCGCGTACCAAAATCAGTTTTAGCGGAAATACCTCCCTCAGTTACCGCGTACCAACACTGAATGAGCGTTACTGGGTCAATTTGGGCAACCCTGAACTCCGCCCCGAACGCGGTTTCAACAAAGAAATCGGCGTAACTTGGAAACAACGGCTGGCCGAAATGAATCAATTTTCGGTATCCGTCACCGCCTTTCATAACCTCATCGACGATTGGACGTACTGGAACCCAGAACGCAATTATCGGGTCGAAAACCTCCAACAGGTACTTTCCAAAGGGCTTGAATTTACGTTTGGCTTAAAAACCCAATGGCATAAAACGCAGTTAGACGCCAACCTAAATTATGGGTTGACCGATGCTTCGCAACAAAAAACCTACGGGCCTTACACCCAAGACTTTATCGGAAAACAACTCATTTATGTGCCACGACACACGTTTGGAGGAACACTTACTGCCACCCATGGCAAAGGCACTCTCACCGTGCAACAGCAATTTAATTCGGCGCGTTACAGCACTTTTGACCACTCGGGTCGGCCTTTTGCCCCCTATTATTTGCTGAATGCGGTGTTGAATTATCAATTTCAAAAAGGAAACTTTCGCAGCGACATCGCGCTTCAGGGAAACAACCTAACCAACACGGTGTATCCCAATCTCAAGAAAAACGCGATGCCTTTAAGAACACTATCACTCAACGTTATTTTTTATTTTCAATCAAAACAAACCACAAATGAATCGTAATTATCTGCTTATTATCAGCCTTTTAAGCGTTGGTTTCTCCGCCTGTAACTCCACCGATCCCGTGCCGTCGCAACCCTACGACAATGGTGTACTCGTCATTAATGCGGGAAATTTTCTGGACAACAATGGGTCTATTTCTTTGGTACAACGAACTTCTACAACCGCCTCGTATGACATTTTTCAGAAAGAGAACAGTCGTACGCTTGCAGGGAGCCTGAGCGGTTATGCGGAAGTCAACGAAAAAGGTATTATCCTCGTCGATAACTCAACGGCGGGCAAAGACGGCATCGAAATCGTTGACGCCCGAACGTTTAAAAGTCTAACGTCAATTCCTTCCACCGAAGTGGAGAATCCTCGGGCGGTGGCCAAAGCAACCGATACCAAAGCCTACGTTACCTGCTGGGACGCTACCGGAGATTTTTCTAATTTTTACAAAAACCCTGGCTACGTGGCCGTGCTTGATTTGAGCACCAACAAATTGACCAAGAAAATCCCCGTCCAAAACGGCGCCGAAAGCATTTTGGTCATTGGCAACGAAGCCTTTGTGGGAAATACGGGAAGCGGAATGACAAAAATTACCGTTATCGATATTGCCACCGATGCCGTTAAACAATCAATCGAAATTGGCCGAAATCCTGAATTGGTGGGTCTTGATGTCAATAACAAACTTTGGCTGTACGCGGGAGGAGAAATGATACGGCTAAACACCCAAACCAAAACGGTGGAAACACGTTTTAAAATTACGTCGCCCAATGCGTCAAAATCGCCTAGTTCGTTCACGCTGAGCGCCGACAAAAAAACCATTTATTTCACCCATTCATTCTACGACGCGGCCGACGGCTACCTCCAAAAAGGCGAAACTTACAGCTTCCCCATCGATGCGGCAGTCGTAGTGGCCGACAAACCTTTCATCAATCGGTTATTTTCGGGTGGGTTGGGCGTTGACCCACAAACGGGCATAATTTATGCGGGTTTGGTGCCCTCTTTCAAACAAGCTGGCTATGTTCTCCGCTATCAACCCAACGGTACATTGATTGATTCGGTCAAGGCCGAAATCGCTCCGAGTACTTTTTTCTTTAAAAAATAATACCCATTCACAGCCATGATATTTTAAGTCTGAAGGGCAGGCCGTGTTGGTCTGCCTTTTTTTGCTTAAAGATGAATAAACAATTCCTGACAATAGCGTATTCATTACCTGTCGGTCGGTTTTGAACCGACTAACTGGTAAGTTAATACCTTAATTTAGGTTCAACCCAAAGGGCAGTTAGGCAAAGCAAAAAGAGCCCCAACCATGCCCAATCTGGCAATTTTTCGGTCATCTGTTGCGTCGTTTCTCTCGAATATTTCGGCAAATTGCTCTTGTGCGCCTGCACACTCTCCGCCATTCGGGCCGCATTCGATACCGTCGTTTCATTTTCCTCTACGTACACTTCCAACGAATCCTGAAAGGTCTGCCAACCCGATTTTCTGAAGAGATAGTCAGTACCATAACTAAGCGAGTTGAGGGCAGAACGTTGGAGTGAAACCGTATCTTCGGCCACCGAAATGGACGGGAGAGGTTGCGAAAATTTATTCAAAACCAAGCTCGCACGCGTGTCTTTCCAAAGCGGGGCAGTCACTACAATATTCCCTTCTTGCGCGGGCACCAACGCCTGCAAAATACCCGACCAAATTTTATCATAAGCCAAGCTATCGCCGCTTAATTTCAACGAAAAAGTTTCGTTGAATAAACTAAGACCCACCATTCCACCCGTTTTTTGCACGGCAACGGGATAGCCCAAAATATTCTTTTGGTTTGGATTTTCTGCCAATCGGTACGGCAAGGCCGTCAGTCCGTTTCCTACCAAAACACTTTCATCATTGGAAATCTTCTTTAGATTCCATTTTGTTCCCAGTGCGGCATTCACCTTTTTTGCAGCTTGCTCAGGATTCGTTATGTTGTAAAATAAAACACTTTTCCCCTCCGATACGGCCTTTTTCACCAACGGATGGCCCGCATTTTCGGTGTCAGTAAAGACAATATCGGGCACAAAATCTTTTTTATTTTTTACCTGATTCATGGATACACTCATTTGAGTATTCTTGGCTACGGCCGTAACCATTTCTACCCTGCTACCCTTTTTTCCCAACCACTCTGCTACGGCTTTGCTCTCAAAATCAGGGCTTTGCAAAACAAAGTAGGCCGAGATAGGCTGCGGTTTTCGGGAATAAAAAGCCACTTTCTGTAAGGGTTGATTGTCTAACAGCAAGGTGGTTTCGGTTCGTCCAATGGCAAAAGAAGGAAACGTAAGACGAAAAGTTTGGCTTCCTTTGCGCAACGAAACACTGTCCAGTACCTGATTGGCATAGTTGATTTTGAGCACCTTAGGCGCGTCCAAGGCGACGGCTCCCGACACTTCCTGCAATTCTCCTTTTCGGAGCATGGCCTTCCACTGAATCGACGTTAATTCGTTTTTTTTAAACCACGGAATCCAATGA
>VFQN01003324.1_pt1 | contig 23261 bp, 35 predicted proteins | sample 3512371 | NCBI WGS metagenome assembly VFQN01 (sample SAMN10412370, study PRJNA504923) | tailings metagenome | isolation source: Replicate 2 from Balatoc abandoned mine | place: Philippines: Itogon, Benguet | collected 2017-08-28
GGGGCCGCCTGAGAAGGACCACCCCAACGGCCACACAAAAACCATAGGAAAAAAAAAGGGGGGGGGGGGGGGGGGGTGGGGGGGAAAGGGGGGGGGGGGGGGGGGGGCTGGACGGGGAGCGCCGCAAGCAGTACAGAAACAGCATCGTGCGATCACGCACGTAGCCCGATCCGGCCACTCTCAGCTGTTCCCAGCTGTTCCACGCAAGTGGGACAAGGGGGCAGTGGCTAAACTGCCGAATGATATACACTGTCTATGGTGTGCAGTGCGCTGGGCCTGTAGGAACCGTGAATTGAATGCGCGGTAGCAGGAAGCAAGGTGCATCTGCAAAGATCGTGCATAGTACCCGGCCGTGGTTACGCAGGGAGGGCTGCGTGTGCCTCGCCCTCACATCGTATGGTGCCTGATGGTACCTGACGGTACCGGGTACCATGATGATACATATTGTGTATTAACTCTCACACATGGGTACGCAGGGAGGGCTGCCTATGGCCCTCACTGCCGTACGGTACCTGTGGATCCCGAGTGGCCGCTTGGGTCCGACTCCTCCTCCGGGGGTTGCAGCAGCCAGCACTCCAGCGTGTCAATCTGCAACACAAACAGCACAGCTGCCATCAGCGCAATTGATGGAAGTCGTGCGCATGAAGCACCTGCCTGGCATGCACTCGGTGTACGGAACGTCAGGGGGAGTGTGCACGTGGCAAGGTTAATGTCGGCCTGCAGAGCTGCACTCCATTTTGGGTAGTCGCACGTCTCGAGTTTCACCCGCCCAAATGTTCCAGCACTTTTCTACCCTTACCACACCCAGATACCCAGATGCACGCCTACCACCCACCACCTACCCTCCCCTCCTGCCCCCCAATCGACCACCACCACCCTACTAACCCCACTACCACGCAATGGTACACCGTTACTACTAGCACACGTTGCCTCCCAGCTGGTCCCACCTGGAACACCTGCTCCGAAGCCAGCGGTGTGTTGCCGTACGTGGCAATGGGCCGCGACATGCCGCCGTCAAGGGAGGGGTCCACGTACAGCGCAAAGTGCTGGCCACGTGCCGAGCCGCCGGCGGCGCCGCCAGCGGCGGCGGCGGCGGCAGCGGAGGACGGCGGCGTGGCGGCGCCGCCGAAGCCCAGGCCGCCGGGAAGCTGCGAGAAGCCGACGCCGCACCACTGGTAGTTGTCGTTGATGCCGGTGGCGGGGAAGATCTGGGGGTTGTGGCGGAGAGGTGGTCGGGGGAGGGGCGGAGGTGAAGGCGGAAGGCATGCTTGGGGTACGATCCACAGCAGCCGGTGCCCTGGGTATACCGTAACGTGCGCAGGGTCAGTCAGGGGGCGAGGACGAGCCTGCAGGGCCCTGCAACCCCCTGCGTCAGCCCAACGCGCTTCATCATAACGCTTAAGCCACGTTCCACCTGTGAATTCGAGACCTGACTGGACAAGTCACATTGTGTACCTTTTGCCCGTTGCGTTGGCGAGGCACCTGTGCGCTGCGCCCTCCCGCAGCTACCCACCTCGACGGTTGGCTCCAACCGGAAAATGAAGGATGACACGTCACCATAGAACGTCCCGCTCTTGGCCCAAGGCTGCGGCGCGTAGCCCCCAAAAAGCCTGCCGCCGCCGCTGCCGCCATTGTTCCCCCCGTCATTGCCACCGCCAGCGCTGCCCGCCCAAGCGCCGTCGGCGCCAATCCCGTTGCTCCCAGCTGCCTTCTCCCGGATCAGCAGCAGTGTGGGCCCCGGCGTCGCGCTCACGCGTCCGAAGAAGGTGTTGAAGGACTTGCCGTCCCGGTGCGAGCTGAACAGCAGTCGCCACTCCCGGCGCTGGGCTGCACAGGCGGGCAAGGATGCCCCGGAGCCAAGGGGACAGCCGGAAGGCACGCAGAGGCACCAAGGAGTCTCACTTAGTTCCAACGGAACAAGGCCCTTCTGACGCCTCTGTGCTGTCTCCTTGTTGACAGCACTACCAGTCAACACTCCACTTGCAACACGTATGCCCGTGTGGCGTTTGTAGGCCTGCTACGGCACTTGCACGGCACCGGCAGCCCTTCGACGCTCTACACAAGCCGCAGTACGTCACAGATCGACAAAACGTACCCCACGGTACCCCAGCGCGCGCCCCACCTGGCGGCAGGCGGCTGCTGACGACCCACGACCACGTGAGCTGCAGCAACGTGGCGTGTGGCGCCAGCTTGCCCAGCTGCACCAGCTGCGGCAGCGGGGGACCCAGGCAGGCGGGGCAGCGCGGCACGCCGCCGCCACCGCCGCCGCCGCCTGCCCCCACTCGCAGCAGCACGCCCGACAGCGCCGCATGAAGCGCCGGCACCCGCTTAACCCACTTGCGGTACGCATCCCGCGACAGCCGCCTTCCGCCGTCCCCTCCGCTGTCTTCCGCCGCCACCAGCGCAAGCGCCCCCAGCGCCACCGCTGCCGCCCGCGCCTCCGCCGCCTGCCCCTGCGCCTCCGCCAGCCCAGCCGCCTCCGCCGCCATCCGTACGCACGCCACCACTGCCGCCTGGAGTGCCGTACAGTCCAGCCCCTCCTCCTCAGCACTCCCGGACCCACGGCCCGCTGCGGCCTTGCCGCCTGACGCCCCCGTGCCCTCCAGCATGCGGAACGTGAACCCTAACGCCTCGTCCTCCCCCAGGCGCTCCAGACGCGCCTGCAAGCAGCGCGCAGCACCGCCAGGAGCGGCAACACATCGCCACCTGTGACCCCTCCAAGTGGTTTTACTGGGCCGTGCACACCGCCAACCCCAGGGGCGCTGAGGGTACGGCAGCACGCAAGCCAATTCCGCCAACCCCAGGACATCCCGTCACACAACCCTGGTCACAGGTACCCAAAACTGTTCCGTATATGCCGTACGTGCCGTACCTTGGCCAGCACGAGGCCCTCCACGTGCACCGTGCCGTCCCCGGGGTCCGTCAGCAGGCCCAGCAGGCGGGAGGCCAGCAGGGGGGCCGCGGCCTGCAGCCGGGGCCACAGGCCAGGGCCGCCCGCACCGCCCCCGGCACTGCCCCCAGCAGTGGCACTGGTACTGGTAACGCCTGGGCCTCCGCCTGCGCTGTCTCCGCCTAGGAGCAGGCCCACGTAGGCTGGCGCGATGCCGCGTGCGGAGGTGGAGGCGCTTGCCCCGCCATGGCGCTTCAGGTCAGCTGGAGCGTGGGGGAGGGGCCAGGGCGGAACCGCGGAGTGGAGTTTGGATTTTGGGAGCAAGCACCAGGTGCTGGTTGCTGTTATATGACATCCGCTTATGGTTTGGCATGCGGGTATGCAGGCGTCCCGGCCGTAGGGCTGCTACTGCCGGCTTACCGCCCCTGCCCCTGACACCGTGTCATCCGAGCTGACTCCAGAATTGAACGACAAACGCAGCCCTTGCGTGCAGGGGTAAAAGGTTGCAAGTCTGACCTGCTTGCTGTGCTAGTACAGCCTTGTAGTGCTGCTGCAGCGCCTGCAGCTCCTCCGCAGTGAAGGCAGCTTCCGCCTCCTTGACCGCGGCGCTCTTGGGCGGTTTGCCCGACAACCAAGCGAACATTTGGTGATATTGCGAGTAAGGCCGCTGTCTGGGATTGCTCAATTGCACATCGGAAGGCAGGTGACGGAAGCGACGTGAAGGGTTCTCAGCGCATGCGTTTGCGTCGCAATTTGGAAATAGATACACATTACTAGTAATAACCTATGGCGGAAGCATCAACCGTTGGTCTCAGTCACTACCGCTGGCGGACTGCGTTTAGAACGGAAGAGAGTTGGCACCGTTACCAAACCACCTGCTTGCATCGGGCCCTCGGGCTGCCATTCGTCACCCAGCCACCACTAGTACCCGCACCCAATAGCACTAAAATTCAAACTGCATGGCCGGGAAGGCGTAGCACGCATCCCATGGTCGCCCGCCACGTGCCCATGCGCTCTACCCCGTCAGCCGTCACTCTCCCCCCAGTGGCACCACGTTCGGCCTCCCCTGGCGCTCCACGTCGTGCGAGGCGGAGGACTTCATCGGCTGGCACTACGCGGCCGAGGCGTGGGCGGGGGCGCAGGGGCTGGACCTGTCGCTCTTCCGCCACCGCGTGCTGCCCAAGGGCCGTGGATGGCTGCGGCTGGCCGGGCATGGGCATAACGGGCAAGGACAAGAGAAAGGAGTTCCAGGGAAGCTACTGGCAGTTGTCCCATAGGCAAGCACATGGCACAAGTTGGAGTAACAGTTGCGTAGTCGGTGGTTGAGGGCGCATACTCGGCAGATTCCTTTCTCCTGCCAGTCGTGGTAAGAGGGTGGCTGGTGGGGGCCATGCAACTAGTGGCGGGAACGGGATGCCCTGGCCGCGGTCGCACGTAGGTGTTCGAGGTGTGCCGTCTGCCCGCCATGTGAGTGGCCGATGATTAGGTGAGGTAGATGACGGGCTATAACTGCGGGGAATGAGGCGCGACCAAGCACCAGAATACGTGTGTGCCGCAGTAACAGAGCTGGCTTCGGCAACCATACAGAGCACCACACCCGCCGGCATGCTTTCACCGGCAACGCTCTGATGCTTCACTCGCAACGGTGTGGCCGCACCCACACGTTCGTGAATGCACGCGACAACATCATTGCCGTCTTGCACCTTCCTGCCTGCAGCGTCATCCCCAAACACCCCGTCGGCCCCAGCCAGCCTGCCCGCCGGCAGCTGCACACCCGGCCGTGTCCGCATCCGCCTGCCCCCATCGCCCAGCACAAGAACTCGCGAGGCCACGTGGCCATGTCACACGCTCGCCTGCGCCAAGTCCTGAACAGTCGTGTGGGCTCCCGTGCCCTTGTTATTGCCGGAAAAGCGCGTGCACAGTCTCCCCCTCGCCGCACATGCATTCCTCTCTCAATTCAGCACACCTTCGCTCTACGTCCCCACGTCCCCACGTCGCGTTCTTGATGCAGTCCCAAAACAGACCCGATGCTTGCCCTGGCGGCCCACAATTAAGCCGCCCGCCTGCCCACCCGACCTGCCTACCCCACTACACCCCAGGTGACACCGTAGAGTTACACCCTGCTGTCTCCCCGCCCAACTCTTACAGTCTTCCTCCCTCCCCCTCCAGCACCACGCCCGCCCTCCCTCCCCATCCCGACCTCTCCTTCCCGCCTTCTCCCGCCCCCGCTAGCTGGAGCTTGTGGTCCAGGCTGCGCGCCCTGCCGTTGACAAGGTTGAGCGCGTGCGCCAGCCGCCGCCGGACTCGAACCAGCTAACCACCTAGCCTAGTCGCTCCTGCCGTCGCCCGCCGCCGCCGCCGGCAGCTCCACTGGCGCCTGCCGCCCGCCGCCGGACTGGATGGTGACGATGAAGCGGTCCTTGCGCCGCCGTTACGCTACCGCGCTGCTGACGCACTCCTGCTCCAACTGCCACCGCAGCTGCGGGGGCGAGGCAGGGGCGAGGTGCGGGCGCGGGATAAGGGTGAGGTGGGGTTCAGGTGGCGAGGAACGGTGGCCATCGGAACCCAAGCGGACTCTGTACACCTTCAGGCCCACCCGTCGTCCCACTAACCCCGCAGACGTGTGCCCCCTCCTGTGCCGACCAGCACCGTGTGTCCTACAGCCGCATGCGGCCAGGGAACACCAGCGCCTGCCCAACTCCCCCCCCACCCACTTTCACAAGACCGGGAAGGCCATGCAAGCCCTTGGAACGTGCGTGAAGCTGTACAATTCAAGGCCGGCCATTTATCACCACGCATACAGCTAACCTGGGCCGCCGTCCGCACCTTAGGCGTAGGAGCTGGCCGTGAAGGCCGCCTTAATTGCGGCGTAGTTTTTGACTATGATACACTCCCATTTAGCCATTCGCTCCAGGGCCGGCGTAATCAGGGCAGCCATCTCCTTCACCAGCTGCTCCACGTCGTCCGGGTGAAACGCCTCTGCGCCTCTGCGGCGAGTCAAAATGCATTCGGCTGCCGTTATGAAGTCTTCCGGCTCGACACCCAGCACAGCCGCAGCCTCCTTGACGCCCGGGTCGGACTCGGTGAAGCGCGTGGATGTTGTCTCCCTGCAAGACTCGCGGGTGGCGACCAGCAGCACCAGACTCGACACGTGGCGAACCTTGGTGAGGTGGGCCTTGGCGTGCAGCTCGTAAAGGTTGGCGATGGCCGCTGCGTGCTGGTCAAGTTGCTCTTGCTGCCTGTTCACCCATTCTACAAGCGACCCTCCGATTATCTCCACCGTTATGTCCTGGCCCAGCTGGCATCCCGCGGTCTCCCAGCCCTGGGTAACTTCTCCGCTCTCATAGCTAACAGAGTTGAGAGGCAGATCGACCGGAGCCAGTGCTGGATCGACAGCGTCTCCAAATTTCCGACGCTTAAGCATGCCTGACGAGCACCTCTCCGCAGGGGCCATTGCCGAGGTTCAATGCGTTCAACTAAGTGGTAAAAGTTGAATAGTAGGCTGCTAAGGAACTTTTCCCAGCAGCAAGGTGCTAGCTGTTTGTGCGGTCGGTGCGGTGATTAACCATCCAGTCAAGGCACCTGGAGCTTGCACATGGTGCGGCAACAACGCACCGGACGGAGCTTGTTGCGCGACTGACTGGTGCTCGGCATTGGGCTCGGCACCCGTCCTCCACAAGGCGCCAGTGCGCACGGACATGATAGTATTCCACGTGTGCACCCTGCAGGTGCTCCGTCATGAGCCGCTGTCGGTGCCTGAGGGTGCTGCACCTCCGCGTGGAGGACATCTGGGGGCTGGTGCACTTGCTCAGTGACCACCCTTACCTCCGAACCATTACCGCTTATCAGCTGCAAATTAATCTTGGCCCTCTCCCAAACCTGCTTGCCCGGCCCCATTGTCGAGCTCCGGCTGCTACCGGGTGAGCACCACTGCACGTGCGCGCGTACACTTGACGCACATGCATATCTGCAGCCGTACTGCCCCTCAGCCCCCACCCACCTGGTACGCAGCCGGGCTGCATCATTGCGCACGTACCGTAAGCAGCATACTGATTTCTCGATTGCCCATAGGAACAACCTAACCCACCTGTGTGAGGGTAGCCCGCGGCTGCTGGACGAGCAGCCCCCAGAGGACATGCGACCAAAACAGGATGATCCCTCATTCTGATCCCCCCTGCGCCTGTGTGCAGCCATCAACGCTGCGGCGAGGGCAGCTGCTGCAACGGCAGGCTCTGAAGGTCACCAGTGGACGGGTGGCAGCAGCACCAGCACCAGCACCAGCACCAGCACCAGCTCAGCGTCGTCAGCACCAGAGCCCCCTGTGGTGTGGGTAGCCCTTGCCGGCATGGACGCCTCGGGGTCTCCTGAAGCAGCTGCGGACGCACCCGCATGTGGGCCCGGAGCGCCTTGTGCCGCCGCTGGTGCGGCACGGGGAGGAGCAGCTCCGCCGACGCACACGAGTACGGCAGCAACAGGCGGCTGGGACATGGTGGCGACTATGGCAGCAGCGGTGAAGACCAGACCATTTTGAGCCGTGGGAACTTCCGGAGTTCCGGAGTTGTCACTCAAGCATACCATACAAGTTGGCGGTTGTATGCTGGTTTGGGGATAACATGGAAGGCCCCATTGTTGCTTGGACAAAGCGACGACAGCGTATGGTTTGGGACTTACTGCCGTCCTCCGGTGCCGTTGGTGCAAGCTACCGGTAAGCGATGGTGGCCTGTGGCGCATTTTGGTGACTGACCTCTGACTGCTGTGGGGAGAGCATGCATGTCCCACACCTGAGTGCTGAGGCGCGGCATACCTGCTGGACGGGGGGACTGAACGCACGCCCGCGCCTGCACCTGTATCCGTGGGACAGCCGGAATGGGTGACAACTCGCACATGACCAGGCAAACGGCAAGATCTCGGGTAGTCGGTCCCTTGCACCGAACAAATTGTCGTGTTGCACAGTGCAATTTGTGCCAAACAGGAAGCGATAGACACTGTCCAGGAAGGACTGATGCGCGTCCTTGGCCTGTCTGGCGTTGAGGGCTCTGTGTGCATGCATGTGCTTGTGCACGGAAGACCCATAGGATGCAGCGGCCCTGAAAAGCATCCGGCACACCGGCAGGCGGGCTGGGCGCTTGTTGGCTAGTGCTCCCGCACAGCTGCTTCTTTTCCAAATTACCTAGCTTACTGAGGACGTGAGGAGGAGAGTAAATGTGAGGCAGTGCAATGGGGCTGCGTGGTGGATGTACGACGTTGCCACAAATTGTGTGGAGCCGTGTGGGAGCGGCCTCGGGCGGGCATAGGCAAACGCTGGGGCTGCTTCTCTGGAGCCGATGGCTTCTGCCCATCAGCGAATGGGGAGGGGAACCCCGAATTAACAGTTTCCGGCACCGGACTTCTTCGTTGTGTGGATGGGGCTGGGTATACCGGTACCGTTTCGAAATTCCATGCTTCCAGATTCGTGCGGCCCGTACCGCTCATGCCCTCGCACTGCTGTCCCGCTACCCCGGACCCTCCCTCTCGTGGTCCGGGACCAACCAATCATCACTAAAGCCACGACACCCAGCACAAGTGGAAGACCGAACACAAATCACGTGCACTAGAGTGCATTCATAGCTGCATCCTCAGCTGCGTAATGCCAAGCCTTGCCATGCGTTACGTACGGCCCAGGCTGCAAATCAACAGACCGGTGCAGCGAAACCGCATGCTGTCACAAGCGGCTTTTATAAAAGGCAAGGCCGTGTACCCGTGTACGGCACCTGGGCACCCGCGCGCCGCCGCTGCTATGCCGGCAATGCACCCGCAGCATCCTTGGCTCACTTAGCTGCCAAGCCATAGTTGTCCCGAGTACTACGCCTCTCCAACGACACCACACCGTACTGTCCCACAGCAAAGGAGAGCACTAGGCCCTCGGCCAGCAGCCTAACTGCCACAAACCTCGTGCGATCTGTGCGCTGTCGCCCCGCCCGCCAGCGCACAACAAACGCGGCCTAGGGGCGACAGCTGCCGCACGTCCATGCCTAATGTACAATGCTTGAAGTGGGCCCCGCACCCGCAGGGCCCGGGCTCCGCCGATGCCGTCAGACCAAGATCCTGAACGGGCACAACGGGCGCAGTATAATCGGTTAGCAATTGATTACTCCTGCGAAAATAGAGTGCCTGATCATGCATGTACGCCTTTCTGTTAAGAGCACGGTAGAACGGCACCTGTGCTCGGGTATGCTGTTGACGGACAGCCCGCCTCCACACTGCTAGACACTACCCAGGGTACCTCCTTTCATGGCCATAGCCTTCAGAGATGTATCGCCGCAAGGAGTGTGTTGTACAACAAGCAGCCTCCTGTGACATCCCCACGCCCTCAACCCCCAAGGTGTGCGCCGGCCAGCCATGGGCAGCCTCCCATGCCACCCGTGCATGTCACCCACGCCCTCAACCCCACAGTGTCCTCACCTGCAGTTGAGTAGCTTCTTGGGAGGCTTCTTCTCCGTCCAAAAGTCGTGCCCCTGCGCGCTGCTGCAGTTTGGCCCCCAGTGCTTGTACGCCTCGATCATCTTCTTAAGCTCGCCCTCGCTGTGCTGCATCTTGTTTAGTTTGGTGTCCATCATCATAGCCTGCGTACGGTACGAAGGTTCTTAAACCACAGGTTGGCGATTCAGGAATACTGCTTGTACAGGAGCAGGGTTAGGTCATGTGCGCCCGTGCGTGCCGTGGCACCAGGGGCCAAGCTGAGCCCACACGAGGACACGACAGGTAAGTGTTGCACGTTCCGGACACTTTGGTGTCTGTCACCCCCGGCCGTTAGACAGGCACACAGCCCACATCCAGGCACCTTGCACAGCACGGTGCCAGGGCCCACGACCCATGGGTCACTCCGTCGCTCCCTCCGTTGCGCCCGGCCCCTGTGCGCACCAGAGCCGGCCAGCTACCCCCGAGCCCAGTGGAGGCCCGAGGCTTGAAAGCTATCCATGCACCAGATAATCAACAACTCCTGGCCGGCTCCCACACCGGTCTGCACTGGCGCCCAGGCCCTCAGGTTCCCACACGGACCCCACTCCCGGCCCACAGCAACAGTACTCACGTGCACGCTGTCCTCCCCGTGCTTGTCGATCAGCGTCCCGATGACCTTCCGCTGCGTGGAGGTGAGGCGCGGGGGCGGCGCCTTGCCCGCCTTCCGCGGCAGGTTACACAGCGCGCGCTGCTCTGTGGGCGCCAGGTACAAGTGCGGGATAGGTGAGCTGCCGGTGGCTGGACATGATACAGCCATATGGTAGCCGGCAAGCCATGGATACGCTTGGCACGTGGGCGGGGCCACAGAACCGGGGCGGGGGCCACTTGCATTGTGTGACCTGAAGCAATGAACGTTAACTATTATGTGTGGTGTGCACCTTATGCAGGGTACATGAGCCTCAGCAATTTGCTGCCCCGAGGGCACTCGATCATGGCTGCGAGCAGCCTCTGATAACCTGACTGATAAGCATCACAGGCGCCGGGGACCGGGCGACCGGTGGTGGCAGCTTGGGCATGCGCCGCCAAGGCCCAGGTGCTGGCAGGGCAAGGGGTCACGGCGTGCAGCTGCCTGGACGTAGTACACATGTTGCCTCAGTGCTACGTGCCACTAGGGCAATCCATCATGGCCGATAGGGCCTCTGATAACCTGACTGAAAGCATCACAGGCAGTGTACACAGCCCTGTACGACTTCCTCCCAGCTGGGCAGGACTGGGGTGTCGTCCGTCCTGGCAAGTTGCAGATACAGAGTGCTTCCAAACGCAGTTGACCGCTGGTTGTTGTTGTGCCTCAGTACATACGCCACGAGGGCATTCGATCATGGCCACATGTAGCCTCTGATAACCTGACTGTAGTACATCACCGGCGTGACCTACAAATAACTCAGGACGTTTCAGCCCCCGGCAGGGCGACCTGTAGACTGTTGCGTGCAACGGTTTCCCGTGCGGTGCAATGCGTGGGTGCAATGTGACACGCTCGCTTCCTTCGGTCCCCATGATCCCATAACAGGATGCCACGGTACCCAGAAACCCCCAGGTTCCCTAGCCCAGGACCCACCGTCGTCGTCGGAGAACGTGTCCTCGCCAGCTTCCTTCCGCTGCTCCGGCGGCACCAGCGGCGTAGCCTTCTCCTTGCGGCCCAAGATCTTGTTGGGATCGGCTACCAGCTTATTCCGGGCATAGTTTTCAATTAGCGTGTCCTTCTCGTCCCAGTCAGCCCTGTGAACGACGGGGCGGGATAACAGGTCAGGGGAAGCAGTTCGGTCTTGCGGCATGTGGCACAGAGCTGCGTGCGCTGTTTGCTGGTGTTAGGGAGCAGGACTGGTTCTTACGCAATGTCTTTCGGGTGGCTTGCTACGAGCAGACGGCACAGGACACCCAGACGCCACGTTGTGGGCGGACAGGGCAGGGCAGTTGGCGAGGTGGGCAGCACACATGTCACTGACTCGTGTTGAAGCTTCTTCTTCAGGTCAGGCGCGTCGAAAGCTATTTGCAGCGGGACCTTCGTCTTCTGGTCCTTTTTCCGCTTTACTACACCAACGCGAACCTGCGCGGCGGCGATGCACGGCGGCGACAGTATTAGCCAACAGGTTTCCGCCCTTGTGTGCGTCTTCCCCCCTTGTAGAAGCTACACAGGGTACGCAAGCTGCGCAACGACGAGCAAGAGCCCACACCTTGGGGGCGTTCTTCTTGAGGCGCCTCAGCGAGCGCCCCATCGCTGCGCACTGCTTCTCCTGTTGAACCTTACGTCAAGATAACTATGGCAAGCACGTTGTTAATCTACCAAAGCGCTGGCCCGAAGCGAGAGATAGTACAGCGCTCTGCGCACAACTGCAGGTAGGTAACAGGGCTATGTCTCTTGGGGGCGCGTTGCTCTGCGTGACAAATGACAATGGGTGCACTTAGGGCTTCTGCACTGCGGCGCAAGTGCAGTGCTTCTCGGTATTCGCCAATCTCGTGCAGACGTGGACTCCCATGCAACATACTCGCGAAAGTCTGATGTCTGAACGCTTGCTTCGACCACAGCCATTGACCAGATAACTAAGTATAATGATCAGTTCGCAAGTATGAGCTACCAAAGCATGCCTGCGCCCGTGTCAACGGAAAGTGCGTACCATTCCTCGGTACTGGAGACGCTCTGTGCCACCGGCGCCTGCAACACGCAGCAGCTGGACAGATTTCACCAGCTGTTGAGGACTCTCACAGGCGAATGCGCTTCCGACGCGCCAGAGGTAAACGGCGTGGTGGTTGCGTGGTGGTTAGGGTTCCTCCGTTGGTCTGACGTTACGTGCTGAGCTGCTGACGTCCGCTCTGCACGTCTCCCCCTGCCCCTCCGAGCGGACGGCACCCACACCAAGCAAATTGTCTCACCCTATGCAACACTGCTGCCATGCATTGCGTGAAGCGCGACGCTGGGCTGTATCACCCTGCACGCGTATTCGGCGGCCCAGCAGAGCAACGCAGACCCTTGTGCAGCACCGTATCCCACATGACTTTTAGCTTCAAAACACCCGTAGAGCCATGGCAGCTCTGGGACGTCCACTCACCAGTCCCATGTGTCTCTGTCGTGTCCTGCCTTGACAACGTTACTGTTGTCATGTACGGAGTGAATAGGGACAGAGTCCACCGTACCGCTCAACCCCAGTGTCCCCACTAGTTACTTCCTGACAGCCCCACACCGCGGCAGCCACCGTACCCATTGTTCCACCTGACCCCAACACACCCATGCACATGCCACGTCACACCCCTTTCATGGCATCGCGGCCCACAGATCTGGCGCTTCCTGTCACGACACGTGCTGCTTCCCTCCCACGACTTCGACACCGTGCACCGCCGGCTGGCGGGCGCTGTGTACGACAGTAACGCATGGCCGGCGGCGGTAATGGGCCGCCCGCCCCTGTGGATCCCCGACCCCGCCGCCGCCGCCGCCACCAACGTCGGCCGCTTCCTCGCCAAGCTGCAGCACGAGAGCTGGTGGCGGGACGCTGGCGGTGGCAACGTAACAGCTGGGCAGACGGCGGGGGACTTATCGGGGCTTTCGGACTGGAGGCGCCAGCTGGAGGTGCTGATGGGGGGCTGGGCGCTGCTGCAGCGGCTGTCATGGGAGCAGCCGGAGGAGGTGTGGAGTGCTGTGCTGAAGGAGCTGCGGATACAGTTTGCAGTGCCGCCCAGCAGGTGCGTCGTGGGGCAGCCTGGACCCTTCTGGGACGTCTGCAGGCTTGGGCAGGGAGGGTCGCTTTCCACGCGCAGCAGACCTCCTTCCACAAGGGCCCAGTAGAACAGCCGATACCACAAACGCGCCCGCAGGCAAATGCACTGCTGCACGCCCAACGAGCACATACCCGCTGGCACCTGAGCAGCATTTGACCCATTTACCAGTAACCATGGTAGTTCCAAAGCACAAGTGCTGCCTGGATCCCCTCTTTCCGCCTGCAGGATGCTGCAGCGCCACCCCACCGACCCCGACGCCGCCCGCTGGCTGCCCGGCGCGCGCCTCAACGTGGCGCACGCCGCGCTGCACTGCCCGCTGGCGCCCCCGGGTGCACCGGCGCTGCTGTGGGCGCGTGACGGCGCCCCCACTAGGCTGCACGCCGTGGGGCGGGAGGAGCTGCGGCGGCGGGTGGAGCAAGTGGCGGCCAGCGTACGGCAGCGCTTCAAGCCGGGTGCGTGCAGGGCGGGGCGCAGGGTGGGGTGCAGGGCGGGTGGGGCGTGGGTGCAGCGTGGGTGCAGGGTAAGGTGCAGGGTGGGGTGCTGGCTGGGGTGGAGGTTGCAGGGTAGGCACAGGGTGGGCACAGGATAAGATGGGGGACACGCGTGCAGGGTGGGTGCGGCGTGCGGCAGCGCCTCCAGCCAGGTGGGTGCAAGGAAGCGAGCGGACTGGTGTGGGAGCGTGTTCTTTCAGCTTGTACCAGGCTTAGAGGATTGTGCGAGGTGGGCTGCAGGGCGTGGAGGCGTGCGCGTAGTAGGTGTAGAGGATGGGCGATACGCAACGCTTCAAGCCGGGTGGGTAAGGATAAGGGGTGTAAGTAGTGGAAAGGAGGAACAGTGGTGTCTGCCGAGAGCGGTGTTAGCGACAGAAGGTTGCTGCAGAAGAGGGCAGGATGCACGATGTGGAGCATGTTACGGCCATAGCAGTTGTAGGGGGATGGGTGGCAGCCTGGGTGGTCGGAGAGTGGGGTAGGGCCGTGGGCCGCAGAGTGGAGCAATGTGAAGCGTGCAGCGAGCCTGCCCGTACCTTCTCACTGATGGAATACTGTACTGCTCCAATTGAAATGGCCGCTTGCACAACTCGCAAAGGCGACCCCATCGCGCCATACCTGCCCATGACGCCCTGCCCCCCTGTGGCCTCACATGCACCAATGCATGCGTTAATCTGGCATAGTGCACCTTAGCCTTTCATAAGCGCATCGCGTATGCTGCCGCTGCAGGCGACCCCATCGCGCTGTACCTACCCATGACGCCGGACGCCGTGGTGTGCTACCTGGGCGTGGTGCTGGCGGGCTGCGTGGCGGTGTCGGTGGCGGACTCGTTCTCGGCGGCGGAGCTGCGCACGCGGCTGGACATCGCGGGCGCCAGGGGCGTGTTCACGCAGGTGCGCGGATGGCGCGAAGTACCGGTATTCTTGTGAGGTTCGGCGGCCTGCCGCCAATGCTGCGCGCCACGACGTATGCGTAATTGTTTCGTCGGGTGCCGCACAGGGCATCGAGCGTTGGCGTGTTGTCGCGCGCAGGACGTTGTCGTACGGGGAGGCAAGGCGCTGCCGCTGTACGACAAAGTCGTGCAGTGCGGTACGACGGCGGCGGCGGTGGTGCTGCCGGCGGCCGAGGACGGCGGTAAGGAGGGGCTCGCAGCGTCCCAGACCCTCTGTGACCCGACGATCAGAACTCATGTTTGCAGCATCCAAGTGCCATTACCAACGTCGTGTCTCACCTTTGACCCGCCTCACCGCCTTCATAAGTTCACCCCTTGATCTTCAGTCGCGAAGCGACATCAAAACACTAACCAGCCCGTGTGCTCCTGTCCCGTGCGCACTCGTGTGCGGCACAGCCCTGGCCCCCGGCTGCCCGCCGCTGCGGCCATGGGACTTCCCCTTCGCCGCGTTCACTGCTGCCGCCGCCACCAGCTCGTCCAGCCAGCCCTTCCAGCCGTACATCGCTGACGCGTACGATACAACCAACGTGCTGTTCTCATCCGGCACAACGGTGAGTGTGGCAAAGCAGCGGATGCCCTGCGGCCGTCATGGCATGACCGGAGCGCACACGGTCGCAAGCTGATGGATCCGCACATCGAGCGCAGCCCATAGGTGAAGGTTAGCATCACCCTGCCTATGCGTCCGGGTTTTCCCACACGCCTGGCAGTTGCCCCTCCCAATCATTACCATCTCCCACTGACAGGCCTACCTAGTGTGTGCCAGGTGCTCCCTTGCACACACACCCAACTGCAAAGCTCAGCGTCAAACATGAGCTAGGCGCACCACGGTTGCACGGCAGCCCACACCCCACGTGCAAGGCATCGCCTGAGTCCTTTTTGCCTGCATCACGCACCGCATCCGCTACACGGCCCCCTTTACGCTCCCGAGCCCTCTGACACACTTGCTCCTGCCCCCCAGGGAGAGCCCAAAGCCATCCCCTGGACCCACGTGACCCCCCTGCGCTGTGCGGTGGACGGCTGGGCGCAGCTGGACGTGCGGCCGGGCAGCGTGGTGGCGTGGCCCACCAACCTGGGGTGGTGGGTGACCCGTGGGTCGGAGGTGGGGGGCTGTGGGCACACGAAGGTACATTGGCCGTGCGCCGGGCAGCATAACGGCGTGGCCCACCAGCCTGGGGTGGTGGGTGACCCGTGGGTCGGAGGTAGGGGGCTGTGGGCACACGAAGGTACATTGGCCGTGCGCCGGGCAGCATAACGGCGTGGCCCACCAGCCTGGGGTGGTGGGTGACCCGTGGGTCGGAGGTAGGGGGCTGTGGGCACACGAAGGTACATTGGCCGTGCGCCGGGCAGCATAACGGCGTGGCCCACCAGCCTGGGGTGGTGGGTGACTCGTGGGTCGCGACATAGGGGGAACTGCAGCTCTGAGCCTCTTTGTGGCGAGGTTTGCGGCCTTACTATCTGCTGTGAGCCGCTGCAACTCATGCCATGCACCGACCCTTAGGTTACAGTTACAGTTACAGGCCCAGCAGGGCGCGTCCGGAGAGCCAGGGGGCCATAAGGACGAATAACCCTTAGGGCTCGCGTGACGGGGGCACGGGTCGGACAGGACCTGCCTTACCATGCCCCAGTACGCCCAGGCAGCGCCAGTTGAAGTGCCATTGTGCCCCTCTCAGGATGATGGGCCCCTGGCTGCTGTACGCCTCGCTGCTCAACGGCGCGACCGTGGCGCTGTACACGGTGGGCTGAGCGTACCAAAAAGTGGTGTGCAATGTGGGGCTTACAGCAATGTGTTGCGCACTGTGACTCGATCATAGGGTAAAGGGCGTTCCAGGAGAGGTTGAGTCGTCGGGCAGTTACAGGCCTCGTCACGTCCTGCGCTGCAATGTCCCACCACCAACATGCGTCCGTGCTGCTCAAGTACGTAGCCCACAACTTGCACCACCTGCGTTGCAGGGCGCGCCCCTGGGCCGCGACTTCGGTCAGTTTCTGACTGCGTGCCGTGCCGAGGTGGTGGGGCTGGTGCCGTCCATCGTGCGCGCCTGGCGGCAGGGCGGCGCGCTGCAGGGCCCCGGCGTGGACCTGGGCGCCGTGCGGGTGTGGGGCAGCACGGGGGAGGCGAGCGCGGCGGAGGACTACCACTGGCTCATGGTGAGGGGACTGCTGGTGGTGGTGATGGGTTGTGTGGGGTTGTGGGAGTTGCGGTGTGGTATGGGGTAAGATCGTAAGAACAGGGCTAGGGGAGGACTACCACTGGCTCATGGTGGGCTAAGGGTGGTAACGGTGGTGGCGGTGGTGGTAAGGGTTTGGGGCGCTGTTGTGTGGTGTGGGTTAAGTGGCAGGGTCGAATGAAGGCGAGGGAGCACGGGTGCTGCAAGGGGGGTGCGCTGGTCGCGTTGCCGCACAAGACGTCGGCTGCCTGCGTGTGGCCGTGAGCGCAGTAGGTGGAGCTTTGTGGGCAGTACGGCACACGGATCCACAGCATGGATCCGTGTATCCGTCGCACCTCAGCGGTCGTCACGTGGCGTCATGCTAAGCGCCGTGCCGTGCCCCGTGCCGCCATGCCCTGCGAACCGCAGTCCCGGGCGCGCGGCTACAGACCCGTCGTCGAGTACTGCGGAGGTAAGGTGAACATCATGTCTACGCACCTGGTACGCACTCCGAAATGCGCCGACAACCCGCAGTGTAGCGTGCCTTGCGCTGTGTCGTAATTCCTGCAACTGTGAGGTTTGACAGTACGGCAGTGCGATCACGGCGTGTCGCACTTTGAGGGTCCTGACAGGGATCAGCAGCACGGGGGGGACCAGGCGGCCAGGGATGCCCCCCAGTCTGTGACGTTCCCTCACCACCCCGCCCCCGCTGCTACCCAACCGCACCGCCCCTTTCCGCTCCCACAGGCACGGAGATCGGCGGCGGCTACATCAGCAGCACGCTGCTGCACCCCTGCGCGCCCTCCACCTTCACCACACCCACCCTGGGCACGCGGCTGGTGCTGCTAAGCCCCCAGCAGTCGGCGGCCGCGGCGGAGGGCACCGGCAGCGCCATGATAGGTACGTGCGGGCCGGCGGGTCCGTGGCACGTGGCACGTCATGCCTTCGAGTGTCGCATTCAGCAGCTGAAGTAGTAGCACACCGAGACTGTGGCCATTGGCGCTTCCAGTCTTGTAACAAGCAGCTACAATAGTGGGCAGCTGGCGAAGTACGTGATGCAAATTGTATATACCAGGGATAGGTCTCGTATTGCGGTGCCTGCTGCGCAGTTCCGGAGAACGCGCCCACCCCTCCCGGCGGCGAGGTTGCGCTGGCCATGCCCATGTTTGGAGTGTCGCAGCGGCTGCTCAACAGGAATCACACCAAGGTGTGCGAGTTCGCGAATGGGAATGGCACTAACCGCGGCCACCAAGGGAGCACAGCCCACACATGGCGGGCCCTTGCTGTACGTGACGGTGTCCCGATGGCCACGTGCACGACCTAGCGGCGTACGCAGCACCGTGCGCAGCGAACAGCCAGCCACCTGAATCGGTACCCGGATTTGGAACGCTGCGCGCGCACACGCTTGGCTTATCGACCTGCACGGCCTTCATGGCAGCTTGACCCGTTGACCGTACATGCGTGCCGTATGTGCAGGTGTACTACGACGGCATGCCGCCGTACGGCAGTATGGGCCTGCCGCTGCGCCGCCACGGCGACGAGATGGCGCGCCTGGCGCCGCCGCTGGGCTGTGCCGCCGCCGGGGCGTGCTACTGCGCCCTGGGGCGATGCGACGACACCATGAACCTGGGGGGCATCAAGGTGCGTGGGTTAGGAGATACAGGATCCAGAGTATTTTGCCAAGCTAATGACAAAAGCCGCGACGTTCTTAGGATACAGTACGTAAAGGTGGGTTTGGAAACCTGCCAGTGGCACTGAGGGCCGGGCTTGGGGTCCAGCAGCGCGCACCTGTTTGGCCCCATGTCGCTTTCCACCTTTACTCAATGTGTTTCAAAGGGTAGTTGGTACATGCCGTGGTGCTTGTTGCACTGCTGTTGCTGCTGCAGGTGTCCTCGGTGGAGCTGGAGCGCGCGGTGGTGGAGGGGGTGCCGGGGGTGGCGGAGGCGGCGGCGGTGGGCGTGGCGGCGGCGGGCGGCGGCCCCGAGGAGCTGGTGCTGTTCCTGGTGCTGCGGGGCGGGGCGGCGGGGGCAGGGGGGCCGGGGGCAGCAGGGGCGGGGGCAGGAGGGGCGGGGGGCAGCCCTGCGGAGGTGCAGGCGCAGCTGGCGTCGCTGCACAAGCAGTGCCAGGCGGCGGTCCGCAGCAAGCTCAACCCGCTGTTCAAGGTGGGTACGCGTGAAGCGCGAGGAAACAGTGTAAAGCGTCAGGGGCGTCGGTGTTCGTAATGCGTGGGGTAGGAGGGGGAGATCTTGGAGGTATGTACCCCTGAGGCCTTTTGGTAATCGGTGCCACCGCGCTTGCGGGGTTTGGAAGGACATCTATCGTAACGTTGGCACTGAGGGGCTTGGGAGTGCATGTGGAGGGGTACCGGCTTGGATACCGGTGTTCTGTCCACGCCTCACAGGTGACGCCTTTGGGTAGACCCAGCAGGCGCCAGCGTTGCCACGTTCTATTGCAAACAAATGTACAACATTCTGCATGCGTTTGCTTGGTGTGCGCACCTTGGGGTCCTGGTGGGCGTCCTCTGAGTGGCTTGCATGGTGGGCCAGCGCATGCCATCTTGTGTCGCCGTTAGCACCGGTGTTAGTGTGCAGATTTGACTTCGATGTGCCTTGGTGCGCCGTTTGGGCGCATGGCCGAGCGTGCTCCTAAGCCGCTGCATGCATGGCACGGAGCACGGGCGGCAAGCAGGCCGCACCCCGTTACTTCCTGCGCTTGACAGAGGTGTGAGGTGCGTGCCTGGCGTGTGCTGTGCGAGTGCTGATGTATGAGGTGTATGGGTAAATGTCTGGGCTCCGTTTCAGGGCCTGTAGACGTGTGCTTGGCGTGTGCCTGGAGTGACGCGGTGGCCTGTGTGTTGTGCGCGTACGGACCGAATGGCAAATGGGTGGCGCTACTCCACATGCATAGTCATCGCCTTGCCTGTCTGTGGGAGAGGCCTGCGATGGTCGTTGCATACACTCGGTGTAGGGGGACACGGGGAAAAGACACGACACCTGGATGCCCGGACGACCACCGTAATTGCGGCAGTGGCTGTACGGTCAAGGCGTGGCAATCAGGTGGTCCCCGTGCACCGTACCAACAACGAAAGCACAGGCACGGACGCCACCTGATCGCCACTGTTTGGCCGTACAGATACTGAAGCAGTTACGGTGCTTGTGCGAGAGTCCAGATGTCGTGTCTCTTTCCTGTGTCCTCCTTCAACGAAAGCATGCAACTTCCATTGCAAGTGCCACCGGCAGGTAGGAGGGACGATGCCTGTTTATGTGGAGGAAGGCGGGCCGTTCGGACCGTGTGCACAACACACAGGCTCACGGCGTGTGTGGTGTGGCACTAGTATGGGCACACTTATTCTGCCAGTGTGCGTCGGTCAGGTGTTCTGGACTAGTACGGACTGCGTGGCCACATCAGCGCTTTCTTAGCGAATATGCCTTACACCCCGCCTTTTCACGCTTTGCAGGTTACGCGCGTGGTGGTGCGTGCCTCGCTGCCGCGCAACGCCTCCAACAAGGTCATGCGGCGCGTGCTGAGGGACGAGCTGCCCAACAACAAGTCACGCCTGTAGCGGCCATTGCAAACCGCGCGTCAGCGTTGGGGGCGCGTTACATGGAGGGAGGGAAACAGTGCTGAAGGCGCAAGGAAACGCTGAGAACGCTGGTGTATTGGTGTTTGGCTTGACGCAGAAGCAGCAGGTTGCAGGACTGGGCTCGCGCAGTAACGGTTGCTGCTGCTGCGTTGGTGCGTCAGCGGCTGTTGCTTATTGCGCTTGTGCTGTCGGCTGGTGCTGCATAGTTACATAGTGTCGTACGGTCTGCGGTGAATTGCTGTTGCAGAGGGATGTAAGAGACGGCGAGGAAAGCAGCATGTCTCCTCAGTGGCACTGCCTTGACGTTAGCCTTGTGTTGGTTGCCGTTGGAGGCTGTGGAGGCCCGGGATGGAACCGGGCATGTATGTATATTACCAAGACGACACGACGTTTGTTTAGACTGGCCAAATACTACCACTCCTGTTGAGCCAAGGTGGTCCCCCAGGTGGTCCTCATTTGGTGAGCATTCGGGTACAGCGCCGGCGCGCGTAGGATGGCAACATGGCATGATGCGACAGTCTTTTGGCCATTTGCACAGTCGCGCTGTTAGCTCCAGGGGTTATCTCATTGCTACTGTCCCCACATTGCATGTGAGCTGGGATACCGGGTCCTGGGGCGGTTAGGTTAGTTATGTTGCAGGGTCACCCCGTGCCCGTGGACGGGGAACCGTGGGTAAGAGCGGTCAAGCGCTTAATTGCCTTATTTGGTATCGGCCGTCAGTTTTGATTGTAACTTTTACGAGCCATTGACACGTCAAAGGTGCGAGGTTGCGAGCCTCAGATGCCTGGGGCCCGCCTGGTGGACTGTTCCGTTGCTGAATTTGTTATGCGTCACGGTGTTTGACAGCTGGACGTAGTCGGGACCCGATCTAGACCCGATGCATCATGCACGTTGCTGTGCCGCCCCGAAGTGTGCAGCCCATACGGTACAGCGTGGTACAGCGGGATGGCGTGCGGGTGAAGACTCACAATGCTGGCCCCAGGCAGCTACGGTACCATCTTCGCATGCCAACGGACGTGCACAACTGGTCCGGAGGGATAGCCCGTCCATGTCCTGATTACATAAGCACGCGCTGCAAACAGAACAAGTATTATGGTCTCGACGTTGTCCACAGTCCACAGTCCGCCTCTACAACTGCAACATGCAACCCTCTCAACCCTGCTCTCAACTGAATACTGTACAACGAGCCACCCACGGCGGCGGTAGCACCACCGGCGTCCCGCTTCCCAGCCGTCGACGGCCCTGGCTAGCACCCCGGCCAGTCCAGTGCCCTGGAGTCCCCACCCTGTCCCGAGCGTTCACTGCACGGCAGTTGCAAAAAACGGTCAAACCCTTCAGCATGTCCCACCGGTGCCTTCCTGCCGTGCAATTGCGCGCACCCACCCCCCTCACCATTCCCGGTCCGCATGGCCTCCCAGCTGCCCAACACTAACATGCGATTGGCCGCCCAAGCCCAACTCCCAGCAACACAGCCACCACCGCGCGCCTCTCCAACCCCTGTTTAACAAACAGCCTGCACCAGGAACTCCACGCCCTGGACCCAACTCACACACCGCCGGACCAACCACCTTCACGCCCCCATGGGCCTGCAGCTGCTCCCCGGCTCCATCCCAGCCAGGCCCCTAAGCCACCCCACCACCTCCTCCGCCACCGCACCGTCCGCCGCCTCCCTCAGCGCCGCCTCCGCCGCCGCCCTGTCCGCCCCCAAGCCCAGCTCCACCAGCCACCGCAGCACCGGCAGCGCGCACCCAGCCCGCACCGCCTCCGCCAGGCTGCACGTCACCAGCACACCGTGACCCCGGAGGCACTCCAGCGTACCCTTGTCCCCGTTCTTCCCCGCGACCACGTACGGGTCCAGCATATGCCCCTCTTCCACCACGTGTCTGTACTCCATGTCGTACCCCTGTCGTACGACGAGGTCCACGATGTCCTCGCACCCGCCCATCGCAGCGTGCCCCAGCAGCTGCTTGTTCAGCGCGATGCCACAGCACAAGATGTACCTCAGCAGCTGTACATCCCCACGCCTAACCACCAGATGCAACGGCATTGTGCAATACCACTTAACGCCGCGCATCCAGAACACATTCAGCACCTGCAAGAGCGGCTTGCCGAGGGGCCACTCCAGCGCCGCCACACGTGCCAGGCGCTTGGACGGGCCGCTGTTGAGGGTAGTATTGCGGAGCCGCACCCACTGCACCAGCTCCACATCACCACTACCGAACGCCGGCGTGAACGCAAAGAAGTTGGTTGGGCACTTCTTGGCCTCCAGCCACCGCAGCAGCTCCCAGCTGCCCGACGCTACAGCCTGGCACGTGACGTCAGCGTCCAGCGCCTGGCCGCACTCCTCGTGCAGGTACCTAGCTACCTCCAGCTTCCCATGCAGGGCCGCCTGTGCCAGCTCCCCGCCCTGCAGCGCCACCCCCCGGTCCTGCAGCCACCGCAGCCTCGCCACGTGCCCGCTGCCCGCCGCGCCGCAGCACAGCAGCCGGCAGCCCTCCGCACCCTCGGGGTTGGAGGGGTCAGGCAGCGCACACCCCGCCTCGCCCACCAGCCACTCGGGCACCTCCATGCCGGGCGCGTGCTGCAGTGCGGCGGCCAGGACCGTGTAGCTGTCCACCGGACAGCCGCGGCCGTGCAGCCACCGCAGGAGACCCAGGTTGCCCGCCTGCGCTGCGCCCGCCGTCACCTCCGCCGTCAGCAGACTGTCGATGTTGTCGTTGCTTCCGGCCCCGTCCCCCGCTAGCTGCCGCTCCCTGCCGGCAGTGTGCAGCAGCCACTCCACCTTGGCCTGCGCATCGGGCGTGCACGACGCAGCTGCTGCAGCCAGCACCTCACCGTCCACATCCAGACCGGCGTCCACGCCGTGCCTAAGCAGATGCCACGTGTCTTGCAGCGCGCCTAGGTCACAGTGGCGCGCCGCCGCCGCCAGACAGTCCGACGCGTGCAGCGGCCAGCGCCGTCGTACGAGCGACGCCAGCACGTGCGCGTGCCCCGCCCG
>VFQN01003325.1_pt1 | contig 23256 bp, 39 predicted proteins | sample 3512371 | NCBI WGS metagenome assembly VFQN01 (sample SAMN10412370, study PRJNA504923) | tailings metagenome | isolation source: Replicate 2 from Balatoc abandoned mine | place: Philippines: Itogon, Benguet | collected 2017-08-28
ATCAGCGGCCTGATCTACGAGGAGACCCGCACGGTGCTCAAGACCTTCCTGGAGAACGTCATCCGTGACTCGGTCACCTACACCGAGCACGCTCGCCGCAAGACTGTGACGGCCATGGACGTGGTGTACGCGCTCAAGCGCCAGGGCCGCACCCTGTACGGATTCGGCGGTTAAGCAAGTGTCCTTACGCTTCCAGACGAACAACCCGGTGTTTCTCAACACCACCACGCTTACGGATGTCTATAGAGGTTCTTGAGTTGGCACTGTAACAATGGAAGAGCTCTTGCGTGTGTTGGTACAATTGCCAAGCACCGGTACACGTGCCAGCGGATTAGGGGAGGTCCCCACTGGTTCCCTGCATCTGGGCTGGTTGCCTGGTAGCCAAGTCCCTGCGTGGCTGTGGGTGGGCTAACGTGAGAACCTGTCACAACCTAGCTGTCTTAAGGCCCGCTTGATGCCTGCCAGACACTTAAAGCATGGCTATGACAGCACCGGTGACACCTGGAGGCCGTGGTCAGGCATGTGTAGTGGGACATGGGCAGCTCCCGATCCGTAGGTGCTTGTGAGGTCTGTAGGGCCCCGGCAATGCAGCACTATCCGTCGACCCATGGTCCACCCCTACACGGCTGCAGCGCCAAGGCGCAAGGGGGCACATGGGCCGTTGGACCCGTACCACAGCGTACTTGCACATGCACCTCAGCCCCCGACTGTCACATGGTTACTGTTTTGCTCGTATAGTATTTTAGGTTGTAAACCAAAGAGCAACGTATGTAGATGTACTCGGAAAGGTTCTCAGGGTGATGGTATCGCTACTCCCTCGTTGTCACTGATCCTTGTCCTCTCACGTCTAGCTTTGTAAGGCATCATGGGACTCTTCTCTGCTTGTGTCGGTGGACAGGCTGCCGCTGACGCTGATACCGCCTCTACCGAGCTCCGTCAGTTGAGGATACAGTTCGACCAGGTTAAGGCACAGCTAGATCAGAAAACTCGCGAAGCTGACGACTACAAAAAACGCAATGAGGAAGCCAAGCAGCAAGCGCAACAGCAGGTATCAGCGCGATCGGCGCCGGGCTCCGACGCCCTTGCTGCTCAGCTGGAGCCCTTGAAGCAGGAGGTAGCAAATAACCAAAAGGAGCTTGATGAGCTTAAGAGCAAGCTCGCAGTGGCTGAGCAAGAGGCTACATCCAGGCAGCAGCAGCTGGAGGCCCAGGTCGCAGCAGCACAAGCCGAGGCGGCCAGGGCCCAGGAGCTTTTGGCCAACACGCAGTCGAGCGCCTCTGCAGATGTGGCTGCGTCTGACTCCTACAAGCAGCAGCTCGAGGAGCTTCGGCAGGAGCTGGACAAAGCGCGTGCTGAGGCCGCCGCTGCCCGTGAGGAGGCAAGGCAGACTGCTAACCAGGCCAGCAGCGCGCAGCTCGAAGCAGCACGTGCCCGGGACGAGGCTGAGAGCTCCCGCAAGGAAGCGGCACAGGTATGCATATTCATATCTCCTGCGTCTGGCCAGCAAAGGTCGCACGTGCCCTTAAGACCGCCTTGGTGTGCAAACCTCCCACATGTGTTGGGTCAGGATACGGGATTTTGTGTAGAGTAACCGATACAGGCAAGACGGATGCAGGCCCAAGCAGGAAATCGTTCCTTGGGTCACCGGCAGGAAGTTCAATTCGTGGCAAGGTTGCCGCATGCGACACGGGGACTTCCTTACTACGTGCACGTGTCGAACCCCCAATGCACCATGCTCTAACCACTGCTTCTCCGTACCTGCACCCCAGGCCCTCGAGCGCGTCGCCGCGGCTGAGGCGGCCGCGGCAGCGGCCGCCACCACCGCCGCCACCGCCTCCTCCTCCGCCAAGGACGCCGACGACAAGCGCCTGCAGGAGGCCGTCGCCGCCGCCACCCTCGCCGCCCAGCAGCGCGCCCAGGCCGACGCCGCCGCCGCCACCGCCGCCAGCCAGAAGCAGCTCGACGAGCTGACGGCGGAGCTGGCCGCCGTGCAGGAGCGCGTGGCGGCGGCGGACAAGGAGGCCGCCGCGCTCAAGCTGGCGGCGCGCGACGTGCAGCAGCAGCTCTCGGGCGCCCTGGCGGAGCTGGCGGCGGTCAAGGAGCAGAAGCGCGACCTCGCCGACCGCGTGGCGGACCTGGCGCGCGAGCTGGACGACGCCAAGCTGGCCAAGGGAGACCTGGAGCTGGAGCGGCAGGTGCAGGGGGAGCAGCTGCTGCAGCTGCAGGCGGACCAGGCGCGCCTGGAGGCGCAGGTGCAGGAGCTGGAGGCGGACCTGGCGGCAGCTGCCGCGGACCTGGAGGCGGAGCGGGCGCAGATGGCGGAGCAGCTGGCGGCGGCGGTGGCGGCTGCCACCGCCGCCGCGGCCGCGGAGCGGCCGTCCGTCTCCCGCAGCGCGGCGACGTCTATGTTGCGGGGTGTGGCAGATGAGGCGGCGGCGGGCGTGCAGTCGGTGGGTGCGGAGCAGGTGGAGGTGCAGGTGCCGGCGGACGTGGGCGGCATGACGGCGGCGCAGCTGGAGGGCCTGGGCGCCAGGGCGCTGGCAGGCCGGCTGCTGGAGGCGCAGGCGGAGCTGCGCGACCTGCGCAAGGAGCTGGAGCGCACCATCGTGTCGCACGGGGAGGACGAGGACGGCGTGCGCGCGGAGAACCAGGCGCTGGCCGGCCAGGTGGAGGAGCTGACGGCGGCGCTGGAGGGCGCGGAGGCGCAGATCAAGGAGCTGGAGATCGCAGCGGTGAGTGGCTGGGCTAGCTTAGGAGGGATTTGAGGGGAGGGAAAGTGCGAATTCTGGGCGCATCTGTGACAGTGGCTGCTTACATGGGGGGCAGTTACACTCGTGGGTGCAGGGGTGGCGTGCTTGATGGTGGTAACACGCCATGAACCCATGAGGGTATTGCGGCTGGCTGCTGACTGCTAACCTCAGGCCGTCAAGGAGCAGCTGAGCTTGCAGCTTGGCAACGCACAGTACGCGCTGGAGGAGGCCCGCGCCAGCATCGAGTCCCTGCGGCAGGACCTGGCGCTGGTGCAGGAGGTGAGGCGGCAGCAGCCACGCCTTGCTGCAGCATTGTAGTGCACCGGTTGTGCTTCACTTGCGCGGCAGCGGCTTAGCTGCGCGTGGTGGAAAGTGAATAAGTGAACAACTCGTAGCCAGTACCACCGACAACAATATTTTGGTGAGCCCAGGAAGCCGTTTAGCAGAATTGCAAAGCTCTTAGCTCATCTAGGCCTCGCGCATGTGTTGACCCCACCTGAGGCTGTACCTCACCTCGCGCGCAGGAGCGCAACGCGCTGCAGTCCCGCGAGGACGAGGCGCGCAAGGAGCTGGCGGCGCTGCAGAAGCAGCTGCAGGAGGCGCAGTCGCGTGCGGTGCAGCTGGTGGCGGCCAACGCCTCGCAGGTCTCAGAGCTGTCGCAGGTGCGGGGGGCAGTTGCTGTTGGCAGGGGTGCCCATGTGGGATTTCATGCTGCCTGTTTACCACTGGGGGAGTTGGTGACCGCCTTGGTTCGGCACTGTTGCCGTACTGCTTGCGAAGGTACCCGTGTGCTTGTCGCCGGGACGTGTTGCCCAAAATGCTCGCTGCCGTACTGCCTGCAGCTGCGCACGGAGCTGGCGTCCGCGGGCATGATGTCCGACGGCTCGCAGGAGATGACGCAGCAGCTGCTGCGCGAGCGGCAGGCGCTGCGAGACGAGGCGTCCAAGCTGCGCGGAGACCTGCAGCAGAAGGACCAGGTGCTGGCGCTGCTGCAGGAGCAGCTCAAGCAGCTGACCACGGAAGTGGACCTGGACGGCATGCTGGCGCAGCTGGACAAGAACGTGCCGGTGGGGGGGCAGCGCGGGGGGTCATGGGGACGGAAGGGAGGGGTAGGCCTGGGCAAGTGAAGTAGGGTAAGATGGAGCGGCAGGGAAGGGTGCTTCGTGGCTTGCATGCCTTGGGCTTGCCGGATGTGTTTGTTGCATCATGCTGTGTGGATGGCTTCGAGGAGCGCGCTTGCACGCGGCAAGACACTTTTAAAACCTGCCTACTCGTTTTAGCTTGTATGTAAAAGTTCTGCATGGCCGCCTGTGTGCTAACGCAGGCGCTCAGGGCGGGCATCAAGAAGGGCACACCGGTGGAGGTGATGAAGGCGGGGCTGTCTGCGCCGGACGGGCCGCTGGGGAGAGGCGCCAACGGAGGCTACTAGGCGGCTGCAAGGTTCTGTGTATCTGAGGTACAAGTGCATCGTGGTAGGAAGCAGGCGGACAGAGTGAAGATGACGAATCAGGCCGGTGCATGTTCTTACATTTTCTACCGAGGGTACATTGACGAGGGTGTTTGTGATGTGGGGGTATTAGGGCGGCATGTGCAGTTGCTTCGTTAAGCGGCCGGGCAATAACTTGGGGGCCTGACGGTACATGGTAATGGGTGTTGGGTTAGGCGTGGTGGTCGTGCTGCACCAAGCAGGTGTTGAGGGTTAGGCAGGCATGAGGCTGGCACACTACAGCAATCCTCCTGGCAAGCAGAGGCGAGGTTGTGTGTGCTTGGGAACGTTACTATGTCGCAGCCGGTAACATGGATGGACCATGAGGAAGCCATTGCAGTCGTGTTGCGCTTCAGTGTGTACCGTATGTCGAGGACGCCATTGCGACGACTGTTGCGTACGTAGGCTGGTGGGATTCAGGTGGGGCGGGGGCGGAGCACACACCATATGCAGTCCGTGAGGCTGGGTTACAGAGACGTTACTGCATGTTGCCTAGCCGGTGGCCCGACATATACGCTTGTGGCCAGCTCGACGTCTGGTGGGATGCACCATGCTGCACTCAGGTAAAGGGATACCTGCTTCCCATCTTATTGAGAACAGTGTACGGCCCTGGTACGGCCACTGTTCTAATGGCCAGCTTGTGTGTCGGTCGAGATCCACGTGGCGCTATTTGTATTTTGAGCGCACTGACGCGTGGTACAGAGGGAGTTTCGCTGCGTCACGACAGGGCTGCAACGGCTTAGTGCAAGAATGGAGGGCCAGTGCACGCCAATCGCAGTGCCCCATGCCAGCCCCCTGTAACCATCTCACAAAGATGAGAAAAGCACACCACAGAGGAATCCCGAGCGAGTTACCTAGCTTCCAGGTCATAACACCGTCACAACTGCATTTACCTATTGTCACCGTGGCACGGGCGCTAGCAGGGGGACTCCCCTGGGCGCTAGCACAGCCAAGCATACAGTGGGACGGTGTACGGCCGATACAGGCCGGCACGACAGCCTAGCGCCTAGGCATGCTCCGGGCAACCTGCTTTCCTCCATCGCTCCGTAACCATGACCTTCCCAAAACGCGGAGTTGCGTGCACACCCATACGTGACTCCAATCATCCAAGGTTGCTAAGGCTTGACCAATGACCCGCCTCGTGCCTCTCCTGCCGCCCAACAGTACACCGCAGCCCTGCATCGCTGCATGCACCTCGCTCCCCCAGCCTCTGCTGACCTCATTCCACCCAAGGCCCCACACGACTTGCAAAGCACGTCAGCACTCCACGGTGACCACCACCACCTCGGGCCGCAGCCTCCGGAACGCCTCCAGCCCCTCCGCCGTCCAGCGGCCCGTGCCCCACAGGTTGTACGAGTCGCACGGCGACAGCACCAGGCGGACCAGCAGCGGACTGCGCGCCGCCAGCGCCATCAGCCCCGTGTCAGACACACGTGTCAGGGCCAGGTCCACGTGCACGGCGGAGGACAGCGCTGCAGTTGGCGGATGAGAACAAACATGGAGGGAGCACTGGTAAAAGGTTGCATAGGATGGGTGCATCGCACCGCGCTTTGGGTCAGTTTGGGTCTAGGCACTTCCTCCTGATAGGGTCAAGGGCCCGGCGGTGCACGGCTTGGGCCATGGGCAGCTTCGCAGCTCATGCCGCCACACGTTACCAGGTAAATAGGTGCCTGACCATCAATGGTTGTTCCTTTCCACCTGGGCTCTTGCAACGGTTCTTCCTTTACATTTGGGAGCTTGGCTCCTTGCAGCATGCAGCGGCCTCACCTGCACACACGGCATCGTCAACGGCGTCGCATCCCTTGAGCGATACCTCCTGGAGCCGGTCCGCGAACGGCACCAGCTGCAAGGGAGGCAGGGATGGTACAACACCAGTGATGAAGGCAAAGTGGCTAAATACAGGTAGCGTGAGATGATGACCAGCATACAGGAACCTTGACGTCTTCACAGCCCCTGCGACCTTTCAGCGCGTGGGCTAGGTGCCGCAGCGTTCCCCGGGCTCCAGCCTACTCATGCCATCCTGCCAGCATGGGGTCGCTTGACCCGATACAGGCACCTGCCCTTTTCCCACGCTCCGCCGTCCCAGCATATCATCCTGACACAAGCGGTAGCCAGCTACCACTACCGGCGCTACGGCAGCAGGCAACAGGCCGAGCGTGCGGCCTGCCACGAGCCCACGTACCTTGCCGGCCACCCAAAGCCGGGAGGCCCCGATCCTGCTAGCAGCAGAGGCACCGAAGCTGTTGCGGCAACAAGCAAGGCCCCATTTCCCTGCTGCCTGTGCTATCTTCACCCAGTTTTCGCAGGCTCCCCTTTCGGCTAGTTACCATGCATCATACCGGTATTACGCCCTCCCCCACCTGCCTGTCCCCCCGGCCCCCACCTTCTGTCCGCGTATGCTGCCGCACCACGCCAGGTCCAGGTGCGTTAGGGAGGGCAGGCCGACCAGCTCCGCCCCCTCCCCCACCTCCCCCACGCTGCGCAGGGACAGCACCTAGGGGCCAGGACAGGGGGCAGCGGCAAAGGGCGTAGCGACGCGGCACCTAGGGTGGCCGGTGCAGGTGGCAGCGCTTTCTGAGCCCGAAAATTGGCGAAGCCAATACAGAAGAGCCTCCGAAGGGTGTAGGCTGCGGTGTATTGAAGGGTGGTATCAGGTTTAAGGAAGCATGCAGCAGTGGCGGTGCTTGTGGTTGAGTCTAAGGGCGCGATTGTGCAAGGGCGTGGGTACAGGAGGTGGGTTACCGGGAAGAGCTCGTGCGCACGGCTGGCTGCTCCGCACCAGCAGGTGTGCCAAAGAGCATGGCGGTGCATCAGCTGGCATGTGTTTTATTCGCACGGAACCGCCATGGCTTGGGTGGAGGGCACAGCAAATGCACGCATGCCACGTGGCTGGGGCTTCTGTCGTACGTACCTTCAAGTTGTGCAGCTGTCCGGAGCACAGCTCCTACGCACGGGAGGGGAGATTGATACATTGGGGAACGGGGCCCGTCATGTCAGCCTTGCAACCATGAGGGGGCAATGGTGATTGGGGACAAGGTGGACGCATGGGTTGAGAGCACCCAGCTACGTGCGAAGCCTTGTTGCGTGTTGTCAGGGACCGACTCACACCCATATGTGCCCACAAGTACTCTGCAGTACTTGTCACGCGTGTATCCCTGGACAAACCGCCCCGCCCAGAACGAACACAACCCGGGCAAACGGCCCCACGGCGGCCTCGGCCCCACCGCCAGCCCCCACAGGCACGCCCCTCCCAAGACCCTCCGGTGCACCCCCAGAGCCTTACCGCCAGCCCGTTATGCGTTACGCCTCTGCAGCCATCTAGCTTCAGCGTGTGCAGCGTAGGGATGGAGGCCACTAGGCGGCAGGCCTCCGGGCCCAGCCACCCATAGCAGTGCGACAGGTCTAGGGATGCCAGGGAACGCGTGCGGGGCAGCAGCGCGGCCAGGGCCGGGCTGCGAGCTGCGCGGCCTTTAAGCGTGAGCGCTTGCAGTTGGGCTAGATTGTGTCTAGCTGCATGGCAAATGGAGCGAGAGACAGCGCAGCATGCGGCCAGCGCGGGCAGGTCGTTTGCGAGGAGCCCTAACGTCTGTGCCAGGACATCGGGAGGCAGGTCAAGAAGAGAATGCCCCATTATACTATGTTACTGTGTTCGTAAGTATAAAGGATCGTCGGACACGAAGTTATACCAGCCAATTCAAGCTAATTTTACGGTCTTGCACCCGGCGGGCGCTCACTTCTCAGTACCTGAGCCATCGCATGTGCCGCATTTGAATTTCAAAAATGATTATTATATAACGGCCAGGACAACATGGAGGGCCTACGGTTGTGCGTAAAGGGCTGGGAGGACGGCGAGCGCTTTGAGCGGCAGCTTGACACCACGGACCGGTGGGTGCTGCATGCCTCGGACGAGTGCTGCGTCACCTTCGACTGCTCCGGAAAGGACGTGGAGGTCACCATTCGGCAGCAGGTGACGCAAGGGCGCGCTCTGGCGCGCTGGAGGAGGAGTTGTGTCCGGTTGTGTCTCTAGGGGGGTGCCCAGCAGGCTGGGTCCGGCGGCGACGGGCCCGGGTGCGGAGCCACCGTGACGTAGCTGGTAGTGGACGGACAGGGGCGAGCGCACGGCAGCAGGTGTCGTAGGTTCGCACGCTGGGGGGCAGCTGGTGGCTGCTTGGGGGCTGCCTAGGGGCCCAAGGCCCTGCGGCGGCGGGAGGGGTGGCGGGGATGGGGGTTTGGCGGTAGGAAGACAGACGAAGTCTGTAGATCGACGAGGCCGTCGATGATGAGGCATATAATGTTAACCAGCCCAACCCATTACCAGACGCCACGTAGAAGCGGTCGATGCCGCTTCCGCTGCGGGGATGGGGGTGCTGTTGGGTAAGGCCACAGCTGTGATGGAGGGCCCTCAGCTCAGCTCCCTTTTGGGGGTGGGGCAAGTGGGGCATATCATACGGCCCGGTAGCCACTGCGCTTTTGGGTAGCCTGTGGGCCATGGCCTTGGGAGCAACTCCTGGGTGGCTACGGCAATGTGCCCATGGTTGTGGCACGTGTCCCTGCTCCTTTGCATCCGGTGAGCTCAGCACCCTGCTGCCCTGACACGTGCCACCCGGCACGGCCCCTCTGCCCCACAGCCCAAGGCCATCAATGCGACGCGGATAGGCGTAGGCGCGTGCGTGTGGGAGGGCGAGCTGTTCCTCGCCACCTACCTGGGTACGTGGGCGGGGTGATGCCGGGGGTTTGGGGCAGTGTAGGGCAACACCGCATGGATAAGCCGCGGGAGCTATCACCCTGTCTTCCGTCGCCCGGCCCTTCCTGCCGCCAACTCAACCCCCATGAGCTGCCTCAACTACACTGGGATGCAAACTGGAGGCATGCGGAGCTGACAGGTTGAATCGAAATGGAGCAGCAGCAGGAGCGGCAGCCGCAAGCAAGCAGGTGTCTTCCTGCCCACATTAACGCCCCTTCCTCGCCTGCCGTGCCCCGTGCCCCGCCGCCCAGCCCCTTTCCTCTGGCCCGTATCCATGCCCCACCCGCCCCGCCCCCTTGCCCCCCTGCCCCGGCGCCCCTCCCCCCACCCGCAGCCTCCCTGCCCGCCTACCGTTACATCGGGTGCCGGGCGGTGGAGCTGGGCTCGGGGCCTGGGCTGGTGGGCATCCTGCTGGCCAAGCTGGGGGCACGGGTGGCCATCACGGACATTGGAAAGGTGCGCTACATGGGGACTCGCCAGGTCGCTGGGACGTCAGCACAGCCGGGACGCAACAGCACCAAGGGTATTTCGGTGTTGATGCTGGGGTGAAACCGTTGCGTGGGTTGCGGGTTGGTGGTTTCAGCGGCCCTGCTGTCGGCGGCTCGACGGCCTGTTTGGCCTCCACGGTGGACTCGGGACAAGCTGGGGCGCGGGTGGCCATACGGGCATTGCAAATGTGCGTGGGTCGTGGTAGGCAGGTCAGGCGAGCGCTTTCATGTTGGCGGCGTCGCTATCCAGGACAGGCAGGGTACGGTAGGCTATAGCCAACCGCATTGAAATTTTACGATACACGACGTGGCCCGGCCCCCTTCAGGTGCTGCCGCTCATAGAGGACAACATAAAAGCAAATGGCGTGGGCCAGGACCAAAGGTGCGGCCCAGGGTCTGCACTACCTGTGCACAAGGCACGTGGCATGCACGTGTCTCCCCGGCATCCCGTTCTCCCGCTCTCTCTCTTCCGTTCCATGTTTGGCAGAACCTGCTCATACGCTGCCCAACTACCTCAATGCACCCGCCATGTTGCTGCTCCTGCTGCCACCGCCCCCACCGCCCGTATCACCGCACACGCTTAGACGCAGCTGCGCAGCATGCGCTGCTCCGTGCAGGGTACCTGCAAGCCCACTGTGCGACCTTGCACACCCCCCAATACGCTACGGGGTGCAGGCACCTGTGACACATACCTGCAAAGTCGCTTAGCGACTTTGGCCCCGCCGTGCACACCCCTCAGGCGCGGTGCCTCGGAGGGCTACGCGTGGGCCGAGGAGCTGCAGTGGGGCTCCCCTGGCTACGAGGACGTGGCGCGGCGCCTGGCGGCAGACCCCCTGGACTGGGTGCTGGCCGCTGACTGCTGCTACATAGACCAGGTGCGGACCAGGGGGGACGCCGACTGGAGGACTGCACGTGCAGTGTGTTGACCATCGGCGGTTTTCCTCCACTAAGGGCTACTGCTCTTGGGGAAAGTACTACTTCGCTTTGACTGCAACGCTGTTGTGCATGGGTAGCGGAAGCAGCGGGCTGCAGGATGGTAAAGGTTGGGGAACGGGGGAGGAGCTGTGGGCGTGTTGTGAGCTCAGGCGTGCCAGTATATGGTAAGAGTGTGCATGATGTGTGTGCCCGGGTGTTGCGCCTGCTGGTGTGCGCATTGGGTAAGCGCGTGTGCGTGTGTGTGCGTGTGCGTGTGCCCCCGCAGGAGGGCACCAGCCCCAGCACCCCGCACTTCATCTCCACCTGCGCGCTGCTGTGCGGCCCCGCCACGCGCTGCCTGGTGTGCTTCGAGCTGCGGTCCTCGGAGGTACAGCGCGTGTTCCTGGAGGAGGCGGCAAAGGCGTTCAGCAAGGTGAGGTGGGCGCGATGTAGTTGCTTGTGTGTGGGAGTGTGTGGCTGTATGTGTTCCAAAGGTGGGTGCGCAAGGTAGCGTGTGTGCGGGGACAGGGGGCACAAGGTGTTTTGAGGAGAAGGCGAACGCGTTCATCAAGGTGTGACTGTGCATGGTCTGAAAGCTGTTGCGTACATATTTGGCGTTACAGGGGGGACGTAATACGGTAAGCGTGCCATTGCTGGGCACGAAGAGCGGTGCCGTGGTGGTGCGTTGTGGGCGCATGCGGACATGTGGACGCCTGTGTATCCTCTACTCGATGTGTGCGCGCTACGCAGGTGGAGCGGTTGCCGCCGCACTCGTTGCCGCGGCCGTGCCAGGTGGAGCACATCCTGCTGTACGAGCTGAGCGGCAAGAAGTGTTGAGACACAAGGAAGGAGCAGCAAACAGCAGCACTCACCCACAGCGGCCTCCGCGGCTGATGGCGCTAGGCGCTTGGTTCCAATGGGGTGCAACGTCCAACATCGACCAACCAACATCCAGATGTTCGCTAAGGCGGTTGCCTTGACGAACTGCGGAGCAGTAGGGAGTACCATGGGTTCAGCTCAGCTGTGTTCAGCTGTATCACAGGAACCCGTACTACACCCACCGATGACGTGACAGCCTGGCTGGGGTCTTTGGGAGACGAGTGATAGGTAGGAGTAAGGGGGGTCTCTGGGCTTCACGATCTAGCACGACCCAAGCGATGGCAAGACTGACGCGATGGTCCCAAGGATGGGGGGCGTTCGGGTGCGAGGCTGCGAGCGTGCGAAGCCTGACTGAGTGGCCCGGGCCGAGCCCTTGGCCGAGCCGTGACGTAGCAGGTGGCACTGGAGTATCTTAAGAATCTTGGAGTATCTTGGAGTATCTATGTGCACATCCTTAACTGGCGTGGTGTCGCGGAGCGCTCAGATCACATCCTACGCATGCTTGACGTCCCGTTCGGCAACGGCATGGCTTGATTTAGGCTGGTTAGAATGCTAGACGTACAACAATGTGCGCCCCTGTTGCGCTGTACGTAGTCTGCCCGTGCGGCAATCATAGCAGTATGCGGGTTGGCGTGTGACTGTCCAGCCTGGCCTCAGGGATAACGAGGGCCACGTGTCAATATGTAACACGGTGTGCCCGTCCTGCCTTCTCAGCAGGGGAGTCCCATCAGAGGACCTAACCTATACATGATCAATGCCGTTCCTCTATCTAGTATCTACGCAGTGCAGCCACCGCCACACAAGACCTGAAATGCTGCTTAGTTCACGCTGCAGCTGGGTGCCTGCCTACCTGGGCATCGGGCCTGCTGTCCGTGACGCCGGCACGCTCACTATGAAAATGCGTTGCCCCGTAGACTGTTAGCTGGGACCCGCGCCTGAATGCTTCCAGACACTTAGCCTAGCGCATCCTGCAACCATGCAAGCGCTCTGCACACGCCCAACGATGCACCTTCGCTCAAATTCGTCCACACAGCATCCACAGCTCAGCTTTGACAACAGACGCGTGGACGCCCGCAAATGGCCACAGTCGCCCTTCCTATGCACCACCCCTCAACACCCCCGCCAAACCCAATACTCTTAGCACCCTGTTCCACGCGCCCTCCCCTCCTTTCCTCTCCTCTCCTCTCCCCTCACGCCCGGCCCGTATGCTTCCGAATGAACTCCACCATCTCCCGCCCAGCACGCGCCCCGTGCTCCCCATGGTAGATGTCAAAGTGGCTCGACTCAAACTCCACCAGCCGGCTGCTCCCACTGCCGTTACCGTTACCGGCTCCCCCAGAGGTCTCCCCTGGCAGCAGCCCCGCCGCCCGCCGCACCAGGTCGTGGGGGCACAGCGCGTCCCGCGTGGCGCTGAGGAACAGCACTGGGCAGGGGACGCGAGGCACGGAGGCGATGGGGCGGTAGGCGGAGGCCTCGAGGGCGAAGCGGGCCAGGGCCACGGGCCGCCAGCCGCCCTGGGGCCGGGGGAAAAGGTGTACCAGGGAGGGTGGGGTGGCGTCGGTACGGGGGTGGGAGTTCAGCGGGGTCAAAATAGTCGGTCTAGGGCTACTCTCCTGTCCGGAGATAGCCATGGCACATGTTGCAGGTACCGGTATGCACGCCATGTGGGTGCGGCGGGGCGACAGAGCACGACGCTCACGAAAGCGAGCCTGGGCACGCTTTTGAGTTGTACCAGCCCTTACCAGTGCACACCCCGCGCTGCCCATAAAAGAGTGTCCTTGTTGCGCAGAATATTGTTGTCGTTACAACACGCACGCTCCCCGCGCAACACCCGCCTCCCTGCAGGTCCTGCGCACCGCACCTGCTTCTCCGGCGGGTGCTTGCCGTAGTACGACCTGAGCTCCGACTCGCTGAGCTGCATGATCGCCAGCTCGTCCTCCCGGCCCACCAGCTTGACGTACGCCCCGCCGTACAGCCGCCCAACGGCCGGGTGGGCGCCCGCCGGCGGCGCCGCCACGTCCAGGCCCGCCGCCTGGCGTAGTCGGTCGTGCAGCCCCGCCGCCAGCAGCCGCAGCGTGCCTGGCAGCCCCCGGCGCTTGAGGTTGGCCTTGCTGGACTCCACGCCGTCCAGGTGCGGCACCTGAAGAGGGCAGAAATGCGAAGGGGAATAATGTAAGGTGAGTGACTGGGTGGTAGTCCCACGAAACAAAGTGACGATTGCCCGTCTACTTTGGCTCCATACACATCTCCTGGCGACCCACGGGTCTCTCCAGCCACGCGGCCACCACAATGGATACCACGCAGAACACGCTGGCTGCAGGATTGGGCAGAGCGCACCTAAACGCCAGCCCACACTGGCTATCACCACCTGCTACTCCCATGTGCACAACCCCTTACTGCTCCACGAGCCACGTGGCTACCCGCGGTGGCCACCACGCACGGCACTGAGAGCGCCAGCATCCACTGGCTAAGCCCACGTGCTATATGTATTCCCCGTCCGCGACCCACAGGTCCCTCAAGCCGCGTGGCCACCCACCATGGAAACTACACACGACACGTTGGCCGCCGCGCCCTCCGCCGCCAGATCAGCCGCCGTGACCAACACGTGCCCCCCCGCGAAAGACGTGCCCCACAGCGCAACGCGCCCGCCGTCGTACTGCGGGCCCAGCGCGCCCGACTGTGGCGTACGGCAGCAGGCGGTACACAAAGGCGCACGAGGTAGGTCAACAAGCTTGCCGATCAGCCAAACAGCGGGTAGCGCTGGCTTGCAATGCGGGCAAGCAACGCTCACTCCGTACCAGCGGGTATGCAATGCTTCAGCTCAGCCAGGCAAAGGCAGTGCAAGGATCCCTGTGTCAACGGCGCACGCTTCGCGGCGTCCGGCATGCCGCGTGCCACGCGCCATGTGCCCCAGCCCCACCTGCACAAAGCGCACTGCCGCCCGCCAGTCCTGCAGATGGCGCCTCGGGGACACCCAGTGCCTGGGCTCGCCGTCGGAGCCGCCAAAGGTACGGTAGTCGAACACCTGCAGTACCATAGCACAAGACTCGGGTAAACAAATTCCCTTACTGCGACACCCACTTGCGCCCAGGCACTAGAAGCAGAGGTGGTACCTAGCGTTCCGACCACCCAAGAAGGCACAAGGCCACTGCAGCTCCCCATGCCAACGTGCCAACCTTTGCTTTGACCCCTGCTCGTTGAGCGTTACGACCGAAGCGATCCCCAACTAGCTAACCCACCAGCACTGCCAGCTCAGCACGAGCGAACATGTCCGCAAAGCGGTGCAGGCCGAGGTCCTTCTGCCCCCCCAGCCCGTGTGCCATGATCACAACGGGCCAGGGACCACTGGACGCTGAGGGCGGGGGTGCATCCTCGCCCTCCGTGCTAGGACTGGCGGCCGCGGGCGTGTACAGCCACGCCTCACACGACGTACCCTCGCTGTCGAACCGTACCGTACGACGCGTGTACGGCAGGCCGTCTGCGCTCTGAATGGGCGCGGAGCTGGGTGTCGCGGTGGTGTTGCGGGCAAACCCGTACGACAGCTCCGGCTCTAGGAACGGCACCGACGCCAGCAGCGCGACCAGGACAGAAACCAGGGTCGCGGTGGGGGTTATAACGCTTCCTAGAGCGCCCATGATGCGGCTGAGGGTGCCCCTCGGGACGGCGACACCGAGCCTTGGCAGAGCCGAGTGGAAACGGGGCACGCCTTGCAGGGAGCAGACTGGAGAAGAAGCGCCGGTAGATATTGTTTGTAAATGGCTTAGTAGATGGCGTTGTTGTTGAGTCCTTGTATCGCAAGTAGCTGCGAACGGCTTCGATCAGGGCATCAGGCACCGCACGACAGGCTTCCATGACGGGCATCATGCTCCGGGCCCTCCGGCAATAAGCATGACGCAACTGCTGCATATTAATAGTAATCACTGCACAAACTTATTGCACTCCAGCTGTGGAGACACGCCGCTGCCGCAAACGAAAGGATGCTGTCACTGCGGGCTACCACGAAGTGTGCTGCCCACAGGTATCAAGGACACACCACCGAGGTTTAAATACATTATGACGCAGCATGGGCATCTGCAGCTACCCTCGTTGCAGCTGTGCTGACTCGCACCAACCTGCGCCACGTGTGCCATCCTCAAAATTGGCGCGCGACCAAGAACCCGCGGCCTTACCGCAAACTCCCATCGCCGCACGGCTGCTGCTATGCTGATCCGCAGGGCGCTGGGCAGCCGCTCCTTCCGCGCCAGCGTCGCAGCTGCCGTTGCCCCCGTGGTCCCGCCTGCCACCGACCAGCAGGTGGAGGTGCTGGCGGATGCGATCGCCTCGTGCCGCCGCTGCGTCGTCCTCACAGGCGCAGGCGTGTCCACTGAGTCAGGTACGCTGCGTGTTGCTAGGCTAGGCTCCAAGCTCCTGATCACATCATCAGCATGCTGTGCAGGCGGGCCGTTGCCAGTGCGTTCCTGGGCCGCCTGTCTCGGCCGGTGGTTCAGTCATGAAGCTCCACCGAAGCCCCGCTATCCGCCCCCTTGTCCTCATGGGGCCTGCTGTTCCTTCCCTTTTGTACTTGTCCCGCCGCTTCCAGGCATCCCCGACTACCGCGGGCCCCAGGGCGCCTACAACTCGGGCTTCAAGCCCATGACGCACCAGCAGGTGGGGTGCAGCTGCCTGCAGGGCGGGCTGCTGCTGCGCCCAGCTGCTGTCCCCGTCCGCCCACCTGCGTCCCGGCTTACATGCCATGGGCGCTTGCGCGTGGTTTGCAATGCATGGTAGCTGTAACCATGGCGCTGCCTCACCCGAGACATGGACGATGCGACCCTGTGAAGTTCCAGGGACCATGCTATTGAACGCCGTTCCGGCCGCGCCCTGTCATGCATGTGTGTGTGCGCGCAGTTCCTGGCCAGCCCCGCCAACCGCGCCCGCTACTGGGCACGCGCCTTCTACGGTTGGCCGCAGTTCAGCGGCACGAAGCCGGGGGCTGCACACGTGGCACTGGCGGAGCTGCAGCAGCGGGTGGGTAGAGATGATGTTGCGGGAACCGGGATGCATAACCGGTGTACAGACAAGATCAGTTGTTACGGGTGTTTGCGGGGGCCGGCGGGGTCGGCGGTGGGCTGGAGGCACTGCGGGGCACAGCGTAACAGCCATTCGATCAGCTTCGATCATGCCGAACCTGCTACTCAGACCTACATTGGTGCTTAACGCTGCATCGAGTTGTCTCAGCGCTGGCATCGCAACATCCCACTGTGCAGCGTGCCAGTCGCACACGTGGCACCCTGTTCCGGTTCCTGCCCTGCCCGTACGCTTCCTCCCTAGGGCTGGGCATGTCCACGATTCCCTGACGCGTTACGCTGTGTCCCCGCGCTCCACGCGTGCCCCCAGGGCTGGCTGGGTCCGCTGCTGACTCAGAACGTGGACCGGCTGCACCACAAGGCCGGGGCGCGGGATGTGCTGGAGCTGCACGGCACCACGCACGAGTGAGCAGCGGTGCATTGTGCGGGATTCAGGACACACAAACCCCCGGATGCGCACGTGTGAGGCCGGGGCACCCTTGGTGTCGGTCAACATGACACTGTGGCGGATACCCAGCGTGGTGGTCCCAGTGACCCCGGCCGGGCCGCAGCACCCCCTCAAGCTGCACGCCGTGAGGGCAGCATCGTGGAACGTGCGGTGCCATGCTGCACGCCGGTCTTGGGGCACAGGGACGGCCTTGGCAGTCCAGTGCACTTGCCTAAAACTTCGCTCCACGCTCCTCCTTGGCATCACATTACAATGCACCCGGAGGCGGTCTCTGTGCGTGACCCCTGCTGACTCCAACGGCCGCGTGCGTGCAGGGTGGTGTATTGATGCAGCATGCGGGGATTCGGGTTACTTGCCCGCGTACAGACAAGGTCAATGCTACATCGCAAACAGGAGGTCGTTCACCGGCTGCGTGCCTGCAGGGTGGTGTGCATAGAACCTCGCGCCTTGGCATAGCACTACAATGCAGTCCGAGGCCGGCCTTGTGCGTGACCCTGCTGTGCCGGGCGGCTGTGTGCCTGCAGGGTGGTGTGCATGGGCTGCGGTGTGCGCAGCCCCCGCACGGCGGTGCAGGCGGCGCTGGCGGCGCTGAACCCGGCGGCGGCGGCGCACATGGCGGCGCTGGCGGCGGCGGGGACGGCGGAGCAGCGGCAGCACGTGCTGCGTGTCGGCACCAGCGACGACGCGTTCGGAGTGGTGGGTGGTGTGGTCCACGGTGTGCTGCGCGTGTGCGAAGGATATCCCCTCGACATGTGGGAGCAGTGCTCGGGAGCTGGCCGGACGGGGGGCCGAGGCGTGGCGTATGCGCGTCTTGTGCAGTGCAGCACAGGGTCTTGTGCGACGTATTGCCTCTGCTGTCAGTGCCAGATATTATTCCTGCGTGTGTTACACTACCGGTAGCCAGTTGCCGACCGCGCCCTGCTCGTGCTCGCCACGGCGACGAGCTGGCCTATCGGGGAACAGCGCTGTGCGGTACGCCAACACGCGGCACCTCTACTCGTGTGTCATGCCCGGTGTCGCCTCCTGCCGAGAGCTCCGGCCCAGCTCGGGCGGCGGTGTGCTTGAATGAACATCGCACCTTTCCCCGCCCTGTGTCCCGCTGCCCAACCCCAGCCCACCCAGGTGCGGCCAGACGGCGATGTGGAGCTGGAGGACGCGGGGCACAGGTTCGTGGTGCCGCCCTGCGACACGTGCGGGGGCGTGCTCAAACCGGACGGTGAGGCGGGACCGCAGAGCAACGGGGTCATCAATAGGGGAAAATCTCCTTTTAGTTGGAATTCGGAGGGAAACCGAAGCAGATATTTATGCTAAATGACGTGAAATTGTATGGGGATCCTGGGAGCACGGCCTGTCGTTATGCGATGTGGGTTTTGATATCAGGCGGGGTGAGCGCATGGGCGGGGTGGAGGCATGGCGGCCCCGACGGAGGGGACGGCGCCCAATCAGGTGGCCGCGGGGTGCTGCTTGGGAAGGAGTGAATGAGGGCTAGTGGCCTCTGGGGCATGAAGGAGTGCGGCGAGGGACATGGTTCTGGGGCAATGCTAGGAAGCTGCTGGGAGAGCCAGGGGGTAAAGGGGGGCATGCAGGGCGTTGCCCTGGGGATCCACGCCTGTGCTCTAGTAACACTCATAAACAGCAGAGTCTTAGGAAGGGTTACACATGGTGCCACTCCCACTCCCTTGATGAGGCTGGGCAGCGGTCGTCAGCACCGCGGCCGGAGATGGCAGGGGAGCACAGGCCTAATGCGTCACGACACACCATGGAAGAGCTCACGTGGGCACCGGATTCTTGTCCTCATGCCTGTCCTGTGCCTTACGCTGACTGCCACCTGGTGCTGATGTGCCCCTATGCAGTTGTCTTCTTTGGCGACAACATACCCCAGGAGAGGAAAGACAGGTGGGCAAGGCGTTGCAGGCCGTTCGCTTCGTGTTTACTGGGCTGCCAGGCGAGGCTGCGCCAGCCTCCACCAGCTGCCCTATTGCCAAGACGGGTCTTACGTATGCTTTGAGACGCGCGCCCTGACAAACGCAGGGCCACTGACATCGCGACGTCATGCGACTTGATGCTGGTTGTGGGCTCGAGCGTAATGGTGTACTCGGCGTTTCGGCTCGTCGAGCTCGCCAAGGGCGCCGGGGCCTCCATCGCCTTGCTCAACGTGGGGCCTACTCGGGCGGATAAACTGGCATCCCTAAAGGTAATCGCTGAACTGTCAAAGAGTGTGACAGCTTGGCATAGCTGGCATATTCCACCTCTCATCCTGCTTTCTGCGACTTTATCCTTTCTTCCCGACAACCCTTCAGGTCGAGGCCCGTGCAGGAGAGGTTTTGACGCGTTTAGCCCGTCACCCCAACATGCTGCTTCCAAGATTGAACTAGAAGGTGAGCTACGAGAGCTGCGGCATCGCAAGGGCGTTGAAAGGTCATACCGCATGGGGCGTACGACAGGTCGAGTAAGTGAGTACCAGCAGCGCATACAGGCAACTTCCATATTTATCCACGAGCTTACTGCCTTACTTCATATGTCCAAGTCCTAAGTACGTTCTGCCCGCGTCTGCTCCTCGTCAGGGCTTTTCTTACGACCCAGTCCAGCCGAGAGGAAGACTCTCCCTACTTCGTATCTTCTTTCTTTCAACTACTTAAAAACGGGCAGAATGACTATCGGACTCGTCGGCCCGCACAAGAGCCATTTGCGCCGACCCAAAGTAATGCTTATTGACTTGGACGATACGCTTTACCGGGCGCATGAGATTCCAACTATCGTTAGAGAGCGCATTCAAGGTGCGTCGGCTTGGATGACTGGGCAGGACGCTTTTGCTTGGCGTGGCGCCAGCGTCGACGGAGCTGCGCCCAAGTCCTTACCGGTCGCTTTCTGCCACATGCAACGTTGCAGAGTTCATGGTTAAGAAGCTCGGCATACCACAAGACAAAGTGGCCGCGTTGACGCTTGAGCTGTATCAAAAGTATGGGACGACGTTGGCAGGCCTCGTGGTAGGTGCTGCCAGCTGGGTTGCAACTTGGGCGTACAATTCAGGCCCAGGCGCCCTTAGCAACGGCCTGGGGACGGGCGTCAGGCCACCAGACAGCAGAGTCTCCGTTTGGTAGCTGCTCACATGTGCGGCGCATGTTGTTCTTGCCGGGCCCGCAGCCCACCTCCCGCCTGTGGATGAGCCCCATACGTGTCTGCACGTTCGTCACTGACGCAAGTGCTAACATACTGTCGTGGTGCTGCTGATCTGCAGGCGTCAGGCTACAAAATCGACTACGACGAGTGGCACGAGTTCGTGCACCAGGGCGCGCTGGACTACAGCAAGCTGCTCCACCCGGACCCCTCGCTGCGTGACATCCTTTGCAGCATTGACATGTGAGTGCATCCTCATCGCCAGTACCCCACAAGTTGCGGCGAGGCGGCCTTGTGGGACGTTCCAGCAAACGGCACCGCAACAGAGACATGCACTGCGCAAGTGTCCAACCTCCTTGCACCCAGACCGGACACCTGCCTCTGCCCGCCCACACCCACCAACGCACCTTCACCCCAGCGCACCGCCCGCATCTCACCCCTGCACCCTCCGGCCCCTCCCTGCTTCCCCTCCCGCCCCCAGGCCCAAGTACATCCTAACCAACGCCAACCGCGAGCACATGGAGCTGTGCTTGCAGCGCCTGGGCATCAGCGACTGCTTCCAGGGCGAGTACTATTTCGAAAACGTGATGGCGCTGGCCGCCTCGCACGGCTTCGACACGGCGCACGCCGTGCTGTGCAAGCCCATGCCGCGCATCTACACCCTGGTGGCAGAGCAGCTGGGCGTCTCGCTCAGCGAGGTGCTCTTCTTCGACGACTCGGTGCGCAACCTGGCGGCGGCGCACGCCCTGGGCGCGTTCACCGTGCTGGTGGGCGCTGACGCGGCGCCCCCCGGGGCTGCTGGGATCGACCTCGCGCTGCCCACAATGCACAAGCTGCCTGCTGCCATGCCGCAGCTGCTGGACCAGCCGGGGCTGGTGCACGACGAGCCGCACGTGCACCTGCAGCATGGGCATGGGCATGGGGTGCAGGCGGAGCGGGAGATGGAGCGGGAGCGCCAAATGGCCATGGCGGGGGCGGCGGAGGCGAGCGCCATTCCGGTGCCCTCGTAAAAAGCGAGCGATGGGGGCGGGACAGTAGACGCATGCTGGGTTGGCTTGTGGGGAGGAGTTGCAGCAGCGGCAGCCGTGGTGTGGCTGCGTGGAAGTAGGGGGTGGCATGGTTGCGCGTGGTTCATCATTCCGACTGCAGCAGTGCTGGTGTTGTCATGCAAAGGAGAGATTACCTGCATGCAGAATCATGTTCTGACAGTGTGGTGAACTTGGGCGAATACTGGTATGATATGCGTGTCGAGTTGCGGAATATATCTTCGCAGCCCGATTATCCGTGCGCAATCGTGTACCGGCACCGCTGGCCCTGCGCGATTGCAGCCCAGGATGCAGGAGTCTGTGAACCAAACTGGTGTAGCATGCGCTTACCACATGCGTGCATGCCTTTTGCATAAGGCGGGAACCAACCGCCTTGTGTCTTGGACGGTGTTGGCGTTGCCCGTTTGTATACTATTTATCCCGTTTTCACGCATTACACTTGTGTACCGTGCTGCGGAACAGCCGGCACCGCATGTGTGGTGCCCCGGCAGGTGTGTCAAAGCTGTAGGACCCCTCTGTGACCCTACGACTGCGTACATACGTTTACCAATGGATTGACGTGGGGCGCTTGTATGACCGCTTCTCGCATACTGCCTGCCTGACGGTTGTATGTTTGAGCGGAGCGGAGCATAAGGTGGCTTGAGGTTTGCTGCATGGCTTTGTGACGTACGTGTGCTCATGCCACACACGCCTTACGATTTGGCATGGGCACCTGGCCCACTGGACGGTTGTCGTGAGTGATATTCGATTGGGTACAAGCCAAGCAGCTCTGCGTTGGCAACGCGTGGTAAATGCGTGGCACAGCGTGCAATTGGCGCCGAACTGATAAAGGCGCTACAGCGTGTAATTCACGTCGCTTCAACGAACGCGTCATTGCCCCGAAACCTAGTACCGGTACTGGCGTGCCTGCTGAGGGCAGCGCTGACGGCCCGCCCGCCCCTGGTACCTGGTAACCCAGCGGCACACGTAGAAGGGACAGCGGCCGCACGCATCAACACCAGCACCTGAGCGAACAGCCAACAATGTTACCTATGGCTATGTCACCATCGTACGGCAGTTACCTTGGCCTTCCGCTGTCAGTTCCACGTGCAACGTCCTTCAGGGGCCAGCTACCAGCGCAACACACACATCAGTCATCTGAGCCTTTGCCAACGCGGCACGTTCAGCCCTCCCGCACCGTACCCGTCCACGCCCGAGCGCCCGACAGTTACTGTACTCAGCAGTACTCAGCCAAGTTGCCGACAATCAGTTGGACCACAGTCGTGTGTGCCCCACACACCCCAAGCCGTGCTGCTCAAATGCACCTAACACACGCACCATACAACGTACCGTAGTGCAACACAACCACACGCAGTGTTACGCCTGCGGCGCCGCCGCTGCCCCCTGCCTGCGCGCCTGCCGGGGGTCCAGCAGCCGCTGAACCCTGACGAAGTGCGGCGGCGGCGGCTCCAGCCCCTTGGCTGCGCAGCGCTTCCCTATCTCGGCCAGCACCTCGCCCAGCGTGCCCGTGTCCTGGTCGGGGGCACGTAGGGGCGTAGGGCATTTGGGGGTATGCGTGAAACGGTAGGAAGCCGTGTAAGGCGACTCGGCGCCCCACCCGTGCTGTGGTGCCCTTGGCACCCGGCTGGCGCCCCACCTGCGGGCTGCGCAGCGCCATCCTCAGCACTCCGCGTCTACCTTTCTGATCTCCATAATATCCTACCCTGCAGTGTACCAAGTGCCCTGCACCCTGACCTTCCACGCAATCCTACTGCAGTGCCCCCGATGACCAGTTACTCTGTCGCCCCCCCCCCACCCCCATTCCGTTGGGCCCCCACCTGCGGGCTGAGCAGCACCATCTGGCTGCTGGGGTTGACCAGCCACGCGTACTCCAGCAGCGCCCCAGTGGCCAGGTGGCGGGCGGCCGCGTCCATGTACACGTCGTACTCGTCCATGGCGCGAAACGGAGCGTCAAGGACCTGCGTGTTAGGGCATGAAATGAGCTCCTTACGATCATTCGTAGCGGTGGTATCCGTACACCGACGGTGATGGAGACACCGTGCAGTGCGTGCAGGGTAACGCCAAGATAACCTTTGACACTTGCGTGCAAAGCATCTGAGGAACGGTATTCGACATAGCCTATGGCTGTGCATAGCGGCTGCCCCACGCACCTCGCCCACTGCCAGCAGGAAGGAGGAGGTGGTGAAGGACCGCTCGCCGCCTGGGGTGGGGTGGGGTGGGGTGGGGTGGGGTGGGGTGGGGTGGGGTGGGGTGGGGGGGGGGGGGGGGGGGGGGGGGGGGGGGGGGGGGGGGGGGGGGGGGGGCGGGGGGGGGGGGG
>VFQN01003326.1_pt1 | contig 23256 bp, 19 predicted proteins | sample 3512371 | NCBI WGS metagenome assembly VFQN01 (sample SAMN10412370, study PRJNA504923) | tailings metagenome | isolation source: Replicate 2 from Balatoc abandoned mine | place: Philippines: Itogon, Benguet | collected 2017-08-28
CCGGCAAAAATGTTCGCATCCGACGCATGTGGGAAGCCGTAATCCCCCAGGTGTCCTCATGTACCCGGATGTCCCGGTTCACCTCATTTCACGGGTGGCAACGACGATTTCCAGCGCGCACCGGCGGAATTGAGCGAATTGTTCCAGAGGCGACGGAATGGCGGGCGAGACTGGAAGAATCTTCCGGTTGTACTCAAGTTGCGGAAGACGGCGGTTCGATCTTGCGATCAAGGCACGTCACGACGGGTGGCGCCAGCGTTGCCGGCTTGAACATGCGATCAATGTCCGGGCGGCAACTTTCGGGATGGCACCGGGGCAGGGATGTCGGTCCATGTATGAATCGTTCTTCAATCTGAAACGTCGCCCGTTCGCTGCGATGCCCGATCCCGACTGCTGGTACCACTGCGACCGCTATCAGTCGGTGCTGGACGAATTGCTGGTCTGTGCCGAGCAGGGGCAGGGCATCGGCATTGTCGTTGCGCCGGCGGGTGTCGGGAAAACGCTGCTCTGCGAGCGCCTGGTCCGCGACATCGGCGAGCCGTTTACCTCGGTTTTGCTCCGTCACACCACGTTCCAGAATCGCCGCGGCTTTCTGCAGACATTGTTGTGCGAGTTGGCTCAACCCTACGATCTGGCGACCGACCAGGAACTGCGGCTGGCGCTTGCGCCGGTCTTGCGGGGTATGGGAGAGCAGGGACGGGCCCTGCTGCTGGTGATTGATGAAGCCCATTTGCTCAGCGAAAAATTGCTGGAAGAATTACGGATTCTGGCGGATCAGGGCATTGAAGGCCGTCCACTGGTACGGCTGATTCTCTGCGGTCAGCTCTCGCTTGAGGAAAAGCTGGCCCATCCGCGATTGCAGGCCCTGAACCAGCGGGTGCGGGCGCACATCACATTTCCGCCGCTGACCCTGGCGGAATCAGCGGATTACATCGACTACCGCGTCACCTGGGCCGGAGGCCGGACGGCAGAACTCTTCACGCCGGAAGCCCTGGATGCCATCTGTCGGGCAGCAGACGGCATCCCGCGCTGTCTGAACCAGTTGTGTGATCATGTCCTGCTGCTCGCTTACGTCGCAGAGCAGCAGCCGGTCACGGTCGATCTGGTCTATGAAGCCCTCGAAGATCTGCAGGAGTTGCCGCTGTCCTGGAATGCGCCGACACGTCGCGACAGTCTGGCGACCTTCGAGACTTCGTCACCGGATCATTCCGGATCGCCGGAGCATTCCGGTACTGCCTCACCGTCCTTTGCATTCGAGTTCGGCGGAGAGTCGGCATCTGATTCGTCAGAGTTTGATGGATCGGGGACTGCGGACGAAGCGGTGACAGAATCTGCGGCGACACGCCCCGCGATTGAGGATGAATTTGCAGCTGCCGCAGATGAGATGGCAGCCAGCGAGACAGATTCCGGGGCAGACTGGGAACCGGTGGACTCACACGCGCTGGACTCGTCATCGCTGGAAACTGACGAAGCCGCGATCGACACCTGGAGCGAGGAACTGGTCATCGATCGCTACAACGCTCTGGATGCCGGATTGCCTTTGCAGCCGGACGATCCGCTGCCGCAAGCGGAACCTGCGGCGGAACTGCCATTCTCCGGCATGACCGACCCGCTGGACCTGTTCCAGGAATCTGCGGCGGACCTGTTGCGGATGCCTGGTACCATCGAGCAGCGGCTGGAAATCATTCAGCAGGTGCTGGATTACGTCGCGGAAGGCGATGCCATGCCCTCCACGCCGACCCCGTAATCGTCAGCGGCGATGCAGGACGACAGCGACGAGTTCGACAACACCGCCGAGACGGACGAGACCGTTGAAACTTTTGAGGCAGACCACCGGACGCCTGCTGCACCGGTCGAATCCCTGGCCGAACAACTGATGGATGACGCTGGAATTGAACACGCAGCCCTCGAAGATGACCGGTCCGACAGACCCGCCGCGAGCACTCCGCTGACAGACTCCAGCGGCGAGCATGCGACCGGGTCTGCCTCGCAGCTACCCGTTCGCACTGCCGCCGGAACCACTGCCGCCGGAACTACAGCAGCAGCCGTGATCGAAATCGGCGGACCGGAGACCAGTACCGGTGCGACCGAGTCCCGTCGCCCTGAAACCAGCCCGCGTCCGGTACGCAATCTGTTTACGTTGTTGCGACGGAAGCAGCAGGGCCGGCTATAATCGCAGATAAACTGGCAGTGAAAGTGTGGCCTGCTGGTCGGACTTTCTCACTGACGCTTTCGGGCTGATGATGTCGTTCAGGACAATCCGTTCTGTCCCGTCCCGTCACTCTGGAGGTTCGCGAGGATACGGAGTGTCGCGATCTATGGTCCATAATCTGGCCGAATGGTCATGAGTCTGGAACGTCACCTGCGGCTGATTCCCGGCACGATGCCGTTACGGGTGCCCCCGCTCGGCTTTGGAGCGTTCAAAATCGGGCGGAACCAGGGCATCAAGTATGCAACTGGTTATGAACTGCCCGCGTTGTCGGAAGTGCGGACATTGCTGGATGGACTTCGGCAGCTCGGCTGCCAGTACTTCGATACGGCTCCGGCCTATGGTCTCAGTGAAGAGCGACTCGGGAGCTGTCTCGACGCCAGTCCTCCGGCTCCGGTGATCTCCACCAAGGTTGGAGAGACGTTCGCGGAGGGGCGTTCGGTTTACGACTATTCCCGGGCCGCCGTCGAAGCGAGTCTGCAACGCAGTTGCGAGCGCCTGCGGCGGGATGTGCTGGATCTGGTGTTCGTGCATTCCAATGGCGACGACCTGGCAATTCAACAGCAGACGGACGTCGTGAAAGTTCTGCAGGAGTGGCGCGATCGCGGGGCCATCCGGTCTCTCGGTTTTTCAGGCAAGACTCCCGCGGGAGCTGCGGTTGCCTGTGACTGGGCCGATGCCCTGATGGTCGAGTATCACCAGCAGGACGTGTCGCACGCGGACGTGATGCTGAGGGCCCGTGAGCGCGGCCTGGCAGTGATCGTGAAGAAAGGCCTGGCCTCCGGCAAACTGCCAGCGGAGGCAGCGATCCGGTTCGTGCTTTCTCATCCGGCAGTCACATCGCTGGTGATCGGCGGACTGAGCCTCGCTCATTTCACTGCCAACTGGCAAACCGCGCTGGCCGCTGCCGAGCGCTGAACCGGAAACCTGCACGATTGCGAGTTCCATTCGGGCGGCTGATTCTCCTGGTGATGCCTCCAGTCCGGAGATCGATGCGCCGTCATCGCTTCACCGGCTATGATTTCAACAGTGATTCACAACTGCTGTTGTCATGACTGTTGAAGAAGGACGTTCTGCATGTCGCCTGCGCTCATGTTATGGCTGGGAGTGTTGCTGTCTCAATCGAAGGCCGGTTTGCCGACTCCACCGCCGGCGCTGCGTCCGCTGGTAAAGTCGGGAGACGTCACGGTCGAGTATGTTTCCGACCCGGAGTTCGTGGCCGCGAATATCGGCAAGTGTCATTTTAACCTGAAGTTCAAACATACCTGGAAGTATCGCTACAGCCAGTCGAAGAAAGACGGGAAGACGATGGTGAAGGTGACGCCCCACACCGTCATGCCCACTGTCGAGATGCACCATACGATTCGACTGCCGATCCGTTATGCCAGCCAGAAGTGGTCGGGACGGTTAATGCGACACGAACTGGACCATGTGGCGGTGAGCAGCGATCCCCGTCCCGCGCTCCTGCTGGAACACCTCGCCATTCATCTGCCGCCCATCAGGCATGAACTGGCGGATGGCGAAACGGCCGAGAGCGCTCTCTACAAGAAACTAGTGAACGAGGCGCTGGACCGTCGCAAGGAAGCCGTGGTCGAATTGATCCAGCAGAATTACAAACGTCTGGATGAGGTCAGCCAGCATGGTTCTGTGCCGATTCCCGACCGGGCGGACTTCTTTGCCGACCTGTATTCCAAGGAACGTCTCGCCTCGCTGGAATTTCCGTTCGCAGGCGAGGCACTCGGGGTGTTTGAAACCGATGCGTACCGCAATGCGGAACTGTTGTATCTGCCGATAGATCCCACCGGTCAATAGTTCCGTTGAAGGGGCTTGCAGCCAGATAGCGTGGCCGCCCCGGAACTGACGGGGCGAACTGGTGGATACAGATGTGTAGTGACGCCCGGTCGTGTTGATGAATGGCCCCACGGCGCTCGACGTGGATATTCATTCCAGCCGCTAAACTCGCCCCAGCCCGAACGGGTTTTTGAGGGAAATTACTGGTCAGGTCATCGAATCACTGCGTGGGAATCCGCGGAAGCCAGGTTCAGATAGTTCATTGAGTTTTTTCTGACCTGATGGTGATTCATGCCCGTCAATGCCTGTTGTCAAATGCCCCTCGCGGCCGGGGGGCCGCCGGACGGTGTTCTGCCGTTTGATCGCCATGAAACCGCCGGCACGTTCTTTGCGAACCTGCTGAACACCAGCGATTTTCCGGCCCGCTGGTATTGCGGGACATGGAACGCCGAACTCGGCTGGCTGCATATTATCTCGGATCTCGGGATTTTCGGTGCCTACACGGCCATCCCGCTGGTCATCGCTTACTTTATCCTGCGCCGCAAGGACATGCCGTTCCCGGCGATCCTGTGGCTGTTCGTCAGCTTCATCATGTTTTGCGGCCTGGGCCACCTGGTCGAAGCGTTCATCTTCTGGTATCCGGTCTACCGGTTGTCCGGGCTGGTGAAGGCGCTGACCGCCGCCATCTCGTGGTTCACCGTATTTGCACTGATTCGCATCATTCCCAAAGCGCTGGAACTGCCGCGGATTGCAGCCCTGAATGAACAGCTCACGCGGGAGATTGAGGAACGTAAGAAAGCCCAGGCGGAAATCGCCAAGCTCTCGCTGGTAGCCAGCAAAAGTCGCCACGGCGTGGTGATTACCAATGCCCAGGGAGAGATCGAGTGGGTCAACGACGGTTTTTCGTCACTCACCGGCTATACCTTCGAGGAAGTCCTCGGCCGACGACCGGGATCGTTCCTGCAGGGAGAGAAAACCAATCCTGAGACGGTGTGCATGATCGCGAAATGCCTCAGCCGCAAGGAACCGGTCAGCGCGGAGATTGTGAATTACAACAAAGCCGGCCGGGATTACTGGATCTCGCTGGAAGTGGAGCCGGTGTTCGACGACGACGGCAACTTTCTCCAGTTCGTCGGCACGCAGGTGGATATTACGGAACGCAAGCGGATCAATCAGGCACTGTGCCGCAGCAACGCACGATTCGAGGCGCTGTTGAAGTCCGATATCGTGGGCATCGTGGTAGCGGAAACTGATGGCAGCATCGTCAGTGCCAACAACGAGTTTCTGAGGATCAGCGGCTATACCCGCGGCGATCTGGAAACGACAGGCCTGAACTGGCTGGCTATGACGGCTCCGGAATATCGCGCGGCTGCGGAGAAAGCCATCGAGGAGCTGGAAACGGAAGGCAGTGCGAAACCCTGGCGGAACGAGTATCTGCAGAAGAACGGGAACCGCGTGCCGGTCCTGATCGGCACCGCTGCCTTGCCGGAAGATCCCGGGATGTGTCTGGGGCTGGTCCTCGACATGACGCAGCAGCAGGCGATCGAGCACAACCTGCACGAGGCCCGTCGCACAGCGGAATATGCCAACGAGGCCAAAAGCAATTTCCTGGCCAACATGAGCCATGAGATCCGGACGCCGCTGAATGCCATTATGGGCTTTACCGAACTGCTGGCTTCCGGGCAGGTGCGGGAGCATGAGCAGAAGGAACATTACCGGACCATTCTCGACAGCAGCCAGCATCTGCTGACCCTGATCAACGACATTCTCGATCTCTCGAAAGTCGAATCCGGTCACATGGATTTCGATCTCGCCTGGTGTTCCCCGCACACCGTCGTGGGGGAAGTTGTCTCGGTGTTACGCGTCCGGGCGCACGAAAAACGCCTGCAACTGGAAGGCTGCTGGCAGGGGGCGATTCCCGAATCGATTCACACCGACCCGCTGCGCATCCGGCAGTTGTTGATGAATCTGGTCGGCAATGCGATCAAGTTCACCGACAGCGGTCTCGTCCGTATCCTGACCTGTGTCGAACGCCAGAGCGGCACAGAAGGCGTGATCCAGATCGAGGTCCAGGATTCCGGCATCGGCATCGCTCCCGAAAACCTGGAACGGATCTTTGCTCCGTTCACCCAGGCGGATACGAGCATTACCAGGAACTTCGGCGGCACCGGTCTCGGGCTGGCGATCAGCAAACGGATCGTTGAGGGTCTGGGCGGAACGATCTCCGTCCAGAGTCAACCCGGACGCGGCAGCGTGTTCAGCGTTCGTCTGCCATGCGGACTGTCGGAAAATGATGTCCATCACACTCATGCCAGCGAAGCCATTCGCAGCCGCCGACAGACAGAGCTTCCTGCTCCGGGACAGGCCGGGCCGCCCAAGGGCAGCATCGCGAATCTCGCTCACAGCCGGCTGCTGGTTGTGGATGACGGGGTGACGAATCGCAAGCTGATCAGCCTGATGCTCAGAAAGGCGGGGGCCACGGTCGACTGTGTCGAGAATGGCCAGGAAGCTCTCGACGCTCAGGAGCAGACGGCTTATGACGTGATCCTGATGGATATGCAGATGCCGGTTCTCGATGGTTATTCGGCCACGCGGGAATTACGGCAGCGTGGCGTCGAGACGCCGGTGATTGCATTGACCGCACACGCCATGCGGGGCGACCGCGAGAAATGCCTCGAAGCCGGCTGCACCGATTTCCTGTCGAAACCGGTCGACCGCGATCATCTGTGCTGGCTGGTGGCGAAATTCCTCGAACAACGCGACACACATGTACCAGGCACGGAACTCACGGAACCCGAGGACGACGGGGAATATCAGTCCGGCCCTGGTCTGGAGTCTGTCCGGTTTTCTGCGGGAGACACCGTCGTCTTTGAACCGGTGCGTGTGAACTGCGTGACGTCCCTGCCGGTGGACGAGGAGTTTCGCGAAATCATTCAGGAATTCGTGGAAGGCTTGCCCGCTCGTTTCACCGAAATCGACGCAGCGATCACCGGACAGCGATTTCATCTGATCGCAGAACTGGCTCACAGCCTCAAAGGCTCGGCGGCCATGATCGGCTTTGAGGAGTTTTCCCAACTTGCTGCGAGGCTGGAAGTCGCCGCCAAGCAGCGAGCGGTTGCAGATCTCAAACGACATTGTGATGAGTTGAAACTGATGGCGACCCGGCTGGAAGTGCCGGCCTGCGAGGAAGCCGGGGTGGAGTCATGAGCGTGTCGGAAACCATCAATCCCACCACAGCGCTGGACATGCTGGCAGATCTGCTGGCAGACGTCGCGGAATCCGGCACGAATGAGATCGGCACCTCCGGTCGCCTCGCGTTCTCGTCATCTGCCAGAGTACTGATCGTCGATGACGAGGTGGTGACAGCCAAGATCATCCGCAAGCAACTGCGAGACTCGGGCTATCACAATGCGGAGTATATCTCCGACGCCGCCCGCGCGATGCACCTGCTGTCGCGCGAACAGTTCGACGTCGTGTTGCTCGACGTACAGATGCCGGGCTATTCCGGTTTTGAACTGCTCGGACAGCTGCGCAGCCAGACAGATCTACCCTGGACGCCGGTCGTGATGCTGACGGCCGATTCCGACCACGAAACCCGGATTCGCGCCCTGCAACTGGGAGCCACCGACTTCCTGAACAAACCGGTTAACGTGCATGAACTGGTGCTGCGCGTCCGCAACATGCTGCTGGTGAAGGAAAGTTACGACCGTCAGCGGAACTATGCGGCAGACCTGGAACGGGAAGTTCAGCGACGCACGCGGCAACTGGAACTTGCGCAGCAGCAGATCGTACATGCCTTGGGGCGGGCTGCGGAATTTCGTGACGACGACACCGGCCATCACGTCTATCGAGTGGGCCGCTATGCCCGCATCATCGGCGAGCAAATGGGGTTTTCGGAACGCGACGTCGATTTGCTGGAGCAGGCAGCGCAGCTGCACGATGTGGGCAAGATCGGGATTCCTGACGAAATCCTGCTGAAACAGGGCAAGCTGTTGCCGGAAGAACTGGAGTACATGCGCCGGCACTCACAGTTCGGCAAGCAGATCATTGAGCCGCTGTCGCCGCGCGAAGTCCACAAGTTTCGCCATCATCCCCACATCGGTTCCGAGATCCTGAAACTCGGCGATTCCCCGCTGCTCGAACTCGCAGCGAAAGTTGCACTCACGCATCACGAGCGCTGGGACGGAGGCGGATATCCACTGGGACTGGCCGGAACGGACATCCCGCTGGAAGGCCGGATTACCGCTGTCGCCGACGTGTTTGATGCGCTCAGTTGCAAACGCCCCTACAAGCCGGCTTTTCCGATCACCAAGTGTTTCGAGATTCTGCGGGAAGAGTCCGGCAAGCATTTCGATCCGGATGTCGTCGAGGCTTTCTTCGCCGGCAAGGAAGAAATCCTGAACGTGCATCTGCAGTACATCGACGAAGTGCCGGTGAAGACGGTCTGACGACGATCGTCTCCAGAAGAAGGTCTGCTACCCGGGCAACGAGCGGGATTGATGGATCATTCCTGCCTGGAGCATGTCATCGCCGGACAGTCCCGCAGCCGCCGGGAGGAACGACAGTTCCCGAGCCGGGCGGTCGCGGTTAGTGAACACCAGCCGCTGCCCGATGAGAATGAGGCGCTTGCGAATTGACGGAGAATTTCCGGGGCGTATCCTGCAGGGAAGAGTGAACAGAAAGCTTCCATCAATTCTGCGGGAACCGGGTGATGAAGGTTGCGAAGGGGCTGGATCTGACGCGTGAGAGCTGGCGGGCGCTGCGAGCAGATCCCCAACTCTTGTTGTTTCCTTTCATGAGCGGCCTGGTCTCGCTGACGCTGCTGACGACTGTAGTCGCCGCGGGCTTGCTGATCCCGGCGTTCGGTCACTGGGCACTGACCATCCTGCAGTCATTCGGGGCCGAGGACGGTGGCGATCCGCTGCAGCAGGCACTGGGAATCGCGTGCCTGTTCGTCGTCTACTTTGTGCAATGGTTCGTCGTGATCTTCTTCAACACCGCTCTGGTGGGGTGCGCGCTGATCCGGTTTCAGGGCGGTTCACCCTCGCTGGGCGACGGGCTGGGACTGGCGATGCAGCGCCTGCCGCAGATTCTGGCGTGGACGTTCCTGACGTCACTGGTCGGAACCATCCTGTCTGCCATTGAACAGAAACTTGGCTGGTTCGGCCAGCTGGTAATGAGATTCATCGGACTCACCTGGACGGTGGCCAGCTATTTTGTGGTCCCGATTCTGGCCGCCGAGGGAACCGGCCCTGTCGTAGCGATCCAGCGCTCCGTGTCGTTGCTGAAGCAGACCTGGGGCCAGGGGTTGACCGGCAACTTTGTCATTCAGGTGCTCAGTTCACTCGTCGGCTTTGCCTTCATCTTTGCCGCGATGCTCGGCGTGGGTCTGGCGATCTGGCTGCAATCAATTGTGATTGCCATCGTCGCCGGCGTGGCTGTCGTCGGCGGCATGGTCGCCTGTGCCATTCTCACCACGGCGATGAAACAATACTTCCTGGCGGCGCTCTATCAGTATGCCAATACCGGCGAAGTGCCTGCCGGCTTCAGCGAGGAGTCGTTCCAGCGCGCCCTGCAGGCCGGTCGCTGAGTCGATCACCAACGGATCGTGCCCGGAAGACAGCTTGCGTGCAAGATGGTGCCGGAATTCTGAAGCATCCTGGACCGGTTTGGAGCCGGATTCACAAAAGCGGGCGGCGTCCCCAATTGAACGGGTTAACCGGGCTGCTGGTCGACGGCTGCTGATCCGCAATCTGTCGTGCCAGTTCCCGGGAACCAGCAGGATTCCATGACACCGGCATCACGGCTTTTCCAGCACGTAGGCCATGTAGCGCGACCGGTCCCGGACGAACTGATGGGCAGTCACGGCTTCTGCCAAAGCTTCCCAGTCGGCTCGGGAAATCGAGCGGTACAGCGGGTTGCGCCATTCCATGAATCGCCGGCCCCAGGCAGTATTGCCCACAGCGGATAACGCCCGGAACACTGCCTGAATCGGAGTGGCGACGCGCCGCGTCCAGTCGTGACGAGCCGTCACCTTGAATCCGGCAGCTCTGGCGTTCGTTTCATATTCGTCGATCGTGGAGAAATCATCAAACTGCCACACGTCGCGCACCAGGAGCGTTCTCGGATCATTCAGGTGAGCCCGATCCGCCCCGGTCCGCCACGCAAAGTCGACGACGACCATCCTGCTGCCCGGTCGCAACACCCGGAACGATTCGCGCAGGAACCGCGCCCGATCGGGAAAATGGAAGGCCGCTTCGAGGCAGTGCAACCGGTCGAACGAGGCATCCGCGAACGGGATGTTGCAGGCATCCCCCTGTTCATACGACAGGTTTGCCACCTGATCAAACAGGGTCTCCGCAACGGCGATATTGTGCGGTAGCAAGTCCATGCCCAGCACCCGGGCCGAAGGTGTCAGACAGTGAATGATGAACGAACTCTTGCCGCGGCCACAAGCCACATCCAGCACGGAGTGACCCGCCTGGATGTCCAGCAAGCCGAGTGATTTCAAGACCAGTTGTCGCTGGGCCCATTCCAGATTGATGAGGAGATTCATGGAGGCCAATGGACCGCGAAAGGGGTAATACCCCAGATTCATCAACGCCGGTCCCCAGGTTTCCATCCGCAGTAACCGGAAGACGGCATTGGAGCCATCGTAGGAGGCAGTCACCTGCGGAGAGGTTTCCTGTCCTGGAACGACGGACAGGAAATGAGGGCCAGGGGCGGTCGTCGTAAAGGGACGCGCAGCCGTCGGATTCATAGGAGTGACTAACGCTGAAAGGATGCTGCCGGTGCCGCAGACAAGCGGGCGTATGAGACCTATCGTCGCAACCAGCCCGGAATCCTACGGGAATTTCAGGATTTTAAGCCGGGAACAGCACACGGGGTTATAATCGGAAAAGCCAATGCCGCAGACCTGAAATCGTGGACAGATTCTCGACAGGTGAAGCAAGTAGCGTTCCGTAGTCAGCTCATGCCCGCAGCTTTGCCCGGATTGAAACGAATGTTTGACTGCAGTAGCCTCCGCCTTGCACATTCGAGAACGAAAAAACTGCCGTCTTCAAAACCATGAGCGGGATTTCCGTTTCTTCCCTGCGGTTGAGCCCAACCGCATATTTCAGCAATGGACCCGCTACGGAACCGGCAGGAAAATCCGGTTGACGCACTTACAAACGTACGTCACAATCGCGTACAGTTGTAAGTGTGTCTGGCAAGGAAGGCAGTTATGGGCGAGCGGCCCGCAATCTCACGGGGAGAAATGGAAGTCGTCCGCATCCTGTGGGAGCTGAAGTCTGCGACCGTGCGGCAGGTCCATGAGGCCCTGCCCGCAGATCGCGCGATGGATTTTGCGACGGTGCAGACTTATTTGCGGCGGCTGGAAACCAAAGGCTATCTGAAAGGCCGGATGGAAGGCCGGACGCGTGTGTACGCGCCGCGCGTGCAGCCGCGGACGGTGATTCGGGAGACGATCAACGATCTCGTCGATCGCCTGTTCGGCGGTCACTCACTTCCGCTGGTGCGGCATCTGATTGAAGATCGCGCGATCTCTCCGGCAGAGCTGGAACAACTCCGGCAACTGATCGATCGGCTGGAGGAGGAACGCCATGAGTGATACATGGTGGCCGCTGTTTTTCGCTCAGATCTTGCAGCTGACGCTGGTGATTGTCGTGGTCGCGGTTCTGACGCGAACCTGCAGCCGCCAGCGTCCCCAGCTGGCGGCCACGTTGTGGCTGCTGGTTCTGATCAAGGCCGTTACCCCGCCGCTCTGGAGCAGCCCCGTCAGTCTCTTTTCCCGGGTTCTGACAGAGAGCATGTTGCCGGGCGGGGCTCCACTGGAATGCGGCGAATCTCCGCAGACTGACGGGGAATTACTGCCCCTCAAATCGACAGAGTTCACCACTGCCGTTCATGTGCGGGAACGAGGATTCATCAGTGACCATGATTTGTCCCTGCTGCAGAACACACCGCCCACGAATGCTGAAGTCGCATACCGGGAAGCATCCGCCGCTGCCGCGCTGTCATCCGGTGAACCGGCTGAAATGCTGGTTAATGCCGAGGACATGCCGCCGCTTTCCACATCATTCCGCTGGTCATGGAAAGCCGGCTTGCTGGTGGTTTGGCTGGTAGGAGTCTGCGTTGCGGGATTGATCACCGGCGTCCGCGTAGGGTGGTTCCAGCGACAATTGCAGCGAGCGGGAGTTTCAGCCTGTCCGGAACTGGAACTGGTCGTCGATCGGCTCCGGCAGCGACTCGGGCTGCACCATCCGGTGCGGCTCTGGATCACACAATCTGATTGCGGCCCGGCCGTTATGGGCGTCTTTCGACCGTGCCTGTTGCTGCCCGAATTGTTGACTCGCCAGCTGTCGCCCGCTGCGCTGGAGCCGATTCTGGCCCACGAACTCCTGCATATCCGCCGGGGCGATTTATGGCTCGGCTGGTGGCAGACGGTAGTGCACTGGCTGTGGTGGTTTCACCCGCTGGTGTGGTGGTCGAACCGGGTTCTGAACCGCCTGATTGAACGCTGCTGCGATGACGATGTCCTCGCGGAATTGAACTGCGAGCCATGCCATTATGCCCGCAGTCTGCTCGCCACGCTGGCGTGGAAACAGCGGTTGCGACCGGTTCCGACGGCGCCGGGTGTCCGGCCTGTCGATCTCACGTCCGAACGAATGGAGCGAATCATGCGGCGCAAACAGGGACGTGCCAGCCGAACTCCGTGGTGGGGTTGGGCGCTGCTGGGTGTGGGAATGCTGGGCACTCTGCCGGGAGCGGGAGAGCCGCAACCGCCGGAGCATTATGGTTCACGACCAGCCAACTCCGAAAGGATTGAACCACCTGTCAGTGCAGAACAGCCGGAGAATGCAAGGTCAGCGGAATCAGCAGACGGCGTGCGCTATGAGATTCACTTGCAATGGGTTCATGGCAATCCGCTCGTATTCACGTCACCAGCCCCTGAAATGGCAAGGATCGAGTTTCAAAGTGTTATGGGTGATGAGCAGCTCATTCAAAAATTTCTGCCAAAAACAGAGCCATTAATTTCCGCTCCGAAAATCGAAGTAGCAAATGGCGATCTGGGCACCATAGATACTGCTTCCAAACGGCCCTTTGTGACGAACGTGCGGACAGGACCAGCAAAGCCGGAGCTTGTCATTGAGGAAATCCGGGAAGGTGTGACCTGGTTTGTGCGTCCCACCCGGCAACACGATGGTTCCATTCGGTTGTGGATTCAGTCTCAGCAGCAAGAAGTAACGGCAGTAGCTTTATTGAATGCAGGACGGGAAACGGTGCAGGCTCCGTCGATTGCTACAAGAGGTTACGAGACTACGATTCGTATGGAGCCCGGACAACATGCTGTGATCAACATGGTTGGACCGCAGGACCACCAAGGTTTCGTAGCCAAGGTGGCCGTTAATCAGATTGATCCCGCGAAAAAGCCTGACGCTGTCTCAAGTGACGCCCCTACACAACATCCGACATTTCCAAACCATTGATGACGGACAGTCGACAGAGTTTCTCCTCGCGATAGTACCTGTTTCTGCATTTCAGGGGTGAAAATGAGGTGACCATTGGACTGAAATTGCACGGATCAAGGTCCGGTGCCGACTTGCCGGGTGGCTGACATCCCGGCTGAACATTCTTACCGCGATCTCACCGCCGGCGTGGATGATTAAGACGGCAAGGACATAACATCATGCTGTGCGCGGTTCAATTCGCAGTCAAATCCCTTGCAGGCGCTGCCACGCGCATTCGACCCAGAAGAATTGCGAGTAATACAGTCGGGAATAATCGTAATGCCGGATGACGCTCTCGACCGCTGCGGTTCGTTGTTGTAACGCATCGTTGTCCGGGGCCAGCGTGACGACCCAGGCGGCGGCTGTGGGCTCGCGAACGAAGGCTGTCTCCCTGGCGCGCCGGGGTGACACCTTCAGGAACTCCCGTAATTCCCGGTGAGCGACTTCCTCCGCTTCTGCCTGAGTCTGCTGCGGCTGCCAGAACGCGTTCATCATCCGCCAGTCGGCATCAAAGGTTGTCGCGTCCTGATGATCGAACTTCGCGGCCAGCGGCAGACTCTTCAAGGCCAGGTCGGCACTGGCTTGCAGTCCCTGCCCGAATGCTGACTTTGTCGTCTCGTCCTGTTCCAGCTCCCACATCGATCGCAAAACCGCTACGCTGCTGCACGAGGTCCACGAATGATAGGGCGCGTAATGGAACTGCATTCCCCGGCGGCAGATTTCCAGGCGGCTCAGGTTGTCCTTGCCACCTCGTTCTGCCAAAGCCTGCCGGTAAAGATGCTCCCACCTGGTCTCGCCGGTCACTTCCGACAGCAGACGGCAGACGAACAGCAGCCGCGGCGCATTGTCGAACTCGAACGCGGCGAAGGAGCCGCGACGCTGGAACGGCGGTTCGGCCGGCATCGCCCAGCCCAGACTCACCAGAACTTCGGCTGTCTCGACCAGCCGGGCAACAATTGTTGTGCGTTCCTCCGCAGTGGCCAGCCCCGATTCCAGGAACCGCCACAGTCCGTAGAACCACGGCAGGGTCTGGTCGTTGGAACCCATCGCATAGTGGGATTTGCCGTCGGTACTGACGCCGCGGGCAATGAAGCCTTTGACGTCACTGACCGAATTCAGCAGCAGCAATCCCGCCACCAGCCGCCGGACCTTCGCAGCATCCTCGTCCGCACGTGAGCGTTGCCAGCGCAACACCGCGGCATCCAGATACATGCCGTTGAACATCGGCCCGTTTTCGATCGGCGACCACCAGCCGAGTGCATTGGGTTTCCCGCTCTGGCACTCTGCGGGAGTCGGCAACTCCACCGAGCCGTCCAGATCGGTGAAATCCAGAAAGACACCATGCCGGTCGATAAACCGCCGCCAGATCTCGGCATGCGCCTGCCCGGCAGACTTTGTCGTTGAGCTGACAGCCTCGCTGGCGAGGCTGCGGCGTGAGGCGGATGATGTCGACAGTCCCAGCGCCATTGCTGCAGCCAGAAATTCACGACGGCGCATACGGCATCTCCCGGTATTTCCTGTGGTCAACGATCGCAACTGTGAGGGCGTTCCTCTCCGCCGGTCCTTCTATGACAGGTCGCCGGCGAATGAACAAGCCTGGCTCGGAAGATCCGCGATTCAGATGGCTTCCCTGGCTGCGGGATTGGCCGGTGGTCGACGGTCGTTCGAGTACAATGACACCAGCCGCGCTACCAGAATGGCCATGTAGAAACCGCCGGCAGTGGCTTCCATAATCGCCAGCATCCGGGCAGCCGGTGAGGCAGGGGCGATGTCGCCATAGCCGACCGTGGTCAGGGTGATAAAACTGAAATAGAGTGCTTCAAACCGCTGCAGCGTGCGGTGAGGATCTGCCCCCGCTGTGAAGGCAAAGGCGTGCGGATTGATCCGGGCCACCAGACTGTAGGCGAAGGCCCACAGGAAGGCCATCAGCAGATAATTGGCCGCTGCAGCGCAGAGCACGGCTTCATCGACTCGCGGCGCCCTGGCAATGTACCGGACCAGATGGGCGACGATGTAGCCACAAAACAGGATGGCAGCGCCCTGCGTGACCTCTGCCGGCACAACGCCGGGGGAAAGATGGCCGATCCACAGGCTGGACAGGGCCGGCAGCAAGAGCACGAGGGCGATGATCAGCGATGCGCGGCGACCGCCAACTGCCGGAATCGCCGATAAAAACACGATTGACAGCAGGAACGCCTCGATCGTCCGCCCCCAGGACATGGTGTCGACAAAGGGAAAAGCAAACAGCAGGAGAATCAACGCGGAGAGAAACCAGACCACAAGACGCCTCACGCCCGGATTTACACTTCACCGGTGGATGATTCCACCGGGAATGCCACTGCGTCAATCTGCAGCGGCAACAGAATGTCCATTCCGACGTCCATTGGAACGGATCGACCGGAGTAAACACAGGCTCTCAGCCGGAGTGCGAGCCAGCTGACCGTTGAGAGAAATGGTCGCAAGAATCGGGAACCATCGGAAGCATCAGGTCGAGACGGTTCCGGTGCGACGCAGCTTGTCCCGGACACGAGTCAGCAGTGGACCGATCGAGTTTTCCGGGATCTTCAGTTTCTGGCCGATCTCGCGGTAGGAGCAGCCTTCGAGGTGAAACATCCGCACTGCAGTGGCTTCCGTCTCGGGCAAACCATCCAGCATCTGTTGCACCAGTTCGCGACTTTCGATGCGATCGAGTTCTGCACCGGAACTGTCCACCGATTCCTGGTGCGCCCGCACGTGGCCCAGAGCCTCGGACATGCGTCGCTGGATCATTTCCCGGACGACAACCCGGCGAGCGACCACGGTCAGGTAGGTGGCCAGCGAGGATTCGCCCCGGAAGTGTCTCAGGACGGCATAATCCTGATGGAGGATTTCGATCAGCACGTCGGAACAGAGATCATCGACGTCTTCGGCGCCGAGCGGCACGCTGCGCGCATGGGCAGTGTGCTGAATGACGTGCACGAACAGTCCGACGTAGCGGTCGACGAAATCTTTCCACGCTCCCGGTTCCTGCTCAAGGCAGCGGGAGATCAGATTGCGATCGAGGTCAGTGAGCGCCACGGATCACCCCCTGGATGGATCGCGGGTAGGCGAATCGGAAAACGACGATACTGTTCAGACAACCGTACAGCGGGTCACGGTTCATAAGAACCGGACGATTTCACTGTAGACCGCTCCGGTCGTCTGAACAAGTTGCAATTTTTACCAGCGAAAGAAGTCGTGGAAATCGCTGAGGAACAATCGCATTGGGCAGACTGGAGGGTGAACGGTGCTGAAGACCGGCAGAAAAACCCAGGTGTCGGATCCGGAAATGAGCGGGAAACTCATACGCGGGACCGGTGGCGAAAGCATGTCCCCTGGAAGGTTTGCGTCGTCCTTGACGGTTCTGCAGGCGAGGACTACGATTCCGCAAGGTGGCGGTTTCGGGCAGTTTTCTACTGACTCCGGGTCGGAACAGACCAGTTTTCTTTCTCAGTTTCGGATGGAGAAGGAGCGAAGGACGTTCCGGGGCGGGGCACAAAAAACGGCAACCGCCAGCGAACCTGCGTCCGGTCGATGGTTTCCCTCGATCTGCAAGCCCTCTCTTCCCGATAGTCGGGAAGTCCGGCCGGGTTTGCCAGACCTCCTGCATAATTTCACGGCCCAGCTTACAGGGTCACGGAAAGCGAGCCATTGGCATGACGCATGTCGTCGCAGAGCCGTGTTTCAACTGCAAGTACACCGACTGCGTGGTCGTGTGTCCAGTTGAGTGTTTCTACGAGGGCGAAGCGATGTTGTTCATCCATCCGGATGAGTGCATCGATTGCGAAGCCTGCGTTCCCGAGTGCCCGCCCTCGGCCATCTTCCATGAAGACAACCTGCCGGAGCAGTGGGCCGAGTACAAGACACTGAATGCCGAAATGGCTCCCGAGTGTCCGTCGATCACGGAACGTCACGATCCCATGGGTCCGCCGATCACTCACTGAGCAATGAGCCGCAGCGGAAGTTCCTTCCGCCGGTTGCGAGCAAGATCAATGAAGTCAGGCCCGTCCGAAGCCTTTCGGTCGGGCCTGTTTCTTTGTCCGGACTCTCCGGGTGAAGGAGTTCGGCTGTAGCGATTTCGTGAAGTTTGCCGATAGGGAGGATGGGTTGGAAATTTCCGCTATCGGGAGCAGTCGCCGTGCGCCGCGTGTTCGTCTTCGCCGCGCTCTGGCTGTGCACTGTCAGCACCGGTTGCGTGATGTTCGAAGTCGGTGTTACCAATCCGGTCGCGGGCCTGACAACGGTCGCGGTGGCACCGTTCTTCAATCTTAGCGAGGAACCGACGGTCGATGGCCGCCGGTTTGCGCAAGCCTATTTCACCGCCCTGCAACAGACTCCCGGATTCGAGGTGCTGCCGGTGGGCGTGGTCGAGCAGGCGATCCAGAATCGCCGGCTCAAGATGAATTCTCCGGATGACGCGCTCAGGCTGGCTCAGGCCCTGAATGTTGATGCAGTTGTCGTCGGAGCCGTCACCGATTATTCGCCGTATTACCCGCCGCGGATCGGGATGAAAGTCTCCTGGTACTCGCCCTATCAGTGGGAGTTTGTCCCCGGCGTGCCGGTGTATGAAGAGGCTCGCAAGCATGCGATGCCGAAGCAGAAGTCGTTCTCTTTCAGGAAGCAGGCCGACTGCCCGCCGGAACTGATGGAAGCCTGCCCGCCGCAGGTTCCGGGCACCCCCGGCCTGCCGGTGCCTGCCGCTCCGCCTGCAGCAGAACCGCAGCCGACTCCGGCTCAGCCCGCTGCCATACGTGGCCAGTCGCCGGAGAGCGGTGAGACAGCGAAACCGGCATTCTGGGCACGCTGGAATCCGTGGCAGCGTACTCCGGATAGAGTCGCAGTCATCCCCGTCAGCGAGACCGTGAGTGAAGGCCCTGAACAGGGAACTCCTGCCGGTGCTCCGTCCTACGGAGAGCAGGTCTGGACGACTGCGGACATGTCCTTCGATCCCCGCAAACCGCTGATGTCCTACGTCCGCATGTTTGACGGAGCCGATCCCAGACTCACTGCTCGCCTGCGGGACTATCGCGAACTCAGTGGTGACCTGCGCTCCGGCGGCTGGGAAGCCTACCTCCATCGCAGCGAAGACTTCATTCGCTTCACGTCACACGTGATGGTTGTGGAGATGCTGCAACTGCACGGCGGCGAAGCCCAGCGGCGGATGGTCTTCAAGATTCGCAAGCAGCGGTAGGGATGAATTAGTGGATAGCAAGGCGGGGCTCATTTGCATTTTCTGGCTACCCACTAATTGCTAATTGCTACCCAGCTCTAGCCATTCACTCCCCGCGGGCCCTGGATGAACGACATCACTTCCGCTCTGCTGGACGTGTTGGACTTGAACAGGCCGCGGACGGCGCTGGTGATCGTAAGCGAACCGGGCTTGCGGATGCCGCGGATTGTCATGCAGGAATGGCTGGCCTCAATGACGACGACGACACCTTTGGGATCCAGTTCGCTCTGCAGCAGGTCAGCAATCTGATGGGTCATCCGCTCCTGCACCTGCGGCTTGCGGGAAATCTCCTCGACCACTCGCGCCAGCTTGCTGAGCCCGACAACCTTGCCGCGCGGCAGATAACCGACATGGGCGACGCCGATGAACGGCAGCAGGTGATGTTCACACATGCTGTTGAAGGTGATATCGCGGACCAGCACCAGTTCGTCGTACTGTTCCTCAAACACCTTCTGCAGATGTCGGCCGGGTTCCAGATGCAGGCCGGCAAACAGTTCGGCGTACATCCGGGCCACACGGGACGGAGTTTCCAGCAAGCCGTCCCGGTCCGGGTTTTCACCGACGGCGGCCAGGATCTCGCGCACCGCCCGCTCAATCCGCGGCAGGTCGACCGGTGAGCGCTGCCCGTCCGCAGAAACCATCGAAGGCACGCCACTCACGCACGGATGTTCGTCCGCCAGATCATCTTCCGTCACTGACACACCTGTTGCAGCTGGTTGTGAGACACTCGCGGTGCAGGCCATCCCGGCAAGCCGCTGACCGTATGCTAGGCAGGATACCGGGGATCGTCAAATCGCGGTCCCCCGGCAGAACGATTCGAGGCGACCTCGCCAGTCATCCGGGGGCTGTTCCCGGTCAACACAAGAGGATGGGGGGCTTCACATCGAATCGAAGAGCTTCTTGCCGGCTTCATACACCTGGCCAACCACCTGACGCATGCGGTTCTTGTCGTAATCGACATGCAGACCCCGCAGCAGCCACGAGGCGCGGGCGGCATCCAGATGGCGGGAGATGGCCGGCAACAGTTGTTCGCTGATGCCCCATTGCCGCTCATGGTCGATGTCGGCACAGACCGGAATGTACTCGACCGCCTGCGTCCCGAAGATTTCGCGGGCATAGTCGCGGGCAGCAGCGATGTTACGCTCTTTCGGCCGGGCCGGCGTTTCCCAGTTGTAGGGCGGCGACCATTCCATCACCGGACTGAGGCCGTCGATCTTGTTCAGAACCACGATCAACTGCGGCGGCTGGAACCGGGGATGGGCGTTGAACCAGTCACGCAAGGCTGACAGTGTTTTCACGTCTGCATCACGGGCCGGGCTGCGGACATCCAGCACCAGCAGATAGACCTGGGCCTGACGCACTGCCTCGCTGGTCTCGCGCAATTGCTGGGACGTCGCTCCGGCATCGCTGTAGCCGGGGGTATCAAGAAGTACCAGTTGTTCGGAACGCTCCGGCCAGGTCAGCGTATAACGTGTGACCGTTTGCGTGGCCGGGAGCACGTCTGTCACCGCTTTCTGGCCACCCAGCAGGCAGTTCACCAGGCTCGACTTGCCGGCTTTCACCTGGCCGATGACCGCGATGGTGATGGTCGTAGTCTGCGACGGGGAGGTGTCTTCCGGAATCGGGGAGGCCGACTTCGGCAGTGTATCGCCCTGAAGTCTGCCCATGACTTCGCGATAGCGCTTTGAGCCGGCGCGCAGACGTCCGCTGTTCAGTTCGATCAGGTAATAGCCGGCCTGCCGGACATAGAGCCCGTAGAAGGCCCCCAGAATGTTTTGCTGCAGCTGTTTCGAGAGCGGGTCCATTGCCACTTTGGAAACGACATATCTGCTGATATTCAGCGGGTTGAGCGCGATTGAGCCGATCCAGCCCAGCGCACTGGCGGTCTCCCACCATTTCGGCGCATTGGCCAGCATACGCCACTGCGAGACGGTGACGAGATGGCTGGCGGGGACATAGCGAATGAACAGATCCTCGATATCGTCCGAGATCAGCTGAATGGCTGCCAGGATCTCCACGACGGAGCGATCACCCAGCGGATCCTTCGCATTAGGCCGGTAATGTCGGGCGATCTCCAGCGCCAGTTCCTGTGTAAGTTCGGTGTAGTACTGCGGATCGGTCAGGTTCTCGGCGGGAATTGACGACAGACGTTCCTGACGGGCCTCCACAATTGCGGCAGCTGCCCGGTCCTGCGGCGTCCAGTGCCGCTTGTCGACGTCCGGGAAGGTGATCTGCAGATCTTTCGACCACCAGCGGGCCAGCAGGGAACTGGCGCCCCAGCAGACCGGCAGCGACCACCACAGCCAGAACCATTCTCCCGACCGGTACAGCGCCAGCGCGCCGAAGCCCGCAAACAGCAGCACCGGGAAGGCTGACAGGACTGCGACGACAATAAGCTTCCAGCGGGCCATGGGGGAGAGTTCTGTGGGAAGGAATCGCAAAACCGCAAGCGGGAGACGTTGTGGTGGGGTGAATCAGGGAGACCTGTTGGAACCGTTGCGTTGTTTCCAGATGGAAACGGCATCCTTGAGTTTATCGTTCCAGACCGATTTTAACTCGTCCTCCGTGGGAACATGACCGGCCTTGATCTCGCCGAAGTACCAGCAGCAGGCTTTGCCGAGCGACATCGTGTAAACAAATGCCAGGGCCGCGTTGGCGCTCATGCCGACGACCGGAATCAGCTTCAGCGGGGCCCGGACGGCGAAGCGAGCCAGGATCTGGCCGCTCAGCGCTGCGGCCATCTTCCAGACCAGTTCTGCCTTCATCTTCTGACCGTACAGATCACCCAGCACGTAGACCATGCGGCTCTGGATTGCCAGAACGGCCGGGATATCTACCAGTGGCAGCGGAGACGCGGCGGCTGTTGCTGCCAGACTGCTGTAACTTAGAATCGTCGGCCAGGCCTTGCGGTCGGTGAGATCCTGCAGTTGCTCGCGGACCTCGTGCAGGAGCATCAGGGTTTGGCGATAGGCGAGCGGCAGCAGGTCTTCGAGCGTCTGTTCCAGTCGTTCACCGCCGAAGTTGGGAACGTCGAATCCTTCATCGACCGGTGTCAGGTCAATTGGCGCGATGCGATCGACTAACCCCGCAAATCGTTCCTGCTGGGCGACCAGGCAACGTCGCAGATCGCCCGGCAACTCCGCTGGCCAGTCACCGGTGAGCGGAAAGGGATCGGGCGAGGGATGCTGCTGTTGCGGATAGGCCTCGTGTAGACAGGTCAGTGCCAGGACCACCGGGCGATGCGGTTGCTGGCGGCGGATGATCCGCAGCGGTTCCAGAATCGGCTCCAGGGCATGATCGGTCAACCGGACGGTGACGATCATCAGATGCGTGGAGTTCGCAAATTTCAGCAAGTCTTCTGCGGGATCGTAATGAGCTTCACCCAGTCCGCGGGTATCGAGAAACTTGACGACTGGCTGCTCGGCCGACGGGAAATCGTACTCCGAGGACTGCTGAGTCTGAGGACGAAAGCCGTTGCCGATTTCCGCCGAAGTCGCCCCGGTCAGAAAGCGGACGATCGACGACTTGCCGCTGCCGGTTTTGCCGAACAGCCAGAACACAGGAATGGGGGTCTGGGCGAGCAGCTTGCGCCGTTCGGCCGCAAATTCCTCGTCCGACAGCGGCTTCCCGGTAAACCAGCCGGAAACCCGCGACCACAACTTCTCGCCGACCCAGGGCAAACCGGGAATCGCCATCATGCAGGTTCCTGGTTGGAGGCAGTCATCACAGACACGAAACCATTCTAACGGGTGGGGGAAGGTGGATGTTTAAAGGTTAAATGCTGAAGGTCAGGAGACTGAGCGGTGGTCGTTGATGTGAGTGCATGAATCTGGTCCGCAGTCCGGGAATGCGCTGGAAATCACTTGAAACGACTATGCGAATGAATTCTTCTCCGCTCTCATGCCGCCATCAGTCAAAGGTAATCTCCACCAGGCTGAAGTCATCGGCAAATGGCGCGCCGTCTGTCCATTCTGTCAGATGATTCTGAATCGCTGCCGCTCGTTCCTGCACAACGCTTCCGATGTCTTGCAGGATCAAATTCAGCCCCGGCATGCCCAGCATTTCGCCGCTGTGATTGCGGAGTTCAAAAGCTCCATCGCTGAAAATGTACAGGCGGCTGCCGGGAGTCAGCGTCAGCGAATCATCGCGTGGGATACGGCTGGTGGTGATGCCGATCATCAGATCCCGCGGTCCGACGGGCATTCCTGCATCATTTGAACTGGGGAAGAGCAGGGCCGGATGATGGCCGGCTGTCGCGCATCGCAGTTGCCGCGTCTGTCGATGGTAGACGCCGTACCAGATCGTAAAAAACTTGTCGTGATGCTTGTCCATCGGGAATGCGGCATCCAGTGCCGTCATTACCTGACCAGGCTGCGAGAAGTCGCAGTCGGGCAGCGTCTGACGGCGCAGGGCGGTTTGCACGCTGCTGGCGAGTAATGATGCTCCGACGCCGTGCCCGCAGACGTCGAACAGATAGACCGCGAAGCGGTCAGCGT